>Ga0207657_10006156_pt1 | contig 12471 bp, 7 predicted proteins | sample KBSC33metaG_FD_184316 | JGI IMG/M metagenome (GOLD analysis project Ga0207657, IMG submission 184316) | Corn rhizosphere microbial communities from Kellogg Biological Station, Michigan, USA - KBS C3-3 metaG (SPAdes) (version 2) | ecosystem: Host-associated > Plants > Roots > Rhizosphere > Soil ...
GGTTACGGTAGTGAGTTCGTCCATGCCCGGCACGCGGCTGTGGTCGCGGAACGGATCCTGCTGGGCGTCGAGCAGCGCAGAACCTGCGAGCGCACCGCCGATGCCGCCCAGCGCCGCTCGCCTGGTCATTGAATCGGGACGCTTCATGGGAATTCTGTCACCTCTTCTTCGAGATTGGCCGTCGACAGCAGGCGTGCGCGAGCATACGGGGACCGCCAATCAGTATATTAGCAACTAGACTTAGGTGTCAAAATCGCGCTATGGCATCGAATCTCACGGATCGCGTCTAGAAGTTCGCGGAAGTCCTGACCTAGCGGGCAATCAATCGTCGAGCTATGGTTACGATCCCGAGTACAACAGATACGGTCACAAGACCCAAGCCGAGCCACGTTAAAACCTGGGGACCTATCGGAGGCACGCGATCTATAATCCATCCTGGCGGATCATTTCGTTTCTGAAAATAAAAGGAGGCTTCCATCCATGAGAGACCAACTCCAATGCATAATAGTCCAGCAACGCCGATTCTCTTGGAGAGGATCTTCATCTGTTCATCACTTTATCGCGCGCACTCAACAAGAAGATGCACGAGCCGTGAGCTCCCAAGGCTGCCTGGTGGAGAATCGAAAATCGATTGCCGGCTGCCCGGTAAGGTCATGACTTTTATCGGAAATTTGTTTTAACCAATGTCCGATCGATGGATGCCAGCGTGGGCCTGCCGGTCTGCGCCATCGCCATCACCAGCTCACCTTGCAGAATTTCGTGAATCCTCGTGACACCGGGAGCGCCGTACGCGGCCAGGCCCCAGCGGGCTCCGCGGCCGACGCACACCGCGTTTGCGCCCAGCGCAAGGGCCTTCAATATGTCCGATCCGCAACGGACGCCGCTATCGAACAATACTGGAACGCGCCCTTGCACGGCATCCACAATCTCCGGCAGCACTTCGAGAGTAGATGGGACGTAGTCGCAGGAACGGCCGCCGTGGTTGGAGACATAGACCCCATCGAAACCGTGTTCGATGCAGAGTTTCGCGTCCTCGGCGGTCAGAATGCCCTTCGCGAACAAGGGAATTTTCAGCATCGACTTCACCTGCTCGGCGTATTTCCAGTTGTACCAAAGGCGCCTTTCAGGAACCCGATAGGCGCGCGGACCCGAGGTGGGCGCATTCCCGCTCCCGGACGGTCCCGCGGGAGGGCGAACGGGGCCAGACGACATCAGATGAACGTCGTGGGTGGTCCTCTCGTAATAAGCGGCCTGCTGATCGACCGTCATCACAACGGCCTTGCCTCCCAGAGCTTGTACGTTTTCCATCCACGCTTTGGTGGCGTCCATATCTTTGATCGGGTAAAGCTGGAACCAGAGCGGACTGGTTGCCGCGGCCGCAATCTTCGCCTTGGGCAGCGAGGAGCCATCGCTCACGATATAAGGAGTGTTCGAGGCGGCCTGAGATCCGCGATAGGTGCCGGCCTCGGCGTCGCGGTGCAGTTGAATATGACCTGACGTGGGCGAAGTCATGATTGGGAACGCCATTCGAGTGCCGAGAATCTCGGTAGCGGTCTGCACCGAACTCACATCGACGACGCCTTTCGGAACCAGTTCCACCCAATCGTAGGCTTCGCGATTGCGGCGCAGCGTGAACTCGCCTTCGCCGCCATGCGCCATATACTGGAAAAAATCGCCCGGCATTTTCGCGAAGGCCACGGCCTCAAATTCCATGACAGAGGTTAGTTCGTCCATGGCCGGCACGCGGCTATGGTCGCGAAACGGGTCCTGCTGAGCGTCGAGAAGCGCTGAACCTGCGAATGCGCCGCCGATGCCGCCGAGCGCCGCTCGCCTGGTCATTGAACTGGAGCGCTTCATGGGAATTTCTGTCACCTCATCTCAAGATCGGCCGTCGATTTGCACGCGTGCGCGAGCATCACGTGGCTGTGAATCAGTATATTGACAGGCGGCCTCGGGTGTCAAAATTTGGACCGCCGCGCGCAGTTAATAGAGAATCGAAAACCGATTATCGCGGGTGGCGGCCACTGCCGGAAAACTCCATGCCGCGATCCCGGGCATGCGCCCTTGGTCAGACGTCGGCTGCCCGGTGCGGTCATACACCTGGTAAGCGAACGAGCCGCCCTTTTTCCAGCCCGTTCCTTCGGTCCAGGCGAGCAGCACGTCTCCGCTCTGATTCACCGCCAGGCGGGGGTGCTTACGACCTTTCCCCTCTCCCGCGGGCGAAATCGGCTGACTTCCGCCGCCGTCCAGACGAGCCCAGAAGACCTGGCCTCCGGTTTCCCACGTGCCAACCACTGTATCCGCGTTCTCCGCGATATCCATACTGCTCATCGGACAGGCGTTGATGTCCCATTTATGAAGCAGCCGGCCCTGGAAACTCTGACCCCGATTTTGAGACGTCAGGAGGTAGATATCGCGATGAACCGACTCCGTGGCGGAACGATAGAGCGCATAAATATTTCCGCGACGGTCGGCGAAAATCTTCATACCGCAGCAGCCGCAGGCGCCGGTGTCCTGGGACCACGCCTTTTCTTCCGGTGAGAACGAGCGGCCTTCGTCGGGCGACTTGGCGATCCACACTCGTCTTCGGGCTTCGCCCTCTTTCCCGGTGCCGGAGGCCTCCTTCTGATCGATGCCGTGCCATGCGACATAGACATTGCGGAAGCGGTCGGCCGCGATGGAACCCCCGCCGTCGAGTCCAAAAGAATGACGCATCAGGCTGCGCTGGGCCTGGAACGCGGTTCCAGCGTCATCCAAGCGGGCGTAGAGCATGGGCATTCCGGGTTTGCCCGAATCGGGATTCAGCGGGCCCGCCGGCGCCGCGTCCGCGGAACCATTCCACGACACATGCACGCGTCCATCCTCGCCGACAGCAAGCTGGGCGCCGCGTATCGTACCCACCGCAATCGCGCTCCCCGGCTGACTGTTCACGCGAATCGGGCGGGAAAACGTCGTTCCGCCATCCGCAGACTTCACGTAGAACAGTTCTCCCCGCTCGGGATCGCCTGCGAAGTAAACCAGATGCATCGTTCCCTGGTGGTCGATTGCGATCTTCGGCTGCAGACCGCCTCCGGGAACGCGGCTTAGTCGAACCAGCTCTCGAGATCCGGCGGCAATCTTGGCGACAAAACCGGTCATGGATGCGGCGCAAGCCAGCACGGCCTGTCTCCGGGTAGTCATCGGGGGCTGTTCCTCGGCCCGATTCTATCACCGCGAGCGCGCTTAGTGAGCGGCCATCGCAGCGCCGGCCTTGGGTTTCGCCTTCTTTAGCAGCATCACCACGGGGATGCATAGCAGGCACACGACCGCTATGTAGCGAAGGTCGTCGACATAGGAGTAGATCACCGCTTGCTGGTTGAGGCCGCGGTCCATCAAGGCGTAGGCGCGGCTGGTGGCAATTTGCGAGTCCGAGTACGGAGCTACGGCGCCCTTGAAAAAATTGAGGGCGGAATCGAAGTTCGGACCGGGGCTGATGTAACGGCTCAGTTCCGCGCGATGGACCTGTTGGCGGCGCGCCACCAGCGTGTTCACCACCGAGATTCCTATGCTGCCTCCCACATTGCGGAGCAGATTAAACAGGCCGCTGGCATTGCCCATCATTTCATTGGTAAGCGTCGCCATGGCTGTGGTCGCGAGCGGAACGAAGACCATGCCCGACGCCGCGCCGCTGAGAATGATGGGCGCCAGCAGGGACCATTGCGATATGTCCAACGTAAGCCGGCCCATCCATACAGCCGACACCGCGAAACCTATGAATCCGGCCGAGAGGAGCCAACGCGTGTCGATCTTGTTGGTCAGGAATGCGATCACCGGCATGACTAAAATGGCCCCCAGCCCTCGCGGGCTAACAGCGAGGCCGGCGGAGCGCGCCGAATAGCCGAGCACGGTTTGATAGAACAGCGGCAGGATCGTCACCAGCCCATAAATTACGCCGCCAAACAGAGTCATGATCAGGCAGCCGAGCGCGAAGTTGCGGTCCTTGAAGACCCGGAGATTGGTGATGGGATGTGGATCTTTGAGCTGCTGTATCAGGAAGGCGATGAAAGCGACCACAGCCAGTGCGGCGGTCCAACGAATCCAAACCGCGCCGAACCAGTCGTCTTCCTGGCCCTTGTCGAGCATAATTTGCATAGCGCCTAACCAGATCACGAGCAGGCCCAGACCAATGCCGTCGAGGCGGCCGGGTTTCGCGGACGATATGTATGGTGGATCTTCCACGAAGCGCGACACCATGAACACGGCCAGCGCACCGACAGGAATGTTGATATAAAACGCCCAGCGCCAGGAGTATTGGTCGGTAAGATAACCGCCGAGCGTTGGTCCCAGCACCGGGGCCACCACGACGCCCAGCGCGAAAATCGCCATGGCCGAGCCGCGTTTGGAGGGAGGAAAACTTTCGAGCAGGATGGCTTGCGAAAGCGGCTGGAGAGCGCCGCCGCCGGCTCCCTGAAGCGCCCGCGCCGCCAGAATCATCCACAGGCTGGTGGCTGCGCCGCAAAAGAACGAGGAGACCGTGAACAAGACGATGCAGAACAGCAGGAAGCGGCGGCGTCCGAAGCGGAGCGAAAGCCAACTGCTGGCAGGCAGAACGATGGCGTTGGCCACCAGATAACTGGTGAGCACCCAAGTGGCTTCGTCAATGGTGGCGGACAGGTTCCCGGCAATGTGGGGCAGCGCCACGGTGGCGATGGAGGTATCGAGCACCTCCATGAACGTGGGTACGATCACCGCCAGCGCGATGAGCCAGGGATTCGCTTTAGGGCGCCATTGTTCGGGCATAAACCAAGAGTGTGGTCTTGCGACGGCGGGCGGTCTCGGCCCAAACGGCGCTACGCGTTCTACTTTTTATTATGGCGGGTAAGGGCGCCCGGAGCCACTCGCGGGAAGCGCGGCGGGGTGGAGGAAGTCCAGTTCGCATGGACGGAGCGGCTGTTCAAGGAAGGCGCCCGCGTGACCCACGGGACCAGCGTGGCGCTCACCAATAAGGGACGCAAGCTGACCAACCGGCAGACGTCTTATTAACGCCGGGGCGACAGAAAAGTCTTCCCACCGCCGGCAATCGGTGCGACAATCGACAGTAGAACATGATCCGGCGTGAATGGTTTCGCGCGAGCTGGCGTGTTCCGGTAGCGGCAATGTTGGCCGTGGCCGGTGTGGCTGTCTCGTTATCCGCAGCCGATGATGCGGTATCCGACCTCAAGGCGGCGGTCGCCGCCCTGCAAGCCAAAAACGAAGCTACGGCCATCACTACGCTGAAGGGCCTGGGCAGCAGACTTCCGCAGATCGCCGACTATGTGGCTTGGTTTCGCGCTTCCGCGGAATTCAGCGCGGGAAACTATGCGGCCGTGCCTACGGCGCTGGAACCGATATGGGCGCAGTCGCCCGCGTCACCGCTGATTGGGCGAGCCGCCTTGCTGGGCGCGCAGGCCTTCGGGCAAAACGTCAGCGGCTCGGCTGCCAATACGGTCGCTGCCAACACGGTCGCCGCCGTCAGTTTGTTGCGCAAATATTACACTTCGTTGCCGCAGCCGCAAGGCGACTTGGCCTTGGCCAAAGCTTTTGCGGCGGCCGGCGACCCAGTGAGCGCCGCGGTCTATGCGCAGCGCGTGTACTATAGCTATCCGACGGCGGGTGAGTCCGCTGATGCCGGTACGCTGATGGCGAATCTGGAGTCGCAACTCGGAGATCAGTATCCGCCGGCGATGGGCGGCGCCATGCTGGGGCGCGCAGTGAAATTGCTGGATGCGGGGAACGCGGAGCGGGCCAAGAATGAGCTTGAGGCATTAGTGCCGCGCCTCGGCGGCGACGAGCGCGACGCGGCGCTGGTGAAGATCGGCGTGGCGCAATATGTCGCCAAGGACACCAAAGCCGCGCAAAAGTATTTGGCCGAACTCACCGTGCAATCGCCGCAGGCCAACGCCGAGCGGCTGCACTATCTGCTGCTATGCGCGCGGCGCGCCAATGATCGCGCGGCGATGACTGTGCAACTGGATGAATTGGCCCGGCTGCATCCCGATTCTCCCTGGCGTCTGGAAGCGCTGTTGGCAATGGGCAATTCCTACCTGATCGAGAATCAGGTGGACGCCTACGAGCCGCTCTTCCGCGCCTGCTACGAATCGTTTCCGAAGGAAGCGCGCGCGGCGGGCTGCCACTGGAAGGTGACGTGGGCGCACTATCTGCGCCGCAAGGACGACGCCCGCGATCTGCTGCGCGAGCACCTGCGCCTGTTCCCCAACTCCGACGAGTCGTCGGCGGCGCTGTACTTTTTGGGCCGCTTGGCCGAAGGCGCTGACGATGCCTCCTCGGCCCGCGCCTATTACGGGGAGATCGTCCGCGAATATCCCAACTATTTTTATACCGGACTCGCGCGAGAGCGCTTGGCGGCGTTGCCAGCGACGGAGGCGGCTTCGTCGCGGGCTAGCACGCCGGTTAGCGGCTTTCTGCGTACCGTCGATTTCGCGACCCGGGCGCGGGTACGCAATTTCGAACCCAACGCACGGGCCAAAGTTCGCCTGGCGCGCGCACGACTGCTGGCCTCGGCGGGACTCGACGATTGGGCCGAAGTCGAACTCCGTTACGCCGCGCAGAATGAGGATCAGCCGCATGTGATGGGGCTGGAACTCGCGACCATGGCTGCGCGCCGCTCGGCGCAGGATCAGGCCATCCGCTATTTGAAGCGCTACGCTCCCGACTATCTGTATTTGCGCATCGATTCCGCGCCGGCCGAATTTTGGAAGCTGGCGTTTCCCTTGCCCTACCGCGAGGAATTGGAGCGCTTCGCTCGGCAAAATAATCTGGACCCGTTTCTGGTGGCGGCGCTGGCCCGCCAGGAATCGGAATTCAATCCCAAGGCCGTCTCCGTTTCGAGCGCGCGCGGGCTGACGCAGATTATGCCCTCGACTGGGCGCGAGTTAAGCCGGCGCTTGCGCATCCGGCCTTATTCGACGGCGCGATTGTTCCAGCCGCAGGTCAATTTGCAGTTGGGCGCCTACTATTTGAGATCGGTGGCCGATAGCGTGGATGGACGCTGGGAAGCGGCGCTGGCGGCGTACAATGCCGGGCTCAGCCGCGCGAAAGACTGGTCGACGTGGGGCGAATTCCGCGAGCCCGCAGAGTTCGTCGAGACAGTGCCTTTCACGCAGACGCGCGAATACATTCAGATTGTCTTGCGCAACGCGGAGATCTATCGTCAGTTGTATGCGGGGCCTAAGACCGCCATGGCCAAGAGCGCTGTTCCCGCCAGCCGGGTATCCTATTCAAATGGGATCGATCAGCGAACCAAAAGTTCTCGAGCCACCGGCGCCCGCTGAGAGCCGCCCGCGCTTCCGCAGCGATCGCGCCTCCGGCCTGAACGAAAGTGTCATTCGCGAGATGACGCGACTGGCGTTTCAGCACAACGCCGTTAATCTGGCGCAAGGCTATCCCGATTTCCCCGCCCCCGCCATTCTGAAGCGAGCCGCCATCGAAGCCATCGAAGCCGATATCAATCAATACTCCATCACGTGGGGCGCGAAGCCGTTTCGCGATGCCATCGCCGCGAAATATCGCCGGCACTACCAGCTCGATTTCGACCCAGAGCGCGAAATCACCGTGGTGTGCGGCGCCACCGAAGGCATGATCGCATCGCTGACCGGCGTCACCAATCCCGGCGACGAGCTGGTGGTGTTCGAGCCGTTCTACGAAAATTATGGGCCGGATTCGATACTTTGCGGATGCACCCGCAAACTGGTGACGCTGCACGCGCCGGATTGGACCTTCGACCGCGATGAGCTGCGCAGGGCGTTTTCTCCGCGCACTAAAGCCATCATTCTGAATTCGCCCAACAATCCCACGGGCCGCGTATTCAGCCGCGATGAACTGGCTTTCATCGCGGGTCTGTGCCAGGAATTCGACGCGCTGGCAATTACCGATGAGATCTACGAACACATTCTCTACGACGGCACCGAGCACATTCCCATGATGCTGCTGCCGGGCATGCGCGACCGCACCATCCTGGTGAACAGTTTGAGCAAGACGTACTCGGTGACGGGATGGCGAGTCGGCTGGGTGCTGGCGAGTCCGGATTTGACCGATTCCATCCGCAAGGTGCATGACTTCCTGACTGTGGGCGCGGCGCATCCTTTGCAGATCGCGGGCGTGACGGCGCTGGCGCTGCCCGACAATTACTACACCGATCTCGCCGAAAAATATCGCGAGCGGCGCGACGCCATGATCGATATGCTGACACCGGCCGGCTTCCGATGCTTCCGGCCGCAGGGTGCGTATTACGTGATGACCGACATCTCCGGCTTCGGATTCCCCGACGACACGGCCTTCGCCCGCCATCTGGTGGAGCACGTCGGCATTGCCGCGGTGCCGGGGTCGTGCTTCTTCGCGGATCCTCACGGCCACGATCAGTTGATCCGCTTCTGCTTTCCCAAGAAGCCGGAGACGCTTGCCGCCGCGGCCGAGTGCTTGCGAAAACTCAACGGATAGTCAACGCCGGAACAACGCATTGATCTCGGCGTAAGGGACCAGCCCGTCGAATCCAGAGAAGCTGCCTTCCTTCGCGATGGTTTCGGCTGCGTGCATGAAGGCGGTCCACGCGGCGCGTGAGAGTGACGAACCGACGCTGATGCGGCGCACACCCAGATCGGCCAGGTCCGCGACGGTGAGTCCGGTGTTTTTGCTCATGAGAATATTCACGGGCTTGGGGCTTAGTTCCGCGACGAAGTTTTTGATATCGCCGCGCTCAAACAGTCCCGGCGCGTAGAGAACATCGGCTCCGGCTTCTGCATAAGCGTGCAGGCGGCGCAGCGATTCGCGGAAAGGATCGGCGTGGTTTACCAGGTAACATTCGGCGCGCGCGGTGAGCAGCACTCCACTGGCGGAAGCGTCGATGGCGGCGCGCGCGGCGCGAATGCGATCGACAGCCAGCGGCAACTCGAAGAGCGGATGGGCAGCGTCGCCGGTGGCGTCTTCAATCGAGAGTCCCGCAACACCGGTATCCACGCATCGCTGAACGTTGGCGGCGACGCCTTCCGGATCGCGTGCGTAGCCGGATTCGAAATCCGCATTCACCGGCAAGTCCACCGCAGCAACGATGTCGGCGATATTGCGCAGCATGGCGTCGCGCGGCACGGCGGCGTCGGCGAGGCCCAGTGAAAACGCGAACCCGGCACTGGTGGTGGCGAGCGTCTTGAAGCCGAGATGCTGCAAATAGCGCGCGGAGCCCGCGTCCCAGGGATTGGGAATCACAAAGCAGCCGCTCTCGTGCAGTTTGCGAAAAGCGGAGCGGCGCGCGGAGTAATCGGAACGAGACATATAACGATGACGCTAACACATGCCGGGTCTGCGGCAGCGCGATTGCGATCGCCCTACGCTATCGCAAATTCGCGCTATTGCAAATTGATATTGTGCTGGCGAAGGATCGAGCCCGTCGCCAATTCAAACGCGGAGACGGCTTCGCCGAGGTCGGACTCGGCACGGCGCTCCTGGCTGCGCGCGGTGATCATGGTCGTCTGGCGCTGCTGCACCAGGAATAGCGTGGAGGTGCCGGCGCGGAACTGGCGCTGCTCGCTGTTGTACTGCTCCTCGGCGGATTCGCGCTGAACGCGCGCGGCATCCAGGCGCAGCTCGGCGGATCGCATCAACTGCATGGCGTTGCGCACGTCGGCTTCGATCGCTTGCTCCACCTGCTCGCGCTGATTCTGGATGCGGCGGCCCTGTGCGACGGCAGTGCTCAGGTTCGCTTCCGCGATGCGGTTGCGGATCGGCAAGGTGACGCGAAGCTGCACCTGCGTCGTAGGAAAATTTCCCGCCCAGAGGTTGCTGAGAGACTGGCTATAATCACCGACCAGGAGCGCGGGCGGAGCGCCACTGCCAGTCGACAGAGTGATCGGATTGAGTCCCGCGGACGATGACAGTAAGTTCAGGCGATCGATCAGCGGACCGAAGCTGGAAGTGAAAGGATTGGGACCGCTTTGGACCACCACCGGTCCCGCTAGACCATTGCGCGTGTAACTGCCGACCAGGTCCACTTGCGGCTTGGTCTGGTCGCGATAAAGGCGCGTATCTTTCGCATTGATCTGGCCGGAGATTTCCACCTGGCTGACCTCGGGCCGATTGGCGAGAGCCTCGTTGACGGCATCGTTCAGAGGAGTCAGCGGAGGCGCGCCCTCCGGCGCAGTGAGCGGAACCAGCGCGCTGGCCCACAAAGCGGAACTGCGGCCTTCGAGCATCAGCGTCTTGAGATTGTTCTCCGCCTGTGTCAGCGCAGTTTGCGCGCTGTACGCGTTCAGCTCGAAGTTGGCGAGCTGGGTCTGGGCCGCCACCACGTCGATGGGGGCAAGCAAGCCTTGCGCCTGCTGGCGGCGGTTGCTTTCGTCCTGCTGGCGCGCAATGTCGACGGAGTCGAGCTGCACTTGCAGATTGTTGTAGGCGTAGAACACCTCCCAATACGCTTGTTCGGTCTGCTGCACCACTTGCATCACGCGCAGGCGAAATTGTTCGTCCGAAAGCGCCCGGTTTTTCTGCGCGACGTCGATGGCGTGGCGGTTCTGGTCGTAGCGCAGATTGCGCCACAGCGGCTGCGTGTACTGGAAGTTCAGCGCGCTTGGATATTGGGGATTCAGCGTGACGAAGGTGTTATTGGTGTACAAGCGTTGCGAGCTTAAGTCGACATGGTAGCTCCCGCCCAGCCACGGCGTGAAGCCGGAGACTGTGGGGTCGGTTTGCCAGGTGCGATTGAGCACGGCTCCGGTGGCGGACCCGCCGAGCGAGCTGGCTACTGGATTCACCTGCTTCAAGAATTGAGAAACGGCGCCGATGGTGGGATCGTAAAGCCCGCGCGCGCCGGTGAGGCTGTAGCCGGAGATTTCGCGATCGATGCGGGAAGCTTCAATGTCCTTGTTATTGGCGAGCGCCATCGCGAGGGCTTGCTGTAACGTGATCCGCGCTTCGCCGAAAACTCCGATACGCGAGGGCAGGCGAAACGGGCGCACGGGTGGGACCAATGTGGTGGCGTCCGGCGCCGGCGTAGGCCGAGTTTGCGGGGCGGCGGTCTGGACTTGGGCCGTCTGTGCGGAGGCGGCAGGAATCAGGACCGCGGCGAATGCCAGCGCGGCGGCGGGGCGGAACAATAACCAGCGCATCAAGCGTTGTCTCCGGCTTCAAAGTGGACTGGCTGAGGGATGGTCGGCAAGGGACGCCGGCCGGTGCCGCGGATCCGCCGGAAGAACTTGTGAACCAGCGGCAGGTTTTTCATGTCGTCAAACAAGGAGTAAAACACCGGCACCGCGAGCAGGGTCAGCAGCAGGCAGAAGGTCTGGCCGCCGGCGACGAGCGCGCCGATGGAGCGGTTGGTGGCGGCTCCATCGCCGGTCGAAATAATCAGCGGCAGCATGCCAACCACCAGTGCGGCGGTGGTCATCAGGATGGGGCGCAGACGATCGCGGTTGGCCTGGATAATGGCTTCGTAACGGTCGAGCCCTTTCTCGCGAAGGCCGTTCATGTGATCGATCTGCAGGATCGCATTCTTCTTGACGATGCCGAACAGCAGCAGCATGCCGAGCGCGGAGAACACGTTTATGGTCTGGTCGGCCAGCACCAGCGAAAGAATTCCGAAGGGGACGGCCAGCGGCAACGTGAGCAGGATCGTGAACGGGTGCAGGAAAGATTCAAACTGCGCCGCCAGCACGATGTACATGAAGATCAGGGTTAGCGCGATCGCGATACCAAAGTAGTAGGCCGATTGCGCCAGGTTCTTGCTGAACCCGCCCAAAGCGGTGGTGTAACCGGGGTCGAGGTGAATATCCTTGATCACGTCGTTCATGGTGTTGATCACTTGCTGCTGCGATCCGCCGGGCAGCACGTTGGCGCTGATGGTCACCTGGCGCTGGCGGTCCAGGCGGCTGATGCTCGAAGGCGCACTACCGCCCTTGATGCGGACCACCTGATCGAGCGGCACCCAGCCCTGCTTGTTGGTCGAGAACACAATCAACTGCGAGAGGCCTTCGACGCTGGTGCGATATTTGCTGTCGGCCCGCAGGCGCACGTCGTACTCTTCGCCGCCCGATGGGAAGGACGAAACCAATTGACCGGCCACGAGCGTATTGAGCGCGGTGGCGATGTCGGTGACTTTCACGCCCAGATCGTTAGCGCGCTGGCGGTCGATTTCAACCCGCAGCTCGGGTTTGCCGAACACCATCGACATGTCGGGATCGCCTACGCCGGGCGTGTGCTGAAGCCGGGCAACGACTTTCGTGGCATACTCGTTGAGCTTGTCGAGGTCAGGACCCTTGATCACGTATTGCACGTCGGCTTGTCCGCCTCCGCCGCCGCCCGCTTGCAATACTGCGGTGCGCAGCTCCGGAGGGTAAGCCTTCATCAGTTCGCGCGCGCGCGACATCATTTGCAACTGTGTGTAGCTTCGCTGATCCACGGGCACCCACCGGGTGTAGATCGTAGCCCGGTTCGCGGCAGACGCCAGCG
>Ga0207657_10006159_pt1 | contig 12468 bp, 6 predicted proteins | sample KBSC33metaG_FD_184316 | JGI IMG/M metagenome (GOLD analysis project Ga0207657, IMG submission 184316) | Corn rhizosphere microbial communities from Kellogg Biological Station, Michigan, USA - KBS C3-3 metaG (SPAdes) (version 2) | ecosystem: Host-associated > Plants > Roots > Rhizosphere > Soil ...
CTGCAATAATTTGCTTCGATAGTGTGATGTCCGCTGTTATGAACACGTGGTGCTGTTTCATTTACAAGCACTTCGTTGTTCTTATCAACAAACAATTCAATTGCAAATAAACCGGCGCTGTTCAAAGCTTTTACAAGTCTTAAAGCAATTGCCTCTGCTTTCCATAAAACATGATCTGAAAGTTGTGCAGGGCTTATTTGATAATCGAGCAAATTCAATAAATTATTAAACACCATTTCCGACGGAGGAAATATCGTCGTTTCGCCTTTATCGCTTACCGCAACAATCAATGCAATTTCTTTTTGAATGTTGACCATCTTTTCCAAAACGGCAGGCTCACCAAAACCTTTTTCAATATCTTCTTTCTTTGTCAGCAACTGTACGCCTTTTCCGTCGTAACCACCCATTCCAAGTTTGTGGGCAGCGGGCAGAAAATCAGTTTGTGTTTTTAGTTCTTCCAAATTTTGTGTTATTCTGAAATCAGGAGTAGGAATAGAATTTGTTTTATAAAATTCCTTTTGTGTTATTTTATTCTTGATGATCTTGATTGCAGATGGCCGAGGATAGATTTTTACACCTTCTGTTTGCAGTTTTTCAAGCGCCTCTACGTTCACAGATTCAATTTCAATCGTTAACGCATCCAATCCTTTTCCAAAATTATAAACTGTTTCAAAGTCTCTTATATCTCCCTTTATAAAATGATGGCAAAGATGTGCAGCAGGACAATTTTCATCATTCTCCAACACTGATGTTTCCACTACATAATTTGCAGCAGCCTGCAATAACATTCTTCCTAATTGACCTCCACCAAGAATTCCAACTTTCATAATACAAACGCACTGTTTTTATAAAGTTATTTTGATGCCGGCTTTAGAACATATGGCATCACCTGTTGTGTCACTCACTTATACGTTCCAAACTTTGAGCAGCATTTGCAAACAGCGCAAGAACATAAATCGCAAAGCAAGTGACAATTCGCGGCGAAGATAATTTGTGTTAACGACTTTCATTTTCATTTTTAATAACTTTGTATCAACATGCTTCCCGATTATCCTCATAAACTCTTCAACGATAAACGCAGCAACTACTCTCTGCTAATGGAAACTTTGGCTATAGATGCAAAATAGCAGTGAGCTTTGAGCTGCGAGCTACGAGTTTTGGCTCGAATTAGCTGCAACTTGTTCCGAAAGTACAAGTGTGCGACGCAACAGACGACGAGGCTTATTCTAAAGTTTGGTACATAAAATTACTTCTTATTCAAAAACATTTTTTCTATGGATACTACCACAAAGTCATCGAAAATAATTTCAACAACAGATGATTTCCTTCCATTGCAGGGAACAGATTATGTTGAATTTTACGTGGGCAATGGAAAACAAGTAGCGCATTTTTATAAAACAGCGTTTGGATTTCAAAGCCTTGCTTATGCAGGGCCGGAGACAGGTGTAAAAGACCGCGCCAGCTATGCGTTGCAACAAAATAAATTGACCTTTGTTTTTACAACGCCATTGAAAAGCGGTAATCCTATAGCGGATCATATTTACAAACATGGTGATGGAGTGAAGGTACTTGCATTGCGTGTAAATGACGCAATGGATGCCTGGCATCAAACAACATTGCGTGGCGCAGCAAGTTATATGGAACCTACAACTTTAAAGGACCATGATGGTGAAGTTGTTTTAAGCGGCATTCATACATACGGCGAAACGGTGCATGTTTTTGTTGAAAGAAAAAATTATCGGGGCGCATTTATGCCGGGATACAAGGCCTGGAAAACAGAATATAATCCTTCTCCGGCGGGTTTGTTATACGTGGATCATTGCGTGGGAAATGTGGGATGGAATCAAATGAATCCGTGGGTAAAATTTTATGAAGAAGTGATGGGCTTTCGTAATATTTTAAGCTTTGATGATAAAGATATTTCTACAGAATATTCTGCATTGATGAGCAAAGTAATGAGCAACGGAAACGGTTATGTAAAATTCCCCATCAATGAACCGGCGGAAGGAAAGAAGAAATCGCAGGTGGAAGAATATCTTGAATTCTATGAGGGCGAAGGTTGTCAACACATAGCAATGGCAACAAATAACATCATTGAAACGGTAAGTGAATTAAAGAAAAGAGGTATTGAATTTTTAAAAGTTCCAACAAGTTATTATGACGAATTACAAGAACGGGTTGGTCGCATTGATGAAGATATTTCATCGTTAAAAGAATTGGGCATTTTGGTTGATCGTGATGATGAAGGTTATCTTTTGCAAATATTTACAAAACCCGTGGAAGACAGACCCACATTGTTTTTCGAGATCATACAACGCAAAGGCGCACAAAGTTTTGGCAAAGGAAATTTTAAAGCGTTATTTGAAGCGATTGAAAGGGAACAGGCACTAAGAGGAAATTTATAAGAAGTGTAAAATTTTTTTTATAGTCGAAATTTGTACATCGCGTCTTCACTTTAAGTGTTGGCTGTTATAAGACATTAATATCCGTTGGTTTGAAAAATTAAAAGTTATGCGGCGTTGTTACTGATAACAGGCGATGCCACATGCACAAAAGCCGGCAACAAAAAATAATCAAGCATTCCGTTTTGGCATTAATAATTATCTTGCTCCAATACTTCAATTATGGAAGATATTCATCTGCATCATGAAGAACATTTGGAAAGTTCTGACTTGCTCCGCGATATTGTCATTGGAATGAGCGACGGGCTCACGGTTCCGTTTGCATTGGCTGCAGGTTTGAGCGGAGCAGTTGACAGTACGGGTGTCATCATCATTGCCGGCATTGCTGAAATTGCGGCGGGTTCTATTGCTATGGGACTTGGCGGATTTCTTGCAGGCAAAACGGAACAGGATCATTACAACAGCGAGTTGAAAAGAGAATATTGGGAAGTGGACAATTTGCCGGACAAAGAAGCGGATGAAGTACGTGTGTTTTTTAAATCACTTGGGTTAAGCAAAGAAGTTCAGGAAAAAGCTGTGGTTGAACTTACAAAAGATAAAGATGTTTGGGTTGATTTTATGATGAAGTATGAATTGAATCTTGAGAAGCCGGACCCGAAGCGTGCTAAAAAGAGTGCTTTCAATATTGGTGTTTCATATGTTGTTGGCGGGCTTGTTCCTTTGAGTCCTTATTTTTTTGTAAGCAACCCCCAACAAGGCTTGATGATAAGTGTCGTTATCACACTTATTTGTTTGTATATCTTCGGATTTTTTAAAAGCAAGATTACAGGAGTAAACCCGGTAGCGGGTGGATTCAAAATAATGTTGATCGGTGCATTGGCTGCGGGCGCTGCATTCGGAATTGCAAAGCTGATTGAAGGAAAATAATTGTGATGTTGTTTTAGTAATCAACAACATTTTATGGAGCGGCTTTTTCTTTCTCTTCTACCAGCACAAGATCACTTAATTCAACACTCATTGGCAAGAGACCAATTTGAACTACTGCGCGTTTACCTCTTATTTCTTTTACATTTCCAACCTGGTGGCTTTTTTTCATTTTTACTTTTGAGCCAACAACAATCTCTCCATTTATCTCCTTATATTTTGCATCAACTTTTTTCGCAAGCTTATTGGTGATGACCTGTTCTTTTTTCTTGAAGAGAAGATTTTGAATTTGCTTCATCACTTCATCTTTATTCTCAGTCTTCCTCCATTCCAAAACAATTTGTTTCAACTTCCGTTCCGTTTCCTTCATGTTGGTGATGCGTTCTTCTGTTATCTTATTTTGATGCTTTAAAAGTTCAACTTGTTGCTGATGCTTTTCCTTCTTCATCACCGTTTCCATTTCTTTACGCAACTTTTCATTTTCATGCAAAAGCTTTTGTAACTCTTTGTGATCCTTTTCCAATCTTTGTTGATCCTGCTCTGTTCTGTTCAATAGCTTATCCAAACGAAAATGATCTTCATCCACTAAATTTCTTGCATGGTTGATCAAATGTTTTGGCAAACCTATTCTTTCCGCAATTGCGAATGTGTAAGAACTTCCCGGTTTTCCGACAATCAATTTATACATTGGTTGAAGATGCACTTCATCAAAAGCCATTGCGCCATTAACAATTCCTGCGGTATGATTCGCCATCACTTTTAAATTGAGATAATGCGTAGTAACAATTCCAAAAGCATGTCTTCGCGAAAGTTCTTCCATGATCACTTCTGCAAACGAACCACCAAGATTTGGATCACTTCCACTTCCCAACTCATCTATAAAAAACAATGTTTTCCCATTTGCATTTTCAATAAAATATTTCATGTGCAGCAAATGCGAAGAGTAAGTACTCAATTCGAATTGCAAACTTTGTGTATCACCGATATGAATAAATAATTGTTTAAAAATTCCCATCTGTGATATAGGATTCACCGGCACCAATAAACCGCTCTGCATCATCATTTGATTAAGACCGATCGTCTTCATTGTAACTGTTTTGCCACCTGCATTTGGTCCGCTGATGACGAGTATGCGTTGCTTCTCATTTAATGTAAGTGTAACAGGAATCGTTTGTTTGCCCGATTGCTTGTTATACAAATACAACAATGGATGATAAGCATCTTTCAATTCAACATGTGCTTTATCGATTATATTAGGAAAGTTTCCGTTGATATCAATTGCCAATTTTGCTTTTGCATTGATAAAATCAAACTCGCCAACCACTTCGTACCATGCTTGCAACAAAGAACTATACACACTCAATTTCGAAGTAAGTTCTCGCAGAATCCTTTGCACTTCTTTTCGCTCATCATTTTCCAAAGCAAAAAGTTCATTGTTTAATTCGATTGTTTCTTCAGGTTCTATAAAAGCAGTTTTTCTGCTATCGCTTTCTCCATGCAATATTCCTTTCACTTGTCGCTTGTGTTCAGAAAAGACTGCCACTACTCTTCTGCCATGACTAAAACTTTCTTCAATATCTGCAGAGTAACCTGATTTATTTAATCGCGCAACAACCTTTTCAAACATTCTTCGCAGCTCATTACGCTTACGGTAAAGACTCATTCGGATTCGCTGCAATTCAGCACTGGCACTGTCTTTCACGTTTCCGTCTTCATCGAGTACATTATCTATAAGTTCTGTAATTACTTTTTTGTAGTAAGTATTTTCAATCACTTTCGCCAATGCCGGATAGGCAATCGCTCTTTCCTTATCAAACCATCGAAAGATCCTTTCAATGCTTTCTGCAAGTCTTCTTATCAGCAAAAATTCTTCACCCGATAAAGTGCTGCCCGCAATTCCAAGCAGTTTTATTTCACGTGCGATGTTTAACACATAATCGTTAGGAAAATACTGGCTTTGCTGCAGCAGCAATTTGTATTCATGGCTTTGCTGCAACTGTACGTCTATGTATTCTTTCTTCGTATGAATGCGCAAGTCTTCAGCTTTCTGTTTTGCATACTCGCTGCTGCAATGTTCTGTAAGGAGGTCTTTTATTTTGTCAAACTCTAATTGTATCGCCGCGGATTCGGGATATAACTTCATGCGCTTCTATAAAATTTTTTTATGATACCGGCAAAGGTAAGTTTACTCATCGCCTGTTGTGTCACTCACTGCAACGTTCCTCTTTCAATTTAGCAAAAGAGTATTACAAATAAGGGGATTTTTATTTAAATTGTTAGATTATACTTTTTCAATTTCCATTCGCATAATAAGCCCATCTTCCAATGTATAAATATGTTTGACCATTTGATCTATCAAAAGATTTCCATTTAAATCGTGAACTACCTGGTGAACATTTACAACTACATTTCTATTTTCATTTGTTTCAAAATCTATAGGCTCAACATGAGGATCGATCATTTTCCATTGCCTTGTCCAATATTCGCGAACACCATCATGACCGTACACGTAACCACCATCCATTCCATTTGCCCAAACAACATCAAGTTTCATCAAAGCAAGAATTGCATCTATATTTCGTGCATTGAAATATGCATATGCTTTTTTTAAAAGTTCCTTTGAACGTTCTGTATTGCTTTGAACTTGCATAAAAAAATATCTTTCTTGCTGTTCGGAAAGCACAAGTGAGTGATCTTTCGACAAGCTCAGGATAAACCTCACAGCGATGCCAACAGCACTGCGGTTTGTCAATAATCTTCTAATCCAACTTCAACACCGCAAGAAATGCTTCCTGTGGAACTTCTACATTACCGATCTGCCGCATACGCTTCTTACCTTCTTTTTGTTTTTCGAGCAATTTTCTTTTACGGCTGATATCACCGCCATAACATTTTGCGGTAACATCTTTGCGCATCGCGCTGATATTTTCACGTGCAATAACTTTTGCACCAATGGCAGCTTGTATAGCAATCTGGAACTGCTGACGAGGCAACAACTCTTTCAATTTTTCGCAAAGCTTTCTTCCGAAATCCGTTGCACGGCTGCGATGTATAAGTGCGCTTAAAGCATCTACTTTATCGCCGTTCAACAAAATATCCATCTTAACAATATCTGCTTCGCGATAACCAATGGGAGAATAATCAAACGAAGCATAGCCGCGAGTTTGGCTTTTAAGTTTGTCATAAAAATCAAACACTATCTCTGTCAGCGGCATTTCAAAAATTAATTCGACACGCGTTTGTGTAAGATAACTTTGATTGATAAGAATGCCGCGTTTACCTAAACACAACGTCATGATGTTGCCAATATATTCGGGCATTGAGATGATCTGTGCTTTAATAAATGGTTCTTCAATTCGATCAATCTTTGTTGGATCAGGCATCTCAACAGGGTTATTCACATTTATCTTTTCTCCCCGTGAAGTATATGCGATAAAGCTTACGTTTGGGACTGTTGTAATGACCGTCTGATTGAATTCTCTTTCCAGACGCTCCTGTACGATTTCCATGTGCAGCAAGCCAAGAAATCCGCAACGAAAACCAAATCCAAGTGCCTGTGATGTTTCTAATTCAAAAGTTAATGAAGCATCATTGAGTTGCAATTTCTCCATGCAATCGCGCAACTCTTCAAACTCATCTGTGTTCACGGGAAATATTCCTGCAAAGACCATTGGCTTCACTTCTTCAAAACCTTTGATCATTGGCGCGGGATTATTTGCAAGCGTTATGGTATCACCCACTTTTACTTCTTTCGCATTTTTTATTCCGGTAATAATATAACCAACATCACCGCAACCAACTTCTTCTTTTGGTGTCATGGTTAATTTCAAAATTCCAACCTCATCTGCAGTATATTCCATTCCTGTTGAAACAAATTCGATCTTATCTCCTTTCTTCAATGTGCCATTGAGAATACGATAATATATAATAATGCCGCGGAAACTGTTGAATACACTATCAAATATCAAAGCTTGCAAAGGCGCATCAGGATTGCCTTGCGGCGGAGGAATTCTTTCAACAATTGCTTCCAGAATTTCTTCAATGCCAATTCCTACTTTACCACTTGCCAACAGAATTTCTTCCTCTTTGCAACCAATAAGATCTTTAATCTGGTCTTTTACTTCAGGAATCATTGCACCATCCATGTCAATCTTATTGATCACAGGAATTATTTCCAGATCGTTATCCAATGCGAGATATAAATTACTGATGGTTTGTGCCTGTATGCCTTGCGTTGCATCAACAAGCAATAACGCTCCTTCGCATGCAGCGAGTGCACGGCTTACTTCATAACTAAAATCAACGTGACCCGGAGTATCAATTAAATTAACTGTATAATCTTCTCCTTTGTATGTGTAAGTGATTTGAATTGCATGACTCTTGATCGTGATGCCTTTCTCTCTTTCAAGATCCATATCATCAAGCACCTGGTCCATCATTTCGCGTTCACTGATGGTATGCGTATGTTCGAGCAATCTATCAGCTAACGTACTTTTTCCGTGATCAATATGCGCGATGATGCAAAAATTCCTTATATGATTCATAGGGCGCAAAGATAATCATTGGTGCATCTTTTCAATTACAGAAATCGTTATAACTTCATTCTGCATTTAGCTATTTATTAAATAGCGATTAATCCCTGCTTAATTTCATTGTAACACTTGCACGGCAATTGAATTTTCAACGCGAGGTTTAATTTTTTCCTGCGAAAAACTATAAATATTTAACCGTTACACTATGTGACCATGAACCACTTTTTCGAGTTTCTTTATTCAATTCTCCCTGCGCTTAATGTAATTTCCGTAATTGCTTTATTGCTAAAATCGGTTATAGTTTTTAGAAGAAAAGGCTTTAATCTTCCGGAATATGTGATTAGTTTTTTCCGAATCTACACAGGCAGTGAAAGAGAGATGACACATAGCACTTCGAGACTTCGATACATGAGAATAAATAATCTCATCAATTTTTATATCTATTTATGGATAATGATAACATTAATTATTTTTATTGTTTTCCGGAAATTTTACTAAGCATTTCTCTATACGCATCATGTATTTGCTCTCCAACAGTTTGGTAACTGAAATTTTTTTGAGCAGTTTCAGCAATCTGATGCCTGTCATAATTTTTATAACTCAAATAAAGTTGTTGCATCGAATGCAGTAAAGCATCTTCATCTTCATTATTAATCAAAATGCCGTTTGATTCATCAATCAATTCCGGTATTCCGCCAACATTTGTGCTGATTACTGGCAGTCCGCAACACAATGCCTCGATAATTACACAAGGAAGGTTTTCAAAACGGCTAAACATTACCAGTGCATCCGCCCGTTTCATTTCTTCTGCAACTTTTTCATATGGGATCAGACCTTTAAAAAAAATATTTTTCACAGGTATTTCTAATTCGGAAGCATACTGTTCAAGCTGCGTAAAATTATCACCGACTATTACTAATTCAGTTGAAGAAAATTCCTTACAAAATTTTTCATAAGCGCGCAATATTCCTTCAGGATTTTTCTGATGATTCAAAACAGAAACATGAATAAAGCGAAAAACATTTTTATTCTCATCTCTCAAAAATTTATCATTAAAAAAATTGGTGTCAGCTACATTCGGAATTATTGAAAATGAAACAGGAGTAACCATCTGCCCAACAGCTTTTCCCAGATCATTACTTACAGGTAAAAATCGTTCAGCATTCGTAAAAATTTTTTTTGTAAACAATTTAAAAAATGCATTTCTGTTTCTGTATGCATTTTCCGCTGCGTCATTATAAATTGTCCAATGTTCGGTAACAACATACGGAATATTATATTTTCTTTTCAGCCATAAAGCAATAAGTCCCGCTTTCATGGGAACATGAACATGCACTACATCAGGTTTTCCTTCTGCCTGAATATATTGTTCAACATATTTTCTGAAAAGTCTAAAATAACTGATCAATGAAACAATCTTTCCAAATGGATTTTTAAAGGACTTATATAAAACAATTGTTTCACAGAGATTATTTTCTTTTTTTACTTCCACATCAATATTTTTCATCAGCACATTGTTCTTATCAACTTCCACATGTATCACATCAATCTTACAAAAAAGTGAGGCGGCTCTTGCATGGCGCTGAATAAAATCACCCGCCATTGCATCTGATTTATTCGGATACCAGCTCGTTAACCAAAGTGCTCTGATCATAATTGATGAATGCAAGTATAGCGAAGATTTTCCATGAAGTTTATTTTGATACCGGCTACGGCAACTCCGATTGAGCTTCGTTGCGTCGCATTCCGTTCATCTGCAGTGCATGGATTGAACTTTAGCGAACAGCTTTTAACAGGTAAATTAAACACATCTGTTAAAATAAATCACACCATTTCCCCAATACAAACAAACGCCTGTTTTTACGCTTGCCGCGCCTTAACTTTGCCAATCTTTTTACGTGGTCAACCTCATTATAATTTATGAATTTATTTGAACAACAGTCGGCTGAATTTCAACGAAGGCACATAGGCATCAGCGAGACAGACAAACAAAAAATGCTGCAAACAATTGGTGTTCGCAGCCTTGATGAACTTATTGATAAAACCGTACCGGCAAATATCCGCATGCAAAAAAAGCTTGATCTTCCACCTGCCATAAGCGAAAATGAATATCTGAAGCTGGTGAAAGAATTGAGCATGAAGAATAAGCTTTTCAAAACTTATATCGGGCAGGGTTATTATGATACAATTACACCCTCTGTTATCTTGAGAAATGTTTTTGAAAATCCGGGATGGTACACACAATACACGCCTTACCAGGCAGAAATTTCACAAGGACGTTTGGAAAGTTTACTCAACTTTCAAACCATAGTGAGCGATCTTACTGCTCTTCCAATCGCCAATGCTTCTTTGCTTGATGAAGCAACAGCAGCAGCAGAAGCAATGAGCATGATCTTTCATCATATAAACAAGACAGATAAAATTGAACGTGCAAAATTTTTTGTTGACTCTTCAATTTTTCCTCAAACAATTGATGTAATTATCACACGAGCTAAACCAATAAATATAGAATTGGTTTTTGGCGATTATAAAAAAGCACAACTGGATAATTCTTACTTCGGCGCTATTGTGCAATATCCGAACAATGCTGGTTCAATAGAAGATTACCGTGAATTTATAAACCAGGTGCACAACGTTGGAGGTTTTGTTGTAATGGCAACAGATCTTTTAGCGCTTACATTATTAACTCCTCCCGGCGAATTGGGCGCTGATGTTGCAGTGGGCTCTGCACAACGTTTTGGAGTGCCTCTCGGTTTCGGCGGACCTCATGCCGCTTTCTTTTCTGCAAAAGATGAATTCAAAAGAAACATACCTGGAAGAATCATTGGCGTAAGTATAGATGCTCAGGGCAACCGTGCATTGCGTATGGCTTTGCAGACAAGAGAGCAACACATCAAACGTGAAAAAGCAACATCAAATATTTGTACTGCGCAAGCATTGCTTGCGAACATGGCTGCAATGTATGCAGTATATCATGGCCCCCACGAATTGAAAAATATTGCACAGCGCATTGCGATACTTACGCAAACTGTAGCGGAAGAAATTGAAGCAAGAGGTTTTGAATTGGTATCGGATAAGTTCTTTGATACAATTGTTGTAAAGGTTGAGAACATTACTCCTTACAAAACAAAAGCAGAAAGACAGCAGATCAATCTTCGTTACATTGATAACAATCTCATTGGAATTTCTCTTGATGAAACAATTACAGTTGATGATCTTTATGACCTAATCAATTGTTTTGAAAACGATGTTGATCCTGTCGCATTTGATATTGAAGAAGATGCCGAATTAAATCATATTCCATTAAACTTATCACGCACTTCGTCTTTCTTAACGCATCCTGTTTTTAACACGCATCACAGCGAAACACAAATGATGCGTTATATAAAATCATTGGAGAATAAAGATCTTGCGTTAAACACTTCAATGATCTCTCTCGGTTCATGTACAATGAAATTAAATGCAGCGAGTGAAATGATACCATTAAGCTGGAATCACTGGAGCAAAATGCATCCCTTTGCACCTTCAGATCAAACGCAGGGTTATCAACAAATAATAAATGAACTAAGCGATTACTTGTGCAAGATCACTGTGTTTGATGCATGCAGCCTGCAACCCAACAGTGGTGCGCAAGGTGAGTATGCAGGTTTGTTAACAATCAAAGCATATCATGAAAGTCGCGGCGATCATCATCGCAATGTGATGCTTATTCCAATTTCTGCACATGGAACAAATCCTGCAAGTGCTGTGATGGCCGGAATGAAAGTGGTTGTAGTAAAAGCATTAGATAATGGTTATATCGATGTCAATGATCTTAAAGCAAAAGCAGAACAACATGCAGCAAATCTCGCCGGCATCATGATCACTTATCCAAGCACATATGGTGTGTATGAAGAAACAGTGAAAGAAATTACGAACATCGTTCATCAATATGGCGGACAAGTTTATATGGACGGTGCAAACATGAATGCACAGGTTGGTTTAACTGCTCCCGGATTAATTGGTGCGGATGTTTGTCATTTGAATCTTCATAAAACATTTGCCATTCCGCATGGCGGCGGCGGTCCCGGTGTGGGTCCGATCTGTTGTAAACAACATCTTGCAAAATTTTTACCTGGGCATGTTGAGTTTAAAGTTGCCGGTTACCAGTTAGCGGTTGGGGGCAACGGGCAACAGGCAACAAATAAACATGCTGTAAGTGCCGCGCCATTTGGTTCTGCAAGCATCTTACTTATTTCTTACGGATATATCCGCATGCTTGGTGCAGAAGGCGTGAAAGCTGCAACGGAATACGCAATCCTCAATGCAAATTATATGCGTGCGAGATTGCAGGAACAATACGATATTTTGTACACGAATCACAACGATGAATGTGCACATGAATTCATTGTTGATCTTCGTCCGTTCAAAGTAACAACAGGCATCGAAGCCGAAGATGTTGCAAAGCGTTTAATGGATTACGGTTTTCATGCCCCAACAATGAGTTTCCCTGTTCCGGGAACGATTATGATCGAGCCAACAGAGAGTGAAGACAAAGCAGAGCTTGATCGTTTTTGTGACGCATTGTTAAGTATCCGTGATGAAATACATGCAATTGAAGAAGGTAAGAT
>Ga0207657_10006161_pt1 | contig 12468 bp, 9 predicted proteins | sample KBSC33metaG_FD_184316 | JGI IMG/M metagenome (GOLD analysis project Ga0207657, IMG submission 184316) | Corn rhizosphere microbial communities from Kellogg Biological Station, Michigan, USA - KBS C3-3 metaG (SPAdes) (version 2) | ecosystem: Host-associated > Plants > Roots > Rhizosphere > Soil ...
TGATCCACTGGATATGCGTGCCGCTGATCCTGTGGACGGTGATTGCGTTGTTGTGGGTCGTGCCGGTGCCGGCTGCGATCGGCCGTTCCGGTTTGTGGGCCGGGGTCGCGATGTTCGCAGCGATGATGTTTTATCTGCGCCTGTCGCGCGCGCTTGCATTCGGCATGCTCGCGGCGTTCGCGCTGCTCGGGCTGACCACGGAAGCGCTGTATCGCACGCTGGGTCCATTGCCGCTGATGTGGCTGGCAATCGGCGTGTTCGTGCTGGCCTGGATCGCACAATTCCTCGGCCACAAGATCGAAGGCAAACGGCCCTCGTTTCTGACCGACATGGCTTATCTGCTGATCGGGCCGGCCTGGATTGTGGCCAAGCTGATGCGCAAATTCGGCATTTCGTTCTGAAAAAACAAGGCGCCCGCAGGCGCCTTGTTCGCAGCGGATTTGCTCAGATCAATGCATGGCGCCCGCGGCACCCATGCCGATCATCGCCATGATGCCGGCGCCGAACACGAACACCAGGATCACGCCGAGCACGATTTCGATGATCAGGACGAGCAGCGTCACGAGCGCGGCTTTGCCGAATCCCATCTGCGAGCCGTCCGGCCGCTTCAACAGGGCGTTGATGATGGCCGCGTTGATCACGAAGTAGGCGACCAGCACGATCAGCAGTGTCAGGGTTCCTCCGCCGAGCACCATGCCGAGACCGAACTGTACGACCGCGCACGCGATCCAGGCGACAAGCGCCGTGACCGCGCACATGACGAACTTCGGCGTGAAACCGCCGACCAGTTTTGTCGCGAGCATGACGATGGCGCCCGCGATCGAAACTCCAATCAGAAAAGCAACTAACCCGTACAAGATGACTTCCATGGAACTCTCCCCGACAGTGGTGGATTAACGTGTGACGTTCATATTCTGCAGCCAACAACATTCCCTACAACGTAAATGCCCGTAGGCAGGTAAACCGAACACTCATTCGGCAAGTTTTTCGCGTGGTTTGAGCAACCAGCGGCACAGCGCCGGCAGGAACACGATCGCGGCGATCATGTTGACCACGAACATGAAGGTGAGCAGCACGCCCATATCGGCCTGGAATTTAAGGTCCGAGAAGATCCACAGGCCGACGCCGACGGCGAGCGTCAACGCGGTATAGAAGATCGCGATGCCGGTGGTCTTGAGTGCGATGAAGTAGCTCTCGGTCAGCGTTTTGCCCGCGCGCAACGCCTCGCGCATGCGCGCGAAGATGTAGATCGCGTAGTCGACGCCAATGCCGACGCCGAGCGCAAGCACCGTGAGCGTGTTGACCTTCTTGCCGATGTCGAGCTGCACCATCAGCGAATGGCCCAGCTCCGTCACGAGCACGAGCGGCAGCACGATGCACAGCGCGGCGAGCGGGTTGCGGAAGCTGATGAGGCACATGAGGAATACGGCGGCGTAGAGCAGGTACAGCATGGTGTGGTCGACGGCGCGCACCTCGTCGTTGATCGCGGCCATGACGCCAACATTGCCGGTGGCCAGGCGCAGGTTGACCTGATCGCTGACGAACGGTTTGCCCTCGGCACTGGCGTTGGCGAACTGCTTGGACAGGTCCGCGCGCAGGTTTGTCTTCGGTCCGCTGAAGACATGGTTGTCGTCGCGGAACTTCTTCACCGCGGCGATCACCGCATCGATCGTCGTGGCGCGATGGTCGGTCAAAAACATCATGACCGGCATCGCACTGCAATCTTCGTTGAGCAGTCCGGAGTCGGTTTCGAAGCCTTGCGTGTCCTGACGCAGCGCGTCGTTGTCGCGCGGCAGCACGCGCCAGCGAATGTTGCCTTCGTTCCAGCCGGCGTTGACGATCTTGGCCACGGACGGCAGCGTGATGACCTGGGCGACGCCCTCGACGTTGCGCATGTGCCAGGCGAAGCGGTCGACCGTTTCCATTACCGGGTAACTGGTCGTGCACGCGTTCGGCGCGCTTTCGGCAATCACGGTGGCGATATCGACGCCGAGCGAGAACTTGTCGCTGATCAGCGCGGCGTCGCGGTTGTAGCGCGCGTCGGGCTTGAGTTCGGCGACGCCTTTCTGCGCGTCGCCGATCATCACATGGCTGCCGTATTGCGCGGCCGCGACCCACATGGCCAGACCAATCAGAATGACGATAGCCGCCGGCACCGGCCGGCTCAGGTTGGCCAGTACCGACCACAGCTTGTCGAATTGGGTGAGCTGGCGCAGGCGCCAGTTGCGCTTGCCTTCGAGGTTGCGCAGCTGGCAGAACGACAGCAGGACCGGCAACAGGATCAGGTCGGTGAGGATGATCAGGGCGACGCCGACCGTGGCGGTCACGGCGAGCTCGAAAATGATGCGCACCGGGATGATCAGGATCGTGGCGAAGCCGATGCAGCCGGCGATCAGCGCCACAGTGCCGGGCACGAGCAGCATGCGGAAGGCGAGGCGCGCGGCGGTGCGCGCATCCACGCCCGCGCGCGAGCGCAACTCTTCGACACTGCCGTCCTCGAGGCCGCCGAAGAACAGCTCGCCGCGGAAGCGATTGATCATCTGTTCGCCGTGGCTGACCGCGATTGCGAAGATCAGGAACGGCGTGAGCATGTTCAGCGGGTCGACGCCAAAACCGAGCAGGCGCAGCGCACCGAGCATCCATACCACGGCGACGAGCGCGCAGAACACTGTCAGCGAAGCGAGCTTGACCGAAGCCGAATAGGCGAACAGCAGCAGCCAGGTGAACGCGATCGTCACGAAGAAGAACACGATCACCGATTTGGCGCCGGTGCTGATGTCGCCGATCATCTTGGCAAAGCCGATGATCGCAACCTGGGTGTGTGCGTTCTCGTACTTCTTGCGGATCGACTCGAGTTGCTCGTCGATCCTGTTGTAGTCGATCGTCACGCCGTGCTCGGGATCTTCAGGCACGAGGTCCACCCACACCATCGCACCCGAGAAATCCTTGGCGACGAGACGGCCGACGATGCCGGCTTTTTCGATATTCGCCTTGATCGTGGCGAATTGATCGGGCGTGGCCTGGAAACCTTCGATGTTCGGCGTGAACGTCTGCGGGATCACGTTGCCGCCGGCGAAACCGTCCTCGACGACTTCGACGAAGCGCACGTTCGGCGTGAAGATCGAGCTCTCGCGCGACGGATCGGCGTGTTCGATGCGAGCGGCATCGGCGGTTATGTTCTCCATGGTCTGGAAGAACGCCTGGTTGAACATGTTGCCGCTCTTGTCCATCACCGCAATCAGCACGCGGTTGGCGCCGCCGAAGTTCTTCTCGTAATCGACAAACGTGCGCATGTACTCGTGCTGCAACGGCACGAGCTTCTTGAATCCGGCCTCGACTTTGAGCTGCAGGGCGAAATACGCCATCGCAGCCGTGATCGCCGCAAACAGGATCAGCACGATATAGCGATTGCCGAAGACCAGGGTTTCGGCGAAGCGCTGGAAAGCTGTCGGTTCGGCGTTGGAGTTGGTCGGAGCCGCCACGGAGTCTCTCGCTTATTGCGGGTTGTAGATGCTCACGCCGTTCTCGCCGGCGATGAGCAGGTCGCGGTCACTGCCCAGCGCCAATACCGAAGCGATGGTGCCGGCCGGCTGGTCGACGAAACTCTTCAGCGGCGCGCCGGCTTTGTCGCGCACGAGCACGATGCCGTTGGCGCCGACGATTGCGGCGCCGTCGTTCGGCAACGCCGTGCCGCCCATCAGGCTCAGTTGCGTGCCGGTGTCGAGCAGGTTCCAGTGCTCGCCGAGGTCGGTCGATTCGAACACATGGCCGCGCAAGCCAAACGCAAGCACGTGTTCGCCGGCGTAGCCGATCACGCCGAACATCGAACCGTCGTATGGCAACTGCTGGCGCTGCCAGGTGACGCCGCCGTCGCGCGAACGGAATGCGCTGCCGCGCTCGCCGACGATCAGCAAGCCGCCGCTGCCGGTGCGCGCAATCGCGTTGAAATGCGGAGTGGCTTCCTGGCCGATGGTTTTTTCGCCTTGGCTCATCGTCCACGATTCGTCTTTGCCGGCGTCAGCGCCTTTGTCGACGGCTTTTGCCGCGGCTTCCGCCGGCGCAGCGGCGACACTCATCGGCTTCCAGGTCGCGCCACCGTCCTCGGTGCGCAGCGCGAGACTGTATGCACCGACCGCATAGCCGTGCGTGGCGTCGCTGAACAGCACATCGAGCAGTGGCACGCCCTGTCGCGAATCGTGCAGCGCATCGCTGCCCTCGGCAGCGGGTTTCCACGGATCCTGGCGTTGCAGCGACCAGTGTTCGCCGCCATCGGCGCTGTGTGCGATCACGCCGTCGTGACCGACCGCCCAGATCTGCGCATCGATCGCGCTGACCGCGGTGAATGTGGCGCGCGTCGGCACCGGCGCCTGGTGCCACTCGCGGCCATTGTGCGAGAGCAGCACGTCGCCGCGCGCGCCGACGGCTACGTAGCGCTCGCCTGCGCGCGCCAGATCAAGCAGCAGCGAATGCTCGGCGAGCGGCATGATTTCAGCCGGAGCGGCGACTGGATCGACCCAGTTGCCGGCGTGCGCGCAGGTGCCGGCAAGCGCCGTCACGACAGCGAACGCTCGGCGGAATTCGCAAAACGTCATCGGCACCCCTCCCGAAGTACAACGCGCTTTGAAGTTCTCTCACAAGCGCCGCGGCGAATGGCGGCGCTTGTGAGAAGGCTTCCGATATACCTTACCCCAACGTCGCTAGGCTCGACCGTCCAGGTCTCGCCAAGCGACCCCGCCCTTCGCATCCTGCTTCGGGCGTTCGTCTTCGCGCGCGATGCGCTTCAACGCATCGCGCTAGCGCTTAGACTCACCCAGCCGCTCGCGCGGCTGGTGGGTTACGATTTTTCTCACTGGATGCCGCGTTCGCGCAAGCTTTGCGGCGAGAACATTTCCGGCTTGGTGACGAACGAGAAGTTGTATTCCGGATCCTGGTTGTCCAGGCCCTGCACGAGGTAGCGCCCGGCCTTCAGGTCGTTGTGGATTTCCAGCGTCGACCAGAACACCGGCACTTCGTAGTAGTTCACGCTCGGCGCTTCGGAGTAACGCCACATCTTGCCCTGGTTATCGTAGTGATCGATCTCGAGGATCTGCCAGCTGTCCTCATCGAGATAGAACGTGCGCTTCGGGTTGATGTGACGCATGCCGGGCTTCAGGTTTGCCTCCACGATATACACGCGGTGCAGTTCGTAGCGCAGCAGGTCCGGGTTGATGAAGTGCGGCTTGATCAGGCTGTCGACCTTGGTCTTGTCGCTATGCGCCGTGTACGAGTTGTACGGCACGTACATTTCCTTCTTGCCGAGCAGCTTCCAGGTGTAGCGGTCGAGCGCGCCGTTGAACATGTCGGTCATGTCGTTGGTGCGCATGCCGTCGGAAGCCGTGCCCGGATTGTCGTAGGCGACGTTCGGTGCGCGCCGCACACGGCGCTGGCCGGGGTTGTAGATCCACGCTTCACGCGGCTCCTTCTTCGAATTCAAGGTTTCGTGCACGAGCAATACCTGGCCGGCCAGGCGCGGCGGCGAAACGACGTCTTCGAAGAAATACAGCAGGATGTTGTTGATGTCCTTGAGCGTGTTGCCTTGCTTGTAGTAAAGCCCCAGGCCTTCCTCGTGGAAACGCTCGAGCGTGTACTGGCCCGAGGCCGTCGGCACGGCCTGGTTGTTCCAGCGTTCGAAAGACACGCCCTTGAACTTGAGCTTGTGGTTCCAGATCGCTTCCATGCCCGCCTTGGCCGGATCGGAATCCAGGATCGGGAACGGAAAACCTTCGGCTACGTTCGCCACGCCTTCGCCGTCGTCGACCAATTCGCCGGTCGAGGCATTCTTGATCGTCATGTCGTACGTGCGCTGCGGAAACGAAGCGCTGCGCCGCGTCGGATAGACGACCATTTTCCAGTCCGGATATTTCTCGAACATCGCGATCTGGCCGGCGCCGAGCTTTTCCGCATATTGCTTGTGGTTCTGCGCGGTGATCGTGAACAGCGGCTTGTCGCCCGCGAACGGGTCGGGATGGTGCATGCCGACCTTGTAACCCGCCGGCGGCTGCGTGATGCCGCCGGTCCATTCCGGAATCGTGCCGTCCTTGTTGCCGGCGCGTTCCGCGCCGACGGGCGTCAGGCTCTTGCCGAGCTTGCCGGCGTCCGGCGACTTGCCGAGCGCGCCAGTGGCGAACACCGCCCCGGCAATCAGCGCCGCGAGCTTTGCGTGTTTGAACAGTGTCATCGAAATCCCTCCCACGGGCTTTTCAGAACGAGTATTTGGCGACGAAGGCGACGAAGTCGCGATCGCTGATCAAGTTGAACTGACCGGCGCCGAAGTAGTTGGTATAGCTCAGATCCAGCGCCCAGCGATTGAGGTAATTGGCTTCCACACCGACCGTAAGCGACTTGCGGCCGTCGATGAAGTTGCCGCCGGGACCGGGTGAGGTGCCATTGACGTCGTGATTGAACGCGATGCGCGGCGACACCGTGAACGCGGTGCCGAACGCGTTGTTGTAATCGGCGCGCGCAGCGATGCGATAGCCCCACGAGAACGGCGTCGGAAAGCCGTCATGCTGCGTTTCCGGATTGTTGCCATTGCCCGAATTGACATCCGCACCGCCGCCGGTATCGGTACCGTCGCTGTTGTAACGCAGCACGTTCTGCGCCGGCAGGTTCCACACCTTGCTCGCGCCGGCTTCGCCGATGATCAACAGCTGGTCGGCACGGAACCAGTTTTCCGGCCCGATGATCTTGGTCGCCGTGAACTGCAGCTGCGAGACCTTGTGGCGTTCATAGCCCTGGATGTAATCGCCGACGTTGTACGTGCCGAGCTGGCTGAGGAAGCGGTTGTACGGCGCCGGAATCAGCTCGTTGAGCGGAGTCAGGCCGGCGTACAGCAACTCGACGGCATCGATCTGCAGCGGCTGATTCGGTCGATAGCTCAACTCACCCTGCAGCGCGACGCCGGGGCCTTCCAACTGCGTGCTGAAACTCAGGCCGTAAAGGTGAATGTCTTCCGGATACTCATCGAAGTAACCGGCGCTGTTCGGAGTCGTCGAGGTCACGGCGACACCGCTGATCAGCGGCAGACGACTGTGGTAGTTCATGTAGTAGAAGCCGAACTCCGTGCCATTGAGGCTATCGGCGATGTAATGCGCGGCCACGCCGTATTGTCCGCTTTCGGAAGCGAAGCGGTCGGGCAGGCGGCGCACGGTCTGTTCGCACGATTCTTCCAGCAACGCGGCGAGCGGATTGCTGCCGGCCTGGAACCTGCTCGCGCCGCCAAACGCCGGGTTGTCACTGGCCGCACCACCGAAACACACGTTGTAGTAGTTGTCGGCGTTCTTCACCGGCTGCGGTACCAGGCCAAATGGCAGCGAGGCATACGTGCCGCCGAGCGTCGCGAAGTCATTGGCCGAGAAATACGTGCCGGCCGGGTCGGGCTTGGTCTGCGCGAACTCGAGCAGGTAGGTGGCTTCGACCGAGAAGTTCTGCGTGACGCTGAACGATCCCCACAGCTGATTCACCGGCAGATACGCTTCCTTGAGTTCCGCGCCGGCCACGTGCAACTGCGACACGTCGTATGGATTGAGCGCATTGATGCCGCCCTGGATGAATGTGCTCTCACCCCAGTTCAGCACTTGCTTGCCGAAACGCACGGTGCCGCTGTGGCCGCCGACATCGAAGTTGCCGTAGACGAACGAATCGAGAATGCGGAAGCGCTTGCCGACCTGGTCGCGCGCGATCCGCGTCAGATCGTCGTTGTCGGCATTGGCGAAGTCGTAGAACGCGCTGGCGCGCACGAATGCGCCCACGTTCGAACGGTAGTCGAGATGAAACTCGGTCGTGCCCTTGACGGCATTCGAGAACAGGTCGCCCGAGTCGTAGTTGAGATCGCCGTCGTCGTGGTTGGCGGAGAACGCGCCTTTGGCGGCGCGCTGTGCCGAGTTCGGTGCCAGCCCGATCAATGGATTGAAATGCGCCTTGGCGATCTGTTCATCACTCTGGTCGGATATGCGCACTGCGGCTCCATACGACAGCGTCGTGTTGAGCGTGCCGTGCCAGCCGTCCTGATCACCGAATTCCAGCGCGTGGGCGCGTTGCACAGTGATGCCGGCCAAGGTGAAAGCGATGGCGACTGCCAGATGATGCGGCCGCAGGACGCGCGCAGTGTTGGTTTTGTTGTGCGTGGTCATGTGAGTTCCCCGGTTACTGCGTGCGGATGACGGAAGGATTGGCGACGATCACGGTCGTGCCGCCGCTGGCGATCATGCTGGCCATTTCGGTCTGCATTTCCACGGTGACCGCCGGCGAACTGCTCGGATCGAGCAACGAGCCGTGCGTGCCCTGGGTGAAGCGCACGACGCCGCGGATCGAGGGCGCCTGTGTGGTCTGCGTGATCGTGGACAGACCCAGCGCGGCGATCAGAGGATCGGTGCCGGACAACGGAGCGCCTGGAACATGGTTCGGAATAACCTGGTCCGGCGCGTGCGTGGCATCGCCGACGACTTCCTGCGCGAGGATGCTCTTGCCTGCGGTGGCGAAGGCGAAGTTGATCGAGTCACCCGAATCGGCCACGGTCTGCGCGGCGGTCATGAAAGCGTCGTAATTCAGCGTGCCCTGCGTCAGCCCGGCCGCGGCAAGGCCGGCGTGGATCGAAGGACCGAACGCCGGCGAGGCGTCGAGCAGGCGCGCGATGCCGCCGCCCGGTACGTTGAGTACGCCGACATGAACGTGCGGCTCCATCGCCATGAACGCGGTGCCAATGATCGAGCCGAGCGATTGGCCGACGAACTCGATACGCGAGCCGTCGAAATCCTGGCCGCCGGTGTAAGTCAGCGTCGGAATCGCACGAGTCAGCTCCATCAGGTCGGAGTTGGCCTGGCGCAGGTTGTCGCGCGAGGTCAGCAGCGAAGACAGGTTGATGAAGTAGATGCCGGATGAATCGATCTTGCCGTCAGGACCTTGCGCGCCGGTGTCGTTGTTCTCGAAGTCCATGTCGAACGTGCGTTCACCGGTAACCAGCGCCGCCGCCGGTGAGCCGGCGAGCAGCTGGTTGCGATACAGCGGGCTGGTCGGATCGGTGATGCCGTGCAGCGGCGCATCGATGGCGACAACGGCGAAGCCTTGCGCGGAAAGCGCACCGGCGATCGCGAACATGTCGGTGCGTACGCGCGTGACGCCATGCTGGAAGATCACGACCGGCCAGCCGGACGCCGGCTTGGTGTGGCCGGAATTGGCGTTCGGTACCGTCATCAGCACCGGAATGACCTGAGCCGAAGTCGGCACCGGGAATGGGTTGTAGACAGTGACGTTGGTCGAGGTCGGATCGAGGCCGAACGCGTTGAACGGCGGAATGTACGCACCCGGCGCGGCTTGCCAGAAACTGGACAGCGCCGCGGTCGGATTCGCGGCGGAAGGCGCGGTCAAGTAATACGGAACGCCGAGCACGCCGACGAGCACGTCGGCTACCGGCGGCAGCGCTGAATTGATTTGCGACAGGTTCAGGCCGGTCGGCACCACGTGCATGGTCGGTGCCGGGCTCTGTTCGACGCGTCCCTGCACGACCTGCATCACCGGAGTGATGCTCTGCGTCGTCGCGACCCACGACAGCACGATGCGTTGGTCAGTCGTGCCCTGATCGAACTGGTCGACGGCGAATTCCTGCGAGTTGGTCAGCTGGCGCAGCGGCTCAAGTGCGCATGCGCTCGCGTCCGGCAGCAGCGGATCGGTCGAGTGTCCGCCCGTGCACAGTGCAGCATGGCGCTTGGCCAGGAAGTACGTCGTATCCGGTGTCACGTCGTTGCCGGCGGCGTCGGTGATGCTCGGAGCCTGACCGGGATTCAAATGGCCGCCGTTGCCGAGAATCACGACCATGTACGAGGTGAGCTGCTTGAGCGGAGCCGTCGGCACGATGGCGAGCGTGCGGCCGGTGCTGTCCGACGGCGCGAGCACCGCCACGAACTCCTGCGGCGCCTGCAATTCGTGCACGATGCCGGTGACGCCGCCGCCGGGGCCGGTCAAGGTCACCTCGAACATGCGCACGGTCACGCCGGGAATCACGCTGGATGCGGCAACCGGCGTGCTGAAGCTGGTGCTCCACGGAGCGACGGGGCTGAAACCATCCAACGCATTCAGCGCCACGGCTGGATCGCCGTAGTTGGCGGGATTGGCGACCGGTATGTTCAAGGTCAGATCGTGCGTGCCCGAGAACAGCAAATTGGTCGGGAACGGTACGACGCCGCCGGCCGGGTTGAAGTTGGCGGTGATGACACCGGTGGTCGGGCCACCATTGCTGTTCGTGGCGGGAGTCACGTCGACTGCGCGCGAACTGTTGCTGCCGCCGCCACAGGCGGACAACAACAGGGACGACGACAGCGCCAGCAACAAACTCAGTCGGGCTTGCATAGGGAATTCCTGATAGTGATTTGGGTGCGCAACGGCGCTTGTATCATAGGCAGTTCAAACGAGCGTTGGCAACGACAATTTAACCTCGATTCCACCCATTGCGGCTGCTGCAATGCAGCAGTCCCGCGTCCCGCAAGACGCTTGCCGCGATATGTGTAGAAGTATACTCAGGGCCGGTTGCGCAGCACGTCTTCGGCAGCGAATTGCCGCGGCGCGTAACCGAAGTCGCGCTGTGCCGGAGTGATGTCGGCGATCAAGGGCTCGCGCACGCGCGCGAGCGCCGCGGGCGTGATGCGTGCGAGCACGCGCAAGGCAAACAGCGGCACCGGCAAGGCCACGACGAAGCCACGCTGTGCGGCGCGCAGCCGCTGCAACATCGACGAGAAGCTCAAGCGTTCCCCGCCGCCGAGCGCATAGGTTTTCCCATACGTTGCAACGTTGTCGACCACGGCGAGGCAGGCGTCGGCGAGGTCCTTCGCGTGCACCGGTTGGCGCAATCCGGTGGCGCCCAGTGGAATCGGCAACAGGTGCCAGCGCCGGGCGAAGCGCGCGATCGGCGCGAGACTGCGATCAATGCCGGCGCCGTAAATCAGCGTCGGGCGGAAAATCGTGCAGACGATGCCGCGTTCCGCGCCGGTCGCCAGTACGCTGGCCTCGGCGGCGCGCAAGCGTGCGGCGAGGTCGCGCTCGACCGGATCGGGCGATTCGCGTTTGGATTCGACGCTCATCGAACTGAGTGCGATCACGCGGCGCGGCGGATCGGTTTGGCGCCGCAGCCATGCGGCGAAAGCGTCCAGAGGACCGAGGCTCATGACTACGTCAGCGGCTGGCCAATGGATGCCGGGGTCATTGAGATCGCCGCGTATCCAGTCCGACCGTTCGCCACGGCTGACCGGCAACACCTTATAATGAGTGCACAGCAGCGGCAGCAGAAATCTGCCAACCGTACCGCTGGCACCAAATACAAGGACCGTCCGCATCGTCGCGGCACTGTCCGTTCCCTGCGTTTGAGAGTCAAGCAACCCTTGCGGCTTTTTCAGCGTTCCCATATACTTGTCAGTTCTTTCGGTTCGTTTCGCGCCGCACGCGGCCACAGGAATTCCCATGAAAACGATCAGCGCCAAAGCTGAAACGGTGAAGCGCGACTGGTTTCTCGTCGACGCCAGCAACAAGACGCTCGGCCGCCTGGCCAGTGAACTGGCGCGCCGTCTGCGCGGCAAGCACAAGCCGGTTTACACGCCGCATTGCGATACCGGCGACTATCTCGTCGTGGTCAATGCCGAGAAAATTGCCGTCACCGGCAACAAAATGGACGACAAGATTTATCACCACGTCACCGGCTACATCGGCAACATCAAGTCGATCGCGCTGAAGGACTTGTTGGCCAAGCATCCGGAACGTGTGCTTGAGATCGCCGTCAAGGGCATGCTGCCGAAGAATCCGCTCGGTCGCGCCATGTACAGCAAGCTCAAGGTCTATAGTGGCCCGAATCATCCACATACCGCTCAACAGCCGCAGGCGCTGGAACTCTAATATGGCAACGACACAGAATTACGGCACCGGCCGCCGCAAGTCCTCCGCCGCGCGCGTGTTCCTGCGCCCGGGCAAGGGCAGCATCATGGTCAACGGCAAGACGCTCGACCAGTTCTTCGGCCGCGAGACCGCGCGCATGGTCGTGCGCCAGCCGCTCGAGCTGACCAAGCTCGGCGACAAGTTCGACATCCTCGTCACCGTTGAAGGCGGCGGCATCACTGGTCAGGCCGGCGCGATCCGCCTGGGCCTCGCCCGCGCCCTCGTCGAATACGACGAAACGCTGAAGTCGCCGCTGCGCAAAGCCGGGTTCATGACCCGCGACGCACGCGAAGTCGAACGCAAGAAGGTCGGCTTGCATAAAGCCCGCCGCGCGACGCAGTTCTCCAAGCGCTAATCCGTTTCAAGCCGCCGCGGTCACCCGCGGCGCGCTCCCCCAGTTGGATCGTCGCGAAGTCAGAGTGAACGATTCATCCGTATTGGGAGATCGTCTAACGGTAGGACAACGGACTCTGACTCCGTTTATCTAGGTTCGAATCCTAGTCTCCCAGCCAA
>Ga0207657_10006165_pt1 | contig 12466 bp, 13 predicted proteins | sample KBSC33metaG_FD_184316 | JGI IMG/M metagenome (GOLD analysis project Ga0207657, IMG submission 184316) | Corn rhizosphere microbial communities from Kellogg Biological Station, Michigan, USA - KBS C3-3 metaG (SPAdes) (version 2) | ecosystem: Host-associated > Plants > Roots > Rhizosphere > Soil ...
TACGGCGTGCGCCCGCCGCGATATTCGGCGGGAGCATCGTACGGCGCGTGCGGATCGAACAGGTGGACCCACGCGAACCAGGGGCTAGAGACCAGGGGCTGGGGGCCGGAGAGGATCCAGCGCGCGGCAGCGGCGACAACTTCGGAGGCGCGCCGTTCAGCGAAATGAAAGGAGGCGCGGCCGTCGTGGGGCAGCCGATCGTCGTACTCGTCGAATCCGCGATTCAATCCGAAGCGGCCGTCCAGGACGAAGGCGCCGACGAACGCGCCCGTGCGGTAACCGGCGCTCTTCGCGATGCCGGCGAGCGTCGGCACCCGCTCATCGAGGCGGAAACCGCCGATTTCTGCTACGCCAGGCTACAGCGGATGAGCGAAGACCTGCCGACCGGATACGACAGCAAGTCGTTGGACGACTTCGCGGCCAAAGCGAAGGAATGGCGGAATCGCGGTGACGCCTACATCTTCATGATCAACGGCGCGAAGGTCCGCGCTCCGATGGCCGCGCTGGCTCTGCAGGAGCGCCTCGGACTTTAATTTGCGTTAACTATCGATCTCTGCTCTACGCCTGTCCCGGAACGACGCCGCATTTGCAGGGCGTCACGCCGGCTCGGCGACGCCGTTCCCTTTGGAAGCGGACAGTATGGCTGTCCGCACTTCGGGGGATGCGAACAATGCATAAGATGTTGCTTGGCGCGCTCGGCGCCGCAATGATGCTGTCGGCCGTTCCTGCGGTCGCCCAAGACATTCCGTTAAAGGGCGGGAATTACTGGACTGTCTCGGAGATCACGGTCGACGACGGTCATTTCGGCGACTACGCCGATCACCTTGCAGGGCTTTATCGCAAGACCCAGGATTTCGCGCTTTCTAAAGGCTGGATCAAAGCCTCGTACATTCTCTCGAACGTCAACAAGCGGGCCGGCGAACCGGATCTTTATCTTGTGACGATCACCGATCATCTGACGACGCCGGCCGAGGACGAGGCACGGTCGAAGGAGATCAACGCATATCTTCAGACCACGGATCGTCAGCAGGACACTCGCAGCGGCGAGCGCGCCAAGTATCGCAAGCTCGGCGGCAACATGCTTCTCCAGGAGCTGGTCTACCGGAAGTAAGGCTTTACGGAGCGCCGTGCGATTGCGCGGCGCTCCGCCTTTCGCCATGACACGGCTGCATGCGCACCGCCGACCAGCCGATCCGCATCTCCCTGATTGCTCCCAACGGCAGGATGGGCCAGGCTATTGCCGCCGCTGTCGGCGAGGACCCGCGCTTCGCGCTGGACCAGGATCATGGCGACGTGATCGTCGATTTCTCCGTGCCGGCCGCGCTCGAGGGAAGCCTCGAGCAGGCCATCTCAACCGCGACGCCAATCCTCATCGGTACCACCGGCCTCGATGACGCGGCGGACGAGCGGATCGCCGCCGCTTCGCACAACGTCGCAATATTGCGCGCTGCAAACACCTCGCTTGGAATTACCCTGCTTGCCGACCTGGTCGAGCGCGCGGCAAAGGTCCTCGGTAGCGACTGGGACATCCAGATCAGCGAAGCGCATCATCGCGAGAAGGTCGATGCCCCCTCGGGGACAGCACTGATGCTGGGTGCGGTTGCCGGGCGTGCGCGCGGAAGCGGCAACGTCGGATATGCGTCAGTCCGCGGCGGGACGGTCGCGGGCGATCATGACGTCTTGTTCCTGGGACCCGACGAGCGCCTGATCCTGTCGCACCGCGCCGAAAGCCGGATGATCTTCGCGCGCGGCGCGCTGGCCGCTGCGGCGTTCCTGGTTGGCAAGCCCGCGGGCCTTTATGCGATGCGGGACGTGATCGAAGCGTGAAGCGCGGCGAAGTTTTCGAGTTCTTCCGGCGTCTCGCCGAAGCCAACCCCTCGCCCACCACCGAACTTGAATCGTCCAGCCCGTATCAGCTGTTGGTTGCGGTTGTGCTCTCCGCCCAAGCGACCGACGCGAGCGTCAACATCGCGTGCCGGCCGCTGTTCACCCACATCATGACTCCGCGGCAAATGATTGAATTCGGTGAGGAACGGCTGCGCGATGCGATCAAGACGATCGGCCTGTTCAACACCAAGGCCAGGAACGTCATCGCGCTCAGCCAGGCGCTGGTCGATCATCATGGCGGCCACGTTCCACGGACTCGCGAGGAGCTTCAGGCATTGCCTGGCGTCGGCCGCAAGACCGCCAACGTGATCCTCAACACCGCCTTCGGCGAGGAGACCTTCGCGGTCGACACGCATGTCTACCGCGTCTGCAACCGGACGGGCCTGGCGCCTGGCAAGAGCGTCGACGACGTGGAAGCGAAGCTCGAGAAGATCGTGCCGCAACCGTTCAGAAGGGACGCACACCATTGGCTGATTCTGCACGGCCGCTATACGTGCAAGGCGCGCCTGCCGGAATGCTGGCGCTGCCCGGTGATCGACCTCTGCCGCTACAAGCCCAAGACGCCGCCCCCGGAAGAGCGCGCTAGATCCAGCGGCGCTCGAACCGGGAGCCCAGCGTCGTCAAAAGCTCGTATTGGGCGAGGCCTGACTGCTTCGAGGCCGAAGGCAAATCGTAATCGATCTCGACCCAGTCGCCTTCCCTGAGGCCCGGCGCAGCGTCGACGCTCACCGCAATGAGGTCCATCGACACGCGCCCCAGGATCGGAAGCGCATATTCCCCCGCAAAGGCGCACCCGCGTGACGAGAAGCCACGCAGGTAGCCGTCGGCGTATCCGATGTTGAGGATCGCGGCCTCGGTGTCCTCGCGGGCGGTGAAGGTCGCGCCATAACCACAGGCCTCGCCCTCCGGAATCGTCCGGCGCTGGACGATTTGCGCCTCGACACGCGCGACCTGCCGAATGTTGCCCTCGGCCTCCACGCGGGGAATTCCGCCGTAGAGTGCGAGGCCGGGCCGAACGAGGTCGAAGCTGTAGTCGCGGCCGAGGCAAATGCCGGCGCTATTGGCGAACGAATAGCGTTGGGCGGGAACGGCGGCGGCCACCGCCCGAAAGCGCTCGAGCTGCATGGCGTTCATCGCCGTGTCCTCGTCGGCGCAGGCGAGATGGCTATGCAAGGTATGGATGGCCAAGTCACCAAGCGCATCGATTTCCGTTGGCCGAAGCCCGAGCCGGTTGATGCCGGTATCGACCATTACGTCGCACGGCCGATCCGGAGCGACCTCCTTCCATCGCGCGACCTGCTCGACGCTGTTGAGACAAGGCCGCGCCGAGATGCGCAGCGCGGCCTCCGCATCGTCAGGGCCAACGCCGTGCAGCACGACCAGGCTGACGCTCGCCGGCAGCTTGCCGAGCGCCTCGGCCTCGGCCCAGGTCGAGACGAAGAATTCGCGGCAACCTGCTTCAATCAGCGCCTCGGTCGCCTCGCGCGCGCCGAGGCCATAGCCGTCGGCCTTGACCGCGGCGCCTGCGCTCACGCCGGCATAGCCCGCAAGCCAGCGCCAGTTGGACTGGACGGCCTTCGTGTCGATGGTCAGGCGGAGCGGGCGATGCATGGCGCTCTTTCACCGTTCGTCCCGAGCTTGTCGAGGGACTGTGTTTCCTGACGGCGCAGGCGAAAGCAGCCCTCTTGAAAGGCTCAGGGCGAATCGTCGAGGGCTTCCGCCGCCTGCTCCCAATTCCTTCCGTCGAACTTCTCAATGGCGAGCTCGATCGGCTGGTCCAGGCAATTGGCGTTCACGCTCCACGCGTCGGGATGCGATCGCGGCTGGTAAAAGCTCTTCACGCCGCAGTGGCGGCAAAACAGATGCTCAGCCGCCCCCGTACCAAACCGATAGCTGACTAGCGCGTCACGGCAGGTCACCAGTTCGAACTGCAGATGCGGCACCACGATGTGCAGAAATCCGGTCATCCGGCACACCGAGCAATTACAGTCGAGCGCCGCAACCGGCGGCTCGGGAAGTTCCGCCTTGAAGCGCACCGCGCTGCAATGACAGCCACCCTCGATTCTCATGGATGCGGCTTATGACGCGCGCCGCTCCCATACAACAGGAAGGCCGCGCCCGGGGAGAGCGCGGCCTTCATGCCGGGCCTTAGCGGCCGGCGGCGATGATAATTGGCCTCGCACGGCTCGCGAGCTGCTGGCTTTCCGCGCGCGCTCTGGCGAGAACATCCGCGCGGCATGCGCGGGCCCTGTTCTTGCCGGCGAGGTCGACGTCCGACGCCGTCCCGCAAACCTCATAGGCGGCACTGACCAGCCGATGATCCAGCGTTGCGCGTCCGGCTGCGCTCGACAGATCGAGGCCGGCGGTGTTGACGACGCTGACGTTCTCCCCGCTGCCGGGCTCGGCAAACGCCGGCGCGTTAATGAGGCCAGCTGCTGCCACGACCAGCACGGTTTTGAGAATCTTGAACATGTCGCTTCCCCTTTTTCCGAGGGCCGGAGTAACCGGCGCGACCACCTATTTAGTCGCAAATTGCAACTTACGTGAGCAACGAGTTCGTGCTATTGTTCTGCAGAATTGCAGAACGAGCCGCGTCGATGACGCATTAAAGCGGGGCTTATGCTCGACTGGAACGACCTCAGATACTTCCTCGCGGTCGCGCGCGAAGGCAGCACGCTGGCAGCCGGCCGAGCGCTACGAGTCAGCCAGACAACGGTCGCCCGGCGGATCGCGGCCCTCGAAGCCACACTCGGCTTAACCGTCTTCGAAAAAAGGCAGGCCGGCTACGCGCTTACGCCCGCCGGCGAGCAGCTCGTCGAACGCGCGCGGCAGGTCGAAATGGCTGCCGACGCCTTCGCGGACGCCGCCGCGGCCGAGAAGCGCGAAACAAGCGGCACGGTTCGGATAACCACCCAGGACATTTTCGCGGTGACCCTGCTCGCGCCGATGCTCCGCGAGCTCCACGACCGGCATCCCGAGATCATGATCGAGCTCGACGACAGTCAGGACTTCCGCGACCTGGGCGAAGGCGAAGCAGACATCGCGCTGCGCAGTGCCACGGGTGAGCTTGGCGCCGGCATCGTAGGGCGGCGGCTGGGACCGGACGAGTGGACGCTTTACTGCAGCCGCGATTACGCGGCCCAGCACGGCGTGCCGCGGACTCGCGCGGAATTGAAGACCCATGCTTTCATCGGTGGAGGGGGACCGAAACTGTGGCGCGCCTATTCCGCCTGGCTCCATGATCTCGGCCTCGACGACCGGGTGATCATGCATCACGCTTCGGCCATGGGGATGATGTCCGCGATCCGGTCGGGGCTCGGCATCGCTGTCCTTCCGTGCATCGTCGCCGATCCCGACCCGGACCTCATCCAGTGCGTTCCGCCGAGGGATGGGCACAACCGCACGCTGTGGCTGGTGACGCATGAGCGCGTTCGCAAGGCGCCGCGGGTGCGCGCCGTCATCGACTTCCTCTATGAGCGGCTCAGTCGGCACATCCGCCAGCTGGAGGCGAGCGCAGCCGCGGCTTAATCGTCCAGGTAGTGCGGGCCGGGCCGCTCGAATAGTTCCTCGTAATGAACGAGCGCCGGCTCTGGTCCGAGTGGCACCGGTTGGCCTTTGCGAAAGGCCCACTCGCCGCGATCACAGTCCGACGCCGTGACGTAGCCGTTGATGTAGAAGCGCCGCCTGTGACTCGACCGGTTGCTCCCGGAGCCGTGGACGAGATAGGGACTCCACAGCGCGAGGTCCCCCGGCTCAAGCTCGAGGTCGATCGCATCCGCCTCAGACAAGCCTACTGGTTCGAGCGTCTTCCCGGTCATCGCGACGCCGAGCGAATGCCTCTCGCAGTCCATGCGGAGATCGCCGCGTAAATGGCTCCCGGGGATGAAGCGCATGCCGCCGGCCTCTCGATTGTGCGGATCGATCGCAAGGCCGGTCTGAACATAGGACGTAGCGAGGTTGCGATAGGCAGACGTGGGGCGACGCGACTTGCTGTCCTGATGCCAGGCGAAATCGCCAAGCGCGCCGCGCGTTTTCCAGTGGACCTGGTTGATGATCTGCTTGAGGTCGCTGCCGATCAGCGGTTGGAGAAGGTCAGCAAAGCGCGTGTCGAGGCGGACCGAGTTGAGGACCGGTTGGTGATAGGACGGCCACTGGACCATCCGTACGACGGGCTCGCCGTCAGTCGCGTTTGTGACATTGTAGAACAGGTTGCCCTGACGAAAGCAGCGCCCGTGCGCGACGCCCTCCGCATAAAGCTGGTCCGCCGCGGCCGCGATTTCGAATATCTCGTTCTTGTCGAAGAAGCCGCGGACAATGGCATATCCATCGCGCCAATATGACGCGAGATCGGCGCTCAGGCCGGTCGGCTCATCGCTTCGCATTGCCTGCGAAGTACGCATGACCTGTCTCCACCCCCATCGCGAAGAATAGCGCAACTGTTTGACAAAAAAACATGAATTTTCGCGCGTGTGCGAACTATTCCACCGTCACGCTCTTCGCGAGGTTGCGTGGCTGGTCGACGTCGGTGCCTTTCAGCACCGCGACATGGTAAGCGAGCAGCTGCACCGGCGCCGCATAGACCAACGGCGCAATGAGAGGGTGGACGTGCGGCATCTCGATCGTTGCCATCGCGCCTTCGCCCGCTTCCGCGATCCCCTCGGCATCGCTGATCAGCACGATCTTGCCGCCGCGCGCGCGTACTTCCTGCATGTTGCTGACGGTCTTTTCGAAGAGCGGCCCTGAAGGCGCGAGCACGATGACCGGTACATTGTCGTCGATCAGCGCGATCGGCCCGTGCTTCATCTCGCCGGCGGCATAGCCTTCCGCGTGGATGTAGCTGATCTCCTTGAGCTTCAGCGCGCCTTCCATCGCCAACGGATAATCCTGGCCGCGGCCGAGATAGAGGACGTCGCGAGCCGGCGCGATCAGATGCGCCATCCCCGCAATCTCGTCATCGTGACCAAGTGCCGCATTGAGCGCCGCGGGTGCTTCCTGGAGATGCCCGACGATCTCTTTCTCCTCGTCCCCGCTGAGGCGTCCCTTGCTCCGCGCGATATAGGCCGAGAGCGCCGCCATCACCGCGAGCTGACAGGTGAACGCCTTGGTCGAGGCGACGCCGATCTCGGGACCGGCGTGCGTCGGCAGCAGCAGATCGACCTCGCGCGCCATCGAGCTCGTCGGCACGTTGATGATCCCGGCGGTACGGACCCCCTTGTCCTTCATGTGGCGCAGCGCGGCGAGCGTGTCGGCGGTCTCGCCGGACTGCGAAATGACGATTCCGAGCGTGTTTGCGAGCAGGACCGGGTCCCGGTAGCGGAACTCGCTTGCGACATCGACTTCGACCGGCATGCCCGCGAAGCGCTCGATCCAATACTTGCCGATCATCGCGACGTAGGACGAAGTGCCGCAGGCGACGATCGCGACGCGCTCGATCGACGCCAGGTCGGCTTCGGAGACCGGAAGCGCGACCTCGCCCTCGAACGGGCGGACATAGGTCTGGAGCGTCTGGGCAACCACGATCGGCTGCTCGAAAATCTCCTTCTGCATGTAATGGGCGTAATTGCCCTTCTCGACCGGCGCCGAGGATGCGCCGGATTCGACGATCTCCCGCTCCACCGGGCGATTGTCGCGGTCGAAGATCTGAATGCTTTCGCATCGGACGACCGCCCAGTCGCCCTCGTCGAGATAGGCGATGCGCTGGGTCCATGGCGCGACGGCGAGCGCGTCCGAGCCGAGGTAATTCTCGCCCTCGCCATAGCCGACCGTCAGGGGCGCTCCCATGCGCGCGCCGATGATCAGGTCGGGGTGATCGCGAAACAGGATTGCGATCGCGAAGGCCCCGACGAGCCGAGGCAGGACCTTGGCCACGGCGTCTTCGGGCGATGCGCCACGCTCGACCTCGCGGGCGATCAGATGCCCGACGACCTCGGTGTCGGTCTCGCTCTCGAACTTTCGTCCCTCGGCGATCAGTTCATCACGCAGCGGCTTGAAATTCTCGATGATGCCGTTGTGAACGAGCGCGACCGGCCCGACGATATGCGGATGGGCGTTGCCGACGGTGGGCGCGCCGTGCGTCGCCCAGCGCGTGTGGGCAATGCCGGTGATGCCGTGAAGCGGATGCTCGGCCAGTTCCCGCGCCAGGTTGTCGAGCTTGCCCTCGGCCCGGCGCCGGTCGAGCTCACCGTCATGGATGGTGCAAATCCCGGCCGAATCGTAGCCGCGATATTCGAGCCGCTTGAGTCCGTCGAACAGCCGCTGCGCGACATCCGATCTGCCGACAATCCCGACGATGCCGCACATGCTTGGCGCAACTCCTTTGAACGACGAACCGCAGAGGTCTAAGCCTTAAAGCGGGCAATATGGGGGATGGCATGTCGCGCACATTAAATCTGGCCGCAAGCGCGGCATTGCTGTTGGTCCTGGGCTGCAAGCGTGCCGATGCGCCGGAAACCCAGGGGTCGGCACCGCCGGCCTCTTACTTTGACAACAGGGGGCACGATGACGCCTGGAGCGGCGGGGCGCGAAAGATTACCATCTCCACGCCCAAGGGCCCGCACCAGGTGTGGATCAAGCGCGTCGGCAACAACCCGAGATTGAAGCTGCTGCTGCTGACCGGCGGGCCGGGCCTGTCGCACGCCTATCTCGAGGTGATGGACAGCTATCTGCCCGCCGAAGGGGTCGAATATTATCATTACGACCAGCTCGAGACCGGCGAGAGCGACCGCCCGAACGACCCCGATCTTTGGACCCTGACCCGCTACGTCGACGAGGTGGATCAGGTCCGCAAGGCGATCGGCGGTGACAAGAGCAACTTCTGCCTGCTCGGCCACAGCTGGGGCGGCATGCTCGCAATCGAATATGCGCTGGCGCACCAGGCCCAGATGAAGTGTCTGGTCGTCTCCAACATGATGGCCTCGATCCCGGCCTATAATGCCTATGCGAAGAAGGTCCTGGAGCCGAAGATGGACCAGGCCGTCCTGAAGCGGATCCTCGACATGGAGGCCACGGGCAAAACCGAAGACCCCCAATACATGCAATTGCTGATACCCAATTGGTACGAACAGCACATCCTCCGCCGGCCGGCCGCGCGATGGCCGGAGCCTGTCGCGCGCGCGAGCGAGAATATGAACCGGAATTTCTACGTGACGATGCAGGGTCCAAGCGAGATGGGCGCAAGCGGCCGCCTGGTGAACTGGGACCGGTTCAATGACCTGAAGCGCATCCAGGTCCCGACGCTCGTGATCAGCGGAAAATACGACACGATGGACCCGGCCCATATGGCGGCAATGGCGAAGCAGCTGCCCCACGGCGAGCTGGCGGCCACGAACGGCGGTCACATGGACATGTACGACGACCAGCCGGCCTATTTCGCCGGGCTGATCGCCTTCCTACGGAAGCTCAGGTAGCGGCGGTTACTCGGCCGCCTTGCGGGTCATGCGCTCGCGGAAGCGGCGGGCCCAGCCGGCGATGCCCTTTTGCTCGTTGCGCTCGACCGCCAAGCTGTCCGGCTCGACGTCGCGAGTGATCACCGATCCGGCGCCGACGATCGCGCCGTCGCCGACCGTGACTGGCGCCACCAGCGCCGTGTTCGAACCGATGAACGCGCCGGCGCCGATCACCGTCCGGTACTTGCCGAACCCGTCGTAATTGCAGGTAATCGTACCGGCGCCGATGTTGGCTTTAGCCCCGACGCTCGCGTCGCCGACGTAGGACAAGTGGTTCACCTTCGCGCCCCCGGCGACATCGGCGCTCTTGAGCTCGACGAAATTGCCGACCTTCGATTGCTCGCCGAGGGTCGTCCCGGGACGGATGCGCGCGAACGGCCCAATGCTCGCCTTGGCGCCGATCGTTGCGCCCTCGATGTGACTAAAGGCATGGATGATCGCGCCGTCGGCGACGCGAACTCCGGGGCCGAACACGACATGCGGCTCGACGGTCACGTCGCGCCCCAGCCTGGTGTCGAAAGCGAACCAGACGCTCTCCGGGTCGATCAGCGTAGCACCCTCTTCCAGAGCTTCCTCGCGCCGGCGCCGCTGCCATTCCAGCTCGAGATGCGCGAGCTCCGCGCGGCTGTTGACCCCGGCGGCCTCATAAGGATCGCCCTCGATGACCACTGCGTCGCGCCCTTCCGCCGCCGCAACAGCAACGATGTCCGGCAAATAATATTCGTGGGCGGCATTGTCGTTGCCGACCTGAGAGAGCCAGCGGAAGAGATCATCGCCGTTCACGGCCATCATCCCGGAGTTGCACAGGCGGACGGCCCGCTCCTCCTCTGTCGCGTCCTTATATTCGACCATCTTTGCGATACGGTCCCCCTGCCCAAGGATGATCCGGCCATATCGCAGCGGGTCCGCGGGAGACGATGCGAGGACGACAACGCCGGGTCTGTCCGGCGCAGCAAGCCGGTCGAGCATCCGCCGCAGCGTCGCGGTCTCAACGAACGGTGTGTCGCCGTAGAGGATGATGACTGGCCCCTCGTAGCCAGCGAGCGCGTCGGCGGCCTGTAGCACCGCGTGCCCGGTTCCCTTTTGCTCGGCCTGGACGGCAACTTCGACTCCGCGGCCCGCGATCGCGGCTTCGACCTGCTCGCGTCCCTTTCCGAGCACGACGATGCGTCGCTCGGCGCCGAGCGCGTCGACCCGGTCGAGCAGGTGCAGCAAAAGCGGCTGGTTGGCGATCGGGTGCAATACCTTGTGCGTGTCGGAGCGCATGCGAGTCCCCTGCCCCGCGGCAAGGATGATCACGGCAAAGCGGCGCTGGTCGCTCATTGGCCGAAGCAATGGCATGGCGCGTCGGCGCGCGCCAGCGTGGGTTCGGCAAGTCGGAAAAAAGAAAGGGCGGCTCCCGAAGGAACCGCCCTCCTCTCCTCGAGGCCCTTGGGCCTAGAAGATGCTCATATAATATTCGTTGCCGACGAAGCCCATCTTCTGCACGTGGGCGCGCTTCGTGACGGCAAGCACTTCGTCAACGACCTCGTACCGCGCGGTCGAGTCCGGCTGAAGGTGAAGCTCCGGGATCGGGTTCATCTGCTGCGTGACGTCGAGGTAGCTGCGCAGCTGCGACATGCTGACCGGTCCGCCGTTCCACAGGACCTGGTCCTGGGCGTTGATCGACACGACGTTCTTGACCGGATCGATCGGCGGCGGCTGATTCTGCGGCTGGTTGACCGGCAGGTCGAGCTTCACCGCATGGGTCTGCGGCGGGATCGTCACGATCAGCATGATCAGCAGCACCAACATGACGTCGATCAACGGCGTCGTGTTGATCTCCATCATCGGCTCACCTTCGCGGTTGTCGCCGGTGGTTTGCATCGCCATGAGTTTGGTTCCTACCTAAAACTTCGGAGCTATTGGTCCGCGCCGTGCGGCTGCGAGATGAATCCAACGCGTTGGAAGCCCGCCTGCTGCATGGTGATGATCGTCGCGCCGATGCACTTGTACTGGGTGTTGATGTCCCCGCGGATGTGCGCCTCGGGCATGTTATCCTCGGTGACGTTCTGAACCCCGCCGACGTCCTTGATCAGCTTCTCAAGCTTCTGGACCGCTCGGTCGAGCAGCTCCTTCTGGGTGACCTTGGTCAGGTTCCAATAGACCTCGCACGTCCCGCCCGGTCCGTTGCGCACCGACAGGGAGACGTTCTCGGGCTTGGTCTGGGTCACTTCGTAGGACGTCTTGGGCAATTCCACCGGGATCGTCTGGATCACGACCGGAACCGTGATCAGGAAGATGATCAGGAGCACTAGCATCACGTCGGTTAGCGGGACGACGTTGATGTCTGACATCGCCGTATCTTCTTCTTGGACTACTGGGCCTGCCATCGGCTAATTCTCTCCAATTGTGTCCGGCGAGGGCGGGGCCGGCAGGTGCCGGCCCCCACCGCTTATTTGGCGCCGGTCGGCGTCGTCGTGCGGCCGGTGCGAAGCGGTTCGCTGGCGGGCTGGGTCGGAGCGCCGGCGGTCTTGGTCTGAGCCGTCGAGCGAGCGGGAGCGCCCATCTGCGGCTTCACCGCGCCAGCGGACATCAGGTAGCCGTGGAGGTCGTTCGTGTAGGCCGCGAGGTCCTCCATGATCGACTTGTTGCGGCGGATCAGCCAGTTGTAGGCCAGCACGGCCGGAACCGCGACGACCAGACCCAGAGCGGTCATGATCAGCGCTTCACCGACCGGACCGGCAACTGTCGTAATCGACGCATCGCCCGACGCACCGATCTTGATCAGGGCGCGGTAGATACCGACGACGGTACCGAACAGACCGATGAACGGGGCCGTGGAACCGACCGTCGCGAGGAAGGCCAGGCCTTCGCCGAGACGGGCCGAAATCGCGCCCTGGCTGCGTGCGAGGCTGTTGGCCATCCAGTCGTGCTGGTCGATCGGGTCGGTCAGCTTGCCGTGCTGGTCCTGCGCGACCAGCGCGTCGTCCACGATCGCGCGATAGGCGCTCTTCTGGTCGAGCTTGTTGGCTGCTTCACGCAGGTTGGCCGAATTCCAGAAGCTCGACCGGACCTTGCGGCCCTGGCTGATGATCTTCTGCTGCTGCATCAGCTTGGTGAACAGGATGTAGAAGGTGCCCAGCGACATGATC
>Ga0207657_10006166_pt1 | contig 12462 bp, 12 predicted proteins | sample KBSC33metaG_FD_184316 | JGI IMG/M metagenome (GOLD analysis project Ga0207657, IMG submission 184316) | Corn rhizosphere microbial communities from Kellogg Biological Station, Michigan, USA - KBS C3-3 metaG (SPAdes) (version 2) | ecosystem: Host-associated > Plants > Roots > Rhizosphere > Soil ...
CATGTAGAGCAGAGCGCCTTTCGAGTGCATGATGTCCGCCACCTGGGCGATGTTTTCCTCGAACACGCCGATGGTGCTGGGATTGGTAATCATGATCCCGGCGACGTCTTCGGTGACGGCGCGCGCCAGCGCTTCGGTATCCACCATCCCGCGCGAGTTTGACGCGATGTTTTCGACCGAATAGCCGGCCATATGCGCGGTGGCAGGGTTGGTGCCGTGAGCCGAATCCGGAATCAAAAGCTTCTTGCGCGGATTGCCCTGAGCAGCGAGAGCGGCGTAAATCAGCAGGATGCCGGTGAATTCGCCATGCGCGCCGGCGGCGGGCTGGAGCGTGATGGCGTCCATGCCGGTGATGTCGAGCAGGCAGCGCTCTAATTCAGCGCACACTTGCATGGCGCCTTGCGAGAGCGAGTCGGGCTGATAGGGATGAATCCACGCCATGCCGTCGACGCGCGCGGCTTGTTCGTTGATGCGCGGGTTGTATTTCATGGTGCAGGAGCCCAGCGGATACAAGCCCAGATCGATGGCGAAATTCCAGGTGGAAAGGCGCGTGAAGTGGCGGATCACGTCGACTTCGCTCACCTCCGGAAAGTCCTCGATCTCGGTGCGCGTGTTCCCTGCCCCTAGCGCCTCAACGGCGTCAATCGTCGGGACATCGAGATCGGGAAGCTGGTAGCCGTTCTTGCCGGGCGAGCTGATCTCGAACAACAGTTGCTCGTTCTGCGTGGGATGGGTGCGGACCTTTTTGATGCCACCGCCGCCAGCGCTTTTAATCATGCGAAGGCCTCCGCCACCAGATCCATCTGCGGTTTCCTGCTCATTTCGGTACAGCACAGTAGCATAGTGTTCTTGAGTTCGGGATAAAACCTTTCGAGCGGCAAGCCGCCGATGACTTTTTTGGCTTCGAGCGCCTGATTGATTTCGGCAACGCTCTTCGAACCGGCTTGGGCCACAAACTCGTTGAAGAAGGGCCCGCTGAAATGCGGCTTGAGTTTCCCGGCCAAGTAGTGCGCTTTCGAAAGATTCTGCACCGCCAGTTCGCGCAGGCCTTGCTTGCCGTAGACCGCGAGAAACACCGTCGCCATCAGGGCGATCAGCGCCTGATTGGTGCAGATATTGGAAGTCGCTTTCTCGCGGCGGATGTGCTGTTCGCGGGTGGCGAGCGTCAGGCAAAATGCGCGGTTGCCGTTGGCGTCCTTGGTCTCGCCGGCGAGGCGGCCCGGGATCTGGCGAATCCATTTTTCCCTGCAGGCAATCACGCCGGCGAAAGGACCGCCGTAGCTGGGAGGAATCGCGAAAGATTGCAACTCACCGGCGACAATATCGGCATCGCGCGGCGGCTCCAGCAATCCCAGCGAGATCGCTTCCGAGAAAACGACTACCAGCAGCGCACCGTGCTCATGTGCGATGGCCGCGGCCTGCTTGACGTTTTCGACGATTCCGAAAAAGTTGGGAGTCTGAATGATAACGGCGGCCGTGTCCTTGGTGATGGTGCGAGACAAGTCTTCGATATCGATCAGACCCGACTGAGCGTCATAGCCGAATTCATCGAGTGGAATGCCCTGATGCTGCGTGTAAGTGTGCAACACCTCGCGATACTCGGGATGCACGCTGCGGGCGGTAAGAATATGGCTGCGGCCGGTGGCGCGGATCGCCATCATGGCCGCCTCGGGCACCGCCGTTGACGCGTCGTACATGGATGCGTTGGCGACATCCATGCCCGTCAACTGACAGATCATGCTTTGAAATTCGAAGATCGCGGTAAGCGTGCCTTGCGAGATTTCGGCTTGATACGGCGTGTACGAGGTCAAAAATTCGCCACGCGATACAACTGTATCCACCATCACGGGGCGGTAATGATTGTAGACGCCCGCGCCTAGAAAACAGGCGTAGCCATTCCCGCCGGCGGCGGCATTTTCCGCGCCGCGCGCCTTGAAATAATCCAAGATGTCGTATTCACTGCGGCCCGGCGCGATGGCCAGCGGTTTATCATAACGAACGGCTGCGGGCAGGTGTGCCACCAGGTCTTCGATCTTCGAAAGACCAATGGTGTCGAGCATCTCGCGACGCTCAGCGTCTGACTTAGGTAGGTAGCGCAACGATCATTTACCCTTCTCCCAGATAGGCTTGATAATCGGTGGGGGAAAGGAGCCGATCGATTTCTTCCGGGACGGACAATTTTATTTTAGCAATCCACCCTGCGATATGCGGATCTGAATTCAGCAATTCCGGCGTGGCGGTGAGAGCATCGTTCGCTTCCACCACTTCGCCCGACACCGGCGCGTAAATCTCGCTGGCGGCCTTGACGGATTCGACTACCGCGAAGCTCTTGCCCTGCTCCACATGGGTGCCGACTTTGGGGACTTCGACGTAGACAATATCGCCCAGCTCATACTGCGCGTGGTCCGTGATGCCGATGGTGCCGACCCCATTTTCAACGTGCACCCATTCGTGCTCTTTGGTGTAACGAAAGTTTTCCGGATACATTTCCTACCTCGCTCGCTTATAAAAAGGCATCGGGATGGTGACAGCTTCCACGCCACGGCCCCGTACCGAGATTTCGATGGCGTTGCCGGGCTCAGCTAGTTGCAGTGGAAGATAACACATTCCGAGGTTTTTGTTTAATGCCGGCGCCGGGCCCCCACTGGTCACCCAACCCGTTCCCGCGCCGCCCGTCAGGATTTCATAGCCATCGCGGGCGATCCCGCGGCCCCTCACTTCAAACCCGATCAGCTTGCGAGTAATCCCCTTTTGCTTTTGCTTCACTAGAGCCTCGCGCCCCAGGAAGTCACCCTTTTCCAGTTTAACAATCCAGTCAAGTCCCGCTTCCCAGGGCGTGATGGTGGCGTCGATTTCGTGCCCGTAAAGCGGCATGGCCGATTCCATGCGCAAAGTGTTGCGGGCGCCCAGGCCGCACGCGAGAATGCCAAAGTCGGCGCCAGCGGTGAGGATTTCATTCCACACGCGCACGGCGTGTTCGGGCGCAACGTAAATTTCCCAGCCGTCCTCGCCGGTGTAACCGGTGCGGGCGATGCGCGCTGGCACCCCGGAGAAATGACCGTCGACGAAATGGTAACGCTTGACGGGCGTCAGGTTAATGTCGGTGAATTTCTGTGCGACGCCGGTGGCGAGCGGCCCTTGCACGGCGAGTTGGGCGAAGCGCGGCCCGGCGTTTTCGACGGTGGCGTCGAAGCGATTGTTCGCGGCTATGTGCTCGTAATCCTTATCCTGATTGGAGGCGTTGACGCACAGGAAATAGTGTTCGTCGGCGACTTTGTGCACCAGGATGTCATCCACGAATCCGCCGGTTTCATAGAGCAGCGCCGAGTATTGCGCTTGGCCGAGCTTGAGTTTGGAGGCGTCGTTTACGGTGACGTGCTGCACCAGATCCAGCGCCTGCGGGCCGCGCACTTCGATTTCGCCCATGTGACTGACGTCGAACAAGCCCACGCGCTCGCGTACGGCGCGGTGCTCGTCGATGACGCCCGAGTATTCGACCGGCATGTCCCAGCCGCCGAAGTCGACCATCTTCGCGCCCATGCTGCGATGCACGGCGTTTAAGGGGGTTTTTAAGAGAGCCATTCGCTATTTTTTGACCACCGGCCGGATCATGTCAAAGCGGTCGCGGATGCGGCTATAGGAGGGGCCGCCCAGGCGCGCGACGGGCTTGAGTTTATCGGGATCGATGAACATGTCTTTGTCAATGATACTATCCCGCACGTGAAAACGGATCACTTCACCGATTACGATGCTGCAACCCATGGGCTTGTCGCTGACCTTCACAATGTCGTGGACGCGGCATTCCATGTTGACCGGCGATTCGAGCACGCGCGGAGGCTGGACGATGTCGCTGGCGACGGGAGTGAGTCCGGAGACTTCGAATTCGTTAATGTCGGGAGCGTAATCGCCGGCAGTCAAATTCATAGCCTCGGCGATGTCCTCGCTCACGATATTGACCACGAATTCGCGCGTGGCATGGACGTTGCTTAGCGTGTCCTTAAGCGGATGTCGATTGGCCGCGCTGAACATGATCATAGGCGGCTCGCCACAAACCGCGTTGAAGAAACTGAAGGGCGCGAGGTTGACGACGCCTTCGGGGGAAAGCGATGAGATGAAGCCGATGGGTCGCGGAACTACCGCGCTGGTGAGTATTTGATAGGCGATGGAGACGGGAACCTCCTGAGGATCGATGACCACTCTCTCAATTATCAGGCATCGGGCAATTATCAGCCATCGAACAATTATGAGACATCGCGCCGCCGGCTCAGATCGCGGAATCGGCAGGCGCCAAGGCAATGGCTTGCCGGAGTGCCTCGAGCAAACTGCGCTCGTCGGCTTTGCCCGTCCCCGCGATGTCGAAAGCTGTGCCGTGATCGACCGATGTGCGGATCACCGGCAGACCAATGGTAATGTTCACGCCGGCTTCGAGGCCGAGCACCTTCACCGGGCCGTGACCCTGATCGTGATACATCGCCACCACCATATCGAAATCGCCGCGGCCGGCGCGGTAGAAGAGCGTATCGGCGGTCAACGGTCCTTCGATATCCCAGCCCTTGGCGCGGCACGCTTCGACGGCGGGAATGATCTTGGATTCCTCTTCGCCGCGGCCGAAGAGTCCGTTCTCACCGGCATGCGGATTGATTCCGCACACGCCGATTTTCTGGCGCGGGATGCCGGCCTTGATCAATACCTCGTGGCCGCGCGCGATGGTGCGGGCAACCAGGCCGGGTTCGATGCGGTCGATGGCGTCGAGAAGGCCCATGTGGGTGGTGACGTGGATCACACGCAGATTGGGAGCGGTGAGCATCATCGACACCTCGGGAGTGCCCGTGAGTGCGGCGAGGAGTTCGGTGTGCCCGGGGTAAATGTGCCCGCCTGCGTGCAGCGCTTCCTTGTTGAGAGGCGCGGTGCAGATGGCCGCGACTTTTCCTGCCATGGCAAGTTCTGTTGCGGTCTGAATGTAGCGAAAGGCCGCGTCGCCCGCGATCGCCGAAAGTTTTCCCCAGGCGAGATCGGACGGGATGAGGGCGAGATCGATGCAATCGACCGTGCCGGGCTGTTCACCGGCATGCGCCAGAGCTTCCTCGCTGTCGGCGATGGGAGACACTACGAGATTACTTCCAACAATACGGCCGGCGGCGCGCAGGCGTTCGGCGTCGCCGATCACGATGGGGCGGCAACGCGCATAGAGGTCGCGATGCCCCAGGCTCTTCATGATGATTTCGGGACCTACGCCGGCGGCGTCGCCCATGGTGATTGCAATTCGAGGTCGAGGCATCTATTCCAGTTTCAACGCGCGGAGCACTCGTATGCAATTGGCGAGGGTGGCGCGGTCGCCAAAGGAACCGGATTTTGTGATCACGGGTATCTGACGCGCGCCGGCGGAGACCGCCAGTGGAACGCCCGGTTCTACCTCCCGCAACAGGCGAAGGCTCGTGATATCCGACATCACGAGGATCGCGCGGGCGGTCTCTCCGCCGGTTGCGATCAGGCCGCCGACATTTTCCATATGCGGCAAAACGAAGGATGCCAGGGCCGCGCAAAGGCGAGGATCTTCGGCCGTTTCGCGATCGGTGGTTTCGCCGCGAGAATCGATCAGAGCCATAACATCGTTCCCGGAAGCGAGCGCGCTGGCGAGTGCGGAACTTTGCTCCCTCCAATGCACTGAGCCGGGACCTTCACGAAGTATCTGCGGCGTCGGCAGGACGGTCGTCAGTCCTTTGGAGCGCTGTGCCTCGCCAGCCTGCTCATGCGCTAAAGCGGCGCGGCTTCCGACGATCGTAAGAATGGGGCCACGAACGCGCGGCTCTTCCACCGGGCCGGGCGTGACAGCGATACCCATCGCTTCGGGAATGTGGCGAGCCAACCCGGAGGAACCTGCCCAAATGATCGAGCCGTCCCATCCCGCGTGCGGCAAGGCTGCGATGGCTGCGGCGACGGCCCGCAGATCGGCTTCGCTCTCGGCATCGCAGATCAGTGCATTGTGATGGTGCGCGAGCTCGGCCATCTTGGCCGCCAGTTGATGTGATCCTCCGCGAATGAGAGCAAGATTGATTTGTGCGGACGTGAGCCCAGCGGATTCCAGCAGCCGGGGCGCATGCGCGGCGGCCAATCGTTTCCCGTTCAGCCACAGGCAACCGTCGATTGTGGTGCGCCCTTGCGCGGGCAGCGCCGGAGCCATTACGATGATCGCCGGAGCCTGGCCGCAGCGCATCGCGGCGAGTTCAGCGCCGATGTGGCCTCGCAGGAGAGAATCCAATTTTTTGAAAAGCACACGGTCCGGCGCGTGTTCATACATCGCGACGATGCGCGCGATGGTGGCGGCGGCGCGGTCGGCGGGCATGCTGCGGGTAGCCGCGTCGATTGCCAAAACCTGCGCGGGCTCCGATGATGGCGCCTCGGACAACTGAACTATGGTGCGCAAACCTTGAACGGCGCAGCTTACGGCGCAATCGGCCGCGCCGGATAAATCATCAGCGATCATTACAATCCGCGCCGCGCCGGGCTTCATTTAGAGGGCCGCTCCGGCGATGATGTTCTACCGGCCCACCAGATCGTCAACAGCGGAGCGCAGAGCGCGGTGACAATGACGCTGGCCGCCACCAACACCGTGGCCGACGCGGCAGCTTCCGCGTATGCGGGATTCGCTGACGCCACAATCGCCGGGACAGCGGCGGCATTCCCGGCCGTGGTTGCGGCTGCGAGTCCGGCGGTGCCGGTTCCTCCGGTGAGGCGATCGGCGATCAGCAAAGCGGCTCCGGAAACGGCCACTACACACAAGCCCAACACCACGCCCAGCATTCCTGCCTGCCACACGCGGTGCAAATCCAGCGTGGCTCCGAGTGCGAACCCGAAGAACGGAATTAAAGTTGGGGCGGCGCGTCCCAGAAAGACGCGCAGCTCGTGATCCAGATTGCCCAGCGCGAGTCCCACCACCAGCGGAAGAATCGCGCCCACCAAAGTTTGCCATGGAAACGCCGACAAGCCAGCCACTCCCAACGTCAGCATGGTCAGGAAGGGGCCGCTTTCAAGGGACATGAGCGCGTACGCTCCCGCGTCTTCGGGCCGGCCGCACTGTTCCATTAACGCCATGTAGAGTCCGCCGTTGGTATCATTGATGGCCGCGACCACGGCGAGTGTGGATATCCCCGCAAACCATCCCTGCGAGATGGGCCGCTCACCCAGCAGGTGGCCCAATACCAATCCAGCCAGAATTCCTACGACGATTTTTGTCGCCAGCAATGTACCGCCGCGTTTTGCGATGCGCGGGAGAGCCTCGAACGGGATGGTCGCGCCGAGGCACACATAGAACACCGCCAGAATGGGCAAGGAGCCGGTGAAAAGAGCGCCGGTGAAAGATCCGAAGAAGCCGGCCGTCGCGGGCGCGAAGGTGACGATAACCGCGCCGAGGATCAACGGGACGATCATCATTCCGCCGGGAACACGCTCGATCGCGCGCTTGATTGGCACTTGCATCTCTACGAGGGTAGCGTGTCGCGAGTGCGCTGCGCTCTACGTGGTCGCTCTGCGCGCGCGCTTCGCGGAGGAGGGCGCTACCACCGCGGCCTTCCCGCTCCATCGGCCGAGGCGGAATTCGCGAGAGTAGCTCGACGTGAGATTGCGGATGGTGACCTTGACGACGCCCGCGGCATCGCAGGCGTAGCTTTCCTCGATCTCTTCCGCGGCCACTGCATCCGAACGCAACACCGGAAGGCCTTCGAGCGAAGACGTATGGCGGAGCGCGGGATCGAACGGGAACAGAATCTCATCCCAGACTGCGATGTCTCCCGCCGGCTCGCCCTGGTCGCCCAAGTGACTGGCTTCGATGTAACGGAAGTCGCCAATGTTGTGGACCGGCCGATACACCCGGCTGACGGCCAGCGGCGGATCGCCGGCCGAGGGCAGGCGTGTTCCGCGCGAGAAGATGGGATCGAAGATCATGCGCTCGCCGCCTTGGCCTTCGCGCCACACGCCGAAATCGCGGGTAAACATTTCGCGCAGCCGGTAGCCGGAAGCGGAGTCGGCCTGAATAGCGAGGCCGATGGCGGTAGCCGAGCGCGTATACTCGCTGCGAGTGACCTTGCGTCCGAATTCTTCGCGCAGGACGCGCGTCACCAGCGGGAGCTCGCTGCCGCCGCCAGTGACATAAAGGGCATCGATATTTTCGCCGCGTGCCAGTTTCAAAGCCAAGGCGAGCGATTCGTCCAGCAGCGGGCGGCAGTGCTCATAGAACTGGCTGACTGGCACCACGGCCTGGCCCAGACCTTCGCGCGCGACGTCCAGGTCGATCACGATCTTGCGCGAATTCGGATGCAGCGCCTCTTTCTGACGGCGGCACTCCTCGTCGAGCCTGAACATTTCGGCGAGCGTGAGCGAATGCAGCACTTCCCTGCCCGCGGCCAGTACCGCCAGCACGATATCGAAATCGTCGCCACCCAAATTCGAAATGCCTTCGGATGCCAGGACGGTGTGGGTTCCATCCGCCATCGATACCAGCGAGACGTCGAAGGTGCCGCCGCCGAGGTCGTAGACCAGAATGCGGTCCTTGGACTTGTGACGATGGCCGAATTCGATGGACGCGGCCGAGGGTTCATTGAGAAGGCCGAGCACCGAGAAGCCGGCGCGGCGGAACGCGTCGACCGTGAGAAACCGCTGATTGGTGTTGGCGTTCGCCGGCACGCCCAGCATGGCTTCAAACGGCTCTTTCGCGCCGAATTGAGCGGCCAGCGCGCTGCGCAGCGAGGAGAGTAAACCGGTGAGCAACTCGGTGACGGGAACCTGCACGCCGTGGAAGGAGAGGCGCGTTTCCGGCCCGGCGTGTTCCAGATAGCGCTTTATGGAACGAAGATTAACCCAGCCGGGCTCGCTTTGCCCCTGCCACGCGTCCCAACCGTAGCGCCGTTCGGCGGGCTGCATGCCGCCGTTCGCGGGGCGCACCGAGACCAGCGACGGAAACCACTCATCATAGACGCCGTCGGGGGTTTCGAAGTGAACCAGAGGATAGTTCCCTCGATCGACGGCAGCCACCACGATGCGCGTGGTGCCAAAATCGATACCAAGCTTCACGTTTCATGGTCGCATGCTTCGAGCGTTTTGGATACGACCGACGCGACTCTAATTGGCGGGTCGAATAGAGGCAAGCGGACCATCGGGGCTAAAGGTCACCTTCGCGTAGATCTCGGCCAGCGGGACGGCGCAATCCAAGCTTTCGAAATGGCAGACCGCGTCGAGACCGACAGCTTCCGAGAGCAGCCAATGGCGGCCGGGTTGGCGTCGGAAGACCTCAACGCGCGGCTCGGCCTGCGAGACCAGCGCGTATTCCTCCAGCGATTCGACCGTACGATACTGAGCGGATTTGAAACCGCGGTCGTAGGCTTCGGTGGAAGGCGAAAGCACCTCGACGATCAATGCCGGGTTCAGGAGCGTGTCACGCTGATCGTCCGCAAACCTGGGATCGCCGCAAATGACTACGACGTCGGGATAGGTGTAGAGACCGTCTGGCGAAACGCGCAGCCGAAGATCGCTGGAGCCAACCGCACAAGGGCGCTTCTTGAGTCTGGTGTGCAACTCGGCCGTGATGTTCCCAATAATCTGAAAATGCTGGTACGAGCCGCCGGACATCGCATAGATGTGTCCGTTGTAGTATTCGTGCCTGAATTCAGCAGCCCGCTCCGCGTCTAGGTATTGCTCGGGCGTGAGGCGCGGTTGCGGTTGTGCGGACATGCTCTTAGTTTAGCGCCGCCCGGATTCGCGGATTCGTGCGCTACTGAACGCTCGAAACGACTCCGTCGGTTAGCTTGAGGCCACCGAATTTTTGGCCGTTCTGATGATAGCTGTAGACCTCGACCAAATGGCCATCTTCGAACATGGTGATTTTGGAAGAAGGCGCGCCGAGCGCGAGCACGTCCGCGCGCGTCATGCCGGTGGAGACGTTCCGCAAGTCCTCGGGCGACATTACGGGTGGGGGCGGAAGCACCGGCGCCACGTCGGCCCACGAACTGATACGGGCGACCTCTTGAGGCACGACGAATTGCGCTACGGGAGGCGGCGCGGGTGCCGCGTGCTTGCGCGGAGGCGGCGGCGGAAGCGGCACCCCACCAGGATCGGCTACTGGTGCGCCAGGCGCCACTTTGAGGGCCTCTACTTGCGGCTCCTTCTCTGTTTTGGTTTCCTTGGCGGCGGCTTTGGCGGTCTGCTGATCCACTTTGCCGAAGATCGCCGAGATGCCGTTGCTGACCGACTTGCCGCTGGCTCCTCCGACCGTGCTTCCGGCGGCGACGGCGCCGAATTCAGTCAGGCTTTGGGCGAAGACGAGTGCGTTCATCAACAAAAAAGATGCCAGGATGCGCATGAAGTTCCTCTATTTGCAGGCTAACAAGGGGCGGCGCGAGCAGAAACGGGGGATTCCACTTACTGACACCTAGAAAATGACCTCAGGCGGCCGGGATCCGCCGATTCGAAGGGAGAACGATTTGCCGGCGCTATGATCAAAGTGAAGGATGATGATACCGGGTCTTACCACCAGTGAGGCGCCTTTCATTGAGCAGGCGCGGCACGATGGGCGGCTTTACATCCACCAGCCCTACGAGCTTTACTCGGAACAGAATCACCGGGCGTGGAGCACTTTGTACCGCCGCATGCTGCCGCGCTGGGAGCGCTACGCGAACCGGCATTTCCGCGCCGGGCTCGACGCCCTGAACCTGGATCACGGCCGGGTGCCACGTCTTGAGGACGTCAATCGCTTCCTGAAGCCGCTCACCGGGTTCCAGGCCAAAGCCGTCAGCGGTTATGTGCCCACCTTCCTGTTTTTCGACAGCCTGCGCAACCGCGAGTTCCCGACGACCATCACGATCCGGCGCGGGGATCACCTGGATTACTTGCCGGAGCCCGATATTTTCCACGACGTGGCGGGCCACGTCCCGATGCATACCGATAAACATTTCGCCGAGGCGCTGGTGCGATTCGGCGAGTGCGCGCACACCGCCGCGGCTCTGGCGGCCAAAATTGAAGACCCGGCCGAGCGGGTACACACGGTCACAAGCATCATCAAGGCGATGGCTCGTTTCTTCTGGTTTACCATCGAGTTCGGACTGATGTCTTCATCTGACGGATTAAAAGTTTACGGGAGCGGCCTGCTGAGCTCCTACGGCGAGATTGAGCACGCTATCGAGTCATCGGAAGTCCAACGTTATCCGATGCAACTTGAGTGGGCCATCAACCAAAGCTTTGAGATTGACCACTATCAACCGCTGCTGTTCATTGTGGATTCCTTCGACCATCTGTTCCGTCTGGTAGGGCGGCTGGAGCAGTGGATGAAAGAGGGCCGGCTGAACCATGTCGCGCCCGGTGAGCCGGCGGTGGAGGAATCGGATTTGCAGAGCTTCCTGAACGCTGCGCGGTAGGCGCGGCCGCGCGCGCGGGTGCACATCGGTTATAGACGGGCAGGAGAATGCGGTTGGATCAGGCGCTCCCCGCTCGGGACGCGCGTGCCTTGTGCTCAAATGGTTGCATCATGTCACCCTATGTTCTGGCCTTCCTGATTGGCGTGATCGCGGGACTGCGCTCGTTGACGGCCCCGGCGGCGGTGAGCTGGGCTGCGCGGCTGGGATGGCTGCCTTTAGGGAACACGTGGCTCGCATTTTTGGGTTTTGCTTACACGCCTTATATTTTCACCGCGCTTGCGCTCGGGGAATTGGTCGCCGATAAGCTGCCGAAGACGCCCAGCCGCAAGGCTCCGGGGCCGTTCTTATTTCGGATAGTTTCGGGCGCCGTGTGTGGCGCTGCGCTCACGGGCGGGCAGGCGGGCGGTCTTATCGCAGGCGCGCTGGGCGGCATCGCGGGAACGCTGGGAGGCTACGAGTTCCGTGCGCGCCTGGTGAAGGCGATCGGAGGCAAGGACTTTCCGATCGCGCTTCTCGAAGACGTCATCGCCGTCGGCGGCGCGGTTTGGATCGTCTCATGAGCACCACGTTCGACGCCATCGTGATCGGTACCGGTCAAGCGGGACCACTTCTTACACGGCGACTGACGGCAGCCGGCATGAAGGTTGCGATTATCGAGCGCAAGCTATTCGGCGGCACTTGCGTCAACACCGGCTGCATCCCCACCAAAGCGATGATCGCGAGCGCATATGCGGCGCACATGGCGCGGCGCGGCGCGGACTTCGGGGTGAAAGTCGACGGCGCCGTGGGCGTCGACATGCGAAAGGTCAAGGCCCGGAAGGACGAGATCTCAGGGCAGTCGCGGATCGGACTTGAAAGCTCGCTGAAGAAGCTCGAAAACTGCACGGTTTACGAAGGGCATGCCCGCTTCGAGTCGCCGCGCGAGATCAGCGTTGGCGCGGCGCGGCTCACCGCGGAGCGGATTTTCATCAATGTAGGTGCGCGTGCGATCGTGCCTCAGATGCCGGGAGCGGAGCAGATCGACTATCTCACCAACAGCTCCATGATGGGAGTGGACTTT
>Ga0207657_10006167_pt1 | contig 12461 bp, 11 predicted proteins | sample KBSC33metaG_FD_184316 | JGI IMG/M metagenome (GOLD analysis project Ga0207657, IMG submission 184316) | Corn rhizosphere microbial communities from Kellogg Biological Station, Michigan, USA - KBS C3-3 metaG (SPAdes) (version 2) | ecosystem: Host-associated > Plants > Roots > Rhizosphere > Soil ...
CCGAAAAGTGGTAAACATCGCGTCAACGGGAATGGTGAAGAAATTTTGCTGAATAAGTGACAACGATCTCAAATGAGTTTCGTCATTCCGGGATGCGCCACTTGGCGCAGGCCCGGAATCCATACTCCCGGCGGTGGTTATGGATTCCGGGCTTGCTCGCGAAAGGCTCGCGCCCCGGAATGACAACGGCAATCTAGTTCACATCGGCAAAATGCCCGGGACCAGCCCGGGCATTCCGCATCAGTACATAATAGAGAGCCGATGTCTCACGCCTGGCTGGCAATTTCCTTGCCGAGCGCGGCCTGCGCCGCGGCGAGCCGCGCGATCGGCACGCGGTAAGGCGAGCACGACACATAGTTCAAGCCGATGGCGTGGCAGAACGCCACCGACGCCGGATCGCCGCCGTGTTCGCCGCAGATACCCATCTTGAGATCGGGACGGGTCTTGCGGCCACGCTCGACGCCGATTTTCACCAGTTCGCCGACGCCATCGCGATCCACCGAGATGAACGGATCGATCTCGAGGATGCCGCGCGCAACGTAGGTGCCGAGGAAGCTCGCGGCGTCGTCACGGCTGATGCCGTAGGTGGTCTGGGTCAGGTCGTTGGTGCCGAACGAGAAGAACTCCGCAGTTTCGGCAATCTCGCCGGCCTTGAGGCAGGCGCGCGGCAGTTCGATCATGGTGCCGACCTGATACTTCAGCTTGACGCCGCTCTCGCGTGCCACGGCCTGCGCCATGGCGTCGATGCGCGCCTTGACCAGATCGAACTCGACCTTGGTGGCGATCAGCGGCACCATCACCTCAAGCCCCACGGCCTTGCCGGTGCGCTTGCCGGCAACAACCGCGGCCTCGAAGATGGCGCGCGCCTGCATCTCGGCAATCTCCGGATAGGCGATGGCGAGACGGCAACCACGGAAGCCGAGCATCGGATTGAACTCGGCGAGATCGCGTGCACGATCGGCCAGCCGGCGCGGATCGGTATTCATCGCACGCGCGACTTCCTCGATCTCGGCCTGGGTGTGCGGCAGGAATTCGTGCAGCGGCGGATCGAGCAGGCGGATCGTCACCGGCAGATCCTTCATGATCTCGAACAGCTCGACGAAATCGGCGCGCTGCATCGGCAGCAACTTCGACAGCGCCGAGCGGCGCGACTGCTCGTCCTCGGCGAGGATCATCTCGCGTACCGTGCGGATGCGGGTTTCCTCGAAGAACATATGCTCGGTCCGGCACAGCCCGATGCCTTCGGCGCCGAACTTGATCGCGGTGTGGGCATCGGCCGGCGTATCGGCATTGACGCGCACGCCGAGCTTGCGCACCTGATCGGCCCACCCCATCAGCGTGCCGAATTCGCCGGACAGTTCCGGCTCGATCATCGGCATGCGTCCGGCCAGCACCTGGCCGAGCGAGCCGTCGATGGTGATGACATCGCCGGCATTGAACACGCGACCACCGATCGTCATGGTGCCGCGGCCGTAATCGACGCGCACCATGCCGCAGCCGGAGACGCAGGGCTTGCCCATGCCGCGCGCGACCACCGCGGCGTGCGAGGTCATGCCGCCACGCGTGGTGAGGATGCCTTCGGCGGCGTGCATGCCGTGAATGTCCTCCGGGCTGGTCTCGATGCGCACCAGGATGACCTTGCGGCCGTCGGCCTGCAATTTGGTCGCCTCGTCGGACGAGAACACGATCTCGCCGGCCGCGGCGCCGGGCGAGGCCGGCAGGCCGGTGGCAACGACATCGCGCTTGGCGGCGGGATCGATGGTCGGGTGCAGCAACTGGTCGAGCGAGGCAGGATCGATCCGCGACACCGCGTCCTTCTTCGAGATCAGCCCTTCGTTGGCAAGTTCGACCGCGATGCGCAGTGCGGCCTTGGCGGTGCGCTTGCCGTTGCGGGTCTGCAGCATCCAAAGCTTGCCGTCTTCGACGGTAAACTCGAGATCCTGCATGTCGCGATAGTGCTTTTCCAGCAGGGTGTAGATGCGCGTCAATTGCTTGAACGCATCCGGCATCGCGGTTTCCATCGACGGCTTGTCGGAGCCGGATTCCTTGCGCGCGTCCTCGGTGATGTCCTGCGGCGTGCGGATGCCCGCCACCACGTCTTCACCCTGCGCGTTGATGAGGAATTCGCCGTACAGCTTGCTCTCGCCGGTCGAGGGATTGCGCGTGAACGCAACACCGGTGGCCGAGGTCTCGCCCATATTGCCGAACACCATGGCCTGCACGTTGACCGCCGTGCCCCACGACTCGGGGATATCGTGCAACCGGCGATAGGTCATCGCGCGCGCGTTCATCCACGATGAGAACACCGCACCGATGGCGCCCCACAGCTGCGCATGCGGATCCTGCGGAAAATCGCTGCCGGTTTCCTGCGCAACGGCATCCTTGTAACGGCCGACCAGTTCGACCCATTCGTCGCCGGTGACGTCGGTATCGAGCGTGTAGCCCTTGCTGTCCTTGAAGGTGTCGAGGATTTCCTCGAAGTGATGATGCTCGAAGCCGAGCACCACATCGGAATACATCGTGATGAAGCGGCGATAGCTGTCGTAGGCGAAGCGGCGGTCGCCGGACATCGCGGCCAGCGCCTCGACCGTCTCGTCGTTGAGGCCGAGGTTGAGCACGGTATCCATCATGCCCGGCATCGAGGCGCGCGCGCCGGAGCGCACCGACACCAGCAGCGGGTTCTTCGCGTCGCCAAAACCCTTGCCGGTGATCTTGCCGACATGGGCCAGCGCCTGCGCGACCTGCGCCTGCAGCTCTTTCGGGTAGGATTTGTCGTGGGCGTAGAAGTAAGTGCAGACCGAAGTCGGAATGGTGAAGCCCGGAGGCACCGGCAGGCCGAGATTGGCCATCTCGGCGAGATTGGCGCCCTTGCCGCCGAGCAGGTCGCGCAGGCTGGACTGGCCTTCGGCCTTGCCGTCACCAAACGTATAGACCCACTTGCCGGCCTTCGGTGCCGCCAACTTGGAAGCAGCCGGCTTTTTTGCCACCGGCTTCGCAACCGGACGGGAGACCTTCGCTGCGGATTTCACCGCGCGCTTTGCTACCGCCTTGCCGCCCCCGCCGGATGCTGCCGCTTTGGCTCGCTTGGGCACTGACGCTTTCGCTTTTGCCTTCGCTTTGACCTTCGACTTGGCAGCAGATGGCTTTTTAGCAGGAGAAGGCTTTTTGGCGGAAGAAAGCTTGGAGGATTTCGCGGACGATTTCTTGGACTTCGATGCAGTTTTGGCCATGGCTTCCAGACGGTCGGCATGAGGGGAAAACGCTGCCGCCTTACACCACGTTTTGACGGCCTCGCGCAAGCCGCGAAGCCGTCATTTCACCCCTTAAAGATGCAATGCCTTCAACACGCCGAGCCCCGCAAGGCCGATGAAAATCAAGTAGATGGCGACCACAAGATTGAGGAATCGCGGCATCAGCAAGATCAGGATGCCTGCGACAAGGGCAACGATCGGTTGAATGTGGGCGCTGGTGATGACCATGAAATCTATCCTCTCGGCGAATGAAAATCCGTCTTCACGAATCGTGACTGTTTTTATCATCGCCGTGAGCATGACGGTAGCGTGGCGCGAAGCCGCTCGCCGGTTCCGCCGAAATCATCAAATCACCTTGCCAACGCCGCATATGTGCAGGAACGCCGCGGCGCGCATCGACTTAACTCGTCTGCCGTGCCGCTTCGTGTGCGGCGCTATTCATGGCTTCAGGAGAACACCATGCGCAAATCGCTCATTGCCTTCGCCGCGCTTGCCGGTGCGATGACTATCCCGCTGGCCGCCCAGGCACAGGGCACTATCGTGGTCGAGGACAGCGCCACGGTCGGCGGGCCGTCGCTGATGATTCCCGCCGATCAGTTGCCGCGCTTCCGTCAGTACGTCGTGCGCGAGAGCGTGCCGTCCTATGTCGTCGATGCGCCGATTGCGGTCGGCACGGAGTTGCCGAACGTCGGCGTGACCTATTACGATGTACCGCAGCAGTACGGCACGACGCCCTATCGCTATACCGTGGTGAACGACCGCACCGTGCTGGTGAACCCGCGGACGCGGCGAATCATGCAGGTGGTGGAGTAGCTTGCAATCAAGTCGCAAGCGGCAATCATATTCGATTGATGTCATTCCGGGGCGCGAGCCGTTTGCGAGCGAGCCCGGAATCAATAACCACCATCGCGAGTATGGATTCGATTACTGAATCCTGGAGAAGTCCGCGACCGCCCGCGTGGCGGCGCGGATTTCGTTCAAGAGCTTGAGGCGATTTTCGCGAATCTTCGCGTCGTCGTCGTTGACCTTCACCTTGTCGAAAAACGCATCGACCGCCGGACGCAGCTTGGCCATCGCGGTCATGGCGCTCGCGAAGTCTTCCTTGGCGACGGCCGCGCTGGCTTCGCTCTTCACCTGATCGATGGCGGACGCGAGAGCTTTCTCTTCATCGGCGACAAACAGCTTGGCGTCCGGCGCGCCATCGAAACTGCGCTTGTCCTTCTTCTCCTCGATGGCGAGGATGTTGGACGCGCGCTTGGTGCCTGCCAACAGGTTCTTGCCGTCGTCGGTATCGAGGAATTTGCCCAGCGCTTCGACGCGACGGACGATCATCAGCAGATCATCCTGTCCTTCAAGCGCAAACACAGCGTCGACGAGGTCGTGCCGCGCGCCTTGATCGCGAAGCTGGACCTTCAGACGATCGGCGAAGAAGGAGAGGAGGTCGATACATTTTTGCTCGACCTGCCGACTATTCCATTCTTTAAGGCCTTGCGCGCTGCCAAACATCCGAAAATGCTTGTCCGCTAACGTCGCAAGGCTCGCCCGCGCGCCATTATCAACGATCAGCCTAATCACCCCCAGCGCCGCACGTCGCAATGCGTAAGGGTCCTTACTTCCTGTCGGCTTTTCATCAATCGCCCAGAAGCCGACCAGCGTGTCGATCTTGTCAGCCAGCGCCACCGCAACCGAAGTTGAATCGCTCGGCACGCGATCGGTCGGACCCTGCGGCTTGTAGTGTTCTTCGCTCGCAGCGGCGACGGAGGCGTCTTCGCCCTGCGCCAGTGCATAGTACTTGCCCATCAGGCCTTGCAGCTCAGGAAATTCGCCGACCACCTCAGTGAGCAAATCCGCCTTGGCAAGCCGCGCAGCGCGCTTTGCCTTCTCGACATCGGCGCCGACCAGCGGCGCGATCTCGGCGGCGAGGCGCTCGATGCGTGCGATGCGTTCGGCCTGCGTGCCGAGCTTTTCATGGAACACGATCTGCTCGAATTTCGGCAGCCGGCCTTCAAGTTTGGTCTTGAGATCGGTGTCGTAGAAGAACTTCGCATCGCTCAGACGCGCGCGGATAACGCGTTCGTTGCCCGCAACGATTGCCTTGCCGCCGTCGCTGGCTTCGATATTGGCAACGAGGATGAACTTGTTGGTGAGCTTTCCCGTTTTGGGATCGTTGACGACGAAGCACTTCTGGTTGTTGCGGATGGTGGCGCGGATCACCTCGCCGGGTATCGACAGGAATTCCTGATCGAACGACCCCATCAGCACCACGGGCCATTCGACCAGCCCCGACACTTCGTCGAGCAGCACCTGATCCTCGACCAGTTCGAACCCCTGCGCAAACGCCAGTTCCTTGGCGTCGGCGAGGATGATGTCCTTGCGGCGTTGCGGATCGAGCACGACCTTGGCCTCGAACAGCTTGGCCTCGTAATCCTCGAAGCGGCGCACGCCGAATTCATCCGGCGCCATGAAGCGATGGCCGCGCGTCACCTGCCCGGCCGTGATGCCGGCGACGTCGAACGCCACCACATCCGGATCTTCGGTTTCCATGCCGAAGGTGGCAACGATCGAATGCAGCGGCCGCACCCATTGCAGCGCGCCGGGCTTCGCCGAGCGTTCGCCCCAGCGCATCGATTTCGGCCACGGGAACGTGCGCACGATGACCGGCAGGATTTCGGCGATGACATCGATCGCCGGGCGGCCGGTCTTCTCGATCAGCGCGACGTAGAAGTCGCCCTTCTTCGGGTCTTTCTGGATCTTCGCCTCGTCGAGCGACTTCAGGCCGGTGGCTTTGAGAAAGCCCTGCACCGCAGCGTCGGGCGCACCGATTTTTGGGCCCTTGCGCTCGTCTTTCAGGTCTGGCTGGCGCGCCGGAATGCCGTGCACGGTGAGCGCGAGACGGCGCGGCGTCGCGAACGCCTTCGCGCCGTCATAGACGAGCCCCTCGGCCACCAGCTTGTCGGTGACCATCTTGCGCAGATCGTCAGCCGCCTTCGCCTGCATGCGCGCGGGAATTTCTTCGGAAAACAGTTCAAGCAGAAGATCGGGCATCGCTCAGGCTCCGCCCGCTTCGGTGTGAATCCACGCTTCACCGCAGGCTTTCGCCAGTTCGCGCACGCGCAGGATGTAGCTCTGGCGTTCCGTCACCGAGATGACGCCGCGCGCATCGAGCAGGTTGAAGACATGGCTGGCCTTGATGCACTGGTCGTAGGCCGGCAGGGCCATCAGATGTTCTTTCCGGTTGCCGCCATCCTTCCAGCCGGCGTCGAGATATCTCTGGCAAGCGCCTTCGGCCATCTTGAACTGCTCGAACAGCATCGCGGTGTCGGCATGTTCGAAATTATGCCGCGAATATTCCCGCTCGGCCTGCAGGAACACGTCGCCATAGGTCACCTTCTCGGCGCCCTCACGGCCGTTGAAGTTGAGATCGTAGACGCGATCGACGCCCTGCACGTACATCGCCAGCCGTTCGAGCCCGTAAGTGAGTTCGCCGGCCACCGGCGCGCATTCGACGCCCGCGACCTGCTGGAAATAAGTGAACTGCGACACTTCCATACCGTCACACCAGCACTCCCAACCGAGCCCCCACGCGCCCAGCGTCGGGCTTTCCCAGTCGTCCTCGACGAAGCGGATGTCATGCAGCGCCGCGTCGACGCCGATCGCGGCCAGCGACTTCAGGTACAGGTCCTGAATATCCGGCGGTGACGGCTTCAGGATCACCTGAAACTGATAGTAGTGCTGCAGCCGGTTCGGGTTCTCGCCGTAGCGGCCGTCCTTCGGCCGGCGCGAAGGCTGCACGTAGGCGGCATTCCAATGTTTCGGCCCCAGCGCGCGCAAGGTCGTCGCCGGATGAAAGGTGCCCGCCCCCACTTCCATGTCATAGGGCTGCAGGATGACGCAGCCGTAATCGGCCCAGTATCGCTGCAACGTCAGGATCAGTCCCTGGAACGAGCGTTCGGGACGCATATGGGGAGGCAAAGAGTCCATCATCAATTTTCTGGATTCGCGGGGAGGAGCAAGCGCGCGGGACCGTATCGGCGGCGGAACCGGGAATCAAGGCGCGGTTCGCAATCTTGCGTTCCAGACAATTGAAACAACCCCGTGCACGGCCGAATAACCCTGCCGTCATCACGCCGTCCAGCATCGCGGATTATTAGGAGCTTGAGACTATCACTGTCGTCACGCCACGCGAACCGGACATCTATCCGATTGGCATGGCGCACTCTCCAAGCTTGCTCGCCGGTCGTGAGGGCGATGCCCCGCCCCGAAAACCGGCGAGAATGCTGGCGTTTGGACCAAAGGGTCCGGCGAAGCGACGTAGCGGACTATCCGGGCCGGTAGGCCCCGGTGCGCGGATCACGCCGCAAGGTCGGAATTTCCTGCGTGCGTGCCGCCTCGGATACCCGGGCCAGCCGCGCTTCTTCCAGTTCATGGTTGATGCGCTGCGCGGTTCGATACGCCCAGCGGACCACGGCAAGCCCACCCAGGGCGCCTGCAAATGCAACCAGCGGCGGCATCGATCGATCCTCTTGATTAGTCGTCATGGCACGCCCCCTGACGCCTAGTTTCGCGCACCCCGCCCGCCTCCGCAAGCGACCAAAAGGCGCGGGAACGTAAGACTTAAAGCCCGAATTTGGCCCAAATCGCCCGCTCCTCGAGCGAGGAAATCAGTTCATCCGGCAATCCAGTCAAACCCTCGCGCAGCGCTGAAGTTCCAGCGCCGGCTTTGCGGCCCAGCAGCCCGGATAATAGCCCCGTGGGCGGCGCCACCACTGGCGTCCTCACCTTGTCGCCATAGCGCGCCCGCAGAATGGCCCGGAGGTCGCCGATGGCGTCGGCGAGGCCGAGCGTGACCGACGTGTCGCCGGCCCAGTACTCGCCGGAAAACAGGAAATCGTCGCTGCCCTTCAGTCGTGCACCGCGGCTTTGCTTCACCAGCGCAATGAAGGTGGCGTGGATCTCGCGCTGAATCACCTTGAGGCGCGCGACATCGTCGGGGTTCTCCGGCAGGAACGGATCGAGCGTCGCCTTGTGTTCGCCGGCGGTATAGAGCCGCCGCTCGACGCCGATTTTTTTGATCAGGTCCTGAAAGCCGAATGAGCCGCCGACGACGCCGATCGAACCGAGGATCGAAGACGGATCGCAGAAGATTTCATCTCCCGCGCAGGCAATCATGTACCCACCGGAGGCTGCAACGTCTTCGACGAACACCAGCACCGGAAGTTTCTTCTCCACCGCCAGTTGCCGGATACGCAGATAGATCAATCGCGACTGCACCGGCGAGCCACCCGGCGAATTGATCACCACGGCGACAGCCTTGGCATTCTTCATCGCGAAGGCACGCTCGAGAATCTTGGCAACGCCCGCCAGCGACATGCCGGGACGCAACGGCGTCACCGCGCCGATGGTTCCGGACAACCGCACCACCGGAACCAGCGCCGCGCCCTTGCGCCAGCGTTGCGGCACGAACTTCGTCAGGCTTTGCATCACACTCGCCATTCACATGCACTCCGCTGCGATTCAAATCGATTTACGAAACATTCACCATTCTCGATCACGACACTGTCATTGAACGTGTGTGGAACGCGAATTGCAGTTGAGCGATATACTGCAATTCGACAGTGCAGCGGAGAATGACATGAAAATCTATCTGCTGATCGTCTTGATGGGTGCTCTGTGGACGGCGATCCGCGTCACGTCGACGCAAAAGCAAGATACCAAGCCACTTTCGCAATAAACTGCCACACGTTTCCCTGTCGTCTCACAACGCGGCCAAGGCAAGCAGCGCCTTGCCGGCCAGCACGGCCTGCGCCTGTTGATTGGGCACGCCTGCCGCATCGTTGAGCATCACGCTCGCAAAAATCTGCGTCGGCGCGCGGCCGCCTTTGATCGCGCGGACCAGAATACGGATCGCCGGCGCCGATGCCACACCATGCACCGGCTGCATCGCGACACTGCCGAAGCCACGATCAAGCGCAGCTAGCACTTCGGCAATCGCATCCGCACGCCAGATCAGTGTCAGGACGCCGCCGGGTTTCAGGATGCGTCTTGCTGCGTGAATCCAGCTCTCCAGCGTGGTCGCGGTCGCCTCATGCGCAATACGGCGCGCGGCATCGGGCGAAGCCTGCTGCCGGAGGGAATCGTTGAACGGCGGATTCATCAGCACGACGTCAACGCTGTCCGGACCAAGACCGGCGGCGGCGAACGTTGAAGCACCAGCCGTCACGTCCAGCGTCAAAACCTCGGCGGCGATGTCATTCAACGCCGCGTTGGCGGACGCCAGCGTGGCCAGTCCCGGATCGATCTCGACCATCACCAGATCGATAGCACGCTCGCGCTGCGCCACCGCGAGGGCGGCCGCGCCGACACCGGCACCGAAATCGACCACACGTTGACCCGCCCGCACCGCGGTCGCCGCCGCCAGCAGCATGGCGTCATGTCCGGCGCGGTGTCCTGTTACTGGCTGCCGCAATCGCAGGCGGCCGCCGAGGAACGCATCCTCGCTGACATCGTCGCGCCGATCAGGCATCGGGCCGCAGTTCATGGGCCAGCCCGGCATCGGTGAGAATCTGCCGCGCCTCGCGGTTGTCGTCCTCATGGACCAGAATCCGCCGCGGGATGATGCCGAGCGACCCCTCGACGATGCTCATGTTCTGATCCAGCACCAGATGATGGATGTTGGCGCCATCGAGCAGCGCCCCGATCGCCGAAACCAGCACCACATCGTTGGTTCGCACCAATTCGCGCACCGGGACCTCCTTCTGCCGCCCGTCGGCTCCGACCTTTTATACCGGACGTCAATGGGTTGTTGCCCTTGCCGCCTTCCATCGCACTTTCTATGCTCCCTGGAAGACTATTGGATATAGCGCAAAGATCCGCTTCCGATTCCAGTGGTATTTGCGCTAATTCGACCCGGCGGACCGAAAGAACCCCCGAAGCCGGGATATTTGGGACCGATCGGCCAAGGTTTAATTATTTTGCAGCTCGGAGAAATTGCGTGGCGGTGATTGTTCCTTTCGAGAGTCCTTCGAGCGCGTCGATCGATCAGCTCGTCGAACTCGTTGCCGCCGATATGGAGCGGGTCAACGCCACCATCCTGTCGCGGACGGGATCGGAAGTGACGATGATCCCCGAGGTCGCCAATCACCTGATCTCCTCCGGGGGCAAGCGCCTGCGGCCGATGCTGACGCTGGCGATGGCCGGCCTCACCGGCTATTCCGGCGACGGCCATATCAAGCTCGCCGCCTCGGTCGAATTCATGCACACCGCGACGCTGCTGCATGACGACGTCGTCGATGAGAGCGAATTGCGCCGCGGCAAATTGTCTGCCCGCATGGTGTGGGGCAACGAGGCCAGCGTACTGGTCGGCGACTTCCTGCTCGGCCAGGCGTTCCGCATGATGGTCGAGGTCGGATCGCTGCGCGCGCTCGATATCCTGTCGTCGGCCGCAGCGACCATCGCCGAGGGCGAGGTGATGCAGCTCGCCGCCGCCAAGAATACCGCGACCACCGAGGATGAATATCTGGCGGTGATCCGCGGCAAGACCGCTGAACTGTTCGCCGCTGCCTGTGAAGTCGGCCCGGTGATCGCCAACCGCCCGAAGGCCGAGCAGGCTGCCGCTGCAAGCTTCGGCATGAATCTCGGCATCGCTTTCCAGCTCGTCGACGACGTGCTCGATTACGGCGGCAAATCAGCCAAGCTCGGCAAGAATGTCGGCGACGATTTCCGCGAGGGCAAGATCACCTTGCCGGTGGTGCTGGCGTTCCGCCGCGGCAACGATGTCGAGCGCGAGTTCTGGGTCCGCGCGCTGGAACGCGGCGAGATCGGCGATGGCGATCTCGATCACGCCGTCGGCCTGATGACCAAGCATCGGGCGCTGGAGGATACGCTGAGCCGCGCCCAGCATTATGGCGCCATGGCCGTCGATGCGCTGGCGCTGCTGCCGGCGTCACCGATGAAGACCGCATTGGAGCAGGTCGTCGCGTTCTGCCTCGCCCGCTCGCACTGACGCCCGGTCGGGCCGTTCAGCGGATTGCGCTATCGTCCCTGCTGCAGCCGGCGCATCAGCAGCAGGAGATCCGACTGGCGATTGGTGCCGGTCTTTGAGAACGTCCGCTTGAGATGCGACCGCGCTGTCTCGACGGATACGCCCATCACCTGGGCCGCGACCGACAGCGGCAACTCGCGCTCGAGATGAGCGACCAGCGCGGCCTCGGTCGGCGTCAATCCGAATGCCTGCCGCATCGCATCGATCGAGGTGATTGCAGTCGGCTTCTCGGTGTCGGAAATCAGCAGAATCGACTTGGCCGGGGAGAAAGCCGCGCTCGCCATGCCTTTCAAGCGGATGCCGTGCACGACCAGCGGCCGTTTCAGCGGCCGGCGCATCACAACAGGCGGCAGAGCATCGATTTCGTTCAGCCCCGGATTGCGTCCGAGCCTTGCAATCAAATGATCCAGGGCCTGGTTGTCGGCGGGATGAGCGCATCGCAGCACGCCATGCGACAGATCCAGCCCATCGCCGAGCAGCGGTTCGACCAAGGCATTGTGACGGATCACCCGCCCGAAGCGGTCGAGCAGAACGCTGGCGCATCCGAGTGACTGATAGGCGTCGAGCATACCGGTCGCGTTGGCGTAACCCAGATTGCGCGACAGTAGCGCCGCTCGACTTAGATGCGCGCCGAAACGAACGAAATCTGCCTGCTCGTCTTCGGTGACTGGGCCATGCCTGTCACCCCGCTCGATGACCATGCACCATTCGTCATCGGCGTTAGTGAACCCGACGCCCGCCGACCAATTGAAGCCATACTTCCGGAGGAATTGATAATAGTCTGAGGTTGCCAACTCTTCCGGGCTGGCAAAATCCTGATCGACGAAGATTCCCTTCTTGCGCATGATGGACAGGCCGCGAGTGCGTTCGTCGCGCAGGTGCCATTCGTCACGAAAATACGTATCGAGGCCTTCCTGAAGCGAGGCCGTGTGCGGCGTTCCGGGGCCGCGTCCCTTGACTTGCAACAGCACGACGCCGGTCGCAACGGCATATTGCGCGATCGTCTCCATCGCATCGTTCCAGCGCGACGGGTCGATCGCTGCGTCGAGCAGTGATTGCGATGCGTCGTCAAAGGAAATGCGCGAGCGCGCCATGGTCATCCGATGGGAGAGGCCTCTGACGTGCAGAGTTGCCAGCTTCCCGCCTTGATTGCAACGCCTGCGTCGCAA
>Ga0207657_10006168_pt1 | contig 12460 bp, 14 predicted proteins | sample KBSC33metaG_FD_184316 | JGI IMG/M metagenome (GOLD analysis project Ga0207657, IMG submission 184316) | Corn rhizosphere microbial communities from Kellogg Biological Station, Michigan, USA - KBS C3-3 metaG (SPAdes) (version 2) | ecosystem: Host-associated > Plants > Roots > Rhizosphere > Soil ...
GGACGCCGACGCCGAGGCCGAGGGCCAGAACCCGCTCTGCGGCGACGAGGTCTCGGTCTACGTCGCGTTCGGTGAGGACGGCGAGACGATCGACGACGTGAAGTTCTCGGGCCGCGGCTGCGCGATCTCGCAGGCCGCCACGTCGATGCTGATGGAGATGACGAAGGGCCGGACGGCCGACGAGGTGGCCGCGCTCGACAAGGACGAGCTGCTCGCCGAGATCGGCGTCCCGCTCACGCCGGTGCGCCTCAAGTGCGCGATGCTCGGCCTGACGACGCTCAAGGTCGCGCTCCACAAGGCGAAGGGGACACCACTCCCCGAGGGCCTCGCCGGCTTCGACGAGCTCGACCTCACCTAGACGTGCCCGAGATCGAGGTCGCTGCGGCCGCCGAGTTCCCGCCCGGCTCGTCGAAGATCGTCCGCCAGGGGAACCTGTTCGTCGGCGTCTACAACTGCGGCGGCGAGCTGTACGCGATCGAGGACCGCTGCTCGCACGACGACGGCCCGCTCTGCGAGGGCGACTGGGACGAGGAGCGCTGCTGCGTCGTCTGTCCCCGCCACGGGTCGCAGTTCGAGCTCTCGACCGGGCGGCCGATCTCGCTGCCGGCGACCGAGCCCGTCGAGACCTACCCCGTGCGCGTGGTGGACGGCACGATCGTCCTCGAGCTCCCGGACTAGACAGCCAGGCTAGAGGACTCTCGCGCAGGTGAGCGGGTAGGCCGCGGACCGTTTAGGCTCGCCCGACACCGAGCGAGAGGAGCCGTGATGCACGCAGTCGTCGTACGGGTGACAGTCGAGGAACCTGAGGCAAGTCAACAAAGGCTGCGCGAAGAGGTCGTACCGCAGGCGTCTCGCGCCCCCGGTTTCCAGGCCGGATACTGGACACGTGAAGGTAACACCGGTCTCTCGATGGCCATTTTCGATACGGAAGAGAACGCCCGCGCAGCCGCCGAGCGTATCCCGACGATGGTTCCTGAGGGCGTGACGATGGAGGGTGTCGAGGTGCGGGAGGTCGTCGCTTCGGCCTAAGTTCTACTGGGCTCTGACGGCACATTCGGTCGTCGACGACCACGTCCGTAACGCGGCAACCTTCGGCGCCGGCAGGCTCAGGGTCATTCCGGAACACTGGCCGCTAGGCGGCCGGACGTTCGGGCCGGACGGCGACCTCGGTCCGGTTCCGGCCGTTCGACTTCGCCTGGTAGAGCGCCTGGTCGGCCGCCCCGAGCAGCTCCTCCACGCTGTCCTCGGGGACCATGGTCGCGACCCCGCAGCTCGCGCTCGTCTTCATGTCGCCGACCGAGTGCGCCTCGATCGTGCGGCGCAGCCGCTCGGCGAAGCGCTGCGCTCCGGCGAGGTCGGTCTCGGGCAGGACGACGACGAACTCCTCGCCGCCCCAGCGCGCGACCGTGTCCCCCTGGCGCGCGAGCGAGGTGAGCAGGCGGCTGACCGCGCGCAGCATCACGTCGCCGGCGGCGTGGCCGAAGGAGTCGTTGATCTCCTTGAAGCGGTCGAGGTCGAGCAGCACGACGGCGAGCTGGTGCGCGAAGCGGTGGGCGCGGGAGATCTCGGCCGCGAGGATCTCCTCGAGCGCGCGGCGGTTCGCCAGCCCGGTGAGCGAGTCGATGCGAGCCTCGCTCGCCTGCTCCTCCGTCCAGCGGAAGGCACGCAACAGCGGGCGGGCGAGGAGGAGCGTCAGCAGCATCAGCGCCAGGAGCGCGAGCAGGCCGGCCTCGGCGACCCGGAGATAGGCGGCGTTCTTCCGGTGCGCCTCGATCGCGCTCGGCAGGTACGCACGGACGCGCACCTGTTGGGCCAGCGGCAGCGTCACTCCCCGCCCTGCCCGGGGCGGCGGGGAGCCCGGGAGGCCGACGTACACGACTCGCACTCCCTCCGAGGCGCCCGCGGAGAGCCGTCGCAGTGTCGCGGCGTCGGCGGGTAGCTGCGAGACGACCGAGCCGACGGCACGGCCGGCGCTCACGAGCTGCGCGCGGGCGAGGAAGGCGTGCGGGAGCCTTTGCCCGTACGTGTGGCCGCCGACCTCGATCAGCAGCTCGTTACGGCGGGCGTACCGGGCGAGGGCCGTCCCGTCGCCGCGGGCGATCGCCGCCTGCAGCGCAGGCGAGGCAGCGGCCGCGACCGCCTGCAGCTGCCGCTGGTCGAGCAGCCGCGTGAACCGCGCCTGAGCGCTCTGGGCGGCGTCGCGTACCTCGAACTCCGCGTTACGGGTGACGTTGCGGGCCTCGTCCCGCACGATCACGTAGGAGACGCACGCGATCGGGAAGATCGCGACGGCCGTCAAGGTGAGCATCAACCGCAGACGGAGCCCGAGCCCCAGCGGAGATGCGCGACGTGGCAATTGCCTCAGTGGCCGTGACCCTGTCCGTGGGAGTGCGAGTCGGAGTGCGAGTCGGAGTGCGAGTGATGTTCCTCGTGACCGCGCGCGTGTCCGGGCGGGACGTGCTTCGGGACGTGGTGAGGCTTCGGAGCCTCTGCCTTCTTGGCCAGCCCTGGAGGCGTGTGATGGAGGTGGCCGGGCGGGGTACTGGGCGGGCCGTGATGGACGTGTCCGAGTGCGCGTCCGTGAGGCGGCGGGCCGGAATGCGGGTGCGGAACCGCATGCGGGGGCGCGTGCACCGCGCGATGGGCTTCATGACCGAGCGCAAGACCCGGCGGATGGGGCTTCAGATGCCCCGGCGCCTTGCCTGGGGAGGCTGGAGCCTTGGGGGCCGCGTGCAGCACGGGCGGCGGCGGAGACGCGGCCGTCCCGCTCGTACGAGGGGCGGCGTGCGGAGCTTGCTTCGGCGCCGGCCGGCTGTGGACCGCCGCGGGGTGATGCGAGACGGGTGCAACCGGAGCCGGCGAAGCGGAGGTGGCGGGCACCGCCGTCGTACCGGCCGCAGCGGCGGCGGCCGTGTGCGAACCACTCTGCGTCGCGGACGCCGCCGGCCGATGGTGTGCCTGCGCGCGGTGCGACGGAGCGGTCACGACCACCTTGTCCAGAGGCGGCGCAGCGAAGCGAGAGCCCGAGCCGACCGACGGGAGGTGCACCGTGCCTGCGTCGAGGAGCAGCGCCATCGCGGCCGCGCCGAGCAGGAGCGCAGCCGCCGGCACCGCCACTCGCTGGGCGGCGGCTGCGAGCCATCTCGTGCTTTCCCTGGCCGACACCGGCCTCTCCTCCCCTTCCCGGACGGGTCTCCCCCGGCCGTTGCCCAGAGATACAAGAAACCCGGTCGAACGGCAACCCCCCGAATGGGGCCGACTTTCGCTGTTTCCGGGAATCATTAGCGGCCGGGGCCGGAACTTGCGGAGACCGGACGGCGGCCGCTCGCTCAGTCTCGTGCGAGCTCGCCCGCCTGGCGTCGGAGCTCCTCCGCGCGCTCGCGGTCTCCGAGCGCCTCGTACGCGTCGATCGCATGGTGGAGGGCCCACCCGGCGCGCTCTTCGAGGCCGCTCGCCAGGGCCCGTTCGAGCGCCTCTTCGGCGGCCGCAGCGGAAGGCTCAGGGTTGCCGAGCGCGAGCTCGGACTGGGCGATGGAGAGCAGAGCGCCGGTGATCCAGTACGGCATGTCGATTTCGGTGGCCACCTCCAACGCCTGGCGGCCCGTGTCGAGGGCTTCCTCCCACCGGGCCAGGTCGACCAGATGGCTCGCGATGTTGGAGTAGGCGCAGGCGATGCCTCTCCTCAGCCCTGCACTCTCGAAGGCTGCGAGGGCAGCGCGGTCGGCCTCGAGGGCAGCTTCGAACTCGCCCAGCTGCCCGAGGGTGACGGCCAGGTTGATCAGGGATGCGGCCTGTTCCTCGGCGTTCCCGATGCGGCGCGCGAGTGCCTGCGCCTGCTCGAGCGTCTCCCGGGCCCGCTCCAGCCCATCGCGATCGTCTGCTGTCTCCGCGAGGTCGGCCTGGATGCCTCCGAGCATGCGGAGCGTCATTGCCAGCCGTGGCAGGTCTCCGGTGGACTCGAACACGAGACGCGCCCGGCTCACATGAGACAGGCCTTCTTGGGGCCTGCCCGCGACCGAGAGTGTGAGCCCGAGCTCCAGGAGGAGCTCTCCCTCGAGCCCCGGGTCGTGCCCGGAGACGGCGGCGAGACCTCTCTGAAATGCCTCGACTGCCGCTTCGGTCTCGCCACGGTGGCGCTGCAGCAGGCCCTCTTCGAGCGCGAGCGCTGCGGCGTCGGCCGGGTCGGGATGTGCCTTCCGGGCCCGCTCCAGGAGCCCGACGGCTTCTTCCCACGTCAACTGGCCGAGCTTGCGTAGAACTTCGATCTCGCCGATCGCAGCGCGGAGGTTCCCCGTCTCGGCGACCTCGTGGTAGAGGGCGCGGGCCTCCTCGTAGCGCCCGACCGTGTCTTCGAGGTGCGCGCAGCGCAGGAGAAGATCCAGCCTCTCGTCGTCTGTCCCCACGACGAGGTGGGTCAGCTCGAGCGCCCGCCGCAGCTGGGTGAGCGCCTGCTCGTTCGCGTAGAGGCGCTCGGCTCGGTCGGCCGCGCGCAGCAGGTACGGGTACGCCTTCTGCGGCTCCTCACCGAGGTAGAAGTGGCGGGCGAAGAGATCGACCGACGCCTCGTCCACGCCGTACAACCTCTCGGCGGCGTCGCCCACGAGGGTGTGGAGGCGCGCGCGCCGGCGGCGGAGGAGCCGCGAATAGACGACCTGCTGGATCAGCGGGTGGTGGAACGAGAGGACGTAGCTCTTCTCGTCGGGCTGGTCGAGCAGGCCGGCGCCGACGAGGCTCGGGACGGCGGTGTCGATCTCGCTGCTGACCGCTCGGGCCAGCTCTCCGTCGGCACGCCGCCCGATGATCGAGAGCACCTCGAGCGCGTCGCGCTCCGGCTCTCCGAGAGCGTCGACGCGCGCGGCCAGGATGCCCTCGACCGTGAGCGGAACCTCGTCGGCCTCCCAGCCGGGACGCGTGTGCCACTCGCCGGCATGCTGCTCGAGCTCGTCGCGCTCGATGAGCGACCGGGTCACCTCCTCGACGAAGAACGGATTGCCGCCTGTGCGTTCGAGCAGCTCCGTGACGAGGGAGCTCGACGGCGGGGCGCCGAGTATTCCCGCCGCGACCTCCCGGACAGCGTCGTCGGCGAGCGGCTCGAGGTCGAGGCGAACGTCTGCGCCCGAGACCGCGGCCTCGAGCTCCGCGACGACGGCAAGCGCATCCGGCCGAGACGAGACGAGCACGAGCAGGGGGCCCTCGCTGCAGAGCTGGAGGACCTTGCGGAGGAGCTCTACCGTCGGGCCGTCCGCCCAGTGCAGGTCGTCGAGGTGGAGGGCCGTCGGCTCTCGTGCCGTCAGCTCCCGCAGCACGGCGACGACGGACTCGTGCAGGCGGACCTGGAACGACTGCGCTCCGAGCCCGGTCGTCGGCGCTCCTTCGACCCCGCAGAGCGTGGCGACGAACGGCACCGCGTCCGGAAGGCCGAGCTCGGCGAGCCTTTCGGCGAGAAGACCGAGCGCGTCCGGCTGCGATGCGCCCACCAGCCCGAAGACACGCCTGAAGAGGTCGGCGAACGGCCAGTAGGCGAGCTCGCCGCCGTAGGAGATGCAGCGAGCAGCAAGCCACCGCAGCCCGGCGCGCTCGGCGCGTGCGCGAATCGTCTCGCAGAGGACGGTCTTTCCCGCTCCGGCCTCTCCGACCACGAAGCCCACGCTCCCGCGCGCCTCGCCGAGACGGTCGACGAGCCCCCCGAGCTCGGCCTGCTCTCGCTCGCGGCCGGCCAGGGCGCGCACGGGAGCGGTCGTCGCCGTGCCCCCGTCTTCCTGCGGGCCGACCAGCCGCCAGGCCGCCACCGGCTCCGCCTTCCCCTTGACGGTGAGCTCGCCGAGCGGCTCGAGGTCGAACTGCTTGCGGGTCAGCTCGTACGTCGCCTCGCCGACGTACGTCTGGCCCGGCGGCGCCGCGGACTCGAGCCGTTGGGCGAGCACGACGACGTCGCCGAGCACGCCGTAGTCGATCCGCACGTCGCTGCCGAGCACGCGCCCGATGCCGTGGCCGGAGTTGACGCCGATGTGGAGCCGGAGGTTCGCCGCCGCAGGGCCGAGCTCGGGCACGAGCTCCGCCAGCTCCCGGTGCATCGCGTCCGCCGTCCGCAGCGCGCGGGCCGCGTCGTCGTCGTGGGTGACCGGCGCACCGAAGAGCGCCAGGACCGCATCGCCGGCGTACTTCTCGACCACGCCGCCGAAGCGGCCGACCACGTTGCTGAGCGCCGTGACGACGGGGTCGATCACTTCCAGGAGCTCCTCGGCGTCGACGCGTCCGGTCAGCTCGCTGAAGCCAGAGATGTCCGCGAACAATGCAGTGACGAGCCGGCGCTCCGCGCGGAGCGTGGGCGTGCCCGCGACCGGGCCGGCCGCGCCGCACTGACCGCAGAACGAGGTGCCGTCCGGGTTCGTCGCAGAGCACGCCGAGCACTGCCAGGACATGTGCGGACTCTAGGCTCCCTGGAATGGCCGAGCCAATCCGCTGCTGGCTGACGACCGACCCGGCGTACATCGCGTATCACGACGAGGAGTGGGGGCGGCCGGTACGCGACGAGCGAGGCCTGTACGAGCGGCTGTGCCTCGAGGGCTTCCAGTCGGGCCTCGCGTGGATCACGGTCTTGCGCAAGCGCGAGGCGTTCCGGCGGGCCTTTGCCGGCTTCGACCCCGAGCGGGTCGCGCGCTTCGGCGAGCGTGACGTCGAGCGGCTGCTCGGCGACGCCGGGATCATCCGGCACCGCGGCAAGATCGAGGCGACGATCGCCAATGCGGGCGCGACGCTCGCGCTGCGCGAGACCGCGACGCCGCTCGCCGAGCTCATGTGGGAGTACCGCGACGCGCCGGACGGGAAGGAGCTGTCGCGCAGGTTGAAGGCCGCCGGCTTCCGCTTCGTCGGCCCGACGACGGTCTACTCCTCCATGGAGGCCTGCGGGATCGTGAACGACCACCTCCCCGAGTGCTGGGTGCGGGACGCGGTCGAGGCCGAGCGTCGCGCCCTGCTCTAGCCCTCGAGGATCTGCTTCAGCCGCTCGAAGTCCTTGCGGAACTGCTTCTCGGCCCGGCGGGCGAGGAGCCCCGCGGCGAAACCGGGAACGTCCCCCTCGGCGGTGACTGTCAGCCGCGTCCCGCCGTCCGCCGGTTGGAGCTCGTGGCGGACGGTGAACGGCACCGGGCTGTCCAGGGCGCGCAGCGTGAACAGCCGCGGCTCTTCCTGCTCGACGATCTCGAGCTTCGTGTTGACCTCGCGCCCGAGCAGCGAGCGAGCCTCCTCGATCCGCCCGTCGCGCAGCGTCGCGCTCTTCACTCCGGCCTGCCAGTCGGGCAGATTGGAGACGTCGGTGAGGTAGGAGAAGACGTCCTCCGGCGTCCGTGCGATCTCGATCGTCAGCTCGGCGCGCACGCGGCCCACGATAGTTTCCGGTCGATGCTCGACGACCGCATACGCGCCGTGCTCGAACGCCTCGAGCGCGAGGACGCGTCCGAGCGGGAGCGCGGCCTCCCGCCCGAGCAGCGCGCTCGGCAGGTCGAGCCGACCACCGGCCGCTTCCTCTTCTCCCTCGTAGCTCCGCAGACCGACTGCGAGGTGCTCGAGCTCGGCGGCTCGCGCGGCTACTCCTCGATCTGGCTCGCCGCGGGCGTCCGCCAGCTCGGCGGGCGCGTCCTGTCGCTCGAGCACGACCCGGCGAAGGTGGAGGCATGGCAGCGCAACGTCGAGGAGGCCGGGCTCGAGGAGTGGGCCGAGCTGCGCGCGGGCGACGCGTTCGAGCAGCTGCCCCTGATCGACGACGTGTTCGACCTCGTCTTCCTCGACGCCGAGAAGGACGACTACGAAGAGCTGTTCCGGCTCGCGCGGGGGAAGGTCGAGCCCGGGGCGCTGATCGTGGCGGACAACGTCCTCTCGCACCCGGATCCGCTCGCGCAGTACTCCGCGGCGCGGCAAGCCGACCCGACCCTGGTGAGTGTGACCGTCCCCCTCGACCGCGGGCTCGAGCTGAGCGTGGTCTTGCGGTAGCCGCGGCTTCGGCTATCGTGCGCGTACCGCGGAAAGGAGGTGGTCCGAGAGTGATTTCAGACAGTACGGGCAGTGGAGGTACCAGCGGGTAGAGGTGCCGTCCCCGGACCTACGGGGAACCGCCTAGCCAGCGTGGGGGACATCGCGTTCCGCGCCGCCCGGCCCAACTACCGGGGCCGGAGCTGGAAAGCGCCTCTGCCACTACGCGCTGGTTACTGAATGAGAGGGGCCGCCGAAGAGCGGCCCCTTCTCATTTTTGCTCAGGCAGCGACTCGCACGGGGACCGCGACGGCCTCCGAGGCGAGAGTGGTCAGGTGCAGCCGGAGCTGTTCGAAGATCTCTCCGTCGAGGAGCCGGCCCTCGAGGTCGAATTGCTCGTGCGCGCGGGGGACGGGGATCTCGGTCCCGACGACGCGGGCGCCGGCGATGCCGAGGATCCGCTTCAGGTCCTGCTGGGCCCAGAGGGCACCGAACTGGCCGGTGCTCGCGCCGACGACCGCGACCGTCTTGTTGCGCAGCACGCCTTCGAGCTTCGGCCGGGACGCCCAGTCGATCGCGTTCTTGAGCCCGCCGGGGACCGAGCCGTTGTACTCGGGCGTCGAGAAGAGGATCGCGTCGGCGGCGGCCCAGTCTTCGCGCAGGCGGCGCACCGACTCGGGTACGTCCTGCTCGAGGTCCTCGTCGTAGAGCGGCAGGCCGCCGAGGCCCTCCCAGAGCTCGAGCTCGACCGCGTCGGGCGCGGCCTCGACGGCGGCGCGCAGGAGGCTCGTGTTGAACGAGCTCTCCCGCAGGCTGCCGGAGACGGCCAGGATCCGCATCGTCAGTCGTCCTGCCTGACGAGCGCGAGCTCGGCCTTGATGGTGACGTCGTCGCCGAGGTAGTTGCCGCCGCCCTGGTTGGGTGCGTTCCAGCTGACGCCGAACGCGTTGCGGTCGACGGTCGCCTCGAGCGTGATGCCGACGCGCTCGCGACCGAATGGGTCGACGTTGGGCTCCGAGATCGAGGCCGAGATCGCGACCGGGCGCGTGACGCCCTTGATCGTCAGCTCGCCGCGCTCGAAGTCGCTCGTCCGGAAGGAGATCTCCGGGTAGCGCTCGGCGTCGAAGAAGTCGGGGCTGAGGAGGTGGCCGTTCAGCTGCTCGTCCTTCACGTCGACGCTCGCGACCTGGGCCGAGCCCTCGAGGGCGCCGTCCTGCAGCGTGACGGCGTACTCGCGGAAGCCGCCGCGGAACGTGTTCGTGCCCGCGTAGGCGACCTCGAACGAGACGTGCGAGTGAACCGGGTCGGCACTCCAGGTGCCGGCCGGTGCGGACTTCGTGGTGGTGATGGTGGACATAGATGCAAGCTCCTTCTATACTTGAGTTCGCAAGGATCATAGCGAGAAAAGATTGTCTAGTCAAGTATTGACCACGCAAACAGTTTCTAACCTCCCGGACACGGCCTGGGTCCGCTTCCTGCGCGCGCATGCCGCGCTCACCCGGGAGCTCTCCTCACGCCTCGAGGCGCTGCACGAGCTGACGCTGAGCGACTTCGACGTGCTCGTGCAGCTCTACTACGCGGAGGGCCGGCGGATGCGGCGGATCGACCTCGCCCGCTCCGTCCTCCTCACGGCGTCGGGGATCACGCGGCTCCTCGACGGCCTGGAGTCGTCCGGTCTCGTCGGCAAGGAGCGCTGCGACTCCGACGCGCGCGTGACGTACGCGGTGCTCACGGACGCGGGCGTGAGGAAGATCGAGGAGGCGCGGGAGTCGCACCTCGCGGACATCGAGGAGCTGTTCGGCTCGCGGTTCTCGGCCCAGGAGCGCGACCAGCTCGCCGACCTCCTCGGCCGGCTGCCGCTCGCGCACACAGCGGAGGCCTGCTCCGAGTGACACACGCGTTCTCCTCCCTCGACGAGCTCGGCGACGGCTACGGCTTCCGCAAGATCAGGAAGGCGCTCGGGGTCGAGGCGTTCGGCGTCAACGCGATCGTCTTCCCGGCGCACTACGAAGGCCCCGAGCATTTCCACGACACGCAGGACGAGCTCTACTTCGTGCACAAGGGCCGGATTCGCGTCGACGTGGAGGGCGAGTCGCGCGAGCTCGGCGAGGGCGGCCTCTTCCACGCGAGCTCGACCACCCCGCGGCGCCTCTCGAACGCCGGCGACGAGGACGCGATCGTCTTCGTCGTGGGCGGCAAGGGCGGCTACGTCGAGCGGGACGGTCATCTCGTGAACGAGGAGATCGACCTGCCGCGTCGGCAGGGCCTCAGCTAGCAAAGCCGAGGCCGTGTTGCACAGGCCGGCCGTGTACCTCATCACCGGACCGATGGCGGCCGGAAAGTCGACGGTGGCGCGCCTGCTTGCGTCGCGCTTCGAGCGCGGTGTGCATCTCGAGGGCGACGTCTTTCGCCGGTTCGTCGTCAGCGGGCGAGAGGAACCCGGGCCCGACATGTCCCGGGCAGCGCTCGAGCAGCTGCGACTTCGCTATCGGCTTGCCGCCGCCGCGGCCGACACGTACTTCGAAGCCGGCTTCGATGTCGCCCTCGAGGACGTGGTCGGCGGCACGCTGCTCGAAGAGTGCTGGACGATGATCCGCAGCCGTCCCTGCCACCTTGTCGTGCTCCTTCCATCGGTCGAGGCGGTCGCCGAGCGCGAGGAGGCGCGCGAGGACAAGGGCTACGTCGGCGGCTGGACGGTCGAGCGGCACTACGCCGAGTTCGTCGAGACGACGCCGCGGCTCGGGCTCTGGCTCGACACGACGGAGCAGACACCCCAGGAGACCGTGGACGAGATTCTTAGAGCAGTGCCACCGTCCTGATCTCGCCGCGCTCGCCGATGCGGGGGAGGCGCTCGGGTACCTCGTCGAGCGAGATCGTGCTCGTCACGAAGCGGGCGAGGTCGATCCGCCCGTCGAGCGCTGCCTGCGCGAGGAAGGGGAAGTCCTCCTGCGGGATCGTGTCGCCGCCGTGCGTGACTGCGAGCGTGAGACGCGGGTTGAAGAAGTCCTCCTCGAGGACGGCCTTGAGCTTCTCGCCGGGGGCCGGCATGCCCACGAGCGTCGCCGTGCCGGCGTAGGCGCACATCCTCATCGCCTGCAGGAGCGCTTTCGGCGCGGCCACTGCCGAGAAGGCGAACTCGACGCCCCGGCCGCCGGTCAGCTCTCGTACGGCTTCGACGGGGTCCGTCGCGGACGCGTCGACGACATCGGTCGCGCCGAGGGCGCGTGCGTGCTCGAGCTTCTCCGGCGCGATGTCGACGGCGGCGATCCGCTCCGCGCCGCGCAGCAGCGCCCCTTGCACCACGGCGAGGCCGACGCCGCCGCAGCCGATCACGGCGACGGAGGCTCCTTCCTGCACCGGCGTGGCCCAGAGGGCGGCGCCCGCCCCCGTCGAGAAGCCGCACGCGAGCAGCGACGCCTGCTCGACCGGCAGCTCCTCGGGCACCTTCACCGCGCACGCCTCGTGCACGACCGCCTGGTCGGCGAACGTGCCGCACCTCAGGACCGGCGTCAGCAGTGCGCCGTCGGCCGCGCGGTGCAGACGCCGCTTCGCACGAAGCTGAGAGGAGCAGCGGCGGGGGTCGCCGCGGCGGCACTGCGGGCACTCGCCGCACGGCGCCCGCCAGGCGACGACGACGCGATCGCCGGGGGCCAGCGACGTCACATCGCTCCCCACCTCCTCGACGACGCCTGCGCCCTCGTGGCCGAGCAGGATCGGGAAGCGCATGTGCAAGCCCTTCGCCTCGACGATCTGGAGGTCGGTGTGGCAGAGCCCGCAGGCGAGGATGCGGACGAGCACCTCGCGCGGGCCTGGCGGCTCGACGGTCAGCTCCTCGACGGCCGGAGCCGCGTCGGGCTCCGCGTAGACGACGCCCCGCGTCACGCTTCTGTCACGGTGGCTGCGACCGTCACGAGAGTGTCACGTCGCACGCCGCAGCTGCTCGTCGAGCGGCACGAGCGGCAGCTTGAAGGTCTCGACGGCGCTCGGATCGGTGACGACGTTGTCGCCGAGCTCGAGCATCGTGAGCTGATCGCGCGTCACCGGAGCGCCGGGTAGGCGCTCGGTCACCGTCGCCTGGGAGCGCAGCAGGCCGACGGGGACATGTACCGACGGCCGCCGGACGCCGAGCACGCGCTTCAGGCGCTCCCAGAACTCGTTCCAGCTCACCGCCTCGGGGCCGCCGAGCTCGAAGGTCCGGTTCGTGGCCGCCTGCTCGTCGATCGCCCGCGCGTAGTACTCCGCGAGATCCTCGACCCAGATCGGCTGCAGCCTCTGTCTCCCCGAGCCGATGACCGGAGTGACGGGCGCAAATCGCGCCAGGCGGATGAAGGTCGGCAGGACTCCGCCGTCGCGGCCGAAGACGAAGCTCGGCCGGAAGATCACGTGGTCGAGCCCTGACTCGCGGACGGCGTGCTCCATCTCCCACTTCGCGGCGAAGTACGGGACTGCGTCCTTCGATCGCTCGTCGAGCCCAAGCGCGCTCGCGAGCACG
>Ga0207657_10006169_pt1 | contig 12460 bp, 11 predicted proteins | sample KBSC33metaG_FD_184316 | JGI IMG/M metagenome (GOLD analysis project Ga0207657, IMG submission 184316) | Corn rhizosphere microbial communities from Kellogg Biological Station, Michigan, USA - KBS C3-3 metaG (SPAdes) (version 2) | ecosystem: Host-associated > Plants > Roots > Rhizosphere > Soil ...
GCTGGGAGTCAAGCGCGGATATTTTGGCGTTCTGCAAGCGCAGGCCTATGTCACGGTTGCAAACGAGACCATTCGGGCCCGCCAAACCCTGACGGATCAAGTGACCGCTCTCGCGAATGCCAATCTCAAGTCTGCTTTGGATGTGAGTTTCGCAAATGTCAATCTATCGGAGGCCAAGCTGCTTCTGATTCGCTCACAGGACGCGGTGGAGCAAGCCTATGCCGATCTGGCTCGCTCGTTAGGACAAGACCAGGTTGTTCGCTACCAGCTCGCCAGTGTTGCTTCCCCCGCAGCGCCGCCCGCCAGCCCGGAGCCGTTGATCGCCGACGCTATTCAGAACCGGCCGGAGCTTCGCGACGTGAAATTGCAGTTGCAGGGAGCGCAGTCGTTTGAGAAGGCCGAGGCCGATCTCTCCCATCCGAGCTTAAGCGTAATAGCCGTCGGCGGCGGACTGCCTTATTTGAATCAGGATCCGCGGGTCGCCCCGTATGGATATGAAGGGGCGGCTGTGAATCTGGAGATCCCAATCTTCAACGGACATCTGTACTCGGCGCGCAAGGGAGCCGCTCACTACGAAGCCTTGGCGACCAGCGAACGCCTTCGTAACCTCCAGCAACAGATTGAGCGTGACGTGCGCTCGGCGTGGATTTCCGCGTCAACCGCGTACCAGCGAATACCCGTGACCGAACAGTTGATGAAGCAGGCGCAATTGGCGCTGGAACTGGCGCAGGGCCGCTACAATCTTGGCCTCGCATCCATCGTCGAGATCACGCAAGCGCAACTTAACCTGACACAAGCTCAAATCGAAAACGTGTCGGCGAACTACGACTATCAGATCGCTTACGCTCAATTGCAATACACAGTGGGCGCGTTGCGATAACGCGGGGCTTATCTGTTATTCGGGAAACGAGGTTCTCCCGGGGCTGTCAAAGGAACCGTGGGCGCAACGTTCCCTCGCTCTGGCTCGATAGGTCTCGCCCGACCGAAACCACGCGGACGATCGGGGCTGGATAAAACGGGCGGTCCGTACAGCCAGGAGTCGCCGCGATGCACCGGAATGGAATCCGGCGCGTATCCGGGAGAGAAGTAGGGCCATCCGAAAGGTCCCGTCACAAATCCGGATGCAGAGAGAAAAGTGTAAGACGCCGACCACGGATCCCAATGCCATTGGGGACCGGGCGATTGCGCGGCGCCCGTGCGGTCTTGCGCGGATGCCCGACTTTCGCTGCTGAGTTGTTCAGAGCGGCTCCGGCTCCATGCGAAGAGAGCATTACCCCGATCGGGGCTGGCCGGAAACACACGAAAGCGGCGCGTCCCAACGCTGAAACCCGCATTGACGACCAGTCGCTGGCCGCCCTTGTTCAATCCGGCTTCCCCCGCGTAAACCGCGATCACCGACCGCTTTTGATCAAACTCGTACAACCCCAAATTCCGCACCCTGGCGGTCACACCGTTCTGCTCCATGCTGAGGGCCCCACCTGCGTCGAGAACTTCCAGCAGCGCCTCACCTCGTCGGAGTTGGGCTCGGATTTCGGGCGTCCCCGCTGTCTCAAGCGTCAATTCACTCGCGTTGCCAAGCCGTAGAACACTGCCCGGGCTTAGCAGGATTTCCGCCATGCCCCGTGCCGTCCTGATGACGCCGCCTTTGAGGGCTATTGGGATGCCGCTGATCGCGTCGACCGGGACTCCGTTTATCGAAACTTCGCCAGCGATTGCATTCAATGTCCCGGGCCGGGCAGATCCTGCGCTCGGCGCGGCCGCCGCCATCGCAATAGAGAAAATCGGTATTGCTGAAACGAGTTTCAAATGAGCCTGAGGTCCATACAGCGCCTACAGCTTCAGTTTAGATCGCTGCCGTAGATTCAGCCATCCAATTCCGGCAGGGTTCTCACCGCCCAAAAAGGGGCCGGGCAGCGCGAAAATCCAGCGTAGACAGTAGGCGCATGCGTCCGGGAAGATCGTATTCTAGGCTGGGACATAACGGATGGAAAGCGTAAACCGGGTACCACCAGAGATCCTCGATTTCCTTCGAAATACCGACACCTGTTCGGTTTCAAACGCGATTGAAACCCTCAATATTCGCATGCGCAACGAGGGTTTCATTCAAAATGCGGTCAAATGCATGTTCCCGGCAATGCCGCCGGTGGCCGGGTACGCGATCACAGGTCGCATCCGGACTACGGCTCCCCCTATCTCGGGGCTCTGCTATTACCAAAATATTGAATGGTGGGAATACGTTGCCAGCGTGCCTGGCCCCAAGATCATTGTTCTGGCCGACATGGACCGCGCGCCCGGTGTGGGAGCATTTTTCGGAGAAATCCACGCACAGATTTCGAAAGCGCTGGGCTGCGTTGCCTATGTCACCAACGGAGCCGTTCGAGACCTCGCGGCCATGGAAGCGGTACGCTTCCAATGTTTCGCTGGAAACGTCAGTGTTTCGCACGCCTACGCGCATATAGTCGAAATGGCTGAGCCCGTGGAAATCGGATCTCTTAAAATTCTTTCCGGTGATCTAATACACGCCGATCGCCACGGCGTGCAGACGATTCCTAAAGCGAATGCCTCTGAGTTGCCGGCGGTCGTGGCCGAAATCGCCACGCGGGAACATGAGTTGGTAAAGCTTTGCGCGCAGCCTGATTTTTCAGTTGAAAAACTGGTCAGCGCGCTGAAACGCGGCAACTAGAATATTCCCGGCTTCGCCGCTAGCTTTTTTAGGTGATCGTCGATCGGACGCGCTCCCCGGTTCGGATGCTGATTGCGTCCGCGATCTCAGTGACCAGGATCGTTCCGTCGTCGCCAGCCCCGTCGGTGCGCGCCGCTTGTAAGAGCGCTTCGATCACCTCGTCGGCCCGCAGCGACGAAACCAGCATTTCCAGCTTTACCCGCGGCGCGTCGACGTAATATTCGGCGCCGCGATAGACTGCCTTGAGTCCCAGCGGACCGCCGTGGTCTAAGACATGGGAGATTGTAATTCCTTCGATCCCCAAGCCATCCAGGGCCGATTTGATCGGGTCTAACCTGAACGGCTGGACGATCGCTTCGATCTTGATCATATGTGTTCGAGACCCCTCCGCCTATAACGCTATCCGGAAGCGCATCAGGAAGTCATAGGGATTGCGTGAAGAAAGCATAAAGATTCGAGACACTCGCCTAGGAAGCCTTTTCCGTAATGGCGAACGTGTAACCCACCCAGGGCTCCGTCAGGATGTAACGCGGATGGGAGGGGTCTGGCTCGATCTTCTTGCGCAGTTGATTCACAAATACTCGCAGGTACTGCAGTTGATCGCCGTAGTCTGGCCCCCAAACCGCCTGCAGCAACTTGACGTGGGGAATCGGGATGTTGGGATTAGCAATCAGATACTGAAGCAGGTCGAACTCTTTGGGGGTGAGTCGGACCTCACGGTCTCGCGCTACGACCCGGCGAAGCAGAAAATTGATCTGCAATTCCCCCACGACCACCAATTGGTCGCGCTCCGGATATGCCGGCAGTCGCCGCAGAGCGGCTCGAATCCGCGCCAGCAGTTCCGGCATCCCGAACGGCTTAGTAACGTAGTCGTCGGCTCCGGCATCGAGCGCATCAACTTTGTCTATTTCCGAATCACTCACCGTGAGCATGATGATGGCGACGGCGGACGCTGCCCGGATCTCGCGGCATGCTTCCAGTCCTCCGATACCGGGCATATTCACATCCAATAGGATCAGATCGAAGCGGCTTTGCCGTATGGCCGCAAGCGCGTCCTCTCCGGTGGGTGCGTCTTGCACTTCGTAGCCTCGGGCCGCCAGCGTTGAGCGCAGAACTCTGCGGATTTGGGGTTCGTCATCGACCACCAGCACGCGCCCGAGACTCATGGTTTAAGCGGCTCCCGTTGCGTTGGAAGCATCATGCAAAACTCTGAACCGAAACCGAGTACGCTTTCAACCCAAAGATCGCCCCCATGAGCGCGAATGATCTCCCGCGCAATATACAATCCGAGGCCGCTACCCGGCACGCGATCCTTAGCGAGCCGGCGGCGGTAGAACCGCTCGAAGATACGCTCGCGTTCGCGTTCGGGTATTCCGGGTCCTCGATCCCGAACTCGAATCGTCACGCAACCGGCGCTCGCATCCGCCGCAACTTCTATGGCCGTCGCCGGCAGCGAGTACTTCAAGCCATTGTCGATCACCTGCCGGAGCGCCATCGACGCGAGATCGGGATCGGCCGCGACTCGGGGCAATTTTTGGCTGAGGTTAACGCGCAGGGTACGCCCGTCCATGCGTGGCCTGAAGTCCTCCAGCACCCGGCCCACAAATTCCGCCACGGCTACCGGTTGACGCTCAAGCTGGATCTTGCTGGCATCCATCTGCGACATGCGGACCGCGTCGGTAACCAACAGGTTCAAGCGGCTGGCTTCCTCGTCGATGATCGATGTCAGCTCGCGGACCTGCGGCGAGAGGTCCGGGACGTCCAGCAGGATCGATGTCGAAGCAGCTTTAATCGACGTCAACGGAGTCTTGAATTCGTGCGCGATGGCGTCGAGCAGCGTCGACTTGAATTCCTCGCTTTGCCGGGCCGCTTCCGCGCGCGTTGCAGCCTGTTGAGTTCGAACTCCTTCCAGTGCGATTGCAACCAGCTTCAAGAGAGCCTGCATGGCGTTCTCGGAAAGCGAAATCCCCGCCATTGCCAAACTGCCCAGTGCACGTCCGGAGCCTGCGATGCCCGCGATCAGCACGTCGCAAGCGGGATCTTGTGAAGGAGCCGTGCCGGTCGAGACCTGCCTGAGCGTCTCCTCAATTCCCGGTAGCTGCTCTCGACCCCCGTAAGAGACGGTAGCGGTTTCCGGATCGTAAATGGCGACGGCCCGGCACTCGAAGATTCGGGCTAGGTTCTGCGCCACCTGGAAGCAAATGTGTCCGGCAGTTCCGGTGAGGAGAATCACGCGGCTGAGCTCATAGAGACGCTCCGTCTCCTGTTGACGCCTCTTGGCTTCTTGAGCTTGCTTCCTTGCTCTATCCGAAAGATGACTCGCAATCAGCGCAGTGGCTACGAACGTAAACAGGGCCACCCAGTTCTGCGGATCCGCAATCACGAAGCGCCCGACCGGCGGAAGGAAGAAGTAACTGAAGCACAACATGGCCGTGCCTGACGCCACGAGAGCTTCTATGAGCCCCCAGGTCGCAGCGATCACAAGAATGCCGACTAAAAATAGGAAGCCTGCCGTAGTTGCGTTGGCGGGAATTAAAGCGTAGCAGATGAATGTGGCGGCGGCGATCAGCGCCAGGCTCATCCCCAAGCGAAACAAACGCGAGGTGATTTGGGAACGCAACTGCAGTGGTCCCTTTCCAGAAGCAATTCTACTCTAGCGTGATTCGGGAAGTTCATCGCGGCGCGGGGACATTCAATGAGATATTGCAATTGGTCCTTTATAACTTCTTCATGATTTTTTTATGAATTCTTTATCTTATTGACCCAGCGGCACTTACCCCTGATTTACAAATGTTGCTAATCCAAATTTTGAATTGGACACGATAGTAATTTACCGATACACTCCCCTTCAGATTGAAGTTGCCCCGTCCGCAACGACGTCGACTTTTCGGCGGCATTCAGCCTGCCGGACGTGAGTCCTTAATCCCCCTATCAGGAGAACGAAATCGTGAAGGCAAAGAAAACTTCAACCAGCGGACGCCGGAGCCGAGCTGTAAAAGTGTTCCAAGTCTGCTCGCTATTGCTACTGGTGGTCAGCATCTTTCTTAGTTTGTTGACGCCTCTGTTGGCGGACGACCCTAAACCGGATCCAGCCGGCATTGCCACCGGCGATAAGAGCACTGCGGTGGATGGCGGCGGAAATGCGTTTATGGTAGCCGAGCCTACCGACAAAACCGCGCCCAACTATCCGCAGGCCAAAAAGGACTTTGACGATTTCAAAGCCCAGGCTGATAAAGAGCCGCTGGCCATGAAGCTCGCCGATACCGTGGGCCATGTCCGTGTGGCCACCAACGCGGCCTGGACACTGAACACCGGTTATCTGGTGCTATTCATGCAAGCAGGTTTTGCTCTGCTCACCTGTGGGCTGGTTCGCAAGAAGAACGCCGGCCACTTAATGATGCTGAACTTCGCGGCGTATGTATTCGCCTTCGTCGCCTACTGGGCGGTAGGCTATGCATTCCAGTTCGGTGCCGTTGCAGTGAACGCTGCACCCACAAATTTGGGCGGCACGCCGACCCTGAATCATTTCCTGTTGGGTAGCGGCCTGTGGGGTTTCTTGGGCGGCAAGGGCTTCTTCATGGCCGGTCCTGCCTATGACGCCGGGAGCAACATCCTAGCGCTGTTCGAAGTGGTCTTCATGGAAACCGCGGGATACATCATCGTGGGCTCCATCTGCGAAAGAATCAACTTCGGGGCTTTCATCGTATGTGAACTGTTCGTGGGCGCCATCCTGTATCCAGTGTTCGGATGCTGGGTATGGGGCGGCGGCTGGCTCTCTCAGATCGGGACCACGATGGGTATGGGACATGGCTACGTGGACTTCGCGGGATCGACGGTAGTGCACGCCGTAGGAGGGTTCTGCGCCATGGCGCTCTCCGTGGTTTTGGGTCCGCGACTCGGAAAGTTCGGGAAGGACGGAAAGGCCAAGGCGTTTCCAGCTCACAACATTGTCTTCGTTGTAACCGGAACCTTCATCCTGCTCTTCGGCTGGATGGGTTTCAACCCCGGCTCCACGCTCGGCGCGACGGACCTCCGCATTTCGGTCATCGCGATCAATACTAATCTGGCGGCGATCATGGGGTCGGCTACTGCCATGCTGTTCTGGTACATGAAATTCGGCAAGGCGGATATCACCATGGCCTGCAACGGCATGCTGGCCGGCCTGGTGGCGATCACAGCTCCCTGCGCTTTCGTCGGACCCACGTCGGCCGTCATCATTGGGATTCTCGCCGGACTGGTGGTTTGCCTGGGTGTGCTTTTCAACGACAATGTGACCAAGATCGACGACCCCTGCGGCGCGATCTCCGTGCATGGCTTTTGCGGCGTGCTGGGCGCGATCTGTCTGGGGCTCTTCGCCGATGGCACCTATGGCGCGGGTTGGAATGGCGTCGGAGCCACCACTTATCTCGGCAAAGCCGGCCAGGGTGTAACCGGGCTGTTCTACGGCGACACCAGCCAGTTCCTCACTCAAGTGATGGGCGCGGCCATTTGCGCCGCGTGGGCGTTTGGCGCCACCTTCATCGTGTTTAAGGCCGTGAATGCGGTTAAGTCCATGCGTGTTTCCAGAGAAGTGGAAGAGCAAGGTCTGGATGTGCCGGAATTCGGGCTCGCTGCGTATCCCGAGGATGCCTTGCACGCCGCGGAGTTCTGAGTGATCGCAAGACGGAGATCCTATGAAAAAAATTGAAGCTATCATCCAGCCCTTCAAGCTGGACGAAGTAAAAAACGCCCTGACCGGCATCGGCGTGGACGGTATCACCATTTCCGAGGTTCGCGGCCACGGCCGCCAGAAGGGCCACACCGAGGTCTACCGCGGCGCGGAGTACAAAGTGGACCTCATCCCAAAAGTGAAACTTGAAATCGTGGCGGCCGATGCGCGCGTTCCGCAGATCGTTCAGGCGCTCACGGACGCCGCGCGATCCGGCAAAATCGGCGACGGCAAGATCTTCGTCTCTTCGATCGAAGACGCCATTCGAATCCGCAATGGCGATCATGGAGAGAGCGCCCTGTAATTCGGTTTAAGCCCGCGTGCCAGTCGCGCATTTGGTCTGGCACGCGGGCAGTTCGTATGGAGTGATCATCATTATGCTGGATCTGCAACAGGTGGAATCGTTTCGAATGGTCGCCCTGACGCACAACTTCACGCGCGCGGCGGCCGAGTTGGGCTATTCGCAGTCGAGCGTGACGCTGCACATCAAGGCATTGGAGCGCGAGTTAGGAGCCTCTTTGCTGGAGCGGCACCGGTTTAGCAAGACGGTTCAACTTACCGAGGTCGGCCGGCGCACGCTGGATTACGCCGAGAGGCTTCTGGCGCTCGCGAATGAGACGAAAGCAGCAGTCAGAGAAGCGCTGCCCTGAGTGTCCTACGAGTAGCGCAGCAGCGCCTTGAAGCCATAGTCCATGTGCTGTTGGATATGGCAGTGAAACAGCGTCGCTCCGGGTTGGTCGGCGGTGAAGTCCACGCTGGCGCGACCATACGTGGGCACGACGACTGTATCCTTGATCACGCCCGAGGTGGCTTTGCCATAAATCTCGGCGATCTCGAGTTGGTGGCGATGCAGGTGCAACGGATGCGCATCGTCGGTGCGGTTGTGAAACGTCAGCCGGTAGCGCGTGCCCTGTTTGAGCATGAACTCCTGCTCGTGGGGATAAGACTTGCCGTTTACCGTGAAGCTATTGAATTTGCCCGCGCCGCGCGGCACCTTCTCAAACACCATGTCCAATTTCTCGGTAGGCGCCGCTCCTGAGGGCGGCTTTCCAAAACCCGGGGGGTTACCAAAAATGGTGTAGTCCCAATTGGATTTGGGCGGCGCCACCCACTGCGGCGTGCGATGCTGATTCGCGTATTCGACAGCAATGCCCAGGCCGCCTTCGCGCACTGGATCTTCGGGCGCGCCCAGGATCCAAACCCCCGGCTGGTTCATCTCCACCCACGCATCGATCCGCTCGCCGGGACCCAGCATCAACACGTCCACCGCCGCTGGAGTCGGCACCGGATTTCCATCCAGCGCGATCACGTTGAACTTGTGTCCGGGCAACGCCAGATGGCGGTTCTCGATCGCGCTGGCGTTTAGAAAATGAAATAAAACACGCTGGCCTGGATTGACGCGAATCGGTTCGCCGGCGCCGAGCGCCTTGTCGTTAATGGAATAAATATCGGATTGCACCTCCAGCCCCGGCTGCCGCGTATCCATCACCGCAGGCCTTTCCGGTTGCGCCCCAGCCGGATCGAGGTCGTCGTTATCCATTGCCTGGTTGCTGAAATAGGGCTCCCAATCGCGCAGAGCGAGGAAATGCTCCTGATCGTAACGGCCAGGATTATTCGCTCCCTCGACAATCAGGAATCCGAACATTCCGGTGAAACTGCCGCGGTGCAGGTCGTCCATCGACATGGTGTGCGTGTGATACCAGCGAGTGCCTGCAGGCGTTGGCGTGAACTGATAGCGGTTACTTCCGTGCGGCGGCACCGCCGGGGTGCCTTCTTCCTTCGAACCGTCGACATCGGAGGGAATCAGTAGTCCATGAAAATGCACGTACTCCGGCACATCGGTTTTATTGGTGACGTTCACCGTCACCGGCACGCCTTCCTTCATCCGCAGCCGCGGACCCGGCGAAATACCGTTATATCCGATGGTGCTGATAATGCGATTGGGTGCCAACTCCACAGTGATGGGCGCGATTTCGAGCGTGAAATCGGTCTTGGCCACGTCTTCGGAGCCAGTTGGCGCCAAAAAGGACTGCGGCTGCTGGCCCGACAGTCGGCTACTGGCGGCCAACCCCGCGATCTTAAGAAAGTTACGTCTTTGCATGATTAACGCCGCATCGAGAGATGAACGAAACAGCCTTCGACCATGGTACCGCCAGCGTCGCCCTTGGCCGCGCGCTCTTCAAAAGCGAAAGCGGAAGGAAGCTTGCAGCCGCCGGCCCGGTTGAGCGGACACCGGCCTTCCGAAAAAAGGCGAGGTCTGCATGGCTGCTTCCGCCGAGGCTAGTGGCGGCGAGACGCACTAAATTCAGTTTCAACCCTTGACCTGAATATCTGCTGACTTTCGGGAAGGGCCGCGTCCTCCGCTGTTGTTGGCTCCGCTGGAGATGATGCCGCGCTTCTGATATCCTTCACTTCGTAGGGCTTTCAACTATGAAGCTGGTGCGGCTCCTCTCCGCCACTCTCCTGGCGATTTCGCTCGGCCTTGGACTGTTCGTGCTGCAGATGCCCGCGGCGCAGCGGTTCGGCCGCCAGCGAGACTACTACTCAAGTGGACCCAACGTGCCTTCGGAGTTTTATTGGAGCCGGCTCCAGTACACTTCCAGCTATGCCAATGGCAGCAGCTTTGGGTATCGTCGTTTCTACGGCGGCTGGTCGCGAGACTATCCCAAGGCCGACAACGATTGCTTGATCGCCCTGCGGCGTTTGACCCACATCAACTCTCCGTCGCCGCTGAACGTTGTCGATCTCGATAGCGATCACCTCTACGACTATCCTTGGATCTACGCGGTCCAGGTGAACACCTGGACTTTCACCGACCAGGAAGCGAAACGTCTTCACGATTATCTTTTGAAGGGCGGCTTCCTGATGGTGGACGATTTCCACGGCACCGACGACTGGGAGCATTTCATGGCCGGCATGCGCATGGTGCTGCCCGACCGGCCCGTCGAGGATCTTAAGGATAGCGACGAGATCTATCACGTTCTATACGACATCAACGAAAAATTTCAGATCCCCAGCGAGGTCTACGTCAACACCGGCAGAACTTATGAGAAGGACGGCTACGTGCCCAAGTGGCGCGCCATCCGCAACGACCGCGGGCGCATCATGGTGGCGATCTGCGCCAACATGCATCTCGGCGACGCCTGGGAGTGGGCCGACAGCCCCGAGTACCCGGAGAAGTTTTCCGGACTCGCGTTTCGCATCGTCCTCAACTACATAACCTACGCCATGACCCATTAACCATGAACCGCGTGCGCCTCTTCCTACAGTTCGCGAGCAGTCCAGAGGCCCATGTTCGAGTTCTTTTTTAAATATCCGCATTCAGTGTATTCACGCGGCCACTTCGCTCTCTTGGGCGCGTGGCCAACTTGGACGCTGGGGCTTCTGATCGTCGCTGCGGCCGCTGGTCTCGCTTGGCTGATCCGCTCCCGCTTGAAGGACGCCGCGCCGTTACTACAAGGTTGGCGAGCCTGGATCATCTGGGGCCTGCAGACGCTGATGGCCGCGATCGTGCTGGTGCTGCTGTGGCAACCGGCGATCACTGTCGCCGAATTGAAGCCGCAACAGAACATCATCGCCGTGCTGGTCGACGATTCACGCAGCATGGGAATATCCGAGGATGGGTCCACCCGGCAGTCGCAAGCCGTGAAGGCGCTCCAGAGCGGGGTGCTCGCCAACCTCAATCGCTCTTTCCAGACTCGTCTTTATCGCGTCGACGACGTGCCCGCGCGCATCGATAGCCTCAAGGGATTGCAATCCAACGCGCCCTCGACGCGCATTGGCGACAGCCTCAAACAGTTGAGCGAGGAAACTTCCGACCTGCCTATCGGCGCCGTGGTGCTGCTCAGCGACGGCGACGATAACGCGGGAGGAGTCAGCGCGGACGCCATCAGTGCGCTGCGCGCCCGCCACATTCCGGTTCACACCGTGGGCTTCGGACGCGAGCGCTCCGGACATGATGTGGAACTGGAAGATGTTGTGGTTGCTCCGCGCGCCATGGCCGACTCGCGAATCGCCGCCAAGATCACCTTGCAGCAGCGTGGATACGCGGGCGCTAAGATCAACCTGACCGTGCGCGATGTCACGACCGGCCAACCCAAGGCTCTCGCCGCCCGCACCATCACGCTCGGGCCTGATGGCAATCTCCAGACTGAAACTTTGATGTTCGACATTGGCGGCGCCGGCGCCAGAACATTGCAAATCGCGGCTGCGCCACTCACCGGTGAAGAGAACACCGCCAACAATACCTTGACCCGCGTGGTGAATGTCAGCTCCGAGGCGCGCCGCATCCTTTATATAGAAGGCGAACCGCGCTGGGAATACAAGTTCATTCGCCAGGCGGAAGAAGACGACCGCATGGTGCAGATCGTCTCCATGGTTCGCACTAGCGAAAATAAGATTTACCGCCAGGGAATCGCCGATCCCAAAGAACTGGCCAACGGATTCCCGTCCACGCCCGAGGATCTTTTCGCGTATCAAGGTCTGATGATCGGGTCAGTAGAAGCCGGCTACTTTACTCCCGCTCAGCAGGAATTAATCCACCAGTTCGTGGATCGCCGGGGCGGGGGACTCCTGCTGCTCGGTGGTCAGTTCGCGATGGCGGATGGCGGTTGGAACGCGACGAAGCTAATCGACCTGATGCCCACCAAGCTGCCCGGCCAGTCGCCCACATTCCATCGCGAGGCCGATCCCAGGGACGGCACCACGCATACCACCGCCGAACTCGCGCCCGCCGGCGTCGACAGCATTATTACTCGCGTGGTCGATGACCCGGCCGCTAATTTTGCCAAGTGGAAGAGCTTGCCCTACCTGATGGATTATCAGGATCCCGGCATTCCCAAGCCGGGGGCGGAGGTTCTCGCCAACATGATTACGCCGGAAGGCCGCAAGCTGCCCTTGCTGATCACCGAGAACTTCGGCCGCGGCCGCAGCGCGATCATGGCCACCGGAGGCAGTTGGCGCTGGCAGATGAGCTCGCCACTCGGCGACACCGCGCACGATCTATTCTGGCAGCAGCTTCTTCGCTGGGTGGTTTCCGATACACCGGGTCACGTTTCCGCGTCGGTCCC
>Ga0207657_10006171_pt1 | contig 12459 bp, 10 predicted proteins | sample KBSC33metaG_FD_184316 | JGI IMG/M metagenome (GOLD analysis project Ga0207657, IMG submission 184316) | Corn rhizosphere microbial communities from Kellogg Biological Station, Michigan, USA - KBS C3-3 metaG (SPAdes) (version 2) | ecosystem: Host-associated > Plants > Roots > Rhizosphere > Soil ...
CCAGCGGATCTACTGGGCCAACTACGGCACCAGCGGGATCGGCTGGGCGAAGCTCGACGGCAGCGGCGGGGGGAACCTCAACGTTGCGACCGCGACGATCTGGGGGCCCAACCTGCCGGCCCTGCTGAAGAAGCCCGCCGCCGCTTCGGCACCGACGGTCAGCGGCGGCTCCGAGCCCGGCGCGTCGTTGAGCTGCTCGCCGGGGACCTGGGCCGGCGACGAGCTCGAGGCGCTCCTCTACCGGGCCCCGCAGGCCGGGAGCTTCTCCTACCGGTGGACGCTCGACGGAGCGAACCTGCCGGGGGCGACCGGGACCTCGATCACGGCGGGCGCCGAGGGCAACTACCGCTGCCTGATGACGGCCGCGAACGCAGCCGGCTCGACGACGCAGGCGAGCGCGCCCCACAAGGTCGGGACGACGCCGCCCCCGCCGCCCTCGAACGACTTCAGCTTCGGCGAGCTGAAGCGCAACCGGGCCCACGGCACCGCGAAGCTGGCGGTCGTTCTGCCCGGACCCGGCGACGTCGTGATCGCCGGCAGTCACCTGCAGCCGTTCAGCAAGCACCCGACTGCGCAGGGCGAGACCCTGCTCAAGGTCAAGCCGCTCGGCAAGACGAAGCGGAAGCTGCTTCGCCGCGGCAAGGCGTCGGTCCGCCCGAAGGTCACCTTCACGCCGACCGGCGGCACGGCGAACATGCAAAGCGAGCGCGTCAAGCTGGTCGAGAAGCGCAAGCGCTAGCGCCGCCGCCGGGGCGCGCCGCGCCGGCATCTCGGCGCTGGTCACGTAGCGCCTTCGGGAGAACCTGCATAGGGTCGGCGATAGCCGGGTAACCTCGCAATATGGGTAAGGATCGGTCGAGGAGAGCGACCGGGGTGGCGCGCCGTTTCGGCCACCGCGCGACGCTGCTCGGAGTCGTCGTCGCAGGCCTGCTGTTCCCGGCGAGTGCGCTGGCGGTCACGACGATCACGTTTCCTGCGGCGGACGGCGACATCACGGGTGCCATGCCGCCGTTCACCTACACCTCCGACGATGGGACGGTGTTCGAGTGCAGCCTGGACGGAGGTGACTTCGAGGCCTGCCCCTCTAGCGGCTTCACCCCTGCGGTGGCTCTCCCCGATGGCATCCACACCTTCGAGGTACGAGATCCTGACGCGACCAATCCAACCACGGACAGCCGCACCTTCATCGTCGACACGGGGCCCCCGGACACGATGCTGAGCGGCCCGTCGGGACTGATCAACGACTCCACGCCGGAGTTCAACTTCTCCTCCACCGAATCTGACTCCACCTTCGAGTGCCGGCTCGACGCCGGTTATGCACCGTGCTCGAGTCCCTATACGCCGATCGCCCCACTCCCAGATGGCGTCTACACCTTCAACGTCCGGGCGGTCGACGCGGCGTCGAACCAAGATCCCGAATCTGCGGAGCGCACCTTCACCGTCGACACAATCGCACCTGGGACGTCGGTCGACTCCGGACCCGTCGGCACGGTCCCCGACCGGACCCCGACCTTCACATTCTCCGCCCCCGATCAGCACGCGACGACCTTCGAGTGCAGGGTAGGCGGCGGCGCCTTTGGGCCCTGCTCCGGCCCCGGCCAAACCCACACGCCCCCGGCGCTCGCCGACGGCAGCTATGCGTTCCAGGTCCGCGCGACCGACGCCGCGGGCAACAGCAGCATCGCGACCTGGCTCTTCAAGGTCGACACATCCGGGCCGCCGGACACGACCCCACCTGACACGACCGTCACGAAGAAGCCCAAGAGCAGGATCAAGACGAAGAAGAAGAAGGCCGGGATCGAGGTCGCCTTCAGCTCTGAGCCGGGAGCGGCTTTCCGCTGCAAGCTCGACAAGACGAAGTACGAGCCCTGCACGTCCCCCTACAGCGTCAAGGCGCGGTCGAAGCCCGGCAAGGGCAAGAAGCACGCGATCTCGGTGCGCGCCATCGACTCGGCGGGCAACGTCGGTGAGCCCGTCGTCGTCGGCTTCAGGGTCGTTCGCAAGCTCCGCCTGAAGGAGTCGGTCGCGGAGCGCACCGTCGTCACGGCGCTCCAGCGACATGGCTTCGCCAAGCGGGTCGTCAAGGCGGTTCACGCCGACTGCAGCCGCCGCGCCTACAGCGCGTTCTCATGCAAGTTCTCCGGCAGCTTCCCCGGCTACCGGCTGAAGGGGCGAGGCGAGGTAGAGCTTCGCGCCCATCTCTCCTATCGGTTCCGCGTCAAGGCGCAGGGCGTGCGCCTCACGCTCACCGACAGGAACGAGTCCGGCTAAGCGGCGCCGCTCAGCAGGGGTGGCCGGCCGCGTCGAAGCATGGCGCGGGCGCGGGTGACGGCGCCGGCGCGGGTGCAGGCGCCGGCGCGGGGGCCGGCTCGGCCGGCGGCGCAGTCACCGTCGGCGCGGGAGCGGTCGGTTCAGTCACCTGGGGTTGCCGCGATCCTCCTCCCCGCCGGGCCGCAGCGCGGGCCTGCGCGGCCTCGATCGCCTGTTGCTCGGCAATCGCCGCCAGCTCGCTCTTGACGGCGGCCTCTCCGCGTCGCTGGCCGGCGTTGGCTCCGGCGTGCTGGCCGGCCTTCTCGCCCGCACGGTCGCCGGCGCGCCTGCCTGCCTGCCGCGCCTGTGCCGCCGCGTCCGCGCGCGCCACCTCGAACGACGCCCGGTACGCCTGGTGCTGCAGGTTCTGGTCCTGCGACGGATCGACGCCCTCGTACCTCGCGATCACGTAAGCGGTGACGCCGACGACGACGGCGAGAAGCGAGACGAGGATGCCGATCCTGAGTCGCGGGTCCGGCGACAACCGCCAAAAGCGCCGCCGCATCGGCTCGATCACGTTGCTCGCGTTACGCAGGTTCACGGTCCGCTCACCGGTACATGGCCGGGTGGCGCGAGATCGGCGCGGTCGAACGCGTCGAGGTAGGCCGCCCTGTAGGCGTCGCGGTACGCGGGTCCGAACGCCTGCTCGCGGGCGGACCGGAACGCCTTCCCGTAGCCCTCCCGGGTGCCGAGCGCGGCCCCGCGCTGCTCGCCCGCGTCCGCTCCCGCCTGTCGGGCCGAATCGACGTCCCCCGCCTGCGACGCGCCGATCGCGTAGCCGCCGATCGCGATGGCGACGAAGGCGAGCAGCACCAGAGCGACGAGCCCCCAGCGTCGGAGAGCGTTGCGCCTCGTCCACGCCGCATACCCGTCGCCGGACCCGACGACGCCCCCGAGCCAAGCTCGGACGTCCGTAGAGACCCTGTGAAAGTCACGCGAGGCCATTCCCCGATCCATCACCCACCTGCAGAGTAGAGGGCTCCCGCCGCCGGAGAAACCCCCCATCGGCGACGTTCGTCCGCGCGGGCTCAGCTATCGCGCCGGAACGGGACCCGGGCCGTGGCCGGGGGGCTCGCCACCGCGAATGTTCCGGTATCCCCCTCGACTGCCGCTGCGGCCTGCTCGGGGTCGACGCCGGCAAAGACCATGATGTCGGTGGCTGCGAGGTCGACCATCGTCACGACCGCCGCCAACCCCGGTTGCGCCTCTGCGGTCTGCGCCGAGCATTGCCGCCCGACGGCGAGCGCCCGATCGGCGACTCCCTGGCGGGTTTCGAGATCGCCGGGGTTCTCGGCCAGGTCGGAGAGGGCGCCGGCGAGCTCGTGGACCTGCGGGGCCATGGTGTGGCGGACCTCGGAGTCGGCCGACAGGCTGGTGCGGGCGAGGACCAGACAGCTGCCGCCCAGCAGGTCGAGGTGGCCGGCGTTCTCCGCTTCGCGGACCAGCGGCGAGCGCTGCGAGCGCCAGCCCGCCGCCCGCCGCACGATCCGGTGACCGGCGGCGCGGGTACGGGCCAGCTCACTGAGCTGGTCGCGCAGGCTCCGAAGCCGCTCCAGCGCCCGCTCGCCGGCGTCGTCCTCGTCGTCCCTCATCGCCTTCTCGGTCAGCGCCAGCCCCTTCGCCATCTCCTTCAGGGCGGCGGCCTCGGCACGGCGGATCAGGGTCACCGGCTCGGGGGTGAAGAGAAGCTGGCTGAAGATCAGCGCAACCGAGGCGCCGACAAGGGCGTCGATCAGCCGCGCGGGACCGGCTTCGGCGTCGCCGATCGCCACGATCAGGATCGCGCCGACGGCGGCCTGGGCGATGACGATCCGGGCTCCGCCGGTGGCGCGGGCGACCGCGGTGGCGGCGAAGGTCGCCAGGCCGAGCGCCGCCCAGCCGCTGCCGATCAGGTTGAGGACCAACTCGCCGGCGACTATCCCCGTCACAACACCCTGCAGCAGGCGGACGGCGTTGACGCCGCGCTCGCCGAGGGAGGCATTGAGCGCGATCACGGCGGCGACCGGAGCGAAGAAGGGCTGTTGATGGTCCAGCCCGTACCTGGCGATGACCCAGGCCAGGGTGGCGGCCGCCGTTCCCTGCAACAGGGGCCAGGCGAAGCGGCCCGCTTCGGTCAAGTGACGCTCCATGGTTCCCACGGCTCACGATAGGTGACGCGCGCGGACTGTCCGGGTAAGCCCGGGTAATAGGGTGGGTCAGAGGAGGCAGAGGTGAGCTCGGAGGAGTCCAGGGACAACCCGGAGGAGCGCAGGCCGTCGCCGACGGTGACCGTGGCCGCCCTCTACGGGGCAGGGGGGGACGTGATCGCCCCGCGTGTAGCCGAACGGCTCGGCGTTCCCCTGCTGGACCGCGAGATCCCGGCCGAGGCGGCCCGGCGGCTGGGACTGACCGAGACCGCCGTCGAGCAGGTCGACGAGGAGCCGCAGACGATCGGCGAGCAGATCCTCGGCAGGCTCGGGCGGGCGGGCACGATCAGCGCCAACGCCGGCGATCCCCGCGGCGAGCTCGACCTGCAGGAGCGGCGGATCCGCGGCTACCTGGAGGAGGCCATGGCCCGCGTGAGCGAGGACGGGGGCGTGGTGCTCGGCCGCGGCGGGATGGTCGTGCTGGGCAGGGTGCCCGGGGTGCTTCATGTCCACCTCGGTGGTCCCGAGGAGGCGCGCGTCCGTCAAGCGATGGAGAACGAAGGGATCGACCACGAGACCGCCGCCGAGCGCCGGCGCACCGAGGATCGCCTGCGGATCGGTTACGTGCGCCGGGCGTACGGCGTCGACGGCGAGGACCCGGATCTCTACCACCTCATCCTCGACTCGACGGCGATCGGGCTCGATGCCTGCGTCGAGCTGATCGTCACCGCCGCCCGCGATCGCACCGCTTCGGCTCAGACCGACGATCGGGACTCATGAGCGATCAGGCGCCGGCGAAGACGCTCACGACCTGGCGCTATCTCGGGTACGGCGCCGGCGACGTCGCCAACAACCTGACGTTCTCGATGGCGTCGGCCTTCCTGCTCATCTACTACACCGACGTGGCGGGCATCGCGGCGGGAACGGCCGGGACGATCTTCCTCGTCGTCCGGATTTGGGGCGGGCTGACCGATCTGTTCGCCGGCGCCCGGGTCGACCGGACCTCGACGCGCTGGGGCAGGTTCAGGCCCTACATCCTGTTCGGCGCGATTCCGCTGATGGCGACGAACATCGCCCTGTTCACGATCCCGAGCGGGCTCAGCGACAGCGGCAAGGTGATCTTCGCGTACGCCTCCTACGCGCTCTTCTCGCTGGCTTACAGCTTCGTCAACATCCCCTACGGGTCGCTCGCGGCGGCGATGACCCAGCGGCCGGACGAGCGCGCGAAGATCTCGACGATCCGGATCATCGCCGCCAGCGTGACGATCCTCCTGCTCGCCATCGTCGTCTCACCGCAGATCGAGGGCTCCGACGACCTCCAGCGGTCGCTGACGATCACCGTGATCGTCATCGCCGTGGTCGGGGTAGCTCTGTATCTGTGGTGCTTCCTCTCGACACGGGAAACGGTCGCGCGCAGCACACAGAAGGTCAGCCTCAAGGGCACGCTCTCGATGATGCGGCAGAACCGACCGCTGATCCTGCTGTGCTCGGCGAGCCTGCTCTTTCTGACCGGGATGTTCTCTCTGCAGGCCGTCGGCGTCTACTACGCACGCGACGTGCTCGGCGACGCCGGCTACTACATCGTCCTGACCACGGTCCAGACCGTCGGCATGATCCTCGCCGCCCTCGCGGTTCCGAATGCCGTCGAGGCGCTCGGCAAGCGGCGCGCCTACCTGGCCTCGGGTGTGATCGCGGTCGTCGGCGGGATCGGGGTCGCCATGGCGCCGGGCTCGGTGCCGGCGATCGGCATCACCGCGTTCGGCGTGCTCGGGTTCGGGATGGGAGCGATCAACACGCTGGTCTTCGCCCTCCAGGCCGACACCGTCGACTACGGCGAGTGGAAGAGCGGGGTCCGTGCCGAGGGCAGCAACTACGCGGTGCTCTCGTTCACCCGGAAGACCGGCCAGGGCGTCGGCGGTGCCGCCGCCGCCTACACGATCGGCCTCGGCGGCTACGTCTCCGGAGCAGAGTCCCAGCCCGACGGCGCCGAGACCGCGATCAGGGTCGCCGCGGGAGCGCTGCCCGCGGGGTTCATCCTCGCTTCGGCGGCGGTCATGCTCGCCTACCCGCTCTCCGAGAGGGTGTTCCGGCGGATCGTCGCCGAGCTCGCCGAGCGTCGAGCGGAAGCCGAGCCGGCCCCGGATCCCAATCCACTAGTTGAAGGAGCTGCTGAATGAGGCCATGTGAGACGCCCACCCGCGAGACCCGGACGCTGAACGGACTCTGGCGCTTCGCGCTCGACGGCGAGGGCAAGGGCCGCCGGGAGCGGTGGTGGAGCCGGCGCCTCCCCGGCGACACCGAGATGCCGGTTCCCTCGAGCTTCAACGACATCATCCCCGATCCGGAGGTGCGCGACCACGTCGGCGACGCCTGGTACCAGCGCGACGTGCGGGCCCCCCGGGGCTGGGACGAGCGGGTCGTGCTGCGCTTCGACTCGGCGACGCACCGGGCGACGGTCTGGGTGGACGACGCCGAGGTCGTTGCCCACGAAGGCGGGTACACGCCGTTCGAGGCCGACGTCACGGCGCACCTGACCCCTGGGGAGGAAGCCCGGATCACGGTCGCCGTCAACAACGAGCTGAGCTGGCAGTCGATCCCGCCCGGTTACGTCGAGGAGCTCGAGGACGGCCGCCGCCGGCAGCAGTACTTCCACGACTTCTTCAACTTCGCCGGCCTCCACCGGAGCGTCTGGTTGTACTCGACGCCCACCACGCACGTCGGTGCGATCACGGTCGAGACGACGCTCGACGGCGCCGCCGGCGTCGTCGACTACGCGGTCGAGGTCGGCGGCGGAGGGAGGCATGAGGTTCGCGCGGTCCTCCGCGACGCCGACGGCGAGGAGGTGGCGGCGGCCGAGGGGGCGGAAGGAAGCCTCAGGATCGAGGGCGTCCACCCGTGGGAGCCCGGTGAGGGCTACCTGTACGAGCTCGGCATCGAGCTCCTCGACGAGGAGGGCTCGCTCGTCGACTCCTACCCGCAACCGGTCGGGGTCCGCACCGTCGCCGTCGACGGGCAGCGGTTTCTGATCAACGGCAAGCCGTTCCACTTCACCGGCTTCGGCATGCACGAGGACGCGCCGGCCCGCGGCAAGGGCCACGACGCGCCGCTGATGGTCCGCGACTTCGAGCTGCTGCGGTGGATCGGCGCGAATTCGCTGCGGACCTCGCACTATCCCTATGCCGAGGAGGTCCTCGAGTATGCCGATCGTCATGGCATCGTCGTCATCGACGAGACGGCGGCGGTCGGCCTCAACCTCAACGTCGGCGGCGGCATCCTCAACCAGGGCGAGCCGCTGACGACCTACAGCGAGGACACGATCAGCGACGCCACCCGCGAGGTCCACATGGAGGCGATCCGCGAGCTGATCGCCCGCGACCGCAATCACCCCTGCGTGGTCATCTGGAGCATCGCCAACGAGCCCGACTCGATCCAGCCCGAGGCGCGCGACTACTTCGAGCCGCTGGTCGACGAGACCCGCCGGCTTGATCCCTCCCGCCCGGTCGGGTTCGCCAACTTCATGCTCGCCACCCCCGACCGTTGCGTGATCTCCGATCTCTTCGACGTCCTCTTCCTGAACCGCTACTACGGCTGGTACACGGATACCGGCGACCTGGAGACGGCCGAGGCCAAGCTCGACGACGAGCTGCGGCGCTGGACCGAGAAGTACGACAAGCCGATCGTCTTCACCGAGTACGGAGCCGACACCGAGCCCGGTCTCCACGGCGTCAACGCGGAGCCGTGGACCGAGGAGTTCCAGCGCGACTTCCTGGCGATGTATCACCGCGTCTTCGACCGTTTCGACGCCGTCGTCGGCGAGCAGATCTGGCACTTCGCCGACTTCGCCACGCGGCCGGGGATCTCGCGCGTCGACGGCAACAAGAAAGGGGTCTTCACCCGGGACCGCCGTCCGAAGGCGAGCGCCCACGAGCTACGGCGGCGTTGGCGCGACGTCGGCGGGCGCTGAGATGGAGGCGGAGCGGATCACCGATTCGATCGCCTACCACGGCGAGGGGCCCGTCTGGTCGGAGCGCTGGGGCGGGCTGCGCTGGGTCGACATGCTCGCCGGTGACGTCCTCTCGCTCGGCGACGACGGCTCGATCGGGCGCCGCCACGTCGGCCAAGTCGCGGCGGCCCTGCGGCCGCGGGCCCGGGGCGGTGCCGTGATCGGGGTCGAACGCGGCTTCGCGCTGGAAGACGCCGACGGCGGCCTCGAGACGCTCGAGGAGCTCTGGGGCGGCGACGCGATCCGGATGAACGAAGGTGGCTGCGATCCCGACGGCCGCTTCTACTGCGGGACGATGGCCTACGACAAGACGCCGGGGGCGGCCTCGATCTACCGGCTCGATCCCGACGGCTCGACCGAGGTCGTGCTCACCGGAGTGACCGTCTCCAACGGCCTCGAGTGGAGCCCCGACGGCACCCTCGCCTATTACAACGACACCGACAGCGGCGAGGTCTCCGTCTTCGACTACGACCGCGAGGAGGGCCTGACCGGGCGCCGGACATTCGCGCCGATTCCGGACAACGGAAGGCCGGACGGTCTCACCGTCGATGGCGACGGCAACGTCTGGACCGCTCTGAACGGCTGGGGGCAGGTCTGGTGCTTCGGCCCCGGCGGCGAGCGCGAGGCCGTTGTCGAGGTCGGAGCGAGGAAGGTCACCGCCTGCACCTTCGGCGGCCCCGGCCTCGACCAGCTCTTCATCACCACCTCGCGCGAGAACCTCGCGCCCGACGAGGAGCCGCCCGCCGGCTCCCTCTACAGCGTGAGCCCAGGCGTCAGCGGCAGGCCGGTTCGCGAGTTCGCGGGCTAGGGCGGCGGGCGACGATGCTCGAACGCCTGATCCTGTTCGGCGCCAGCGGCGATCTTGCCGGGCGCCACCTGCTACCGGCGCTGGCCGCGCTGCTCGAGACCGGGGAGCTTCCCGACGGCCTCGAGGTCGTCGGGACGGCACGCTCGGACTGGGACGACGCTGCGTTTCGCGCCTTTGCGGGCGAGCAGCTCGAATGCCACGGAGGCGACGTTCCGGCGGCGACTCGCGAGAGGCTGCTCGGGCGCCTGCGCTACCGGCAGCTCGATGCCGGCGACCCGGATGCGATCGCCGCCGCCCTCGCTTCCGAGGAGGGCCCGCTCGGCGTCTACCTCGCCCTGCCGCCGGGCCTCTTCCCGGCGGCCGTCGACGGGCTCGCCCGGGCCGGGCTCGCTCCCGGCAGCCGGCTGGCCCTCGAGAAGCCGTTCGGCGAGAGCTTCGAGTCGGCGCGGGAGCTCAACGCCCGGCTCGCCGGGAGCTTCGACGAGGAGCAGGCCTTCCGGGTCGACCACGCGCTCGGGATGCCCACCGTTCAGAACCTGCTGGCGCTGCGATTCGCCAATCGGATCCTCGAGCCGCTCTGGAGCAGCGAGCACATCGCCGAGGTCGAGATCCTCTGGGAGGAGACGCTGGCCCTCGAGGGCCGGGCCGGTTACTACGACCGCGCCGGAGCGCTCGAGGACGTCGTCCAAAACCACGTGCTCCAGGTCATGTGCATCGTCGCGATGGAGCCACCGGCGCCGGGCTCGGCTGCGCTCCACGAGCGCAAGACCGAGGTCCTGGGAGCGGTCCGCCCGATCGGCGCCGGGCAGACGCGACGCGCCCGCTACACCGCCGGGCACGCCGTGGCCGGAGCCGTCCCGAGCTACGTCGACGAGGACGGGGTCGATCCGGACAACGGGACCGAGACGTTCGCCGAGGTCAGGCTGGCGATCGACAACCCACGCTGGCGCGGGACGCCGTTCGTGCTCCGGGCGGGCAAGGCCCTGGCCCGGACCCGCAAGGGGATCATCGTCAGGTTCCGGGGCTCCGAGCATCCGCCGTATGCGGGGTCCGACGGGCAGCCCGCGCCGAACGAGCTCCGGATCGGCATCGACGGGCCGACCGACATCCGGCTCGATCTCAGCGGCGGCTCGGAGCCTGCGCCCGACGTGGAGCCGCTCGTCCTCGAAACGGGGCCCGTGACCGGAGCGCTTCCCGCCTACGGCCGGGTGCTGCGCGACTTCCTGAGCGGTGGGAGCTCGCTTTCGGTCGGTCCCTGCGAGGCCGAGCTGGCCTGGAGGATCTTCGACCCCGTCCTCGCAGCATGGGACGCCGGCGCGGTCCCGCTCGAGGAGTACCCGGCCGGCTCGGCCGGGCCGTGACCGCGCCCTCCCCTCCCGATCCGGCCGTAGCGCCGCCGGAGATCGACTCCGATCCGACCCTGCGCGTGGTCGAAGAAGGGCTCCCGGCCGCTGCCCCGGACCGGTCGTGGTTCCGTCGTCACTCGAAAGGGGTCAGCGTCGCGTTCGCACTCCTGGTCTTCGCGGCCCTCGTCGTCGGCCTCTATGGCAAGCGCAACGCCTTCATCGACGCGATTGGCGCTGCCTCGCCCTGGGTCCTCGCCGGGGCGGCGCTGATGCAGGTGATCTGGCTGCTAGCGCGCAGCGAGGCCTGGTACGTCTGCGTCGATGCGGCCGGCGGCGACTGCGGCCGCCGCCCTCTCTATCGGGCGGCTGCGCTCGGATATCTGGGCAACCTGCTCAACCCCAGCTTCGGGCTGGCCGTACGAATCGCGGAGCTCCGCCGCACGGTCCCCGATACGTCGCCGACCGCGGGCGTCCTGGTCGCGGCCGAGATGCCGATCGTCGTCGTCGAGATCGCCCTGGCGGGCCTCTGCTCGTTCACGCTGATCGCGCCGCTCGGGATCCCCTGGTGGTTGCCTTTGATCGCGCTCGTGGTCGGCGTCGGCGTCATCGCCGGCGTGAGCGGCATCGCCATCCGTAAAGACCACGGCCTCTGGAAGGGACTTGCGGTGCTCCGCGGCCTCCGTCACCGAAACACGATCATCGGCCTGACGATCCTCGCTGTTTCCGCGCAGGTGTTCCGGAACTGGCTCGTGCTCCGCGGGATCGGTGTCGACGTCTCCGTCTGGGACTCGATGGCGCTTCTGATCGCGATGGCCGCCCTCGGACTCCTTCCGGTCGGCCCGAGCCTCGGCCCGGCGACCACGGTGCTCATCCTCGGGTCCAAGGGCGTCGCACAGACGGCGGCGGCGGGAGCCCTGTTGACGGCCACCGGGGCGGTCGGCGCGCTCCTGTTCGCATCCTGGGCCTTCCTCGACCGGCTGCGAACACGCGGCAGCCGCCGCGCACCCGGAATCCCGACTTAGACGCCGGTCCGGGTGCGCACCCCGTCTCGGGAGAACTTCGAGCGCGCCGTCCAGGAGGCGGCGCGGACGGCGGCAAACATGGTTCCGATGTAGTGGCGCCCATGAAGTTGGTGGCGGGTATCCTCCGTTCGGTGGACCGCGGCGGGTGCCGCGCGAGAACCAGGGATGGTGAGGGGTGCGGATACAACCCGGGATCAACCCGTGGGCGACAAGTGAGCGAACGCACCGACACCGGTGGCTGCTCAGCGTCCTCCTCGCCGGCTTCGCGATGCTCCTCTTCACGCCCGTCGCGCACGCCGCCGACCGGATCTACTGGTCGAACTACGAGACCGACGAGATCGCCTGGGCCAACCTCGACGGCAGCGGCACGGGCGGCACCGTCGACACGACCGGGGCCACCGTCGACGGGCCGATGGGGCTGACGGTCGATCCCTCTCGCGGGCTGATCTACTGGGCCAACTGGGCCGCCAACACCGGCACGACGATCTCCTATGCCCACCTCGACGGCTCCGGTGCCGGTGACCTCGCGATAACCGGTGCGACGATCGACGCTCCGCACGGGCTCGCGATCGATCCGGCGGCGGGTCCGTACGGCACCCTCTACTGGCCCAACCACACGACCAACTCGATCGGATGGGCCGAGCTTGACGGCGCCGGCGGCGGCGCTGGGGCGGACCTGACGATCACGAACGCGACCGTCGACGAGCCGCGGGGGATGATGATCGACCCGGTCACCGACCGCCTCTACTGGTCGAACTTCGGCGCGGCGGTCGGGACGACGATCTCATACGCCGAACTCGACGGCTCCGGCGACGGCGACGTGATCGACATCGCCCCGCTGGGC
>Ga0207657_10006174_pt1 | contig 12455 bp, 12 predicted proteins | sample KBSC33metaG_FD_184316 | JGI IMG/M metagenome (GOLD analysis project Ga0207657, IMG submission 184316) | Corn rhizosphere microbial communities from Kellogg Biological Station, Michigan, USA - KBS C3-3 metaG (SPAdes) (version 2) | ecosystem: Host-associated > Plants > Roots > Rhizosphere > Soil ...
GAGAAGACTCGAACTTCCACGGCCTTTCGGCCACAGCGACCTCAACGCTGCGCGTCTACCAGTTCCGCCACGACCGCACGTCATGAAAAGGCCGGCTCCAAAGGGGGCAGCCGGCACTGGCAAGGCGCGGGCCCTAGCAAAGGCTCCGAAGGGGCGCAATGCCGTCCTCCAGATACCCGCCTCCGGTCCATAATGGCACAATTCCTAACGCCCCGTTTACCATTTGCCTGCACCGGCGTTAGCGTTGTTCATGTTCCTGATCGCCGCCGCCGCGCTCGCGACTGTTTCGACGTCTTCGCCGCCGCCGAGGGTCGCCGTGCAGGCCACCGCCACCATCCGCGTAATCGCCGCGGTTCGCCTGAAGCTCGACGCGCCGGTGAACCCCGGGGCGCCGAACGCGCGCAACGCCGTGCTGCGGCTAAGCGACGGCACAGCCAAGCCTGCGAAACTCATTGAATTTCAGTAGTTTGGCGTGTCAGGCCTTCTGGCCGACCGTGATCGTCAAATACTCGCCGCCCGGCGGAACATTGACTTCGGCACTATTGAAGCTGGCGCTCGCTCCAGCGGCGAGCGAGCGCGTCGGCGGGGCGATCGTCCAGCTATAGACCAGCTTGCCGGCCTGGTTGGTGAGCTTTGCGCTGAGCGGCGGGACGATCTGTTCACGCCCCGTCGGGTTGATGACCCGCCCGGACACGGTCAGCAGCTGATTGCCGCTGGCAAGCTGGATGCGCTCGACATGAGGGGGGTTGGAGACCTGGAGCGGGCTTTCGCCGGCCGAGGCGAGCCCCAGCCGCGCCTTGAGTTCGGAAGGCGCAAGAAACCAGAAGGCGACGGCAAGCACGACGATGATCAATGCCGCGATCAACAGCCTGGTGAGCCCGCCCTCGCGCCGGGGCGCTTCCTCGTCCTCGCCCGCAAAGGGACTGAACATGTCGGGCGCGCCCTCGGCTTCAGGCGGCTCACCCCAGTCGGCTGCCGCGGGCCTTGCTACATCGGTGGCGCTGGCATCGAGACCGGGCTCTGAAGACCCTTCGGCCATGGGTTGCGGCTCGGTAACGCCCTCGATCACTGCTTCCTCGTAGGCGCGCTCCTCGGCCTCGGGGCCGCTGCTCGGCTCGATCAGCGTCGCTTCAGTGAGGCTTTCCTCCTCGTCGGACGCGGGCTCGTTGTCAGCGCCTTCGGGGAGTGAGGCTTCCTCGACCGGTTCCGGAGCCGCCGCCGGAACCTCGACCTCGTCCTTGAGCTCCAACGCGCCTGTTTCTTCCGGATCCTGGTGCCAGCTGTGCTTGCACGCGGCGCAGCGGACCTGCCGTCCCTCAGGCGGAATCGCGCCGTCCTTCACGACATATTGCGTGCCGCAGCTGGGGCAGGTGAGGATCATTGCAACAAAAGCCCTCTTCCGGGACCGTCACAGGACGGTAAACAGGAATGATTGGGGCTTGGCAAGGCGGGCGGTTCGCCCGTTCGCCGGTAGAGCGTTCGCGGGAGGCACGTGGCAGCAGTCGCCGAATTCGACAGCGTTGGCCTGCGCTATGGCACGGGCGCTGAGGTTCTGCGCGACCTCGACTTCCGGCTCCGCACCGGCTCCTTTTACTTCCTGACCGGCCCCTCAGGAGCCGGCAAGACGTCGCTGTTGAAGCTGCTCTATCTCGCCCAGCGGCCGACCCGCGGGCGCATCAAGCTGTTCGGAGAGGAATTGAGCGAGGCGCCGCGCGAGGCGTTGCCGCCGTTCCGCCGACGCATCGGCGTCGTGTTCCAGGATTTCCGGCTGATCCGCCACTTGTCGGCGTTCGACAATGTCGCGCTGCCGCTCCGCGTCAATGGCGCTCACGACGAAGATGTCGAAGGGCCCGTTAGGGAAATGCTCGCCTGGGTCGGGCTCGCCGATCGTGCCAGCGCCCGGCCGCCGACCCTCTCCGGTGGGGAACAGCAGCGCGTCGCCATCGCCCGCGCGGTGATCAACCGTCCTGAGCTGCTCGTCGCCGATGAGCCGACGGGCAACGTCGATGCGGACATGGCGAACCGGCTGATGGGCCTGTTCACGGCCATGAACCGGCTCGGCACGACAGTCGTCGTCGCAACCCACGATGTCGGCCTGATCAACGCTACTCCCGGCGCGCAGCTGATTCGGCTCGAGAACGGCACCCTCGTCGACCCGACGGGCACGCTCCGCAATCCGCCGCGGAGCACCAGCTGATGTTCGACTGGCTGTTCGTCTCCCCCGCCGAGCGGCGGTTGCTGGGCGGCCCCCGTTTTGGCGGACCGACGCCGTGGGTCATCGCCATCATGAGCTTTTCGATCATGCTGATTGCGGCAAGCGGCCTGGCACTCGCCAGCACGGCCGCGTTGGTCGGCCGGTCGATCGAAGCGCGGTACACGCTGCAGGTGCCCGGCGGCGGCGCCAATCTTGGGAAGCTGGTCGAGGCGGTACGCGCGACGCCGGGAGTGACCTCGATCGAGGCGGTTCCTGAGCGCGACATGCGCCAGACCCTCGAGCGCTGGCTTGGACCCGAGGCCCAAAGCGCCGAGCTGCCAGTGCCGGCGCTGATCGACTTTGACGCCACAACCGACGTGAAGCTCACGCCGCTCGAGCAGCGCGCCCGCGCGATTACGCCCGGCGCGAGAATCGTCGCCCACCGCGACAGCGTCGGTCCGCTGCTCCATTCGCTGCGGCTGCTGCAGTGGGTTGCATTCGGGCTCGTCCTGCTGCTCAGCATCGCCGCGGCAGCCGCCGTCGTGCTTGCCGCGCGGGGCGCGCTCGACACCCACCGCTTCACCATCGAGGTGATGCACGGGATCGGCGCGACCGACATTCAGGTCACCCACCTGTTCCAGCGCAAGATCCTCATCGACGCGCTGGCCGGGAGCCTTGCGGGCGCCTTTGCAGCCGCGCTGGTGCTGCTCCTGCTCGCAAGCGGCGCGGCCCTGGCCGGCGAACTGACCGGAGGAGCCACGCTCGGGCCGGTCGACCTCGCGGTTCTCGCGCTCTTGCCCTTCGCTCTCACCATACTTGCGACCTGGGTTGCGCGGACCGCCGTTCTCCGATCATTGCGCAAGGCGCTATGATCGCGCGCCTCGGTGCACTGCTGGTCCTGCTCTATGCGCTCGGCTTCGTGCTGTTCGCGTTCACGCTTGGCAAGCCGGCCCCCGCCGGCGCCGCAGCCACCGACGCGGCGATCGTGCTCACCGGTGGCCCGGGACGCATCGAGCATGCGATCGACGTGGTGCGGGAGCGCAAAGCGAAGCGGCTGCTGGTCGCCGGTGTCGATCCTTCGGTGACCAAGCCCGACCTCGCGCGGCGTATCCGCGGCAGCCGCTCGTGGCTTGCCTGCTGCGTCGACCTCGGGAGCGAGTCCGTCGACACCCGGTCGAACGCCGAGGAAGGCGGGCGCTGGCTCGCGCGGCACAATTACAAGTCAGTTCGTCTGATCACGAGCGACTGGCATATGCGGCGCGCGCGCTACGAGTTCGAGAAGGTGCTGGGGAGCAAGTATGAGCTGAGATCCGACGCCGTTCGCAGCGAGCCGAGCTTCCTCACTCTGTTCGGTGAGTACAACAAGTACCTCCTGCGCCGAGTGGCGGTCTGGGTCGATCTGTGACCGCGCTGCGGTCGCTGCTCTACGCGGCCATCTTCTATTCCGCGACTGTCGCGTGGGTACTGGTCGGGATCCTCGCGACCTTGATCGGGCGGCGGCCGACGCTTGCCGTGGTGCTGAGCTGGGTCGAGCTCCACCATTGGCTCGTGACCCATGTCCTCGGCATCCGCATCAACGTCGAGGGCCGGGTGCCGCCGGGCCCGCACCTGATCGCGGTCAAGCACCAGTCGATGCTCGAGACGATGGAAATGGTCCGGATCACGAACCTGCCCGTCATCGTCCTCAAGAAGGAGTTGGCGGACATTCCGCTCTTCGGCCGGATGACGCGGCGTTATGGCGTCATCGCGGTCGAACGCTCAGCCGGCGCCAAAGCCTTGAGAGCTTTGGTCGATGAAGGGCGGCGGGCGATCGCAACCGGGCGCCCGGTGGTCATCTATCCCGAAGGCACCCGTGTGTGCGTTGGCGAGACGCCCCCGTTGAAATCGGGCTTCGCCGCGCTCTACCGCGCGCTTGGCCTGGCCGTGGTACCTGTGGCGGTCGATAGCGGGCGGCTGTGGGGCCGCGGCATCATCCACCGCCGAGGTGTCGTGACTTTGAAGGTCGGCGAACTGATTCCCGCGGGACTGGCACGAAAAGAGGTCGAGGACCGCGTCCATGCCGCGATCAATGCGCTCGAGCTAGCTTCTGAGGCGCGCGCCTAGCTTTTCCGCGGCAGTCACGATGCGCTGCGAAATTTCGCCGATTTCAGCGTCGGTGAAGCTCTTCTCGGTCGGCTGAAGGGTCACCTCGAACGCGAGCGACAGCTCGCCGCCCTTTTCAAACCGGTCGAACAGGCGGACCGCAGTGATCGCGGCCTTGTCGGCGCCGCGGATCGCCCGGGCAAGATTGTCGGAAGGCAGGTCGGCCGGGACGATGAACGCGAAGTCCCGCGTCACCGCCTGGAGTGCGGGGGGCGTATATGGGGAGCCGGCATGGCCGCCTGATCGTGCGGCGGGAATGGCGTCGAAATAGACTTCCGCCGCGACTGCTCCTTCGGGAGCGTCCAGCTGCTTGCAAAGCGTCGGGTGAAGCTCGCCAAACGCCGCGACGATGGTCTTGGGACCGAGACCGAGCTTGGCAGAGCGGCCAGGATGCCAGGTCGACCCGGCGTCCGGGATGACCTGGAGGCTTGAGACGGGCGCTCGAGCGGCCTCGAGCAAGGCGAGAACCTCCCCCTTTGCGTCGAACGCGTCGAACCCGCGTGCCTTGCCCGACAGCCAGCTGCGCGGGCTACGTTCACCTGCGAACAGCAGGCCGAGCGTCGGATGCTCGGTGTCGCCGAGATAACGGCGTCCGATTTCGAAGAGGCGGACCGACGATGCACCGCGGTCGAGGTTCCGCCGAGCTGCGGCAATCAGACCCGGCATGAGCGATGGCCGCATGACCTTCATGTCTTCGCTGATCGGATTGGCAAGCCGCCAGTCGCCGCCGCCGAAAGCCTGGGCTTCGGCTTCCGAAATGAAGCTCCACGTCACCGCCTCGTCGAGCCCGCGCGCGGCGGCCGCCCGGCGGACCCGGCGCTCCGTGAGCTGCGACCGCGTTGCTGTGGGCCTTGCTACGCCCGGCGCTCGCGGCAGCGGAGTTGACGGGATCTGGTCATAACCGGTGATCCGGGCGACTTCCTCGACGAGGTCCGCCGGCCCGTCGACGTCACGGCGCCAGGTCGGAATAGCCACCCTGTTGCCCTTGAGCTCGAAACCGAGGCTTTCGAGGATCTCGCGCTGGCGCGTCTCCGGCACGTTGATGCCGCCAAGCGCCTTCGTGCGGTCGAAGTCGAACGTTATGGCGCGCTTTTCGACCGGCGGGTTGCCGACCCGCAGCGCCGCGGAAGGTTCGCCGCCGCAAATGTCGACAATCAGGCCGGTCAGGATGGCAAGGCCGTCATCGAGGAACGCCGGGTCGACACCACGCTCGAACCGGCTGCGCGCATCCGAGGTGAGGCCCAGCGCCTGCCCGGTCCGGGCAATCCGCTCGGGCGTGAAATAAGCCACCTCGAGCATCACGTCGGTGGTGTCCGCGCTGACGCCGCTGTCCTCGCCGCCCATGATCCCGCCGATGTCGTGGACCTGTGCGTCGTCCGCGATCACCGTCATGAAGGGCTCTAGCTCATATTCCTTCTCATTGAGCGCGAGCACCCTTTCGCCCGCCCTGGCGGCGCGGGCGTTGAGCCCTCCCTTCAATTTGGCGATGTCGTAGGCGTGCGCGGGGCGGCCATGCTCGAGCATCACATAATTGGTGATGTCGACGAGCGCCGAGATCGGCCGCTGGCCCGCGGCCTTGAGCCGGCGCTGCATCCACTCCGGCGAAGCGCCGTTGGTAACGCCCCGGATCGCGCGCCCGAAGAACGCAGGGCATCCATCCGGATCATCGATGAGGATCGGAATCGGGCAGGGAAAGCTTCCCTCGATCTGCGGCACCGCGAGCGGCTTCAGCGTGCCGATGCCCGCCGCAGCGAGGTCCCGAGCGATACCGCGCACGCCCATGCAATCCTGGCGGTTGGGCGTGACATTGACGTCGAACAGCGGGTCGTCGAGGCCCGCATAGACCGAGAAGGCGGCCCCTACAGGCGCATCGGCCGGAAGCTCGATGATGCCGCTATGGTCGTCGCCGAGCTCGAGCTCGCGCGATGAGCACATCATGCCCCGGCTTTCGACCCCGCGCACCGCTCGCACGGCGAGCGTCATGTCGCTGCCGGGGATGTAGGCGCCGGGCGGTCCGAACACCCCGAGCATCCCCGCGCGGGCATTGGGCGCGCCGCAGACCACCTGGATCGCCTCTCCGCTGCCGTCGTCGACGGTCAGCACCTGCAGCTTGTCCGCCTGGGGATGCTTCTCCGCGGTCAGCACCTTCGCCACGCGGAACGGCGCCAGTGCTTCGGCGGGGTTGCTGAGCTGCTCGACCTCCAGCCCGATCGCCGTCAGCTTGTCCGCGATCTCCTGGGCGGAAGCCTGCGTCTCCAGGTGAACCTTCAACCACTCAAGCGAGAATTTCATGCGCCAACCCCGCCCGACAGGGTCGGCACGTCGAGAGCGCGGAAGCCGTAGTGCTTCAGCCACCGGATATCGCCATCGAAGAAGGCGCGCAGGTCATCCATGCCGTATTTGAGCATAGCCAGCCGATCGATCCCGCAGCCGAACGCGAAGCCCTGCCACTCGTCAGGGTCCAGGCCCATGTTCGCGATGACCCGCGGGTGCACCATCCCGCTGCCCAGCACCTCCATCCAGCCTTCCTGACCGCCGACGACGCGGCGGCCCTTTTCCATCGACCAGCCGACATCCACCTCGGCCGAGGGCTCGGTGAAGGGAAAGTAGGACGGACGCATTCGAAGCACGACGTCGTCGCGCTCGAAGAACGCCTTGAGGAAGGTCTCCAACGTCCACTTGAGGTGGCCGAGCGTGATGCCCTTGTCGAGGACGAGCCCTTCGACCTGGTGGAACATCGGCGTGTGCGTCGCGTCGCTGTCGGACCGGTACACGCGGCCCGGAGCGATCACGTAGATAGGCGCGCCCTGCTTCTCTCCCGCGCGGATCTGCACCGGCGAGGTATGGGTGCGCAGGACATAAGGCTCTTCATCCGGAGTTCGCGGCTCGAGATAGAAGGTATCCATCATCGCCCGCGCGGGATGGGTTTCGCCCATGTTGAGCGCCGTGAAATTGTACCATTGGGTCTCGATCTCTGGCCCTTCGGCGACCGAAAAACCGAGATCGGCGAAGATCTCGGCGAGCTCGTCCATGACCTGGCTGACTGGGTGCACGGTGCCGGTGACGCTTTCGGGCGCCGGGAGCGACAGGTCGATCGTCTCAGTGGCCAGCTTGCGCTCGAGATCGGCCGCCTCGAGCGCCGCCTTGCGAGCGGCGATCGCCCCGGTGACCTGTTCGCGGAGCGCGTGGACCTTGGGCGCCTCCTTCGCGCGCATATCCGGGTCCATCGCTCCAAGCGACTTGAGCAAGGCCGTCACCGACCCCGCCTTGCCGAGCGTCGCCACGCGCAGCGCCTCGAGGTCGCCGAGGCTCTCGGCGGCTGCAATCCGGTCGAGCATGGTTTCGGCGTCGATCATCGCACTGGCTCTAGCAATGCCGCAGCGCAAAATGCAAAGGCGGTGACGCCATGAGCGATTGGCCAGAGCTCAGCGTCGAACGCGATCATGAAACGCTGGGCGTTCTGCACCTCGCGGCGCAGATGATTGGCAAGGTCAGGGTCGCGCATGCTCCTTGGGTCAATCACGGCTGGCACGTCGCGCTCCAGCCCAACGCGCGGGGCCTTGCCGCGCTGCCGACGGCGGCCAGCGGCGGCCGGACCTTCACGCTGACGCTCGACCTTTGCCGCCACGCGATCGTGCTTTGGGTCAGCGACGAATCCCGGGAGGAACTTCCGCTCAACGCCGGCAGCATTGCCGCACTGCATCGCCGGCTCGTTGACCTGCTTGACCGGCATGGCCTGCCGTCGAGCTTCAACGGCATGCCCAACGAGATCGAGGGCGCGGTGCGCTTCGCCGACGACAACAGGCCGCGCGACTATGACCGAGACTCGGCTGGACGCTTCCGCGAGGCTCTCGCTGCGATAATGCCGGTGTTCGCGCGCTTCCGTGCGTGTTTTGCGGGCAAGGCGAGCCCGGTCCACTTCTGGTGGGGCAGCTTCGACCTCGCGGCGAGCGTCTTCTCCGGGCGCAAGGCACCGCCTCACCCGGGAGGAATGCCGGGGCTCCCCGACCGGATCGCCCGCGAGGCCTACAGCAGCGAGGTCGCGAGCGCGGGCTTCTGGGCGGGCGGGGTGATCGCGGCGGAGCCCTTCTTCTACAGCTACATCTATCCCGAACCCGACGGCTATCGCACCGCGTCGATCAAGCACGGGCGTTTCGACGAGACGTATGGTGAATATGTGCTGCCCTACGCGCAGGTCGGCGCCTCGGCCGACCCGGCGAAAATGTTGACCGAGTTTTTTCGCTCGGCGTACGAAGCCGGGGCCGACCTTGCGAAGTGGGACCGCGCTGCGCTCGAACGAGACCCCGTGCCGCCTAGCTAGGAACGAACGGATACGGCGAGATCGACTTGCGGTTCTCCTCGACCGCCAGCATCCGCCCGGCCGGGGGCGTCGCGCGATAGGCGCACTGCAGGCGCGGGCAGACCGCGCACGCCGGCCCCACCGGAGTCGCCGCTGTTCGCGCGAGGTCCAGCCCGTCGGCATAAGCGATCCGGTGGGCGTGCTTGACGTCGCAGCCGAGCCCGATCGCCAACAGGGCGTCATCGCGGAGGTCGGGACGGATCGGCCGCTCGATCGTCCGGCTGATCGTGAAGAAGCGCTGGCCGTCCGGAGTCTCGATCAATTGGCGGATGGTCTGCCCGGGCGTCTGGAACGCGGTGTGCAGGTGCCAGCGCGGACAGGTGCCGCCGAAATGGGAGAAGGGGAAGCTCTCGCCCGCGTAACGCTTTGATATGTTCCCGGCCGGGTCGACGCGCAGCATGAAGAAGGGGACGCCCTTTGCGTTCGGCCGGCCGAGCGTCGTGAAGCGGTGGGCCACCTGCTCGACATTGGCGCCGAACTGCGTGGTCAGCCGGTCGAGATTATAGCGTTGCTCTTCCGCCGCGCGCAGGAACTTGCCGTAAGGCATCATGATCGCCCCGGCGGCGTAATTGGCGAAGCTCATGTGAAGTAGGCGCCGGCTGCCGGGGTCGGGCGCCCGCGCGGCCTCGAGCATCCGGGCAATGATCGGCGCGAACTCCAGCAGCGCAAGCTGGTAGGCGATGCCGAAGGTCCGGTTCTCGGGGCGCAGCAGCGACGACAGCATCAGCACCCGGCGTTGCGGGTCGTAATGCTGGCTTGCATCCTCCAGGACTTCCGGATCGACGACGCGGACTTCGACGCCCCATGCGTCCTTCAATCGCTGACGCAGCGGCTCGGAAACGGACAGCGGGTGGCTGAGCGCGCCGCCCAGCGTCTCCGAGGCTTCCTCGAGCTCGGGGTAATGGTTGCGCTGGGCCTGGATGTAGTCGCGGACCCAGGTCTCTGGGGTGATCAGCGAGCGAGGGTCCGCGCGGCGCTCCTCCCCACCGTCGGGGCGGCGCTGAACTTCGCGCACAGCGGTGTAGAGCCTGGCAATGCCTTCCGCGACCGACGGCGCATTGTCGGCAAGCTCAACCAGCTCGTAGCGGCTGACCCCGAGGTCGGCGAGCATCGGGTCGGAGAAGATCTCGCCCAATTGCGTCGCACCGCCCGTCTCGCCGGCTTCCGACGCGAACGATTTCACGTCGACATCGAACGATTGCGCGAGGCGCAGAAGAATGCCCGCAGTCACCGGCCGCTGGTTGCGCTCGAGGTGATTGAGATAGGACCCCGAAATTCCGAGCTCGTCGGCCATCTGGCTCTGGTTGAGCCCGCGCTCGCGCCGCAGCCGCTTGAGCCGTGCACCGAGGAAGAGCTTGCGCTGAAGCATCGTCGGTGAAGTTGTCAAACTATTTACAAATGCACAAGACTGACTTTGACAGCGCGTCCATTTTCGGTGCGACTTTTACTACCGGGATTGGTTTCCCTGCGACTCTGAAACAGGGAGTGCGTGATGAGCGATTTCGGTCAGGTGGTGGCAGCTCCGGCGGGGCGGTTCGAGGGCATCGAGCGACCGTACGGCATCGACGATGTGCTGAAGCTGCGCGGGTCGATCCCGATCGAGCACACGCTCGCCCGTCGTGGCGCGCTCAAGCTTTGGGAACTGCTCAAGCAGGACGAGCCTGTCCGCGCCCTCGGCGCCCTGTCCGGCAACCAGGCGATGCAGATGGTCCGCGCCGGCCTCCAGGCGATCTACCTTTCCGGCTGGCAGGTGGCCGCGGACTCGAACGTCAGCGGCTCGATGTATCCCGACCAGTCGCTCTACCCGGCTAACAGCGGCCCCGAGCTCGCGAAGAAGATCAACAAGACCTTTCAGCGGGCCGACCAGATCGAGCATCTCGAGGGCGGCGCGAAGCGCGACTGGTTCGCGCCGATTGTCGCCGATGCCGAGGCCGGATTCGGCGGACCGCTGAACTGCTTCGAGATCATGAAGGCCTATATCGAAGCCGGCGTCGCCGGCGTTCACTTCGAGGATCAGCTCGCGAGCGAAAAGAAGTGCGGCCACCTTGGCGGCAAGGTGCTGATCCCGACCCAGGCCGCGATCCGCAACCTCGACGCCGCTCGCCTCGCCGCCGACGTGTGCGGAGTCCCGACCATCCTCGTCGCGCGCACCGATGCCGAAAGCGCCAAGCTCATCACATCCGACGTCGACGAGCGCGACCGGCCGTTCATCACCGGAGAGCGGACGGCCGAGGGCTTCTATCGCCTGAAGGACGGCACGGGCCTCGACCATTGCGTCGCGCGCGGGCTCGCCTTCGCCGCTCACGCCGACCTCATCTGGTTCGAGACCAGTCATCCGGACCTCGAGGACGCCCGCCGCTTCGCCGAAGCGATCCACGCCGCCTATCCTGGCAAGCTGCTCGCCTACAATTGCTCGCCGAGCTTCAACTGGAAGGCGAAACTCGACGAAGCGACCATCGCCAGCTTCCAGCGCCAACTCGGAAGCATGGGCTACAAGTTCCAGTTCGTCACGCTGGCCGGCTTCCACAGCCTCAACCATGCGATGTTCGAGCTGGCGTCGGACTACCGCGAGCGTGGCATGGCGGCCTATTCCGAGCTGCAGCAGGCCGAATTCGCCAGCGAGACTGCGGGCTATACCGCCACCCGCCACCAGCGCGAGGTCGGCACCGGCTATTTCGACGCGGTCGCGACCGCCGTGTCCGGCGGCCAGTCGTCGACCACCGCGCTCAAGGAATCGACCGAAGCCGCGCAGTTCGCGGCTGCGCATTGAGGGAGGAAGACATGGGACAGCGTTACTGGGTCATCGGCGGCCATTTCCAGGACTGCCGCTTCAAGGAGTTGGAGCCGGGCACCGAGGTGATCCATGGCCCCTATAGCGACGAGCTGAAGGCGCGCACGCAATGGCAGCGCCTGACATTCCGCGACCGCTGCGCTGCGACCGAACGCTACTCGATCTGCGTGGAGCCGGTGCTACAGTGACGCCAAAGGGAGTCACTGTGCTCGACCGTCCCCGCATCATTGCCGAACCGTCCAAAGTCCCCAACGCCGACGAGGTCCTGACCGAAGCGGCGCTCGATTTCCTCGCCGAGCTGCACGAGCGCTTCGACGCCCGCCGGCGCGCGTTGCTCGACCGGCGCATGGATCGGCAGGCGCGGTTCGACGCCGGCGAGCTCCCCGATTTCCGCGAGGACACCCGCGACATCCGCGACAGCGGCTGGACCATCGGCGGCATCCCCCACGACCTGCTCGACCGCCGGGTCGAGATTACCGGCCCGACCAACGCCAAGATGTTGATCAACGCGCTCAACAGCGGTGCGCAGGCCTTCATGGCCGACTTCGAGGACGCGACCTCGCCGGTCTGGGACGAGCTGGTGCAGGGACAGGTGAACCTGCGCGATTACTGGACCGACCGGCTCGATTACGACGACGCCGACAGCGGCAAGCGCTACCGGGTCGAGGACAATCCCGCGGTGCTGATGGTTCGCCCGCGCGGTTGGCACCTGCCCGAGGACCATGTGACCGTGAACGGCGAGGTGGTCGCCGGCGCGCTGTTCGACTTCGCCATCTACTTCTGGAACAACGCCCGCGCCGCGCTGTCCAAGGGCTCCGGGCCTTACTTCTACCTCCCGAAGATCGAGAGCCGCGAGGAAGCCGCGCTGTGGAACGACGTCTTCGCCTTCGCCGAGGCCAAGCTCCGGCTCGAGCGCGGGACGATCAAGGCGACGGTGCTGATCGAGACACTGCCCGCGGCGTTCGAGA
>Ga0207657_10006178_pt1 | contig 12453 bp, 8 predicted proteins | sample KBSC33metaG_FD_184316 | JGI IMG/M metagenome (GOLD analysis project Ga0207657, IMG submission 184316) | Corn rhizosphere microbial communities from Kellogg Biological Station, Michigan, USA - KBS C3-3 metaG (SPAdes) (version 2) | ecosystem: Host-associated > Plants > Roots > Rhizosphere > Soil ...
CCTACTGCCTTTCCCCAAACAAACCGCGCATCCCTGTTTCTGTCGCTCAGACTTTGCAGAGGGCGAATCAAACTGAGCTTATCCAGAACTGAGGTTAGTTAACCATCTCCAGCCCCCCAAAGTCACCAATGACTCAAAAAATAAAGTACGGCAATGGAACTTTTATGCGTTCCATGCCATATATCACTAAGGGAGGTAAATCATGCTCAAGAATTCTGGAATTAATTTCAATTCTGCTCAGATATTTTCTGTTAACAGCAGCTACTCAGCCAATACCAGTGAGGCAACTCCAAATCCGGGAGAGCACAGGGTTTTGACAAAGCAAAAGGCATTTGTGCCACAGAGGGCAAAAGAGCGGAGCCTCGCCGAGGCCTTGCAAGTTGAGTATGCTGCCTCAAATGCAGGGCAAAGTATTTTGCAAAAAACAGTCGCATCGCAGGGTCCAGGAAAGACAAGAAAAAACAAGACACACAAATGGCCTCCTAAGGAGCAATTTTCCATATCTTCGGATTCCGATTCGACCATTAAGCGGGGTGTTAAAACGCATGCCATAGAACGAAAAATTCCCGAGGAAAATATTTTCTCGATGGCGAATCTAAGTAACGAGTCTTTGGCAGGAATTGATTTAACGGGGCGCCTTACTCTTCATGGCCATGGGAGTTCGGGTGATTTTGAAGACATGACTGCGTCCGAGCTTGCTCAGAAATTAGCCGATGCCGGTCTGAAAAAAGTTGGAGTTCTTAAAATCAAGGCTTGTTATATTGGCGAGGAAGACTATCTCGAAAAGCTTAAAGAAGAATTGAGCTGTCGAGGCATTAAAGTTGGCTACCTTTCAGCTCCTGAGGCCGAATATGTTGATCAACGTCTCCCCATAAAGATTGCCGGAAAAAAATTTAACCTTCTTCCTATTGTTTTCATGCCGCCGAAATATGTGAAATATGAGGACTTTGATGGTGAGAAAATCGTATCGGAAAAGTTTGGCTTGAAAACCATTAAAGGGAATGTAGATATTTCCTTTAAAGGTACTCGTTACAATATTCCCTCCTCTTAGTAATCAAACAGTGTGATGCCAACACGCGTAGGGAGGAAAAGCGAAGCGCCTTGCGCTGCATGAGTCGCTGGTTAGGCAATAAACTGCTACTGCAACAACGGTGAATAGGAACTTAAGCTGGATAACTGGGACGTATAATTCATCATCCTGCGGAGCACTTCGCTTTTCCTCCCTACGCGTGCTGGCTCCTGCCTCAGTCAAGGTGCAAGACATTACGTGCGGGCATCGCGCTGCCTGATCTTCGTTACGTGGTCAATGACAAGCGGCGCAATTTCCCTTGCTCTTTCTTTACCGAGATCATGATCGCCACCGGCGATGATCCGCAACGTTGATTCCTTGATGAGAGCAGTCAACCTTTCCCCGACTGATGGAGGACTGATCGCATCGTTATCTCCCCATATCAGCAAAGTGGGGCATGCGATGTTCGGGATATCAGCCGCATGATCCGGCCTTTCAGTTGTAATCCATTTTTTCGAATTGGGGAAAGCACTCAGATAAGGGCCGCGCCATTCCTCCAGCATCATGTCCGAAAGATCAAGTCCGCCCGAGGTCGCGACCAGGACTAAATGTGTGATTTGTTCCGGGTGTTTTAAAGCAGCCCGGATGCCGACCACGCCTCCCATGGACTGCGCGATGATAGCGGTCGGTCCATCGATTTTCTGTGTCACGAGCCTGTCCAGATCATCGAAGCCGTTGACTGCTGGATCGTGCGGTTGATTTCCTAACCCTGGCCATGAGAGATAGGTTTTCCGCCAAGCGGACGGCAGCAAGGCTCCCAGAGGATGCCAAAACTCGGCAGCGCCTCCGGAGCCGGGTAGGAAGACTATATGCATGTAATGGTGCCTGTGCTTAAGAGTTCGGCCATTTCAAACGGAAGATAAAGACAAAATGCGGCGTCTACAAGATTAACGTGCTACAGAACGGTGTGCCGTCCAAGGATGGTATACCGACGTGAAACAAGCAACTATTCCTCGTAAGCTATAAAAATTTCAAACCCTCTCCTCTGGAACTCTCAAAAACTCTCAAAACCGGCCTCATAGCGATTTTTCGTTTGGAAAAATTCAAATAAACACGACATTCCCGAGGGCTGATCAATGCATACCGGAAATGTGATCGGAAACTTGGAACTTAATTCGCGCCCGCTCGACTTATTTCATATCTTCTGTCAATACACTCGCTCTCCAGTCATAAAAATTCATCCTTTGATCTTCGCTATGAAAGCTCGATATGCGCAATGACAAATTTGATACCTCATACCTCCAATAGCGAGGTGCTGAATCCAACGATCACCGCCGTCATGACATGAAATAAGAAAGGAATGACAGAGATGACTAAGTTAGGGCGTGTCATCAATTCTCTTAAGGTGATTTCCAGGAATGGATATCCCATTTTCGCGGCACAGTCGGGCGCGCTGCTACGTTGCTCCTCGTTTGTGTGACTCGCCACACGGCACTCGTCGCGCCTTGCATCGCATCCCGCCCGCACCACGCCAATGGGATACTCATTCCTGGAAATCACCTAAGGGCCCGCTTCCGCTCGAAACTCGGGCGTATAGGTCCTCAAATTTGCTCTTGTCATCATTTCTCCCCTTCGATCAGTCTATCAAATGAGGGTGTCCGAAAAAGTCAGGCTACCTTATGTGAGTGGGGCCGAGATACCACTGCCGCAATGGCCCATGTGGAAGACCTAATTCAGTAATCATGGAACCGCCATTCGGAAAAACCCACTTACTCGTTATGAGCATTCCATTTCCTTTCAACAAGGATGAATGCATTTTGAAGAAAAGGATGAAAAGTGACTATAGGAAAAATACTTGGCGCGCCTCGCCCTCTGCCGTCCAGGTCTCTAGACGAGTCCAGCGCTGTTCCCTCTTCCTCGGAATCGGCCAGTCCTGATTCCGGGCGGTCCCCCGAGTTCCCGTTGTCTCCACCCGCTGCACCGTCCGGAGTTGCAAATTTACGGAAATTCTTCCTCTCTTGCATGAATTGCCTTCCATTTGAGGCAGCCAGTTCTGCCGAGGATATTCCGCTACTTGCAATCAAGCGCTATGTCAGGTTCGCTTATGAGGACCTGCGCCTTTTCCATGGCACGAACCAGAGCGGGCTGGAAAGCATTCAGAGTGAAGGAATGAGTACACGCCTGAAAAAGCAAGGAGCAACCGTCGGCGCTTTTGGCACAGAAGGGCCAAAAAATAAAAAATTTGTCCAGCGGGCGCGCCAACATAACTTTGTTGCAGCCGAGAAAGAAATTGCGGCCGAATATGCCAATTTGACCTCCAACCCGATACGCGGCCCCAGAACATCCGGCGCAGATGCCGTTCCGAAATTGGCAAGAATATTTCGCACGCCCGACTTCCCGAGAATAGAGAAAGATCTGGACCACAGCGCTCGCAAGCATGGGGTATACAGGACACGCGATGATATCCCTGCGCATTCCGTACGGCAGGGGAAAGGCGCCAACCGATATAGTGAGGAAATCCTGACGGCGCTCCAAAAAAGAATGGAGCACAAGTTCAATGTGTCGTTAAGCCTCGGCGAGATCGAAAAAACGCTGCTCGACGGTGCAGAGTCGGATTCGAGCGAGGATTTTTCATGAAATCACCTAAAAAATCAGCGTTGTTGCGTAAATCGAAATTGAGTCGAAAGTGCCCCGCTGTCGGGCTATTTTTCAGCCAATGTAGGGTGCGCTCCGCGCACCAATTCGAAGATATGGATGTTCAAGAATTACACATTGCGTTTTGAAATGGAATGGTGCGCGGAGCGCACCCTACACGCTTAAAAATGGGGGTGTCTGAAGTTACTGCCCCTGGAATAGGGGCTACATTTCAAATGGCCTGTTTGAAGTCATCATGTGACTTCATCAAGTTCATAAGCTTCAACTTGGCCCCCAATAACATAGCACTCCCCATCTTCGCGCACTTCATCCAGAGAGCTTGGGTCTCCTGCCAAACTATAATTACCGTCAATATCAATACACCACAAGTCTCCGAAGTTAAGCAGTTTCACTCCTGAGCATATGGAGTTAAATTGATTACCTTTTACCATTGCAACAAGCTCCTGAACATCTCTCACCACTACTTTTACCTTACGCCAAATATTGCCCTCTAGCTTATGATTTTGAGCATAAAGAACTATTTGTGCGGCAAGCGGCTCATTAGGAGCATAAAAATATTCAAAAGATAAAATTAGCCCATCATCAAAACGGTGATAGTCCTCAAAAATTTGTTTCGCTTTTTCAATTAATGCGTCCATTCTATTGACCTATTGGTGTTGCTGGGACAGTTCCCGGAGGGATTGCACTCCATTCTGGTGGTACAGCACTAGGCGGAAGGTGAACAGCACTAGGGCCATGCCCTGCGGCCAGATTTCCTGGGGGGCTTATTTCATGCCCATGCCCAGAAACTGCACTGCCACCGTGGTTCTTAAAATCTACTTGACCAATAGCATTACCATTGGCGTCATAAACTGTATTTTGAACAGCGACAGTACCAGTTTTATCGGTTTTCGTATAAATCGAATTTGGGGTAGCGCCGGTAGCTTGCGGTTTTTCCGTACCGGAAAAATGGCCACCACTACCACATTTTGGTTTGCTAACCGTGAGCCCCAGTGGATCAATCCAACTCACCGGATTAGATGCATACCGATAAAAGTTTGCACCGCCAAGCAACCCAATCGGGTCCTGCGTCAAATACCTCGCCGTGTCGGGATCGTAGTACCGATGCCGGTTGTAGAAGAGCCCCGTTTCCTCATCCTCATACTGCCCCTGAAACCGAAACGGCTGCACAACATCATTGACATCCAGCCTGTGAACCCGCCCCCACGCCTTGTATCGCGCCAGCCATACCACCTTGCCATCTTCGCTGACCACTTCCTGCGGCGTGCCTAAATGATCGGCATGCACAAAATAAATCCGGTCATTCCGCGCTTCACGCGCCAGCCGTTCGAATTCCTCCTGCCGCTCCTTTTGCTTACGTTCCTCAATTGCCTTGACCGCCAGTTCATACGCCTTCGCATCCGTGACTTTCAGCCACTTCAGTTTTTCAGCTTCCTGTTCGTCGCCGACTTGCCGTTGCTCATCCAGCGCGCGTTTCCTTTGCGCTGCTTCCGGCTCGTACTCGCTGTCTAGCATGTCGCTATGCACTTGCGCTAGCGGCACGAAGGAATCCGGTTCGTACAGATAGGTAATGGTCTTGTGCGGCTGAACTTCTTGCACCAATACATCGCCATCCCACACAAAGAACGTGATGTCTTCGCTGACCGTTTCCATCCGGTCCGCTCCCCAGGTGCCTGTCGCTTGCACCGCCTTCAATTGACGCACGACTTTCACCGTCCGCCTGCCGAGGGCATCGTAGCGATATTCCGCTTCCATCGCTTCGCCGGGCCTGGGCTTGTTGACCTTTACCAGCCGGTTTTCATAGTCGTACGTCAGGTGCAACGAGTATGGCTGTTCGTCCTTGCCGCCCTTGACGATCTTCTTGACCGTGTTGCCTTCGCGGTCATGGTCGAACGTCATGTTCAGGTAGTGTTTGAGCAGGTTGCGCGTGACCGGTGCAATGTGGGGACGTGTTTCTCCTTGCGGCTGTTCCGTCAGGTAATCGAGCCCGTCTTCCCATTTGTCATGATCCTTGCCTGCCTTGTTCACCATGGCGGTCTTTTGCGGCGTGCCATCCGTGAGATTGCCTGCAGGGTCGAACTGGAAGGTTTCGATCAGGTTCGGTTGCGTTGCTTTCAGCAATTGTTCGACCGGGTCATAGTCGTAGCGGATCTGGTCGCGGTGGCTGTCTTCGATCAGGCTCAGGTTGCCTGCCGGGTCATAGTGGTAATTGCGGCCTGCCAATCTCTCCTGCCTGTGATGCAGACGCTGCGCACTCACTCTGGACAAGGCATCGTAGCGCTTCGTTTGTGTGATCCTGTCTTGTGTTTGACGGCCCAGTTGCCGCACCGTTTCGCGGTGCAGGTCGTCGCGTTCGAGGTCGGCCAGGGGATGGCCGTTCCATAAGGTGCCGATCCAGTGGCCGCTGCCGTAACGCTGGGTGCCGAGCTTCCTGCCATTGGGCAAAACGGTTTCGATCCGGTTGCCCAGTTCATCGACTTCATGCTTCAGGGTGAAGATGCGCTCGATCTTCCGGGTGCCGAACCTGATGTGGATGCGCTGTTCTTCTTCGATCAGGTTGCCGGCATCGTCGTAACGGTAAAACAGGCTGCCATCGCGGCTGGTGACGGCGGTCAGGCGACCCAGGGCATCGTGACGATACTGCGTGACGAGGTGAAGCGGTCCGCCTGGGGTGAGCGTGCGCACGTGCCTGGCGACCAGTTGTCCGACGCCGTCGCGTTCGTATTCGGTGCGCACCGGGCCGCTGATCGATTCGATCAATTGCCCGGCGCTGTCGTACACATATTGCGTGGCCTTGCCGTCGAAGCCGGTTTCGGCGATCAGGTTACCGGCGGCATCGTAGGTGAAGTCGTAATGTTCGCCGTTTTGATTGGTCAGTTGCACTAACTGCAGCGCGGCATTGTAGCGATAGGCGAGGCGATGGCCGTTGGCGTCGATGCGTTCCGTCAATAAGCCTTGCGGGTTGTAGCCGTAGCGGGTGGTCTTGCCGTTGGCATCGGTCACGCGCACGGGCCTGTCTTCGGCATCGTATTCGAGGTGTTCCTTGCTGCCGTCGGGACGGGTGACGGTGGTGACGCGGCCAAGGGCATCGGTGGCGTAATAGGTGATGTTGTTGGCGGCGTCGGTGCTGGAAATCAGGTGGCCGAGACGGTTGTAGCTGAAGCGGGTGGTCTTGCCGCTGCAGTCGGTGGTGGAAATGAGTTGTCCGGCAGGGTTGTAGAACAGTTTCTTGCTGCCGCCCTTGGCATCGGTGACGCCGGTCAGTTGGCCTTGGGTGTTGTAGGCGTATCGGGTGACGCGGCCGGCAGGATCGGTTTGGGCAATGAGGTTGCCTTGGTTATCGTATTGGCGCTGCCAGGTCTTGCCGTTGGGGTCGATGATGTTGACCGGGTTGTTGTCGGCGTCGTATTCGTAACGGGTAATGGCGCCGGTTGGGTTGAAGACGGCCGTCAGATTGCCGTGCTCGTCGTAGGTGAAGCGGGTGGTGTTGCCGGCACCATCGATTTCCTTGGCGACCTTGCCCTCTTTGGTCCACAGGCGTTGCGCGAAATCGACTCTGCCATCGGGGTGGCGGGTTTCGATGCCGCAGATGAGGTTTTGCCCGGTGTATTGGTACACCTTGACGGTGCCGCCGGCTTCCTGCACTTCGGTCTCGAACAGGTCAGGACGGTATGTGAAGCGGGTGTCTTCGGTGCCGTCGTCGGCGACAGTGCGAATGCAGCGGGCCTTGTGGCTGTCGCCATCCCATGTGAGATTTTGGCCGAAGCCGTGACGGTCGGTGTAGCGCGTCAGCAGGTGCGAGGCATAGGCGTAGTGACGAGGTTGGCCGACGGCATCGGTATATTCGACCAGATCGAGGCCGGAACCTGCGCTCAGGAGTGCGCCTTGGGCATCGCAGGCGGGGGCGTAGCGGTAGCGGGCATGGGTGTGACGGGTGCCGTCGGCGAGGATTTGTTCGATTGCGCCGATGCGGTGCGCAAGCTGGATGTGATGGTGGTTGTGATGCGCGCTGCTGCCGATGATGGCGAGACCGGCTTGCTGATCGGCGGCATGCACTGCAGCAAGGTCGGAGATGACGGCACGGGCGGCGGGGCTGGCGGTGATGAGGCTGTGTTCCTTGGCGGGCATGCATTCGAGCCAGAGGGATTGACCGTCGGTGATAACCAGCAAGGCGTCCGGCGACAGGAGCGCGGCATAGGGATGATGCCGAAAGCGCCCATGGGCTTCGTGGGCGGGCAGGATGAACAGGATGGGACCGGCCTTGGTCTGCTTTTCGCGCAGGAAGTAGCGTGTGGGCCGCTGATCGTGATAGCCGTAGTGGTTGGCCCCTTCGCTCTGGAACAGATCGACATCGCCGTTGCGATAGACCAGCGCGAGCGTGTGTGCGGACAGGCGGCGCAGGGTGAAGGATTCGAAGGCTTCGTCGTGCGACTTGCCGATGGCGATGTCAGGCAGCGGGACGTTACGGCCCATGAAGTCGTGGTAGACCAGGCCATCGTCATGCTGAGTGATCGATGTCGTGTAGGGGGAAGTCCAGCGTGCGCCTAACAGGCTGTCGTCGTAGGGAGCATGAGAGGAGCGGTAGCAGCGCGTGAACGCGATGGGGATCAGGCCGGGGGCGGTGAAATCGGTGTGGTAGAGGATTTCCTCGCCGGTGGCGAAGTGCACAGGGTTGTCGGATTTGGGAGGTACGCCGCCGGGAGCGGTGCCCTGGCAGCCGCAATCCTGCGGGGCGCGTTCTTGTTGCGGGCCGTTCCCGGTCTTGTGGCGGGTGACGTGTTGCTCGTTTTGCGGGCGGTAGGAGGTGTTGGTTTCACCCGTGGTGGCGTTGCGCGGCACGACCTTGGTTTCGCTTTCGCCCTTGGGGGCGGGTCTCGCCTTCTGGTTGCCGGTGACCGCGCCTTGCGAGCGCCCTTTGGTCAGCACCCGTTTGCCCAGGGTGATGATACCCGGGAAGCTTTTGCCGCCTTTCATCGTGATGTCGATGAATTCGGGGCCGTAGCGTTTGACGTCGTTGAGCAAGCCGTTGACACGCTCGACCGGCGACGCGCCGAATACGCTGAATACCTCATTGGCCAGCTTCACATCGGGACGCTGGGCAAACTTGTTCAACTGGCCTTGCAAGCCGTTGACGCTCTTTTTCAATTCGTCATTGATCAGGGGCGTCCAGGTGGGCAATTTGGATTCGACCATCTCTTCCATCCAGGCCAGGGCTTGGCCTTGGCCGATGGCGGCGAGGTGATCGCGGATGTGATGCAACTGGAACTTGGGGTCGAGCATCATGCGCATGGCGGGCTTGAAACCCTTGACCGCGCCGCCCATCATGGGGACGAAGCCGACCACATCGATGGTGGTGGAGACCCAGTTGGGAATGACGGTGTAGCCCCATTCCTTGCGCGCCTGGTCATATGTTCCTAAATCGACGATGTCGCAAACGAGGTCGTAGGCGGCGAAGGCGGTGCCCAGGCCGGGAATGGCACCGACAGTGGCACGCAGGGTGTCGGGGGAAACCCTGACCTTGATGATGTTGTTGATCCAGCGCGACAGGTGGACGAAGGCATCGCGCTCGACTTCGCCGGCCAGCTTGGGGGAGTTGCTGACATCGATGCCTTGGGCAAGGCGCACGATGTGCGGGGTTTGGACGATGAGTTCTTTGGGCTGCGTGCTGTTTTTTTCTTCTGCCATGCGGAGTTGCCTTCCCTGTTGCGGGGTTTGTTTCTTGTTTGCGTGGTTTTTGTTGACTGTGTGCCTCGCTTTAACGCGATGTCAGCCTCCAGGCCATTGCGCATCGCGCAATGTCTGCAAATGATCTCGTATTCTGCGTGCCGCGCCAGATAATTCGCCGGGACCGCCAAATAATTTCCTGTTGTTGCTGTCCACTAAAACAAGAGCGTGATGAATATCGGTTACAGGGAATAGAAGCTCTTTTTCCGCCGTCCATAGCGGATTAGCATGGCACAGCAATTGGGTCATATCTTGCTCGGAAAGCGCGCTTTTACGTACCTCGAATACAGTACGTCGATCCCCCTTCCCCTCCTCCCGCACGTAGTGGTCCTTTGAGGATGGTATATGAGGGGCGTGCTTCAAATATTGTCGCGCATACATCCTGACTTCGATGATTTGACGTTTATCAGCATCCACACCAATCCATTGGGCTGTACCAGCATTAATGGAAAGTCCCACAAACTCCGAATAAACACCGCGCGAGATTAATGAAATTTCGACGGGTGCATCGAATAGCAAGCAATTCGAGCCCTCGCAGACATCTTTTTTATGCATGCCAAAAGAATGTTGATCACATTCCGCGTAGGTGATGGGCATGAGATGAAGGGAGAGTGTGATAATTAGTATCAATCGCGTGGCTGTCTTATGATGCTTATTCCACATAGTATGCGTACATCCTTTTCATTTTGGCGCCTCGGCCTGCAGCGTGCAAATATCACCACAATCCCAATTACTGCGATTGCAACCAGTATCCATGCATAAGATTCAAACAATTCACATATCGTTTCTTTGAGCTACTTGGTGAAAGCAAAATTAGCTTGCACTACATTTGTTGTCGAGATCTGATCAAGATGCTTCAAGTCGTTTAAATAATATCCGTCATAAGAAAGTGTGTAACTATGCGTTCCATTTTTGAAGGCGTAACTATTTGTTATATCAAGAGTATTTTCTCGTTTTGAATGAGGTTCAATAGCGACATAATCATCAGCATCGAGTGGGGCTCTCTTCACCATGAAACCGATATAGTCGATATTTTCCCCATTAGTTGTTTTTATAGTGAAAAATGCATTAGACAAGGCTTTTGCAGCGGCGATTGACTTCGGAACAAACACGGTGTTAGCAGTTTGATTGTCAAAAACCATTTTTACCAAAACATGGTTCTGCTGCGTCTCAACAATTATTTCTTCTTTAAATTGACTCATCCTATTTCCTCCTGCACAACTGATTAATAACAAAAGTAAAAAACAAACTGAGGCTATCCGTGTTTTGATCGATACCATATTCATGGTGCATTTTCCAAGTAATACTCAAAGCTATCGGCGTGCTTCAATGCTCCAGCCGAATTAGTAGATGCAAGCGCATGTGATGCTGATACGCCATAAATTGTTTTTCCATCGATCATATCCACGGTACCGCCGATATCTGTGAAATGCGACATTTCATGTACTAAGGTTCCAGCTTTGGAGTCAGAACCAGTCATTGGAGCACTAAAAAATTTAGTTCCTACAAAGATAGTATGTTCAGTGTCATTGGGATTAACGTAAGCAAACAATTTGCTTGGCTCAACTCCGATTCTCTCCACAGTTTTTAAATCTGGAACCCTAAAATTGTCGGGGGTCATTCCTTTATTAAGAGCAAGCATTCTATCTACACGACCTTCAATCTCCTTTTTAGCAATCGCATCGGTCGTTCCAAAAGCCTTTTTGAAATCCGCTTGATCTTGCGTATTCCAGCGTTTGAGTGCTGCTTGCTTGTTCTCTAGCATCTTGCGTTGCGCCACCAATGCTTTCTTGATGTCCTCTTTTTGGGCATTAGTAAATTCCCCCTCTTTACTTGGGGAAGACGCACCTCCTTCTTTAGGTGCGTTCTCGATAGGAGTATTTCCCGCCGCATTTGCGGCATTATCTGAAGCAGCCCCTTCCCCATCTTCCGGCAACGGTTCATCCAGCTTCGACTCGATCCCCGCATCTTGCACATGCAACCAATCCTGCATGCCCTTGAACGGATTCGGGTCCACGGTGTAGAGAACTTGTGCCGCCCCTGCAGGCACTCCCGCCAGCACCGCCTTGCCAGCAGCATCGAGCCCGCCTTGCTTGATTGCGCCGTCAGCCAGGATCGCTTTGTAATTCGCGCCCTTGATGGGGAAGGCGTTTTCGTACAGATGCTCCAGCACCATGTCGCCTTTCTTCATCGGCGCTTGCGGCAAGGCGCCGCTGTAGTTGCCGCCCGCCGGACCCGTCAGGTTCTTGGTCGCACCATGGATATTTACCGCCCCCGGTGCCTTGAATGAAATCTGCCCGTTCTCGATCAGGATCTGGCATCCGCCAGCAGTGATCCTGATGCGCTTGGCAGCCGCAAAATCGATATCGCCGGCAATGGATGCCAGCGTCACGTCCTTCTTCGCCGTGGCTTCGATATTGTCGTCTTGCGCCTGAAGCTGCACCTTGCCCTTGCCGGCGAATAGCTTCATACCTTCGGTGACAACGAACACGCTATAGGACTGCTTGACCGCGATGGAATAACGATTGCCAATGGCGACGTTCATGTCCTTTTGGCTGGACAAATGCACATTCTCACCAGCGGTGATTTGCCAGCTCTTGGGAGTGGCTCCGAGAATGCCTGCCGGACTGGACAAGGCCAAAATGGGTTCTTCATATCCGGCCACTTCCGCCTGCTGGCCGGTGTCGCCCGATTGGGTATAGGTCTTTTCCGCTACCTGGATCAGGCGCTTGGCTTCGTCGTTGGCTTCCAATGGATCGGCATGGTGATCCTTGGCGGCATCGGACAAGGTCTTCGACAGTTCGAGGCTGCCCTTCAACTGGGTGGTCAGTTCCTTGCTGTCCAGATGGGTGCCCCTGGCATTGTCACGGGCATCGGTGGAAATGAGCATGCCCTTGGCGGCACGGAAGGCGGCATAGCCATCCGTGCGCGCTTCCAGACCTTCGCCGCGCGGCTGGCCTTTGCCGCCCACGCGAGGATGCACCAGATAGCCCTGGTTCAAGGCGGTGTTGCTGTGGTCGGTCGCCACCCGGATGCGCTGCTCGCCGGTGGTGTCGTCCCATACG
>Ga0207657_10006188_pt1 | contig 12438 bp, 7 predicted proteins | sample KBSC33metaG_FD_184316 | JGI IMG/M metagenome (GOLD analysis project Ga0207657, IMG submission 184316) | Corn rhizosphere microbial communities from Kellogg Biological Station, Michigan, USA - KBS C3-3 metaG (SPAdes) (version 2) | ecosystem: Host-associated > Plants > Roots > Rhizosphere > Soil ...
TCCGTCACGAAGAACCAGTCGGAGATGCTGTCGGTGACGAGGCGGTTGATTTCTTCCGGCATCGCCATGTCGAAGCTGCGCAGGCCCGCCTCGACGTGGGCGACGGGGATGTTGAGTTTCTTGGCGACGATCGAGCACGCGAGCGTGGAATTCACGTCGCCGACGACGAGCACGGCATCCGGGCGCTCGCCCAGGCACAACTCCTCGAAACCGATCATGATCTTGGCCGTCTGCTGGGCGTGGCTGCCGCCGCCGGCCGCCATGAACACATCGGGCTGCGGGATGCCGAGCTCTTCGAAGAACACGTCGTTCATCTCGCGGTCGTAGTGCTGGCCCGTGTGGATGATCTTGAACGCGGGCGCATCCGGCCGTGCCTGCAGGGCGCGCACGATCGGCGCGATCTTCATGAAGTTGGGGCGGGCACCGGCGACCAGATAGATGAGCATTTGAAACAATCCCTTGTTTAGTTATGGAAAAACACTGTTAGAAAAACGCTATTGTAAACTTGCACTCGACCGGGACGGCGGACGATACGGCGCTGATCTTCAGCACATCGCACGGTTGCATGCTTTCCGCGCTCCCGGCATACCAGCCGAGCGGCGGATTTTCGTGGCCGCGCACCAGTTCCAGCTTGAGGTCCGCGCCGTGCGCCTGCATCTGCAGTGTGAAGCGTTTGCCCCGTACGTGCAGGCCGGAACTGTTCAGCCGCACGTCCAGGCCGGGCGCGAAATGCCAGAACAGCTCGAACTGGTGATGCTTCTTCGCGGCGATCTCGTCGCGCACGGTCAACGTGGCGCTGGCCGCGTCGAAGCGGACGCTGCGCATGTGCCGCACGGGGTCCGCGAGGCGCTCGTAGCCGTCGTGCGCGCCGCGGAAATCGAATTCGTGCGGCGATTGCGGCATGCGCTCGATCGACGCCCGCGCCTTTTTCAGCCACATGGCGCGCCCGCCGGACACCGACTGGTCGAGCCCGTCGATGCGCACCGTGTTGTGCGCCGACGTGCCGCGGAAATACTCGCGCCACTTCGGCTCCTGCCACGACGCATACGCGCCAGGGTCGACGAGGCATTCCTCCCCGCCGACGGACAGGGTCAGCGCCAGCGCGTCCGCGTGGCCGTGCGCGGCGAAGCCGAGGTAGCCGAGCGGGCCGCAGTCGACCATGCCCTTGATCTCGTTCGCCTCGCCGAAGTGCGAGCCGAACAGCAGATAGCCGCCGTCCGGAAATGCCCAGCCCGTCTCGGACTCGTGCGGGTCCGCGTCGGGCCGCTTGCCGGGCACCGTGTGCAGCAGCCAGCGCACGCCCGGATGCGCGGGCGCGAGGCGGTGCAGCACGGCGTCGCCCAGGGCCAGCAATTGTTCGATGCGGTTGCCGCCGGGCGCATCGAGGCGGAACGCGAGGCCGGCATCGGTGTCGCCCACTCGCGGCACGTTGCCGCCCACGTCGCGCACGGAACGCAGGAAGCGCTGCGCGCGCTGCAAGGCGGTCCAGTAGGCGCGCGAGAACGGATGGTCGCACGCCTGGCCGACGAGGCCCGCGACGAACAGGCACTCCAGCGAGAACACGTGGTAGGCAAACGCCTGCTCGCGGTTCACGCCGTCGCGCGAGAACTGGACTTGCGCCTCGTGCTCCAGCTCGCGCCGCGCCTGCTCCTGCCACGCGCCCGACGCATCCCAGCACGGCCACACGGACGCGCCCACGTACAGCCCGGCCAGTTCGCCGATCAGGTGGTTGTCGGCGGACGAATGGCGCGACAGGTTGCGCGCGATCGCGCTGCAATGGGCGTGGATCGAATCGAGCCAGTCGGCGCGCAGGCGCTCGCCCTCCTCGCCCGCGAACAGGCTGCTCCCCTCGCCGCCGACCAGCTGCCACACGAGGCCCCAGTTGACGAGGCGGATCCCCAGTTCCAGCGGACTCGTCCAATTGGGCCCGACGAGCGGCGGACACTGGTCGAGCCAGCTGCGCAGCTGCGTGTGCAGCGCGTGCAGCCAGGCCGGGTCGTGCGTCAGCGCCCATGCCTGCGCGAGGCGCACGAGGTGCAGGTGCCGGTTCAGTTCCCACACGTGCTGGATGTCGCCGACCTGCTCGCGGTTCCCCGTCGCGATGTCGCCGCCGTAGATGCTCGGGCCGACGACGCCGCTGTCCGGATCGCGGTTCCACACGGGCGGCACGCCGACGTCGAAGCGCCGGTTGCCGAACAGGACGACGTGGCCGGCGCAGATGCTGTCGGCGTCCGCCAGCAGCGCATCGCGTTCCGCCTGCGGCAGCGCGGGGCTGCCCTGGACGTTGAACGTGCGGGCACGGGGCAGCGGCGGCGCGGCGCGGGCGCGCACGCGCTTCGCCACGCGCGTGACGGCGGCCTGCCGGATCCGGTAGCCGACTTCGGCCACGGACATGCAGCGCAAACGGTTGACCAGCCAGACCATCCCTGTCGCTTCGCTCATCATTATGTCCCCGCCTGTTGACGGTGGCACGCGGACGGCCGCCCGCGCGCCACCTCGGTTGAGTATTGTTGTTCGATGGTTGCGCGCGCACGTGCCGCCAGCCGGTCGCGCAGGGCGGAGCCGCCCGGGAGTGATGCAAGCGCGCTGGCGGGCGCCTGTTCGCGGTGCGCCCCGGCCACATGGCCGTCGCGCAGGATGATGGGCAAGCGATGGGCGTCCGGGCGGCGGGTGGCTTTCACGCGCGCGCCTCTGGGGTCATCGTCTTGCGTCGTTGTGACAAGGTATGCGCCCTTATGAATTCGACAATATTTCGATAATACATCATGCTTTTCCGGCAGTGCGCACGGTACGGCGCGCACATGCGGGCCGGTTGGCCCGGAACGGCGTGTTCCTGTTAGTTTCTACAACATTGTTACGCAGAATATCACAGGTCCGCCCGGCATTACATGACGTACGGTACCTCCTGCCGCGCGCACGTTGGGACGTCGTGGGCCGGATTTAACAATTCCCCGTCAGGCGCGATAACAATCCAGGATCCGGGGAAGGGCCTGGAACACGTCCAGCGGACAGGTGTCCGGCAACGGCATCTTCACCGGAGGGCGGCCGAGGATGTCGGCCAGGCGCTGCACGAGCCTGGGCATGGTCTCCGCCAGTAGCAACTGGCCGTCGTAGTACTGGTACGCGGCCAGCTCGGGCGTGCCGCCGCGCGCGAGGGCCACGCACGGCTTGCCCAGTGCCAGGGCCTCCAGCACCGTGGCGGGACACGCTTCCTCGAGCAGCGAGGGCATGACCAGCACGTGGCTGCGCGCCGCCATGCGGATCACGTCGTCGTGGGGCCGCCGGCCGAGGAAGCGCACTTGCGGCCCGGCGTGCTGGCGTTCGAGTCCCGGGCGCAGCGGTCCGTCGCCGGCGACGGTCACCGTCGCGTGGCGCGGCAGCCAGCCCTGCACCTGCGCGAGGAATTCGCCGACGCCCTTGCCCACATCGATGCGGCCGGCGATCAGGACGTCACCCGCCGTGACGTCGCCCGGGGCGGCCGCGTGCTCGCGCAAGCGCGCGTACGGGACGAAGTCGTGGATCACGCGCGCATGCGACAGGTCGGCATCGGGCACGGCGCGCAGGAACGCGCGGCGCAGGAAATCGGAGACGAAGATGGTCTTGTGCCGCGCGAACGCCTCCGCGGCGCCCGAGCGGTAGCGCCCGACGGCGAGGCCGGACACGGTGCGGCGCAGCGAATTCGGCGTCGGGTGGAGGCAGGCGGCGCAATCGCGCACGTCGCGCGTGTCGCACACGTGCTCGTCCTTGAAGCGCAGCCGCGTCACGCATTCGCTGCCCTGGTCGTGCCGGGTCTGGACGAAGTTCACGGCGACGGGCACGTAGCGGCCCACCATCGGCAGATGGCCGTGGTAATGCACGACGTCGTACTGGTCGGCCACGCGCATCAGCGCCTGGGCGACGCGGCGCGCGAACCAGGGCCGCTTGGCCGGATTGAACAGGCCCAGTTGGGCCTCGTTCCAGCCGGGATGCGCGAACCCGAAACCGGGCAGCACGCGCCCGCGAAAGCCCATGTCGGCGGCGGCGCTAGCGTGGACACGTTCGCTGCGCCCCATGATGTCGACGGCATGTCCCTGGTCGAGCAGCGCGTTCGACAGCGTGACCACGTGCGCGCCGAGCCCGCTCGTCACGGCACCCGGCAGGTCTTCCGATACCATCAGGATCTTCACACCGCATTCCTCATCGACAACAAACCGCGGGCGTGCCAACGTCCAGCCCGCCGCATTACATATACGACGAGCGGGCCAAACGCGGCGCGCGCCTGCGCGGCAGTTTGCCGAGGCTGTGTTCGCGGTAGTTATGCGAACTGAACCGCGTTGCAGCGGTCATACGTATCGTCGAGTTAACTCATGAGGAGTGACGATGCGCGACCAGCCATTCGACGATGTGTTCGCCCAGTTGACGGCGGTTCAGCTGTCGGCAACCGACTTGGCCCGGCTGCGGGAGTGGATCGCGGGCATTGCTGATCCTGACGAGTGCATCGCTCTGATCGAGCAGGTCGCGCGACGACGGCCGTGTCCGCGCTGCGGTTGTGCCCGCGTCCACCGTTGCGGCCAGGCCAGCGGCCTGCAGCGCTTTCGCTGCCTCGGCTGCGGGCGCAGCTATAACGCGCTGACCGGTACGCCGCTCGCAAGGTTACGGAAGAAAGAGCACTGGCTGGCGTATCTGCAATGCGTGCTCGACTCGCGTACCGTGCGCGAAGCGGCGCGCGTGGTCGGCGTCCATCGGACGACCAGTTTTCGCTGGCGTCATCGCTTCGTTCCAGGCGCGATGCGCGATCGGCCGGCAACATTGTCGGCCATCGTCGAGGCGGACGAGACGTACCGCCTAGAATCGCAGAAGGGGTCACGCCACATGACGCGCAAGCCGAGGAAGCGCGGCGGCGTCGCGACAAAGCGCGGCATCAATAAAGAACACGATTGCTTGCTCGTCGCGCGCGATCGCAGTGGGCAGACACTGGATTTCCATACTGGCCGCGGACAGGTGACGCTGGCGCAATTGGAAAAGTGCCTCAAGCCCGTGCTGCCGCCTGACGTCCTCTTGATCAGCGATTCGGCGCTCTCGTATCGCCACTTCGCGCGGCAAGCGGGCATCATGCACGAGATGGTGAACACGAAGAAAGGTGGCCGGGCGCGCGGTGCGATCCACATTCAGAACGTCAACGCATGGCACAGCCGCTTCAAGAGCTGGCTGGTGCGGTTTCGCGGCGTCGCGAGCCGCTACCTGATCAATTACTCGGGCTGGCAACGCGTGCTCGATGCGCGACGGCTGACGACGCCTGTCCATCTGCTTTGCGCTGCCGTTGAGCTCGGCTAAACGGCTGAGTTACCGACTTAACGCGAACACAGCCTTTGCCGATGCGGGTGTGCGGGTTATTCGCCTTTTGCGCGCGCGTCGAGGCGTTCCCAGCGCTCGAGCGCGTCGAGCAGCAACTCCTCGATTTCCGCGTAACGGGCATTGATGCGACGCGCGTCGGCGGGATTCGTCTTGTAGAAGTCGGGCGCGTTCAGCTGCGCCGTGATCGCGGACTGCTCGTCTTCCAGGGTGGCAATCAGCTGCGGCAATTCTTCCAGCTCGCGCTGTTCCTTGTAGCTCAGCTTGACCTTCCTGGCCGCCGCAGCCTGCGCGGCCGGCGGGGCCTCGGCCGCCTTCGCGGGCGCAGCCTTTGGTGCCGGTGCCGGTGCCGGGGCGCTCTTCACGCGCTCCCAATCGCTGTAGCCGCCGACGAATTCGCGCCACGTGCCCTGCCCTTCGGACACGATGACTTGCGTGACGACGTTGTCGAGGAACGTACGGTCGTGGCTGACGAGGAACACGGTGCCCGTGTAGTCCGTCAGCAGCTCTTCCAGCAATTCCAGCGTGTCGATGTCGAGGTCGTTGGTCGGTTCGTCGAGCACGAGGCAGTTCGCGGGCTTGGCGAACAGGCGCGCCAGCAGCAGGCGGTTGCGCTCGCCGCCGGACAGCGATTTCACGGGCGACCGCGCGCGCTCGGGCGCGAACAGGAAGTCGCCCAGGTAACTCATCACGTGCTTGCGCTGGCCGTTGATCTCGACCCAGTCGCTGCCGGGCGCGATCGTGTCGGCGAGGGTCGCTTCTTCGTTCAGCTGGGCGCGCATCTGGTCGAAGTAGGCGACGTTCAAGCGGGTCCCCAGCTTGACGGTGCCGCTGTCCACGGTCTCTTCGCCGAGGATGATTTTCAAGAGCGTCGTCTTGCCCGCACCGTTCGGGCCGATCAGGCCGACCTTGTCGCCGCGCATGATCGTGCCGGTGAAGTTCTTGACGATCGTCTTCTCGCCGTACGACTTCGAGATGTTGTCCAGTTCCGCGACGATCTTGCCGGAGCGCTCACCGGTCGCCACGTCGATGCGCACCTGGCCCTGCTGGTCGCGCCGCGCGGCGCGCTGCAGGCGCAAGTCTTCCAGGCGGCGCACGCGGCCTTCGTTGCGGGTGCGGCGCGCTTCCACGCCCTTGCGGATCCACACTTCTTCCTGCGCGAGCACCTTGTCGAACTTGGCGTTCTCGACCTCTTCGATCGCGAGCAGTTCGCGCTTGCGTTCCTGGTACTTGCTGAAATTGCCGGGGAACGACAGCAGGCGGCCGCGGTCGAGTTCGACGATGCGCGTGGCGACGTTGTCGAGGAACCGGCGGTCGTGGGTGATGAACAGCACGGAGCCGCGGAATTCGCGCAGCAGGCCTTCCAGCCACTGGATCGACGTGAAGTCCAGGTGGTTCGTGGGCTCGTCCAGCAGCAGCACGTCCGGGCCGGACACGAGCGCGACGGCGAGCGCCACACGCTTCTGCATCCCGCCCGACAAGGTGCCCATCGTCGCGTCGCCCGCGAGGCCCAGCCGGTCGAGCGTGGTCTCCACGCGGTTGCCGAGGTTCCACGCATCCGTCGCGTCAAGCTTCACCTGCAGGTCGTGCATGCGCTCCATGACGGCATCGTCATTGCCCTGGCCGAACTGCCCCGTCAGCGCCTCGTACTCGGCCAGCATCGCCTTCTGGTCGCCCATGCCGGCGGCGACGGCGTCGAACACGGTCATCGCGGGATCGAACACGGGTTCCTGCTCGACGTACGCGATCTTGACGTTCTGCTGCATGACGAGGAGGCCGTCGTCCAGTTTCGAGCGGCCGGAGATGATCTTCAGCAGCGAGGACTTGCCCGTGCCGTTGCGGCCGATGAGACCGACGCGCTCGCCGGCTTCCAGCGAGAAATCGGCATGATCGAGCAGCGCCACGTGGCCGAATGCCAGTTGCGCGGAAGTGAGGGAGATGACAGCCATGGTGTGAGCGGAATGAGAAAGCAGGCATTGTACCGAAGGGCACGCGCCTGATGCGGCTGGGGAAGCGGTGAAAGTGGTGTCGCCAGCAGGAATCGAACCTGCATCTAAGTCTTAGGAGGACCTTGTACTATCCATTGTACTATGGCGACACTCTGCATATTGCAGCCAGCTATTCTACCTGACTGACGCCCCTCCCACAATCGCCCGGCCGCGCCGGCGGCGCCCGCGCGGTTTCTTACGCCCCTCGTTCCGACTTATCGGAAGCCCAATCCGGCGTTATTCAAGGCAATAAAAATAACCGGAACAAAACCGCTTTTATTCAAATCTATTTATTCGAAAGAATTGTAACGTTTTATATCGCTCGCTGGACCGATATGCAAAATGCGTGTTATATTTTTCGCCCATCGTTTTAACAATCTGTTTTCTGGGAATGCATCAAATCGGTGCATTGCACCGTTTTGATTCACCCGATCAAACCGTAATGAATCCGGATTCACCGGCCACGCGCCGGTGCCGAATCGATTTCGCCATGCGTCCATGCTGATTCGCCATTCGCGAAGGGCCGGCCGCATTCTGACTGACAACCATCGTTCTTCCGCGAGATTCCCATGACTACGAATACCCTCAAGTACGATTTGCCGGCCGGCATAGTAGTGTTTCTTGTCGCCTTGCCCCTGTGTCTCGGTATTGCCCTCGCATCGGGCGCCCCTCTGTTTTCCGGGATTATTTCCGGCATTATCGGCGGCATCGTCGTCGGACTCGCAAGCGGCTCGCACACGAGCGTGAGCGGCCCCGCCGCCGGGCTGGCGGCCGTCGTGCTGGCGTCGATCACGAAACTCGGCGCATTCGAGATCCTGCTCGCGGCGATCGTCATTGCCGGCGCCCTGCAATTGATCATGGGCGTCGCCCGCGCCGGCGTCATCGCGAATTACATTCCATCGAACGTCATCAAGGGATTGCTGGCGGCGATCGGGATTTTATTGATCCTGAAACAGCTGCCGCATGCGATCGGCTATGACGCGAATCGCGCGGACGAATCGTCATTTATCCAGGCCAACGGCGAAAATACGTTTTCCGCGATCCTGCACGCATTCGCCGCCATTACGCCGGGCGCGCTGATCATCGCCCTGCTGTCGATGCTCGCACTCGTGTATTGGGACAAGACGCCGCTGAAAAACGTCAAATTGCTGCCCGCCCCCTTGTTCGTCGTCGTATTGGGCGTCGCGCTGCAACTGGCGTTCGAGCAGTTTTTCCCGGCACTCGCCATCGCGCCGGCGCACCTCGTCGATATTCCGCCCGTCGATACGAGTAATCTCGGCGCCTACCTGCAATTGCCCGACCTCGCCCATTTCACGAATCGCGACGTTTGGATCGTCGGCGTCACGATCGCCATCGTCGCGTCGCTGGAAACGCTGCTGAACGTCGAGGCCGTCGACAAGCTCGACCCGCACAAGCGCGAGACGCCGCCGAACCGCGAGCTCGTCGCGCAAGGCCTCGGCAATATCTGCGCCGGGCTGCTGGGCGGCTTGCCCGTCACGTCCGTCATCGTGCGCAGCTCCGTCAACGTGCAGAACGACAACCGGACGAAGGCGTCCAGCGTCATCCACGGCCTGCTGCTGCTCGCCAGCGTGCTCGTGCTGGCCCCGATGCTGAACCTGATCCCGCTGGCCGCACTGGCCGCCATCCTCATCGTGACGGGCTACAAGCTGGCCAAGGTCTCGCTGTTCCGCGACATGTACAAGAAGGGCTGGTCGCAGTTCGTGCCGTTCGTCGTCACCGTCGCCGCCATCGTCCTGACCGACTTGCTGACCGGTGTGCTGATCGGCCTCGCCGCCAGCCTGTTCTACCTGATGCGCAGCCATTTCAAGAATCCGTTCTCGATCGAGCAATATCGCCTGCACATCGGCGACGTCATCAAGATGGAGCTGCCGAACCAGGTGTCGTTCCTGAACAAGGCGACGATCAAGAGCGCGCTGTGGGACATCCCGGCCAACGCGAACGTGCTGATCGACGCGTCCGGCACGGACTACATCGACAACGACGTGCTGGAAATCATCGACGACTACCGCGTCGTGGCGGCCGAACGCAACGTCCGCCTGAACGTCATCGGCCTGCGCGACGAATACCGCCTGCAGGACCCGATCCAGTTCGTCCCTGCCCTCGACCGCGACACGCAGAAGAAGCTGCGCCCCGACGACGTGCTGCACCTGCTGCGCGACGGCAACGAGCGCTTCCGCACGGGCCGCACGACGAACAAATACTACCTGCACCAGGCCGAGGCGACGGCGTCCGGCCAGCACCCGATGGCCGTCGTCGTCAACTGCATCGATTCGCGCACGTCGCCGGAAATCATCTTCGACGCGGGTCTCGGCGACCTGCTGACGGTGCGCATCGCCGGCAACGTGATCAGCCGCGAAATCATCGGCAGCCTGGAAATCGCGCACAAGCTGGGCGCCAAGCTGATCGTCGTGAAGGGTCACTCGAGCTGCGGTGCCATCGGCCTCGCGCTGCAGAACGAAAAAGGGCACAGCGTGGGCGCCATCACGGGCAAGATCCGCAAGGCGATCGACGATTGCCAGTGCGGCGCGCAGCACGCGCCTACGGGCCAGGCCATGCTGGAGCAGGTCACGCGGCGCAATATCGAGAACTCGCTGGACGAGATCATCGCGGGCAGCGCCTTCCTGCGCGAGCGCATCGCGCGCGGCGAGATGGGCCTCGTCGGCGCCTACCACGACATCGCCACGCGGACCGTGCATTTCGGCGAGCTCGTCACGCCGGACCGCATCGACGGCCCGCTGGCCGCCTGATTGCGCCGGGCGCTGCGCCGCTCAGGCGGTTGCGGCGCCCGTCTCCGCCCCGGTCTCCGCGCCCTGGCCCTGGCACAGCAGGGCGCCGACCTTATCGACCAGCGCGTTCATCGCGAACGGCTTGGTCAGGATTTCCATCTGCGCGGGCAGCTTCTCGTTCTTCATGACGGTGCTTTCCGCATAGCCCGTCACCATCAGAACGGGAAGCTGCGGCCACTGGGTGCGGACGTGATCCGCCAGCTGACGGCCGTTCATGCCGTTCGGTAGCCCGACGTCCGTCACGAGCATGTCGGGCCGCGCCTCCTTCAGCAGGCGCAGCGCCTGCGGGGCATCGCACGCGGCCAGCACCGTGTAGCCCTGCAGTTCCAGCACTTCGCTCATCACGGCGCGGATGTCGTCCTCGTCGTCGACGACCATCACGACGCCCTTGCGCGTGCCCGCCGCCAGCGGCGGCTCGGCGTCCTGGCCGGCCGCCGGCACCGTCTCGACGAGGTGGCGTGGCAGCAGCAGCCGGACTTCCGTCCCCTGCCCCGGCAGCGATTCGATCCGCACGTTGCCGCCGGACTGGTGCGCGAAACCGTACACCATCGACAGGCCCAGCCCCGTCCCCTGCCCCATCGGCTTGGTCGTGAAGAACGGGTCGAACGCGCGCGCCACGACGTCGGGCGCCATGCCGGCGCCGTTGTCGCGCACGCTCACCTGCACGTATTCGCCGGGCCGCAGGTCGCCGTGGCGGCGCGCCTGGGCGGGCGTCAGGGTGACGTTTTCCGTCTCGATGACGAGCAGCCCGCCTTCCGGCATCGCGTCGCGTGCATTGTTCGCGAGGTTCAGCAGTGCGCTTTCGAGCTGGTTCGGGTCGCACAACGTCGTCCACAGCGCGGTCGCGAGCCGGGTGCGCACGGCGATGGCGGGGCCGGCCGCCCGCTCGATCAGGTCCGTCATCGACATCACGAGCGCATTGACGCTGGTCGGCTTCGGGTCGAGCGCCTGGCGGCGCGAGAACGCCAGCAACCGGTGCGTGAGCGCCGCCGCGCGCTGCGTCACGCCGAGGGCGGCGTCGATGCGCGTGGGCAGGTCGCCCGTCTGGCCCATGCGCAGCCGCAGCTTCATCAGTTCCAGGTGGCCCGTGACGCCGGCCAGCATGTTGTTGAAGTCGTGCGCAAGGCCGCCCGTCAGCTGGCCCACCGCTTCCATCTTCTGCGCCTGGCGCAGCGCTTCCTCGGCCTGGCGCAACGCGTCGGCCTGGTGCTTTTCCGCCGTGATGTCGCGCGCGACGCCGTACAGCAGCTCGCCTTCCGGGGAGATGGTCCAGGAGACCCAGCGATACGACCCGTCCTTGTGCTGCACCCGCACTTCATAGCCGACGAGCGGCGTGCCGGCGGCCAGCAGATGCATCTTGTCCAGCACGTCGTCACGGTCTTCCGGGTACACGAGTTCCAGGAACGGGCGCGTCGTCGCCTCGTCGGCCGTCCAGCCGAACGATGCCGTGAACGCCGGGTTCACGGTGAGGAAGCGGCCCGTTGCCAGCGACGCCGCGCACATCACGTCCGGCGAAATGCGCCACAGCCGTTCGCGGTCGCTCGCGTGCGCGGCGACCTGGTGCGTCAAGGCCTCGTTCAGGCGGCGCAGCGTCTCTTCCTTCTGGCGCAGCGTCGCCAGCGCACGCACCTTGCCCGTCGTTTCCGTCACCGTGCACAGGATGCCGCCGACGGTGCCGTCGTCGTCGCGCACGGGGCTGCACGAGAACGTGAACCAGGCCTGCTCCGGATGGCCGTCGCGCGCCATCAGCACGGGCATGTCTTCGTAATAGCTGGCCTCGCCGGCATACGCTTTCGCGGCGATGGGCCCGACCGTGTCCCACACGTCCGGCCACACCGTGTGGAACGGCAGGCCCAGCGCGGACTTGTCGCCGAGCAGCGGCGAGTACGCGTCGTTATGGAAACTGATCAGGTCCGGCCCCCACGCGAGCAGCGAGGGGAAGCGGGAATTCAACGTGAGGCCCAGCGCCGTGCGCAGCGCGGCGGGCCAGTCTTCGATGGGGCCGAGCGGCGTCGGGCGCCAGTCCCGGTCGGCAATGCGCGCAGCCATCTGGCCGCCGCCCGTGAGGAAGGTCAGGCTGGGAGTTACCGTGGTCTTCATAGTCCTCGCTCATGCAATCCCTGGTCAATGGCCGCTCCCGGCAGTCTGCGCCGCCGTGAAAAGTCGACTATTTTAATGACAAGCAGATGACGGACGGCGCGCGCTTGGCGCGGTCCGCACGGGGCAAAAAAGACGCCCGCAAAATGCCGTACTGCCTGGGAAGAGATGCACGCCGGCCACGGCAAAGGATCAGTATGCCGCATTCTGACAAC
>Ga0207657_10006190_pt1 | contig 12435 bp, 12 predicted proteins | sample KBSC33metaG_FD_184316 | JGI IMG/M metagenome (GOLD analysis project Ga0207657, IMG submission 184316) | Corn rhizosphere microbial communities from Kellogg Biological Station, Michigan, USA - KBS C3-3 metaG (SPAdes) (version 2) | ecosystem: Host-associated > Plants > Roots > Rhizosphere > Soil ...
AGGTCACCGACAAGGTCACCTTGTCGCGGTCGACACTCATCTTCACCGCGCGGGTCTTCTCGCTGGCGATGGTCGAGACGCGGTCGACGCCGGCCGAGAAGCTCTTCGGGTCGAGCTTCAGGAGTTTGTCGTTCGCGGTCGGGATCACCCGGTTGTAGTCGGGGAAGGTGCCGTCGATCAGCTTGCTGGTCAGGATCGCGCTGCCGAGCCCGAACCTGATCTTGGTTGGCGAAAGGGAAATCTCGACGGTGCCTTCGAGCTCCTCGAGCAGCCGGTAAAGTTCGGTCACCGCTTTGCGCGGGACAATGACGTCGGGCATGCCGTCGGCGCCGTCGGGCCGAGCAACCGTGACCCGCGCGAGCCGGTGACCATCGGTCGCGGCAGCGCGCAGTTGATCGTCCACCACGTGGAGGAAAATGCCCATCAGATAGTAACGGGTTTCCTCGCTGGAGATTGCAAAACGCGTCTTCTCGATGATCTCGCGCAGCGTTGCCGCGGGAAGTTCGAAACGCGTCGGCAGCTCGCCCTCGGCGATCACCGGGAAATCGTCGCGCGGCAGCGTGGAGAGGTTGAACCTGGCGCGGCCGGCAACGACCTGCATCTTGCCCTCGGCGGCGGCCAGCTCGACCTGGCTGCCCTCGGGGAGCTTGCGGACAATGTCGAAGAAGGTGTGGGCGGAAACCGTGGTCGCGCCGGCCTGCGTGACGTTCGCGGGCACCGTCTCATCGACCTGGAGGTCGAGGTCGGTCGCCATCAGCCGCAGCGAGCCATCGTCGCGTGCCTCCATCAGCACGTTGGACAGGATCGGGATCGTGTTGCGCCGTTCCACGACCGATTGGACGTGGCCCAGGCTCTTGAGGAGAGTCGCCCGCTCAATCGTCGCTTTCATGTCGCCAAGGCCCCATCGCTGCCAGCTGTCGCAAGCACTATAGCGAGCCGATTGGCGCGCGGAAGCATTATGATGCGCGAAGCCTATATGGGGCCCGCTCAGCCAAGCGGGCGCAACATCTTGCGGCTACTTGCCGGCTTTTTGGCCGACGGCCGGTCCGCTTACCTTTTTCGCCGGCATCAGCAGCGCGTCGATGTGGTGGACGACGCCGTTCGTATAGGTCTCGTCCCCCTGGGTAATCGTCGCCTTGTGTCCGGCAGAATCGGTGAGGACCGTCTTGCCGCCCTCCTTGGTGGCGGTCAGCGTTTCCCCGCTGACGGTGGCGAGGACGCCCTTGCCCTTGTTCTTGTCGATGACCTTGTCGATGTCCGCCACGAGGACCGTTCCCGGGAGGATCAGGTGGGTAAGCACGCCGGTGATCTGCGCCCGGTTTTGCGGGGTCGCGTCAAAGGTTCCGGCGGGCGCCGAGGCGAACGCCGCGTCATCGGGCACGAACACGGCGTAGGGGCCCGGACCGGCGAGCGTCTGATCGAGGCCAGCGGCCTTGGCGGCAGTCATGAAGCGACTGTTCTGAGCAAGCCCGGCTGCGATCGTCTTGGTGCCCGCGATCTTTTTCGCGTCCTTGGTCTGCGCCTGGGGCGCGCCGCCGGCAGTCTTGTTGTCCTTGTTGCATGCACTGACCGCGAGCATCGCCGCGGTCGCCATCACGAGCCCGAACGCCTGGGTCCTCATGGCCGTACTCCCTTTCGTTTGAGTTACGAAATGGCCCGGTGGGGATTGGGTTCCACATCCGGGCCATTTGTCATTCAACGTTAAGTGAGCAGTGACGCCACGACCGCTGTCACGATCTGCGTCACCGGGTCGACCTGATAGATGTACCCGTTGTTATAGCGGTACCAGGCGTTCGGCGTGTCATAGTAGGTGGCCCGATAGTCGTAGGGCACGTTGTAGACATCGTACCCCATCGGCAGGGCCTGACCGACAGTAAAGCCCGGCGCCATCAGCGCCGCCACGGACGTGATCAGGCTGCTGCGCTGATCATATTGGTAGATCGCGCCCGGCGCATACCAATAGCCGTAATCCGGCGTGTCATAATACAAGGTCCGGTACTGCATCGGGACGTTGTAGTAGCTGTACGCGCTCGGCAAGAGTTGCCCGACCCCATAGCCGGCGGCGTACATCGGGATTACGTTTTCGACGTACCCGTCGTCGCAGTCGACCTGGTAGATCACACCGTCATAGTAGCGGTTACACAGCTCGCCATAGTCCGGATAGAACGAGTTCAGCCCGTAATAGTCCGGCACGTAGCTCGCCATGTACGGCTGCGGCAGATACTGACCCGGCAGGTACCCGCCCGCGAGCAGCGGAATCAGCATGTCGATCAGGTTCGTGCCGCGATTGACCTGGTACAGGTACCCGTCGCCATATTGGTAATAATAGGCTGGCGTGTTCGGATACAGGTACTGGATCGATGCCGGCAGCGGGTTCAGGTCGACGAAATTCGTGACCTGCCCGACCGGCACGCCAACAAACTGCTGGACCTGCGCGTAGGGCACGACCTGCACGTCATTCGCGTAGGTGAGCGCCTGGTACGGCACCATATTCACGTTCTGCGCGAACTGGCGGTTGGCAAACTTCGCCTGCTTGCCGTTGAAGGCAACCTGCCCACCGAGCTGCTGCTGGGCTAAGGCCTGCTGCTGGACCTGCTGGGCTCGGTTGCCCGGGAACTGCTGACGCGCGGCCATGCGCGCCTGCTGCCGCTCAAAACCACGGGCCTGCTGGCGAGCCTGCTGACGTTCGAAGCCGCGCGCTTGCTGACGCTCGAAGCCGCGCGCCTGCTTACGTTCGAATCCTCGAGCCTGCTGACGCCCGAAGTCGCGCGCCTGCTTGCGTTCGAGGCCGCGCGCCTGCTGATGTTCGAAGGCGCGAGCCTGCTGGCGTTCAAACTGGCGGTCCTGCTTCCGCTCGAAGCCGCGAGCCTGCTGACGCTCGATGCGCATCTGCGGCCCACTGAACTGCTGGCGTTCGACGCGCTGCGGAGCGGCGAAACCGCCGCCACCATGGCCGTGGCCGCCGCCACCGAAGAAAGCCGGAGCACCACCTCCGCCTCCGCCGCCGCCGTGGCCGCGACCGCCGCCACCGCCGCCTTGAGGCGCGGCTACGGCAGCACCGCCGCCGCCCTTGCCACCGCCGTCGCCATGGGGGTTGCCACCGCCGCCACCGCCGCCCGGCTTTGCTGCAGCCGCGCTCGCAATCGCCATAGCGGCGACGCCCGCGGCGAGAATCAGCCTGGTCATTGGATAATCTCCCTTCGAACGGAGAAAACGGCCCGTTCGCTGCGCCGTTCCATCGCCTGAACGGATGGAACCTGCGCTTTAGCGCATCAGCATGAACCTCGAATGTCGAAGTTATTCAGATAGTTACCGATGGTCTAGTGAGCCGTGTCCTCGACCCAGCTGGATCGCAGCCGATTCACGCACAGCATCATCAGCAACGCCGCAACCAGGTAGAAGACCGTGCAGCCCGCGGCCGCGTAGCGGAGCGCCTCGGCGCCGTAGCTGCTCCTGAGCGACGTCGAGATCGCACCGATGAGGTAGGGCCCGACCCCGAGGCCGATCAGGTTATTGATCAGGAGGAAGCTAGCCGAGGCGGTCGAGCGCATCCGCTGGGGCACGAGATGCTGGACTGCGGTGATCACCGGTCCGAGCCACAGGATGTTGAGCGCGTTGGGGATGAGCAGGAGCGGCCACGCGATCCAGAGATTTGGGGCGAACAAGCCCGCAACGAACGTCGGGGCGGTGATGGCCCAGGCGATCGCGGGGAGTCGTGCGTACCAGCCGCGGTCCAGATGACCGAGCCGGTCCGCGAACCAGCCGCCAGCGAACACGCCGGTACAGCCGCCGATGAACACGACCGACGCCATGAACTGTCCGCGCTCGATCAGGCTCAAGTAGAAGCTGCGCTCCAGGATAGTCGGTGTCCAGGTTGCAAGACCATAGCCACACAGCGAACTCGACGATGCTGCGAAAGCCATCAGCCAGAAGACGGGCTTCTTCGCCAGCATCGGGAAGACCTGGCCGATGGGCGCAGCGCTGGCGTGCCGCGTTCGCGGCACGTCACGAACGAAGACCAGCATGACAGGCGCGAGGAGCACACCGGCGATACCCATCGCGTAAAAGGCCGCCCGCCAGCTGATCCAGTGCGCGATGTAGGCGCCGAGCAAAGTCCCCAGCGAGAGGCCGATCGGCACGCCGAGCGAGAAGATGGCAAGCGCCCTGGCGCGACGGCGCGGCTCGAAATAGTCGGCAATCAGCGCATAGGAAGGCGCGACACCACCGGCTTCGCCAATGCCGACGCCCATGCGGAAGACGAAGAATTGCCAGAAGGAGGTCGCAGTGCCGCAGAGAGCGGTGAAGGCGCTCCAGAACGCCACGGCGCCTGCAACCACCCGGCTCCGGCTCGTCCGGTCGGCGAGAAAAGCGAAGGGGATCCCGAGCACCGAGTAGAGGATCGCGAACGGCGGCCCGCTGAGCAGACCGAACTGCCGGTCGTTCAAGTGAAGCTCGCCGATGATCGGTCCGGCAAGAATGCCGAGGATCTGCCGGTCGAGGTAATTGAAGATGTAGGCGACGAGCAGCAGGAAGAGGACGACCGACGCGCTTCGCCGGCTGGTGCTTGCAAGGTTCATGGCTGCAACTCCCCCAACAGCCGGACAAGGCGATCGACGTCATCCTCGTCCTGGTAGATTCCAAAGCCGATCCGCAGCACATCGCCGCGGACATCGGTGACGACATTCCTGGCCTTGAGGTCGGAATACCAGCGTTGCGAGCCCGGGCTGCGGAATGCGAGGAAGCGGGCGTGCGGCTGCCCATCGAACGGGTTGAGGAGCTCCGCCTCGCCCAGCGGCGTCGAGCCGATGCCGCCGAGTAGCTGGCGCTGCAGGCCCTCGACATGGGCCGAGATGCGCGCGGTGGTGAGGCCATTGTCGGCGAGCATCCGCCGCACGGCGGTGAAGCGGTAAAGCGCCGATGGGTCGAAGGTCGCGCCCATGAAGCGGCTCGCGTCCTTGGCATAGCCGACGCTTCCGGGCGGCAGCGTCAGGTCCTCGAACTCCGCGAACCAGCCGGTGATCCGGGGCCGCGGCCCGAACCCCGGCGGCGCGTGGAGGAAGGCACAGCCCTCGCCCGACATCGCATATTTGTAGCCGCCGCCGAGGGTGAATGCGCTCTCGGCGGCCGTGCCGGCGAACGGTCGGTCCAGCGCCATGAAGGCGTGATAGCCGTCGATCACGACCCACGGGCCGTCGGGCCTGCCGAGGGCGGCAAGCTCTTCGACGCGGCCAAAGATGCGGCCGCTGCCGAACAAGACCTGGCTGACGAAGATGAGGTCGTGCCCTCCTGCCTGCGCAGCTTTCAGGAAGCGGTCGGAGAAATTGTCGAAGGGCTCGACGTGGATTCGCTCGAAGACGGCCGCGCCCGATTCTTCCCAACGTGCAAATTGCCGTCGGGCGCTGTGGAATTCGCCGTCACTCGTCAGAACCCGAATTGGCCACGTGTCGGAAACCGCCGCCATGAGGCTCACCAACAGCTGGTGAGTGTTCGGCGCGAAGACGATGGCGTCAGGCTGCGCGGTTCCTAGCTCGGCGGCGACCTCGGCCTGGGCCGCGGGCCAGACCTCGCCCATCACCTTGTCCCACTTGCGGTCGGCAAGCCGGGCCGCATCCTCCCAGGCCTGTACCTGCCCCTCAAAGCTCGCGTCAGGCCAGAGGTGATGGCTGTGCGCAGCGAAGTGCAGCCGCGTGGGATCGGCTGACAGGCTCCGCGAGAACAGCCCTTTGAAACTCAAAGATCGGTCCTCAGCGACCACAGTTCGGGGAAGAGCCGCTTCTCGAGCGTCGCGCGCAGGTAGGGGGCACCGGCCGAGCCGCCGGTTCCACGCTTGTTGCCGATGATCCGCTCGACGGTCAGCACGTGCTTCTGCCGCCACGCGACCATAGCGTCGTCGATGTCGAGAAGCTTTTCGGCCAGCTCATAAAGGTCGAACCAGCGCTCGGGATCGCGATAAACCTGGAGCCAGGCAGCGGCGGCAGCTTCGACCGACCGGTCCTTGAGATCGAACCCGGCCCGCTCGAGCGCGCCCATGGCCGCTTCGCGCAGACTTGGCTCGGCGAGCGCCCGTTCGAGCGCCTGCCGTTCGGGAGTGCCATCCGGATAATGACCGACGAACTTCGGCTCCTTGAGCCCGAGCCGGAACTCGATCTCGCGGAACTGCGTCGACTGGAAGCCCGAGGCGGTACCGAGCACGTGCCGGAATTTCAGATAATCAACCGGCGTCAGCGTCGACAAAACATCCCAGGACAGGGTCATGACCGCCTGGATCCGGCTGATCCGGGCCATCGCCTTGTACGCCTGCGCGTACCGGTCCTCGCCGATCAGCCGAACCGCGAACTTCAGCTCGTGCAGGAGCTCCTTCATCCACAGCTCTTTGGTCTGGTGGATGACGATGAACAGCATCTCGTCGTGACGATCGGACAGCGGCTGCTGCGCCGACAGCAAGGTGCCGAGCTTCAGGTAATCGGCATAAGTCATGCCGTCGGGCGCGTCGCTCATGTGCGACGGCTTAGGGCAAAGCTGTTCAGTGCGGAAGCGAAGCTATTGCTGCTGTCCCTGCCCCGGCAGGCCTGGCGCGCCGACGCTGCCGATATTGTTGAACAGCTCCTCGAAGAAGCTGCGCTTGCGGCCAAGCACGGGCGTCTGACGGCCGCTCGGCTTGACGTTCATCACCAGCTCCTTGCCGGTGCGCTGGACCGACGCGACATTGCCCTTCTGGTCGAAACGGACGAGCAGCACGGTCTGCTTCGTGACGTGCGGGTTGCGGAAGGCGACCTGGTTCACGTCGCGCGAGACATAATACCAGTCGTTGGGCGTGAATTGGCCGGTGAAGCTTGGCCGGCCGAGCGTCTTTTCCACCGAATCCTTGTTGTCGACGCCGGGCTGGATGCCGGCCGCGAGCTGCGTATCGAGCACGACGCCCTTGTGCTGGCGCATCTGCGCGCAGCCGCCGAGAATCAGCGCCGCCGCAACCGTGCCCAAAACCGCAAGCTTCATGTCTTCAGGACCCTCGTAGGTGGCGCTGCCGCGCCGGTTGTGCCGCCTTGCCAGCGGGCCTTAGCGCCTCAATATGCGGGTGGCGAGCGGAGGCGCAACTCCCCGCCTGCCAGACTTTGACGCGAAGGACTATGCTCAACTTCCTGTTCCGGGGATTAACCGCGCAAGGTCAGCGCGGCGCGGCGCTGTTCGAACGCGTCAGCGCGGAAGCTCGTCGGCCGTCCTGGTATGTCGAAGGTGCGGTACCGGATACGCTCGATGGACGCTTCGCGGTGCTGGCGACGATCACGGCCCTGGTGCTCGTCCGGCTGGAACGCGACGGTGACGGAGGCAATCCGGCCTCGGTCGCACTCACCGAGCGGTTCATTGCCGTGATGGAGAGCGAACATCGCGAGCTCGGCCTCGGCGATCCGACGCTGGGCAAGACCGTGCGCAAGCTGGTTGGAATGCTGGCGCGACGCGTCGAGTTGTGGCGCAGCGCCGAGGCGACATGGGTCGAAGCGACGCGCCAGAGCATGTACAAGGGCGCAGTGGACGACGCAGCAGTCCAGTACAGCGCCGGAGCGTTGCGCGAGCTTGCCCAGCGGCTCGATTCGACGCCGCTTGACGGGCTTGAACAGGGGCAGATTCGATGACCAACCGCTTCGCCCATCATCTCCGGCTCGACCATATCCGCGACGGGGAGCGGCTCGATCTCGTCGCGGACGAGGCCGAGCGTTTCGCAATCGGCGAGCGGCTCGCCCTCGCCAGGCTCGACCGCCTGGAGGCCCATGTCTGCCTCGACCGGACCGGCGAGGTCGTGCGGGCCACGGGCCGGCTGGTCGCGTCGCTCGACCAGAGCTGCGTCGTCACCGGCGAGCCGGTCGCGGCGCACGTCGACGAGCCGTTCGCGCTGGTCTTCGTGCCGGAACCGCGAAGCGGAGACTCGGACGAAGAGGTCGAGCTCGGGACAAGCGACCTCGACGTGGTGTTCCACGATGGCGCCGCGATCGACCTCGGAAGCGCACTAGCGGACACGCTCGCGCTCAGCCTCGACCCCTATCCCCGAAGCGCGGGGGCGGACGCCGCACTGAAGGAAGCGGGCGCGCTGACGGAAGAGCAGGCGAGCCCCTTTGCGGTCCTCGCCGGCCTGAAGAAAAGCGGCAGTTCCTAGAACGGAACGTCGTCGTCCAGGTCGGTATCGAACGCCGCGGGCTGCGGCCGCGACTGGGTGCGGGTGGGAGCGCCGCCGCCGCCGAAATCCTCGGCACCGCTGAAATCCTCGTTGAAGGCGCCGCGGCTGCCGCCGCCGCCCTCGCGGCTGTCCAGAAGAACCAGTTCGCCCCGGAACTTCTGCAGGACGATCTCGGTCGAGTAACGGTCGTTCCCTGACTGGTCCTGCCACTTGCGGGTCTGCAGCTGGCCCTCGATGTACACCTTCGAGCCCTTGCGCAGGTAATTCTTCGCGACGCGGCCGAGATTCTCATTGAAGATCGCGACCGAATGCCACTCCGTGCGCTCCTGGCGGTTGCCGTCGCGGTCCTTCCAGTTCTCCGACGTGGCAATGCGCAGGTTGACCACCTCACCGCCGTTGCTGAACGAACGCGACTCCGGGTCCGCGCCCAGATTGCCGACCAGGATTACCTTGTTCACGCCCGCCATGTCGCCTCTCTCCTCATTCGGAGCGATCCGGATAGGACAGCGGCGCGCGATATTCCAGCAATCTTCCGGAGGGATTTCAGGCCGGCTGGCTGCGGCGCAGGCTCACCCGCCGATTCCATGCGAAGCCAAGCAGGAGCGCGGCCAGCACCGAAACCTGCGCGGCAATCGGCTGCACGCTCGGGAACAGGCCGAGCATGGTGATGCGCGGCACGCCCGGCAGCGGCGCGACGCCGATCAACCCGGCTTCCTGCAGCGCGGCAACGCCCTTGCCTGCAAGGACCACGGCGAGGACCGCGATCAGGACCGAGCTGTAGGTGAAGAACTTGCCGATCGGCAGGCGCTGGCTGGTGCGCAGCATCACGACGGCGACCAGCGCGAGCAATGCGGCCCCGGCAGCGGCGCCGGCGACGACCGCCGCCACGCCACCCTCGGCCGACAGCGCGGCGTAGAAGAGGATCGTTTCGAAGATCTCGCGGTAGACGGCGACGAAGGCCAGAGAAAACAGGAACCAGCCAGAGCCCTTCGAAAGGGCATGGCCCATTTTCTGCCGGATGTAGCGCTGCCATTCGTCCGCCTGGCCCTTGCCGTGCATCCATACGCCGACGAACAACAGGACGAGCGCGGCGAGGATCGAGCCGAAACCCTCCGTCAACTCGCGCGTCGCGCCGCTGATCGTGACGAGGCTCGTCGCCGCGAGCCAGGTACCAATCCCGGCGGCCATCGCGACGATCCACCCATAATGCACCGGGCGCACCATGTCGGCGCGATCGCCCTTGCGCAGGAACGCCAGCATTCCGACGACGACGAGAAGCGCCTCGAGCCCTTCGCGCAGGAGGATGGTCATCGCCCCGATGAAGGTTGAGACGGTGGTGTCCTCGCGCGGTGCAAGAATAGAGTCGACCTGGTCGAGCTCGCGGTTGAGGTCGGCGACGCGCGCCGCGACCTGGTCGGCAGGCTCTGCATTGGCGATGGCGCTGCGCAGCGCGCCCATCGCGGTCTCGACTCGGCCGAGGAGCGTCGCGTCGCGGGTCGACAGGACGCCCTCAACCGGCTCGAATCCGTCGAGATAGGCCGACAGCGCGAGCGACCTGGCGCGTTCCCTGTCGCCGGCGCGATAGGCGGCGAGGCTCTCGGCAAGCCGCTGGCGGGCCAGCGTCAGCGGAGCAGCGCCGCTCGCCACCGCGGATGGATCGGACCGAAGAAAGGCAATGACCGCGGCCGCCTTGTCGGGGCCGATCCGTTCGGCAAGGTCCCGTGCCGTGAGCCCGCTGAGCGCCGCAAGGTCGGGAATGCTTTGACGGAGCGCCTGGTCGGACTGCCAGACCCGCTTTCCTTCGTCACGCAAGGACGCGGGGTATGCGAAGCGGCTGACATAATAAGCGAGGTCCCAGCGGTCTTGTGCGGGCAGGCTCGAGAAGCTCGCCATCGCGGTGCCCTCGAGCCCCTGGTCGATCACCTGGTACAGCGCGAACGGGCTGCGCTGGTCGGCGCGGTTGCGGTCGACGAACGCGACCGGCGGCGGATCGAGCTTGGCAGCCATCGGTGTCCTCGCGTCGCCGGCAACGCCATGGCACGCTGCGCAAGTCTGTCGGAACAACGCTTCCCCCCGCTGCAGGTCGGGTAGCGTGGGCGGTCCAAGCGCAACCGGATAAGCGGCGAGCAAGGCCGATTCGAGCCGGCCCGTCAGGGCCTTCACCTCGGCGGGGTCAGCTTTTCGGCCGATTGCGGCAACCAGCGCATCGGCCTGGCCGATCAGCGCCGCCTTGGCGGGATTGGGTGGCAAAGCCCCGACGCGCTGGCGTACGGACCCCGCGAATTCGCGCATCTCGGCATATTCCGACGCGCTGGTGACAGCCCCGTTCCGGACCGCGCCGGGATAATCCACCCCGAGATAGTCGAGCAGGCGCCAGGCGACCTGCACGTCGTCGCCGGCAGCAACAGCCGGTCGGCTGAACGCGAGCGCGCTCCACGACAGGAAAACCAGGGCGAACAACCGCCAGAGGATGGGCCGGTGGACCACAGCCCGCCGGCTAGGTTATTTGCGAATGATTATCAATAGAATTAGCGGGGCGGGTAGCGCAGCCGGCCGAGGAATCGTGACACGCTGAGGTGCTCGGACGAACCTCGCCACTCGGCCTTGAATTTCTCGAAGCGCATCACGTCGTCGATGCGCCGGTCGAGGAACGCCGCAGTCTCCGTCCAACCCTCGCTCTGGTCATCGAGCCAGACAAGCAAGGTCGAGCCGTAGACCGCGCCCAGCGTCATGCGCTTGGTGTAATGGTTGAAGTCGGCGCTGGTGTCGCCGGCGATGCGCCACATGAGGTCGGTGCTGCGCCAGGAGATGCGCAATGCCAGCGGGAGGTTGTGCGGCATGGCGAGGATGGCGAGTGCGCGGCGGACCGCCTCGCGCGCCGGACCCATGATCTCCAGCCGGTGCCAGATCAACGAGCGGATCTTCTCGCGGATTTTCATGGTCGCCAGCCGCCTGGGCGTGAACCAGGCCTCGAGCGCGCGGTCGACCTCCTGGATGTAGACGTCGATCATGCCAGCCTGGGTCTTGGGCATCGCCAGCCGCGCCTGGACGGCGTCGATTCCAAGCTGGCCTGCGGCGCTGTCCACCGCGGCACGCGTCCACCCGTCAAAGACGGCGTTCTCGCCGACCGCGAGCGCGAGCCGACGACGCAGCTTTTCGAGTGGACTTGGCGACTCCATTGCGGGTCAACTGGGCTGGACAGCCGCCTCGCGCAAGCCCCGGTCGGGCAGGCGCACCAGCACCAGCGCCGTGCCAATCGCCGCTGCCCCGAGCCAGTCCATAGGCCTCAAGGTCTCGCCATAGGCGCTCCAGCCCACGAACGCCGAGATCGCCGGCTGGGTTAGCAGCGCGAGCCCGACGATCAGGGGCGGCACGTGCCCGATGCCGTAGACGAGCAGTCCCTGGCCGAGGACCTGGCTGCCGAGCGCAAGCAACAGGACATAGGTCCAGTCATTAGGCACGACCTGCTCGCCCATCGCGAGCGACGCCGGTAGCAGCATGGCCGCTCCGAACGCACTCGCCAGGAACAACAAAGGGATCGGCTTTAACGAGCCGCGCCCCTGTTGCACGGCAATGAGATAACCGACGTAAAGGAGACCGGCGAACAGGCATAAGAGGTCGCCCGCGAAATTGCGGGGCGACAGCTCGAAACTGCTTCCCATCAACAGTGCCGCGCCCAGTGCTGCAAGGCCAAGCGCCATTGCCTGCATCCGCGACGGCCAGCGCCGTGCCAGCCACAAGCCCCAGGCGGCGAAGCCGAAGCTGGAGACATTGCCGAACAAAGTCGCGTTGCCGAGCTTGGTCAGGTGGATGCCGACGTGCCACGCAGCGAGGTCGGCGGCGAAGAAGAACGCCGCGAAGCCGACGAGGATGGCGAGCGAACGGCCGGGCCAGTGCACCGGCTGCCGGGTCAGCGCGGCGATCGCGACGAGGAAGGGGAGCGCCAGCGCCAGCCGCCAGAAGCCCGCCGCCACCGGGCCTGTGCCGGACAAGCGCACCAGCCAAGGTCCGAACGCGAGCGCGCAGCTGCCGACGAGCACGGCAGGGAAGGCCAGCGGGTGGCATGGGTGGACCCCGCCCGTCCGACCTGTCACATCAAGACGGTGGAAACGGGCAAGATGGTGGTGGTGAAGCTGGTGGACCTCAAGGCGCTGTTCTTCGTCAAGGATTTCGTCGGCGACTCCGCCCATCAGGAGGCGGCGGCGCTCGATCCCGGCGACGCCCGCTCCCGCAGCTTTTCACTCATCGAGCTGCAGTTCAAGGAC
>Ga0207657_10006191_pt1 | contig 12434 bp, 8 predicted proteins | sample KBSC33metaG_FD_184316 | JGI IMG/M metagenome (GOLD analysis project Ga0207657, IMG submission 184316) | Corn rhizosphere microbial communities from Kellogg Biological Station, Michigan, USA - KBS C3-3 metaG (SPAdes) (version 2) | ecosystem: Host-associated > Plants > Roots > Rhizosphere > Soil ...
CAATCGCATCGAGCAGCGCATCCAGTCCGTGTCTGGGCTGCACCACGCCCTGCCACCGCGTAACCAGTCGCGCCAGCGCCTGCTGATCAACCGGCTCGACTTCCTTGCGTAACAGCGCCAGTGATTTTCGCCGTACCGTACGCAACACCTCGACGTCGCACCACTCCCGATGCACGCCGCCGGGCCGGAAGCCTCCTTCGACCACGCGCCCCGACTGCACCAGCCGATGCAGCACAGCCTCCGTGCGCTCCACCGGCAAACCAAACCGCGCCGCCGCTTCCTGCGCCGTGAATGGCCCATGCGTCCGCGCAAACCGCCGCAGCAAATCGACCAATGCCTCCGGAGCGTGTTTCAGAAACGCCGCAGGCAGTTCCGCAGGCAACGCAGCCCCAAGCCCATCTCGATACCGCGCCGCATCTTCCACCGCAATCAGCCGCGCATCGCCTGCAATCCGCACCTCCAGCACACGCCGCGCACGCAGCAATTTGCCCGCGCTCTCGGCAACTTCGTCACTCACGCACCGCGCACGCAACTCTTCGCGCGACAGATCTCCCAGCCGCAGCAGCAGATCATGCACGCCGTCCATGTTTCGTGCGCGATAGCCTTCAGCCACGCACTGCAACTGCCGTTCCGTCTCCCGAATCGCGTCAGCATCCAGCAGCTCGCGCAGGTCGGCATCGCCCATCAACTCGCGCAGTTGTTCCTGATCAATCGAGAGCGCCTGCGCCCGCCTCTCCGCCAACGGAGCGTCGCCGTCATAGATATAGTTCGCCACATACCTGAACAACAGCGCAGACGCAAACGGCGACGGCGTCCGCGAATCGACCGTATGCACTTTGAGCACTCCACTCGCTATTGCGCCCAGCGTCTCCATCAGCGCAGGCATGTCGAACACGTCGCGCAGGCATTCTCTGTACGCTTCCAGCACAATCGGAAACGAAGCGTACCTGCTCGCCACGCTCAGCAAGTCATACGCACGCTTCCTCTGCTGCCACAGCGGGGTTCGCCCATCCGCCCGCCTCTTTGGCAACAGCAATGCCCGCGCCGCGCTCTCGCGGAACTTCGCCGCAAACAGCGAAGTCGCGCCCAACTGCTGCATCACCAGCTCCGCAGCTTCGTCCGGCCCCGGCAACAGCGGCACTACGGCAGGCGCCTCGTCGGTGTCGGGAAAGCGTAGCACGAATCCGTCCTCGCTCCACATCGTCTCCACGTCCGGGCCGCCACCCGCGCGAATCTTCGCCACCGCAGCCATCGCCCACGGCGCATGGACCCTGCTGCCGAACGGTGTGAGCACGCACACGCGCCAGAAGCCAAGCTCGTCCCGCACACGCTCAATCACAACATTGCGATCATCCGGAACAACAACCGTCGCCACCGCCTGGTCGCCGAGATAGCGCAGCACATTCTCCGCCGCGCCCGGCTCCAGATCGTGCTCTGCTGTCAACCGCGCCACGGCCGCGCCCGGCGGTAGCTCACACAGCTCACGGACCAGCGCGCCAATCCTCTTGCCAAACTCCAGCGGACGCCCCGCGCGGTCCCCATGCCAGAACGGCATCTTCCCCGCCTCGCCCGGAGCAGGCAAAACCAGCACGCGGTCGTGCAGTATCTCCTCAATGCGCCACGAAGATGCGCCGAGCGTAAACACCTCGCCCGGCTTGCTCTCAAAAACCATCTCCTCGTCCAGTTCACCCACACGCACCGGCTTTGCGCGCTCTCCGGCGAGAAACACGCCATACATCCCGCGATCGGGAATCGTTCCCGCGTTCAGGATGGCAATGCGCTTAACCCCGCTGCGCGGCGTGATCCAGTTCCGCTCGCGGTCCCACGTAATCCGCGGACGTAACTCAGCAAACTCGTCCGAAGGATACCGTCCCGCCAGCATGTCCAGTACGCCATCGAACGCACCGCGACTGAGCGCCGCAAACGGAGCCGCGCCACGCACCAGCGCATACAACGCTTCGTAGCCAATCCCCGGCCCATCGCCATCGCCGCTCCACCCCGCTTCACCGGCGGGCGCGGGAGGATGCGCCACCATCGCCACCACCTGCTGCGCCAGCACGTCCAGCGGATTGCGCAGATACCGCGTTGCCTCCACATGGCCTTCATGCATGGCGCGAGTCGCCGCCGCACACGCAACCAGGTCGGCTCGATACTTCGGAAAGATCACCCCGTTGGACGGCGCGCCGACCTGATGCCCCGCCCTTCCAATCCGCTGCATTCCCGCGGCAACCGAAGGCGGCGCTTCAATCTGCACCACCATGTCCACCGCGCCCATGTCGATGCCCAGTTCCAGCGAAGACGTAGCCACCAGCGCCCGAATCTCTCCCGACTTCAGCAGAGCTTCAATCTCCGTGCGCTGCGCAGCCGCGAGCGATCCGTGGTGCGCCCGCGCAACCGGCGCATCCGCAAGCTCATTCAGCGCTCCGGCAAGCCGCTCTGCCGTGCGCCGCGCATTGACAAAGATGATCGTAGACCTGCGCTCCCGCACAATCTCCAGCAGGCGAGGATAAATCGATTGCCAGATCGAAGTCTGCTTCCTGCCCTGCCCGTCCTCCGTCTTCTCTACACTCAGCCGCGCCATGTCCTCCACAGGCACTTCGACCCGCAACTCCAGCGCCTTCCGCGCTCCTGCATTCACGATCGCCACAGGCCGATAGTTCAGCGAGCCGCCCTCTTCCCCGCTTTCCGTAGTTCGATCGTCGGCATCGCCAACTCGCTGACTCACTGACTCGCCAACCTGCTGACTCGCTCCGCCGAGAAACCGCGCGACTTCTTCCAGCGGCCGCTGCGTCGCCGACAATCCAATCCGCTGTAGCCGCCGTCCGGTCAGTGCCTCCAGCCGCTCCAGCGACATCGCCAGATGCGCACCGCGCTTAGTCGGCGCCAGCGCATGAATCTCGTCCACGATGACTGTCTCGACAGACCGCAGCGATTCGCTCGCCTCCGAGGTCAGCAACAGAAAAAGGCTCTCCGGTGTCGTAATCAGTATCTCGCCGGGATGCCGCTTGAATCGCGCGCGCTCCTTTGGCGCGGTGTCGCCCGTGCGCACGCTGATCTCCGGCACGCGCACAGCAACGCCTGCCTGCCGCGCCATTTCGGCAATGCCCATCAGCGGCGCGCGCAGGTTCTTCTCCACATCCACCGCCAGCGCTTTCAGCGGAGACACGTACACCACCCGGCAGCCCGCAGCCGCGCCGCTTTCCACGCGCATCATCAACCGGTCGATGCACCAAAGAAACGCCGCCAGCGTCTTACCCGTGCCCGTAGGAGCCAGAATCAGCGTAGACTCGCCGCGCGCAATCGCGGGCCAGCCCTCGGCCTGTGGGGCTGTCGGCGTGCCAAGCGTCTGGCGGAACCACTTCGCCGTGACCGGATGAAACAGCGCAAGCGCAGCCTCAGCCGCGCTCTTCACGCCGCGCTTTCCCACGGACCGCGCGACGGCCTTCTCTCGCGTGATGGACGGACCTGGTGACATTGCTCGTCTGCGTTCTTAGCAGCATAACCGCTCGAACAGTCTTACGATGCAACCGCGCGCATCCGCGCCGCAAAATCCGTCAGCTCGCCTGGACAGGCCGGTAGCAGTAGCAGTTTGCCGCAAACTCCACCTCGAACAGGTTCGTCGAGTCTTCCGCCTGCTCCGCGTTGCCCAGCACCAGACACCCATCCGGAGCCATCTTCCGATGCACCTCTCGAAACACCACCGTCCGGTCCTGCCGCGTAAAGTACAGCAGCACATTCCTCAGCAGCACAAGGTCGAACTGAGGCATCGTCGGCAACGGCGTGCACAGATTGACGCTGCGAAACTCGCACATCGACCGCACTCGCTCCTGGACCATCCATTCCTCGCCATCGCGCTCCATGTACTTCATCAGCATCCGCGCAGGCAAGCCCCGATTCACCTCCAGCCTGCGGTAGCGCGCCCGCTGCGCATACTCGACCACGAACCTTGAGATGTCCGTACCGATAATCTTCACATCCCACAACGCGGTCGCCGGAAAATGCTCCACCAGCAGCATCGCCAAACTATAGGCTTCCTGCCCGGTCGAACTCGCCGCGCTCCATATCCGAAGCATCCTCTGTTCGGCGCGCTGCGCAATCAGGCGCGGAAGAATGCTTTCGCGCAGCATCTCGAACGGCTTCAGGTCGCGGAAGAAGCTGGTCTCGTTGATCGTCATCGCCTCGGCGACGGCACGATGCATATGCGCCTGCCGGTTTGACTTTAACTGTTCAACGAAGTCCTTCAGGTTCTGCGCTCCGGCCATGCGCGCAATCGGCGTCAGCTTCGTGTCAAACAACCCGTTGCGCGACGGATCAATCGTGTTTGCAGATTGCGCTTTCACCAGCTCGCGCAGATAGGCATAGTCCATCTCAGTACATGCCATGCATCACCTCTCGATGTCCTGCCAACACGTTTACCGCAAATTCCATAGAACCGGCGTTCGCACCGCGGCCTGCACTCACGCGCTGACGCAGCGCGTCAGCAATCGCCGTCACAGGCAGCGTCGCGTCCGTAATGCCTGCTTCCGTCACCCTGCCAGGCATCCCCCACACCGCCGAGGTCGCTTCATCCTGCGCCAGCACCACGCCGCCGCGCTCATGCACAAGGCGCGCTCCATCCAGGCCGTCGGAACCCATGCCCGTCATTACCAGCGCAAGCGCACCCGCGCCATACATGCGCGCAGCCGAGAGAAAAAGATAGTCCACCGCCGGCATACAGTGGTTCAGCGGGGCCTGCCGGTGCAAATGCACACGACTGCCTCGCGCTACCGTTTCACCCAGCATCGTCTTGCGCGGAGCCACCTCCATGTGCGCGTCGCCGGGAGCCAGCCAGATCACGCCCGGCCGCACAACCGCGCCTTCGTATGCCTCCTGCACACGCAGCGCGCAGCTCTTGTTCAGCCGCTCCGCCAGCGCGCCGGTAAAGAGCTTGGGCATGTGCTGCACAATCAGAATTGGCACGGGAAAATCCGCGGGCAGCTTCGGCAGCGTCTGCTCCAGCGCCGACGGCCCGCCTGTAGACAGGCCGATCACCACCACCTCAATCGGGGCCTGTCCACGCTGTTCGACCGGGCGAACTTTCTGCGCAGCCGTGCCGTGTGCGCGTGCATCCGTCTTCACGTTCACCCGGACCGCAGCCTTCGCCAACGCGGCAATCTTCGGCAGCAACTGATGCGCCAGCGACACGAGCGCCGCGTCCACGTCGCGTTGCCCGCCATGCTTCATCACATAATCCGCCGCGCCGCGAGCCAGCGCCTCCAGCGTCGAACGCGCACCATGCTCTGTGTGCGCGCTGCACATAATCACGGGCAGCGCGGCGTTCTCCGTTCGCAGACGGTCCAGCACATCGAGCCCGTTCATGCGCGGCATCTCCAGATCCAGCACCAACACATCCGGCGCAAGCCGCTTAACCGCCTCCAGACACTCAACGCCATCCCGCGCCACGCCGCACAGCTCCATTCGCGGCAACTCGCTCGCCTTGTCGTTGTTATGCTGCTCGAACAGCTTGTGCAGGATGCCCCGCATCACAGCCGAGTCATCCGCCGCAAGCACGCGCAGCGGCCTTCCATTCACGATCCCCATGCCCGGCATCCTTTGTCGTATCGGTTCAAGCTGCTGCTTCAAAGCCAAGCAAAAGCATCTTCTCGCGCAGACTCTCCGGCGTGAACGGCTTCATCAAAAACTCGTCCGCGCCGTTGTCGAGCGCCGTCGAGATGAACGTGTTGTCCGCCTCAGTCGTCACCATCATCACCTTCATCTCGGGGCCCAGTCGTGCTTCCCTCAATGCCTTCACGCACTCCAGCCCATTCATCACGGGCATGTTCACGTCGAGCAGCATCAGGTCAAACGCCTGCTGCGCAGCCAGCACCGTCAACGCCTGGCTCCCATTCACCGCCTCTTCGCACGCCACACCCATCCGGTCCAGCAGGTGCTTCAGATATTCGCGAACAAAACTGGAGTCATCGACAATCAGCGCCCTCATGCATCTCTCCCATTCGTACCCTGCTTGAACAACCCCGTCTCCGTCAGCCGCGAAGGCCGCAGTTTCTGCGGATCGAGCTGCACCATCAAACCCGTCTGCATCTTGTACGCACCGTCAAACAGCCACTTCGCGCGCGCCTCCAGCGTGGTTGGATTTGCTTCCAGCTTGCGCCGGTCCACCGTCACCACACCGCCTACTTCATCCACCACCAGACCGAATCGCTCGCCACCTTCACCATCGTCCAGCACCAGCACGCAACCGGTCTCTGCATACTCCCCCATGCCCACCAGCGCGCGAAAGTTCACCGTCGTCAGCACCTCGCCGCGATACGGCACCACGCCGGCGATCATCGCCGGGGCCAGCGGCACACGCTGCAACTCGCGCTTGCCCAGCACCTCGCGGATCTTTCGCGTGTCGATCCCGAAGCTCTCGCCGCCGGCAAACAGCGAGCACAGCGATACCGCATCATTCTCGTCCTGAATCTGCTCCATCTCGTCCTTGCCTACAATCTTCATGCGACCTCCTGCCACGCCGCCGCTCTCGTGTCGAAGTCGCGGTGGATCGTCGTCAGCTTCTCCTTCACAATCGCCAACTCCATCCCGCCCGTCGCATCGTCTCTGTCCAGCACAGCGCCCGCCGAAACATCCAACACACGCCGCACCACCATGCCAGTCCGCGTTCTTGCGCCCGTGCCCGCGCCGCCACAGATCAGCACGGTAGCAAGCACGTCGCTCGCATTATCCGCCTCAAGCTCCGCCAGCACGTTGCCTTCATCCGTCAGCGGAAGCAGTTCGCCGCGATACTGCAACAGCGCCCGCCCGCCTGCGTATTCCACCTGCGCCAGCGGCACGCTTTCGATGCGCTCCACCACGTTCAACGGCACAGCCGTCCGCTCGCGTGCGCGATCTTCAAAGATGAGAAACTGCATCTCGCTCTCCGCGTGCGCCTTCACCTCGGACGTCTCTGTCTCTTCGACGCGCTCCTCGACCGGCTTCACTCCTGCGCGTGCGGCAGTCGCAGCAATGTCCAGAATCAGCGCCAGCGTGCCATTGCCCAGCACCGTCGCACCCGAGAACAATCCAATCTCGCGCAGCACCGCCGAGAGCGGCTTCACCACGATCTCTTCGGGAGCGAGCAGATCGTCCACCACCAGCCCGTAGCGGCATCCCTCCGCCTCCAGCACGGCCAGGTAGAATCCATGCGACTCCTCGCTCGCACTCATCTCCAATCCAAGCAGCCGTCCAAGCCAAACCATCGGCAGCAGTCGCTCGCGCAGCCGATAAACCTCCGCCGCGCCAATCTTCTCCACCGCCGTCTCGGCTTCACGTCGAGGCACATACACCAGCTCCACCAGCGCGGTCTGCGGCAGCGCGAAGCTCTGCCCGCCGCTGCGCACCACCAGCGCCGGAACAATCGCCAACGTCAGCGGAACGCGCAGCTTGAGCGTCGTTCCCACGCCGACCTTCGACTCCAGCTCGACGCTTCCGCCAACCTTCTCCACATTCGCGCGAACAACGTCCATCCCAACGCCGCGCCCGGAGACCGTCGTCACGGCAGTCGCCGTCGAGAACCCAGGCAGAAAGATCAGTTGCAGCGCCTCGCGCTCCGACATCGACTGGGCCTGTTCCTCCGACACCAGCCCGCGCTCCACCGCCTTCTTCAGCACCTTCTCCATGCTGATGCCGGCGCCGTCGTCGGCAACTTCAATCACCACCGATCCGCTCTCGTGAAACGCGCGCAGCCGCAGCAGTCCCTCTGCCGGTTTGCCCGCGAGCACGCGGTCCGCAGGTGCTTCAATTCCGTGATCTACTGCATTGCGCACCGCATGGGTCAACGGATCTTTGATCGCTTCAAGCAGACTCTTGTCGAGCCCCGTCTCCTGCCCCGAAAACTCAATTCGCACATCGCGCCCACACGTTCGCGCCAGATCACGCACCATCCTCGGAAATTTGCCGAAGAGGTTGCCAACCGGCTGCATGCGAGCCTGCATCACCGTCTCGCGCAAGTCCGCCGTCACACTATCCAGGCGTCGCGCCAACTCGGGAAAGTTCGCGGCCTCCATGCCGCTCTGCAACATCTGGTTGCGCGTCAGCACCAGCTCGCCCACCAGATTCATCATCCTGTTCAGCACATCCACATCGATGCGCAACGTCTTGTCGTTCGAGCCTGCACTCGAAGCCGCGGAAGGTGCTGCCGCCTGCTTCGCAGCCGCGGCCTCCGCGTGCGCCTCGCCAACTACAGCCAACTCATGACGTGGCGCTTCCTCTTCCACCTTCTCCGGAGCAGTTCCGTTCAGCTCCGCAAGCTCGGCAATCAGTTCGCTGTCGTCGTCGCCGGCCCGCGTTCCCTCGCCGCCGGTCTCTTCAATCAGTTTCAGAATCGCGCGCAGCCCATCCATCAGCCGCAGCAACCCGCTGATCAGCTCCGACGTCACAGCCAGCTTGCCTTCGCGCAACGAACCCAGCAGATGCTCGCCTGCATGCGCCAGCTTCTCCAGCCGCTCGAAGCCCAGAAAGCCCGTCGTGCCCTTGATCGTATGCACCGCGCGGAAGATCTCTCCCACCAGCGCACCCGCATCTTCAGGCCGCGACTCAAGCTCAGTCAGGCACCGTTCCATCCGGTCCAGTCCTTCCTGGCTCTCTGCAAGAAACTCTTTGGTCAGGTCGTCCACATCCCTCTTATCGGGCGCGCCCACCTAACCATTAGCGGTAACGGGCTTGCATCTCTGCCCGCGCTTCGATAGCCTCGCTCACATCATGCCGTCCGCCGCGCAACCGCTTTCGCCACAACAAATCACCGCCCTTCAACAACGTGCAACTGAAGCCGCATACAACGCATACGCGCCCTACAGCCACTTCCGCGTCGGCGCCGCTGTCCTGCTTTCGGACAGTACCATCGTCACCGGCTCGAATGTCGAGAACGCCTCCTACCGCCTCACCACCTGCGCCGAACAGAACGCCATCACCTCCGCCGTTGCCCAGCACGGCCCCGCGATCCGCATCCGCGCCATCGCCGTCGCCAACCTCAACTCCGCAGCCAGCCAGCCTTGCGGGGCCTGCCGCCAGACCATCCACGAATTCAGCACGCCCGACACCATCATCTATTTCCCCAACGCCGACGGCTCTTTCAGCCACGCCACTATCGCCGAACTCCTGCCCGCGGCGTTTCTACTCGACAAATGACCCAGCCCATCCATCCCATCGACGTCATCCTCCACAAGCGCGACGGCCTCATTCTCAGCGACGCAGAAATTCAGGCCTTCATCCGCGCCATCGTCGAACGGACCGCCGACAACCAACTCGTCACCGATGCACAAATTGCCAGCTTCCTCATGGCCGTCTTCCAGCGCGGCCTCAACCAGCAGGAACTGGCCGCTCTCACCCAGGCCATGCGTTACTCAGGCGACACCTTCGACGCAGCAACGCTCGACGCCTTCACCCCAGTCTTCTGTGTAGACAAGCACTCCACCGGCGGCGTCGGCGACAAGACCTCGCTCCTCATTGCTCCCACGCTCGCCGCCGCGGGCCTTGCACACCTCACGCCCGCAGGCGTCCCCGGCATCTGCGTACCCATGATCTCTGGCCGCAGCCTCGGACATACAGGTGGAACATTAGACAAGCTCGAAACCATCCCCGGCTTCAACACGCAGCTCAACCTCACGCAACTCGCCGACACACTCCGCAAATGTGGCGCTGCCCTCATCGGCCAGACCCCACGCATCGTCCCCGCCGACCGCACGCTCTACTCACTGCGCGACCACACCGGAACCGTCGAGTCGCCCTTCCTCATCACCGCCAGCATTATGAGCAAGAAGCTCGCCGAGAGCCTCAACGCTCTCGTCCTCGACGTCAAAGTCGGCAGCGGCGCTTTCATGCCCACCTACGAGCAATCGAAATTCCTGGCCCAGCTCATGGTCCAGACCGGTGAGTCCTCCGGCACGCGCACCGTCGCGCTGCTCACGAGTATGGACCAGCCCCTCGGCCGCTTCTCCGGCAACTGGGTCGAAGTCTGGGAGTGCATCGACATCATGCAAAACAAGCGGCACCCCATGTCCGCCGACCTCATCGATCTCTCCAACATCCTCTCCGGCTGGATGCTCCACCTCGCCGGCCACACTCCAACGCCAGAAGATGGCGCAAAGCTAGCCGACAAAATCCTGACCAGCGGCGAAGCCTGGAAAGCCTGGCTAAAAATAATCGAAGCCCAGGGCGGAGACACATCCGTCTTCAACAACCCCGAAGCCTTCCACCAATCCTGTCATCCTTCGCGTAGCGGAGGACCTGCTTCTCACCTCTTCACCCGCACCCTCACCGCCCAAAGCTCCGGCTACCTCGCCGCCATGGACTGCAAGCAGGTAGGCTGGGCGGTCCAACGCCTCGGAGCAGGCCGCGCCAAACCCGGCGACCCAGTCAGCGCCCGCGCCGGCATCGAGATGCACGCAAAACTAGGCGACAAACTCGAACCCAACCAACCCCTCGCCACCCTCTTCGCCGAAGACGAATCCCTCCTCCACGAACCCGAAGCCATGCTCCGCGAGACCCTCCAAATCCATCCCACGCCACCCACGCGGCAACCGCTCGTCCGCGAAGTCGTCACCGCAAACTCCTGACTGGGCAAAGCTGAAGAAGGTGCTGAAAAGCCTGTTTTGCTTAAGGGCACGGCTTCAGCCGTGCCGCAAATGCTGCAAAATCAATACGGCTTTAGCCGCTGAGGTACTTTCTTGGAACCGACCCGAGCGACAATAAGACAACGTGCAATACCCTCAGGAGACCTCATGAAGTGGCTGCTTCAATCCTTGTTCCTGGCGGTCCTTTTCTTCACGGCTGCGGGCGCCCAGGGAACGGGCGCCTACTCAACACAATCCGGAGTACGTTTTGTAACGGTCGAGCCTGGCGTCAAGCTCGAAGTAAAGGACTGGGGCGGCACAGGCAGGCCAGTCGTTCTACTGGCAGGCCTGGGCGGAACACTTCATGGCTTCGATGAATTTGCCCTACGGCTCACCGGCAAATATCACGTGTACGGAATCACGCGCCGCGGTTATGGCGCTTCGAGCGCACCCGAACCCGTCGGTGACAATTATGCCGCGGATCGGTTAGGCGATGACGTGCTCTCCGTACTCGATCAGTTGAAAATCCAGCGTCCAGTTCTCATCGGTCACTCCTTTGCGGGCGAAGAGTTGAGTTCTGTCGGCAGCCGGTTTCCGGACCGCGTGGCTGGTCTCGTCTACCTCGACGCAGCGAATCGTTATGCCTTCTCACCCACGCATCGAGGAGACTTTCGTATCGACACCCTCGAGTTGCGCCGCGAGTTGGCTGCCTCTCTGGACGCAATCTCCCCGACAGAGGCAAGGAAAGCGATCGATCGGTTGCAGGACATGCTTCCGCAATTCCAAGCCGACCTTGGTGAGGAGAAAAAACTGTGGGCCACTGTCCCGGAGATGTCCGCTAAGGCCTACGACGAGCAGGTGAAAGAACGCTCCACGCGCGCGGGACAGATCGACAAGGCCGCTCTCGATGGAGAGCGACGCTACACCGAACTCAAGTGCCCTGTGCTCGCCATCTTCGCCTTGCCCCACGATCATGGTCTCCCACCGGGGCCGAAGCGGGACGCGGTGGATGCGTGGGAGATGAAGACATTTGGCCCGCTGGCGGACAGCTTCGAGGCGGGAGTTCCGAAAGCTCGCGTGGTGCGTATTGCTCACGCAAGGCACGGAGTTTTCGAATCCAATGCCATCGAAGTCGTCAACGAAATAGATCGCTTTATCGACGGCCTAAAGAATTAGCAACGAGGAATGCTCTTATCACGACAAATCCCAAATAGCCCATAAACCGAACCTTTTCCACAGCCCACCCTTGACGCGCCTGTTATCCTTTAATCAAGGAAAAAGCAGTAGAAGCCCGGCCAATCCAAGCCGGGCTTCTACACTTAACACAAACCGGAAGTCCGGACCTAAAGTATTTTGTTGGAATACTTTGAGCACTTAAGCAGGGGGAGGGGGAGTACCACGATGCCGAAGCCGCGACACAGTAGGGTCAGCCGTACCGCCACCCCTAATCGCTGGCTCACCGTCGCCGCGGCCATCCTGTTTTCCACAGGCATTCTGGCCGGGTGCCCCATCTTCGGCGCAGTTTCATCGCGCCTAAGGTGGGCATTCGCGCGAAGCACGAACCGCCTTCCTCACCCAGCCACAAAACCCCGGGTGCCCCATCCATCGCAGCCTCACCGCGATGGGTGGGAATGGATACACTCGACTCGTCAGCTCTTGTACTTGTCGTTGCTCTTGCTTGTACTTCTCCCAAGACTCCACGCCCAACTCCCCGCAGGCACCACCGACGCCACCGCGCAGCCCGAACAGGCTCCGCAAGACCCCCTCCGCGCCCAGGCCAGCGCCGCACTCGACAAGCAGGACTACCCCACCGCCCTCAAGCTCCTCACCGCCCTCGCCGAAAAGAAC
>Ga0207657_10006192_pt1 | contig 12433 bp, 10 predicted proteins | sample KBSC33metaG_FD_184316 | JGI IMG/M metagenome (GOLD analysis project Ga0207657, IMG submission 184316) | Corn rhizosphere microbial communities from Kellogg Biological Station, Michigan, USA - KBS C3-3 metaG (SPAdes) (version 2) | ecosystem: Host-associated > Plants > Roots > Rhizosphere > Soil ...
CGAGCCAATCGAGTTCACAGCGTACAGCATGAAGCGGCGGCGCTAATTCTTCGCAACTTGCGTCTTGCTCGAACGTTGTAGAGATAAGCTTGCGCAAAGGAGTCAAATCAATGCCGCGCCTTAAGTACTACTCAATCTTGTCGCTCACGATCGCGATGCTCACAAGGCCTCGCGCGCGGGCGGGCGCGACCGCCGCGATCCAGCGCGCCAGACCGGGGATCTTCAGCGCGCCGCCGCGCGCGTCGACGATGACCGCGTGCAGACGCTCCCGTTGATCACCGTCAGACATGGCGCTCACGCACGAGGCTCGACCGCCTCCCGGCGGGCGTCGATCGCCGGCGCGCGCGATGCGCCGGAGCCGCCATTCGAGAACGCCTCGTACGCCTTGACGATTTGTTGCACGAGCTTGTGGCGCACGACGTCGCGGTCGTCGAAGTAGACGAACGAGATGCCCTCGATGGCGCCGACGACCGTCATCGCTTCGACGAGCCCGGATGTGCGTCCGCTCGGCAGATCGATCTGCGTGATGTCGCCGGTGATGACCGCCTTCGCGCCGAAGCCGAGCCGCGTGAGGAACATCTTCATCTGCTCGGACGTCGTGTTCTGCGCCTCGTCGAGAATGACGAACGAATCGTTCAGCGTGCGGCCGCGCATGAACGCGATCGGCGCGATCTCGATCACGCCGCGCTCGATGTAGCGCGCCACGCGCTCGGCGTCGAGCATGTCGTACAGCGCGTCGTACAGCGGCCGCAGGTACGGATTCACCTTCTCCTGCAGATCGCCAGGCAGAAATCCGAGCTTTTCGCCGGCCTCGACCGCCGGACGCGCCAGGATGATGCGGCTCACTTTCTTCGCGACGAGAAACGACACCGCCTGCGCCATCGCCAGGTACGTCTTCCCGGTGCCGGCCGGTCCGATGCCGAATACGATGTCGTGCTGCTCGATCGCGTCGAGGTAGCGGCGCTGATTGACCGTCTTCGGCGCGATGCGCCGCTTGCCGGCGGCGGTCAAGCTCCCTTTCAGGAAATGATCGCGCAGGTCGACGGCCGGATCCTGCGCCACGAGATCGGCGGCCGTCTTCACGTCGCCTTTCGCCAGCTTGTAGCCGTCGCCCATCAGCGACGCGAGTTGGCCGACCAGGCGGTCGACCTTGTCCACCGCCGCGGCGTCGCCGTCGATCACCAGATCGTGGCCTTGAGTGCGGATGCGAACGCCGAATGTCGATTCGAGATGCTTGAGATTCTCGTCGTACGAGCCGAACAGCGACTCGATCCCTTCTTCCGGGACGGTGATGCGCTTCATCTGGCTCAATTCTGGATTTTCAAATGGAGCTCGCGCAACTGTTTCGGATCCACGGTCGAGGGCGACCCAGCCATGAGATCCACCGCCGCAGCGGTCTTCGGAAACGCCATCACTTCGCGAATGGACGACTCGCCCGCGAGGATCGCCACCATGCGGTCCAGCCCGAGCGCGATGCCTCCGTGCGGCGGCGTGCCGTACTCGAGCGCCTCGAGGAAGAAGCCGAACCGCAGCTTGGCCTCCTCGTCGCTGATGCCCAACCGCTGAAACAGGCGCGCCTGCAGCGCGGCGTCGTGAATACGAATGCTGCCGCCGCCGATCTCGCTGCCGTTGAGCACGAGGTCGTACGCCTTCGCCCGCACCGCGCCGGGATCGCTCTCGAGCTTGTCGAGGTCGTCGTCGTGCGGCGACGTGAACGGATGATGCATCGCGTACCAGCGGCCATCGTCTTCGTGATACTCGAGCAGCGGAAAATCGGTGACCCAGAGGAACTCGAACGCGTCGGGGTCGAGCAGATTGTCTTTCTTCGCGAGATACAGACGCAGTTGGCCCAGCAGCTTCGACGTGGCCTCGGCTTCGCCGGCCGCCATCAGGAGCAGATCGCCGGTGCCAGCGCGGCCGCGCTCGAACGCCGCCCGCAGCGCCCCCTCGCCAATCGCTTTGACCGAGCAGATTGGCGGCTCGCCCGGGCGGGCCCAAATCAATCCCGAGAAGCCCAGTTGCTTGACGGCGTAGTCGGTGAGCACGTCGAGCTGGCTGCGCGAATAGCTGTTCCCGCCCGGCAGCACCAGGCCGCGCACCACGCCGCCGTCGGCGACGATTGATTTGAAGACGCGGAACTCGGAGTCGCGAAAGATATCCGACAGCTCCTGGATCTCGAGACCGGCACGCAGGTCCGGTTTGTCGGAGCCGTATTTCGCGATGGCTTCCGCGTACGGCACGCGCCGGAACGGCGTGGCGACGCGCCGGCCGATCTCCTGGAAGACGTGCTGCATCAGCGGCTCGATCAACGCGTAGATCGATTCCGGCCGCGCGAACGACATCTCGACGTCGACCTGTGTGAACTCGGGCTGTCGATCGGCGCGCAGATCTTCGTCGCGGAAGCAGCGCACGATCTGGAAATAGCGATCGGTGCCGGCGATCATCAGAATCTGCTTGAAAATCTGCGGCGACTGCGGGAGCGCATAGAACTCGCCCGCGTGCACGCGGCTGGGCACCAGGTAGTCGCGCGCCCCCTCTGGCGTCGACTTCGTCAGAATCGGCGTCTCGATCTCCCAGAAGCCGCTGGCGTCGAAGTATTTCCTGATCGCCATCGTCGTTCTGTGGCGCAGACCGATGTTGTGCTGCAGGCGCGGACGCCGCAGGTCGAGGTACCGATAGCGCAGGCGCACGTCTTCGGAGACGGGCGAGTCTTCCGCGATCTGGAACGGCGGCGTTTTCGCCTCGTTCAGGATCCGGATGTCGCGCACGAGTACCTCGACTTCGCCAGTCTCGAGCTTCGGGTTGATGGTCTCCTCGGAGCGGCGCTGCACGATTCCGGTGACGCCGACGACGAACTCCGATCGGAGACGCTTGGCCGTTGCCATGAGCGCGTCGTTTTCACGTACGACGAGCTGAGAGACGCCGGCGCGGTCGCGCACGTCGATGAAGGTGACGCCGCCGAGATCGCGGACGCGATGCACCCAGCCGAGCAGCACCACGTCGGCGCCGACATCGTCGGCGCGCAGCGCGCCACAGGTGTGAGTACGAGTGAGATCTCCGAGTTGGTCAGACATGAAAAGGGTGCTGGGTGCCAAAGTGACAGGTGCCAAGGTGCTACGTGCCGCGATTCAGCATTTGCGAAACGACCTCCGCTGCTCGACCGCGCGGCACGGTTTGCTGTTCTCTCGTGTCCAGGTTGCGGATGCTGACTTCTCCACGCGTCCGTTCGTTCTCGCCGAAGATGCCCATCACGCGGGCGCCTCGTGCGGATGCGTACTTCAGCGGCTTGTCGAACTTCCGGCTCGCCTCCGGGAAGACATCCACGCGCATTGCGCCCGCGCGCAGCTCCGACGCGAACCGCAGCGCCTCCGCTCGCGAATCGTCGTCCATGCACGTGACGACGATGTCAACGGTGCCCGCGGCAATCGACGCCGGAAACATGCCCCGTTCGGTCATGACGACGATGATGCGTTCGAGCCCGAGCGAGAAGCCGCAGGCCGGGATGTCGCGTCCGAGGAACATGCCGACCAGGTTGTCGTACCGTCCGCCGCCGCCGAGGCTGCCGATCCCCGCGACGGCGATCTCCATGATGGCGCCCGTGTAGTATGACAGGCCGCGCGCCAGGCTGGGGTCGATCTGCAGGCGCGGCCCGGCCGGCGTCGCCGCCGCGAGCTGCACGATGGCTTCGAGCTCGCGAACCGCCGCCGCTCCGCTCTCGTGTCCGCTGACCGTCAATCCGAGCGATGCCAGGGCCTCCGGACCGCGCATCGCGAACGACGCCAGCAGGCGCCCCGCCGCCGCGCCGTCGATGCCGCGCCCGCCCAGATCGGCGACGACGCCGTCGTTGCCGATTTTGTCCAGCTTGTCGATCGATACCAGCGCGTCGTTGTGCTTCTCCGCCGCAATCCCCGCGCCCTCGAGCAGCGCGCTCAACAGCCGCCGGTGATTCAGCCGGATCGCGAAATCATCGAAGCCGAGCGTCGTCAACACGTCGGTGACGGCGCTGATCACCTCGACCTCGACGAGCGGCGAGGTCGAGCCCACCGCGTCGACGTCGCACTGATAGAACTCGCGGAATCGTCCGCGCGCCGGACGATCGGCGCGCCACACCGGCTGGATCTGATAGCGCTTGAAGTAGCGCGGCAGCTCGTTCTGGTACTGCGCCACGACGCGCGCGAGCGGCACGGTCAGGTCGTAGCGCAGCGCCAGATCCGCGGCGCCGCTCGCCTCGTGCTCGCCGCGCTTGAGGATCTTGAAAATGAGCTGATTGCCTTCGTCGCCGTACTTCCCGAGCAGCGTCTCGATGTTCTCGAACGCCGGCGTCTCCAGCGGCTCGAAGCCATAGCGCTCGTACACCGAACGAACGACATCGATCACGTAGGTGCGTCGGCGGACGTCGGCCGGCAGGAAGTCGCGCGTCCCGCGCGCGGGTTGCGTGCTATTGGTAGTCAAGTCGGTACGACACGTAGCGGTCCGCGTACAGTTGAATGCCGTCGATCTCGGCGTGCGTCAGCAGCCGCTTCACCTTGCCCGGGCTGCCCATCACCAGCGATCGCGGCGGCACGGTCATCCCTTCGGTCAGCAGCGTGCCGGCCGCGACGATCGACTGTGCGCCCACTCGTGATCCGTTCAGCAGAATCGCGCCCATCCCGATCAAGCACTGGTTTTCGATCGTACAGCCGTGGACGACGGCCGCGTGGCCGATCGTCACGTCATCGCCGATCGTCGTCTCGTGCGTGTCCTTCATGACGTGCACGACCGTGCCGTCCTGGACATTCGATCGCCGGCCAATGCGGATGCGGTGGACGTCGCCGCGGATCACGACGCACATCCAGACGCTGGTCTCCTCGCCGATTTCCACGTCGCCAATGACTTGAGCGCTCTCGTCGACGTATGCGGTGGGATGGACGCGCGGCAGCCGGCCGCGGTGCGGACGAAGCATTCAGACAATTATACCGGGCTGGAAGGGCGAGCAGGGCGGGATCGGCAGGAAGGGCGGGACCGGCAGGAAGGGCTGGACGGCCGGACGCTCAACTCGCCTTGCCGCCCGTTCCAGCCCTCCCGCCCCTTCCGGCCGCTAATTCTCCCCGTTCGCTGATTTGGTCCCGCTCGCTTTCGGACTCGGGCCACCCTTGAACGTCATCAGGTGATCGCGGATCGCCAGGATCTGCGCCTCGGCGTCGCCGTTCATCTGCGGATAGAACGACTTCGGATAGTCCGGCCAGAACGCCGGCATACGCGTGCCGGGCAGGATGTCCGAGGGCTTCTTCAGCCACTGCAGAATCCAATCGGCCTGCAGCCGCTCCGGCGCCATCCGCAGATCGGGCGCCAGATTCGCCGTCGGCTGATCCTTCGGAATCGTGCCGAGCACGTGGCACTGCTGACACTTGAGCATCTCGAACAGCTGCTTGCCCGACGAATCGTCGTTCGCGGTCCGGACAATGTCGTGCGAGCGGAAGGGACCGATGCTGTTCGAGATCGATCCGAAGTAGCGGATGATGCTGTTCAGATTCGGATCGTCGAGGCCGAATGTCGGCATCTTCACGTTCAGCCACGGACGAATCGGAATCGGCCCGCGAATGAACGCGTAGAGCCAGTCCGGCTGCACGCGCGCGCCTTCCGGCGTCAGCAGCGGCGGACCGAGTGACGGGTCCGCCACGAGCTTCACGAAATCACCGCCGTCGCCTTCGATGGTGTGGCAGCCGACGCAGTTGCGCCGATGGACCAGCGTGCGCCCGGCAATCAGGAAGTCGCTCTTCGCGGATCGCGTCGGCATCGCCGCCGGCGGCTGAATCTCGCGCTGGAAGCTCATGATCGCGGTGACGAGGCGTCCGACCTCCGCGTCGGTGAAATCGAAGTTCGGCATGCGCAGCTTGTCGAGCGGCTGCAGCACGCGCCCCTTGTCGAAGATTCGCGGATCGTGGAGCTTGCGATCGAACCACGCCATCTTCGACGTGTGCGGGATGTCGGTGATGAACGCGAAATCGAGGCGCGTCACCAGTTTGCTGCCCTCTTCCGACAGATCGGTGCCGATCGACTGCGCGTTCTCGAAGCCTTTGATGTCGTGGCAGCTGAAGCAGCCGTAGCGGCTGATGGCGCGCTGACCCAGGTTGATCTGCCGCTGCTCGGGGCTCATCTTCGCGAGCTCCGCCTTCGCGTCCTCGAACGGCATCACGTTCTTCAGGTAATCGAGGAGCACGTCATCCGTGTTCTTCGCCGTCGCGGCCGCCTTCGGCTCGTCGCCTTTGGCGCCCTTGAGCGTCGTGAGGAACGTGGCCACGTCGGCGACCTGCTGATCCGTGAGGCGCAGGTTCGGCATGTAGGTCGCCGGGCTGTAGTGCTTCGGATCGCGGACCCAGTTGTAGATCCACTCGTACGTCGTCTTGTTCCCGATGTTCTCGAGCGGCTGGCCGAACGTCCGGCGCGGACCGACGGCTTCACGCGATCCCTCGCCCACCACGTGGCAGCCCTGGCAGCCGACAGACTTGACGATCTCCTCCCCGCTCTTGGCGTCGCCGCGCGGAGGATTCTTGACCGCGAACTCGTGCTTCTCCGAGTTGGCGAACAGGTACGCGGCAATCGCGTTGATCTCGGTCTCGTTGCGGACCGCGTCTTCCGGCGAGCTGTTGTTCGAGTTGTAGAAGAATCTCGGCATCCACGTCGTCGGCTTGACCGCGCGGGGATTGCGAATCCAGTTCTTCACCCAGTCGGGCGACAGCTTCGAATCGATCTTCGTGAGGATCGGTCCCGGCTTCTTCACGTTCTCGAAGCCCTTGGTCTTGTGACACGCGTAGCAGCCCGCCCGCTCGAACGTCGCGTAGGCGAGGTTCAACGAGTCGGCCTTCGGAATGTAGATCTCCTGCTTGTGGCACTTCGCGCACGACGCCTGCGTCATCTTCGTCGGCAGCATCGGGAAGTCCCACGACTCCGGCTGCTCCCAGCCGTACTTCTTCTCCCACGCTTCCTTCTGCTTCTGATCGCCGGGCGTGTGCGAGGCGCCGAGGAAGCTCACCGATTGCCCCATGCCCTCGTGACAGACGGTGCAGCCCGTCTTGTCGATCGGGTGCTGCGAGCTGCCGCCGAGATACGTCGCCAAATCCGGGTGCGTCGTGAACGGCTGCGGATATTTCTCGTAGCCCTTCTTGTCGATCGCCAGGTGGCACGTCTGACAGCGGTCCATCTTCGGCACGTGGATGAAGTTCACATCGTCGACGACGTTCGGCAGGATCACCTGCTGGATCTTGATCGTCGGCGCGAGGAAGTCGAGCAGCGGCGCGTTGCGGAAGTAGTCCTTGACGGCGCTGGGCGCGATGACGTCGAGCCGTTTGCGCAGCCGCGTCTGCTCGGCGGTGAGCTCGTCGATCTGCTTCTGCACCGCCGCGACCTGCCCCGTGTATTGACCGAGCTGCTTCTGCGCCTCCGCCTTGTCCGCGTCCGCCTTCTCCATCGCGAGGTTCAGCTCGTTCAGCTGTTTGGCCTCGGCGTCGGCGATCTGCCCCTTCTTGGCCGCGCTCGACAGCCCGTTGGCCCGCGCCGCCTCGAAGTCGTAGCGATCCTGGTCGTAGGTCGCCTTCATCGACTGATACTGCCCCGTGGCGCGGAACAGCCGATTGCCGGCTTCATCGACCTTCGCCTGCAGCTCGTCGACCTTCTTCTGGTTCGCTTTGACGTTCTGCTGCGCCGTCTTCTCCTGCGCCTCCAGCTGCTGCAGCTTCGCCTTGTCGATGCTGCGGCCGGCCTGCTGCAGCTGCGCCTGCGTGACCTGATACTCGAGCTGCGCGAAGCGCCGCTGCGTGTTCTTCCATTCACGATCGAAATCGTCCCAGACCATCCAGACGACCGACAGGAACAGGAACAGACTGGCCGCCGCGAAGACGACGTTCAGGAAGTCGACGTTGTAAGCGTGCCCGACACCCTTCTTTTCAGCCATGATTCAGATGTTGAAGAAGAATTCTGGGATCGCGACGATGTACTTCAGGTTGAAGATCCACCTCGCCAGCATCTTGATCGGCAAGGACATCATCATCAGAAACAGGAACACCGACGTGTAATACCGCGCCGCTCCGAGCTTCTCGTAGTAGGACTTGAGCCACAGCTTCGACAGAATCACCGGCAAGGCGAGCACGTAGAAGAGCACCAGGAGAATGCCGAAGATCTCCCGGATGAACCAGTTCGTCGGCAGGCCCATGTGCAGCCCCCGGACGTAGATGTATTCGGACAGATTGACGTTGGTCAGCGCCGCGAGCTTGTGGATGTCCCAGTACTCGAACGGCCCGAAGAAATTCCAGTTCGGCCCGCGCAGGAACGTGCCGAGCACGATGAGCGAGCACCACAGCACCACGAACCCGAACATGAAGATCGTGATCTCGGCCTTGCGCTCGGCGAACGTGAAGTAGCCGTTCCCTTTCGGGTTCTTGTCCACGTACGGGATGCAGATCAGCCCGACGATGATCAGGCTCGGCAGCACGACGCCCGCGAGCCACGGATCGAAGTACACGAGCATTTCCTGCAGCCCGAGGAAGTACCACGGAGCCTTCGACGGGTTCGGCGTGTTGGCCGGGTTCGCCGGCTGCTCGAGCGGCGCCTTCAGGAAGATCGACCAGACGATGAGCACGACGGAACAGAGGATCAGCGAGATGAGCTCCGTGTAGACGAGATCGGGCCACACCCACACGCGATCGGATTCCGCTTTCTCGATCGGCCCGAGCCCCATTGCGATGCGCTGGTCGTTGCGGACGCCTTCCCGGATCGAATACCAGACAAAGAACACGAGCAGGAAGATGAGACCGACGATCGGCACGTTGTCCGGCTTGGTGACAATCAACCGGAAGTTGGGATCGAACGATCCGAAGATGAAGAAGATGCCGAGAAACGCGAGCGCGCCGTAGCCAACGGCATCCTTCGCGACTTTGTCGCGCTGCCAGACGAGAAGAGCGAGGAGCCCCACGGCCAGGAGGAAGAACAACCGCGGGTCGGCGACGGCGTTGATGAGACCCTTGAGAAAACCCATAGGGAGATCCTCGCAATTAAGCATTGAGAACTAGGAATTGAGCATCCATTCCTAATTCCAAATTCTTCATTCCTAATTTCTCATTCTTCAGAGCGGTCCCGAGATGCCTCCGTCCTTGCGCACGCGCCAGAAGTGCACGGCCATCAGCACCGCGATCGCCAGCGGCAGCCCGACGCAGTGCAGCACGTAGAAGCGCAGCAGCGCGCCCTCGCCGACGAATGTCCCGCCGAGCAGCGCGAACCGCGCATCGTCAGCCGCGTGAATCAGCGGCACGTCGCCAAGGCGCAGCAGCGACGCGCCCGGCCCTTCGTGGCCGAGGAACGGCGTGGCCCGGCCCATGTTCGAGCCGACCGTGATCGCCCAGATCGCGAGCTGATCCCACGGCAGCAGATAGCCGGTGAACGAGAGCAGCAGCGTGAGCACGAGCATGATCACGCCGACCGACCAGTTGAACTCGCGCGGCGGTTTGTACGATCCGGTCATGAAGACGCGGAACATGTGCAGCCACACGGTGATGACCATCGCGTGCGCGCCCCACCGGTGCATCTCGCGCATGATGCCGAGCGGCACGTGCTCGCGCAGGCCGACGATGTCGGTGTACGCGTACTCGAGCGTCGGCCGGTAATAGAACATCAACAGGAGGCCGGTGAACGTCAGGACGAGGAAGAGGAAGAAGCTCAGGCCGCCCATGCACCAGGTGTAGCGAAGCTTCACGCCCGACTTGCGGATCCGCACCGGGTGCAGATGCAGGAAGACGTTGGACAGCATGACCAGCACGCGATTGCGATCGCTGTCCGGCCGGCCGTGCCGGAAGATCGAGGTCCACGCCTGCGTCTCCGTCAGCCAGTTCCAGAACCGGGTTCCCGGGCCTTCCTTGGGTGCGACCGTCTTGGTGTCAGCCATGGTGATGCTTCTATCTCGCGATCTACGACCTGGCGATCTACGATTGAGCGACCTACGATTTGGCCATTGACGATCTGACGATTTCCGATCCGGCGATGTAGAGGGTCTCCATATCGTCGATCGGCAAATCGTCGATCCTCGGATTGATTACGCTTTCAGAAACGCCTCCGGATCCGTCCACTGCCCGAGCTCGTACTGAAAATGCCGGCTCTTGTCGACGAGAATCTGTCCGTCATCGGCGAGCACGATGCGCGCGCGTTCGAGCGGGCGCGGCGCGGGGCCCTCGAAATTCACCCCGGTCAGGCGATAACCGCTGCCGTGGCACGGACATTTGAACTTGTTTTCTGCTGACAGGTAATTCGGCGTGCACCCCAGGTGCGTGCAGACCGTGATGAGCGCGTAGAAGCCGTTGCCGTGCGGTTCGACTACTTCGTCGGCGATCCGCACGATCCAGATGCCGAACTTCTCTTTCCAGCGCTCGTCGACGCCCATCCCGTACTCGTTCGGAAAGCCCGCTTTGAACTGCTGCGGCGGCTCGTTGAGCACGTTGGGAAACATGAAGCGGCCGGTCGCGGCGAGCGCGGCGGCCGAGGCGGCGGAAAACGCGCCCCATGCGAGCCCCATCCAGGCGCGGCGCGACAGCAGCGGCGAGCTGTCGTCCGGATCGCGGCCGGCGGCGGTTGCCGTCGCCGGTTTCGTCGCCGCGATGGCAGCTTTCGCCGCGGCGGCGCCACCTGGCGACGCGACGTTCGTCGTCTTGCCGCCGAGGTCCGGCAAGGGCGCGGCCGGCGGACGCGGCGCGGCTGGCGGTCTGGCCGCGGCGCTGGTCGTGACGTGCGGCGTTGCGGCCGGATTCGCGCCAGTCGGCGGCGCACTCGCCGTCTGTCCGGCGGCAAGGGCACTTTTCGAGGCGGACGCGGCCGCAGTTGCCTCGCCCGTCTGCGGCGCGATCGCCGGCGCCGGTGTCTCCGGTTTCGTCTCGTCAGCCATTCTGTATGTGCCCCATCAGATCAGCCCATGACTTTCAGTGCCTCGAGCGCCGCTTCACGGACTTTGATGCTTCGATCGTTCTGACTCAACGTCGTCACCGATGGCCGCAGGGACGCGTCCTTCAACGTGGCCGCAGCGCGCAGCCCGCTGATCATCACGTCGGCGACCGGATCCTGGTCGTCGTTCTGACGAACGTCGCGTTTTACCGCCTGCTCGACATACGTGCGATCGAGCATCTGCTTCAGCACGCCGACGCCGTCGCCGTTGCCGTGTCTGGCGAGCGCGACCGCCGCGTTCCAGCGCACGTCCGCCGTCGGATCCTCGAGCGCGGTCCGCAGCGTATCGATCTGCGTGTCGCCCGGGAGCGCGCCGAGCGCGTAGATGACGATCTTGCGAATGCCGGCGTCGGAGTTCTGGGCCGTGTAGAGGGGAACAAGGCGCGGCACCACGGCTTCGTCGCCCGATGAGCCAAGTGCCCAGATCACGCTGATGCGCGTTTCGCTGTCGGGGTCGTCCAGCGCCTGCGTCAGCTCAGCGACGGCCGCGGGCGGCAGCGGGGGATCGAGACGCCCGATCGCGAGCGCGAGATAGCGCCGCACCTGCTGATCGTTTTTCGAGTTCTCGAACGCCTTGACGAGCGAAGGCGCCAGCGTGCGATCGGCTCGCACTTTCGGATCCGCCATCAGACGCGACAGCTCGTAGGCGGCAGGCCAGCGGCGGTCCGATCCGCCGCGCTGCACCTCAGCGAGGTAATCCTCAGGCGTACGCGCGTCCGCCAGCAGCGAGCGAAAACCGACGTAAACGGAGACCGTCACCGCAACGACGGCCAATGGAATCAAGAAGAACTGAACGGCGAGGGCGGGCGCGGCGACCAACGGGCTTCGAGTCGCGGTTTCGCGCTCGGAAAGTTTTTCCATGAAAGGAAACGGGTACGGCCTGCCACGGTTACGCCCGAGGCGTGCAAGTTCTACTACGTGTGTCCGTCAACGGTCAAGCGAGGCACCTCTGCACGGAACGGCGGGTCGAAGCCGCCAGGGCGGCGGCGGTGGTGGCGATCGGAAATCGATTCTATGTTACCGCACCCGTGGACGCCGACGAGACCAGGCGCGCGTACTTGGCGAACACGCCGCCCGACTCCCGCGGACCAGGCGGTGTCCACCGCGCCAGCCGCTCGCGCAGCACGTCGTCGGCGAGCTCCACATCGAGACGTCTCATCGCGATGTCGACGACGACGATATCGCCATCCTCGAGGACAGCGAGCGGGCCGCCGCGCGCCGCTTCAGGAGAGGCGTGGCCGACCATCAGGCCTCGCGTCGCGCCTGAAAACCGGCCGTCCGTGACGAGCGCGACCGATTCGCCGAGCCCGGCGCCGACCATCGCGGCCGTCACGGCGAGCATCTCGCGCATCCCGGGTCCGCCGCTCGGGCCCTCGTAGCGGATGACGACGACATCGCCGGGGTGAATCGTTTGACGCTGGACGGCGTCGAACGCCGCCTCCTCGCTATCGAACACGCGCGCAGGTCCGCGATG
>Ga0207657_10006194_pt1 | contig 12433 bp, 10 predicted proteins | sample KBSC33metaG_FD_184316 | JGI IMG/M metagenome (GOLD analysis project Ga0207657, IMG submission 184316) | Corn rhizosphere microbial communities from Kellogg Biological Station, Michigan, USA - KBS C3-3 metaG (SPAdes) (version 2) | ecosystem: Host-associated > Plants > Roots > Rhizosphere > Soil ...
TCACCAAGGCCCGCGCGGCCAGCGTCAACGCCGGCGGCGTCGAAGCGACCGCCCAGGCCGATGCGCAAATGACCGGGCTTCTTGGCCGGTTGTTCGCGGTAGCCGAGGCCTATCCCGACCTCAAGGCCAACCAGAATTTCCTCCGGCTGCAGGACCAGCTCGCAAACATCGAGGGCGAGCTCCAGGGCGCGCGGCGCTATTACAACGCGACCGTGCGCGACCTGAATTCGAGCATCCAGAGCTTCCCCGCGGTGCTGGTCGCGGGCCCGCTCGGCTTCCGCGAGGAGCCGTTCTACGCGGACGAAGACCAGAGTATTCAGACCGCGCCCAAGGTTTCGTTCGCCCAGCCCGCGGCCTGAGCATGTTCCGCCCGCTCAGCGTCCTTTCCGCGCTGCTGTTGTTCGTCGCTACTTCGGCGCACGCCGACGAGCGCATCCACCGCTTCCTCAGCGACGTCCAGATCCAGAAGGATAGCTCGCTCGAGGTCACCGAGACGATCGACGTCGAGGTCGAGAATGTCGCGATCAACCACGGCATCTTCCGCGATTTTCCGACCCGCTACCGGCGCCCCGACGGTGGCGCGATGCGCGTCGGCTTCACCTTCGAGGGCGCAACCCTCGACGGAATGCCGGTCCCCGCGAGCGTCTCGGGTTTCGCCAACGGCGTGCGGATCAAGGTCGGCGACCCGGACCGGACGATTGCGCCAGGCGAGCATAGTTTCGTCCTTCGCTACCGGACCACGCGGCAAATCGGGCGCTTCGGCGGCTATGACGAGCTCTACTGGAACGCGACGGGCAACGGCTGGCAGTTCCCGATCGACCTCGCCCAGGCGCGCATCCGTCTTCCCGAGCCCGCAACGTTCGGCAAGCGGAGCTTCTATACCGGCGCATATGGCTCGACCGCGGCCAACGCCGAGGTCATCGACGAGCGTCCCGGCGAGATCCTGGTCCAGACGACGCAGCCGCTCGCGGCCTTCGAGGGCCTTAGCGTCGCAGTGGCCTTTCCCAAGGGCGTGGTTGGCGCGCCCAGCGCAAATAGCCGGCTCGGCTGGTGGCTGGCCGACAACGGCCCGCCGATCCTCGGCTTCCTGGTCCTGTTCGGTCTGTGCGCCTTCTACTACGTCGCCTGGCTCCGCGCCGGGCGCGATCCCCGCGCGGGCACTATTGTCCCCATCTTCTCGCCGCCGGACGATCTTACCCCGGCGGGCTTGCGCTACGTCACCAACATGAGCGCGGACAATCGCGCGTTTGCTGCTGCGCTGGTCGACATGGGCGTGCGCGGCCACATCAAGATGGTCGAGGAGGACGAGGGCTGGTTCTCGTCGAAGAAGACGCGGATCGAACGGCTCGAGAATGCGTCCGCCCTGCCCGACGAAGAAAAAGCCGCGCTCGACGAACTCTGCCTGCCCGGCGAATCGATCGTCATGGAGCAGAAGAACCACACCAACTTCTCGACTGCAAAGAACAGCTTGTCGGAGATTTTGAAGGTTCGATACGAAGGCAAGCTGTTCAAGCGCAATTACGGCTGGGCGGCGGCCGGCCTGCTGCTGTTCCTGGCGGGGTTGTGGCTCACCGCGGCGTCGGTCGTGGTCGCGACCGGCGCGATCGATCCGCTCAAGGCCGGCGTGATCTTCGGCAGCCTGCTCGTCGTCGCCTTGCTGTGGCTCGCGTTTCATGAGTCCGCAGGGGGCAAGTGCCTGTTATCGCTGATCAGCGTCGTCGGAGTCGCCCTCGCCACGTCCTTCGGCTTCCCGATCATTGTCGAAGCCTTGAACACCGGCTGGTGGCTGCCGCTGCTCCTTCCCGCACTCGCGGCGCCGCTGGTCCTGTCCGCTTTCTGGTGGATTTCGGCGCCCACGCCCGAGGGCCGCACCGTCCTCGACCATATCGCCGGCTTCAGGCAATATCTCTCGATCACCGAAGGCGAGCGGCTCGACCGGATGACCGGAGCGCCGGCCGACACGGTGCAGGTCTTCGAGAAGTTCCTGCCCTACGCCATCGCGCTCGGCGTCGAGAACCGCTGGGCCAACCGCTTCGCGACCGTGCTGGCCGCGGCCGCCGCGCAGGGCCATCAAGGCTTCGTCTGGTATTCGGGCAGCAGCAGTCCATGGAACAATCCGACCGGCTTCACCCATGACGTCGGTTCGTCGCTGGCGAGCACGATCAGCTCCGCCTCGACCGCGCCTGGTTCGAGCAGCGGTTCGGGCGGCGGCGGTTTCTCGGGTGGCGGTGGTGGCGGCGGTGGTGGCGGCGGCTGGTAACTAGGCCCAGGCGGGACGCTTCAGCACGATCGTCGGATCGCCATGGTAGGTGGTCTCGGCAATGCGCTCGAAGCCCAGCTTGTCCGCCAGCTTCAATGACGGCTCGTTCGCGGGTGCGATGATCGCCCACATCGGAGTCGGATCGAGCTTCTCTTCAGCCCAGCTCACAACCGCGCCGCAGGCTTCCGATGCGAGCCCCTTGCCATGTGTCTCGGCGGCCATGATCCAGCCCATTTCCGGTTCTTCCCCGAATTGCGGTTCCAGATCCCGCCAGGCGTTGAACAGGCCGACAATGCCGACCAGCTTGCCGGTCGCCTTCTCCTCGACCGCCCACATCCCGAAGCCGAGGAAGTGCCAGCCGCCGACGAAGGAGGTCACCCGCCGCCAAGCTTCCTCGGCGATCATCGGATTGGGCCCGAAGTGCTTGTGCACCTCCGGATGGCTGAGGATGGCATGATACGGCCGGAAATCGTCCTTGCGCCACGGACGCAGGACCAGCCGTTCGGTCTCGATCCGCGGCGCTTCGCGCAAGATCGTTTGTCTGGATCCCGGATCGAGTCCGGGATGATCGCTCATGCGATCACTTTTTGCCGAGGGTGAGGCCGCCGAAGCGCTTGTTGAAGCGCGCGACCTGGCCGCCTTCCTGGACCTGGCGGGTCCCGCCGACCCAGGCGGGGTGGACCTTGGGGTCGATCTCGAGGTGCAGCGTGTCGCCTTCCTTGCCCCAGGTCGAGCGCGTCTGGAACTTGGTGCCGTCGGTCATTTCGACGGTGATCATGTGATAATCGGGATGAGCGTCGGACTTCATGTGGGTTTTCCTTGGGTTAGCAGCTGGTTTCCGACCAGCCGCAGCAAGTGTCGGGCGCCCCTAGCCGAAGGGCCTCTGCTTGACAAGGTTTCGGGGCCGGTTCAGCCACTATCGCAGGATCAGGGTCCGGCGGTCACGGCTGCCGGCTAACAAGGAAGCCGGTCCAAATCCGGCGCTGTGCCCGCAACTGTAGGACGGGGCGAAAGCTCCATCGAGTCAGACACTTGCCTTGGTCCGTCGTTCGTTTCCCGGCCGGGATCAGCCACGGAGCGGAGGGCATGGCTCCCTCTTGTGACGACAGGTTCGTCAACAGGAGGATCGTCATGCCCGTCACACCCATCGATACCGACCAGATCGTCGTCACCGCCTCGCGCGCGCCGGAGAGCGAAGCGCAGACGCCCGCGAGCGTCACCATTGTCGACCAGCAGCGCATCGAGCGGCTGGGCGAGCCGCTCGTCCCCGCCCTGCTCCGCCTCATCCCGTCGATCGCCGTCACCCAGTCCGGCTCGGCGGGGACCGTTGCGGAAGTCCGCATCCGTGGCGCCGAGGCCAATCACACCCTGCTGTTCATCGACGGCATCCGCGCCAACGACCCGGCGCGCGGCGAAGCGCCGAGGTTCGAGCTCCTGAACGCCGACATCGTCTCGCGGATGGAGGTCGTGCGCGGGCCGCAATCGGCTTTGTGGGGTTCCGAAGCCATCGGCGGCGTGGTCGCGGTCAACGGCGAGGACGTGGTTCCCGCCTCCTACGGCACGGTATCTGCTGAAGCCGGCTCCTTCGGCCTGCGTCGTGGCTCGCTGAGCGCAGGCGCGCCCGGCATTGCCGGGGCCATCGCCTGGCAGCGCGGGACCGGCGTCGACATCCAGGGAAGCGGCGACAAGGACGGCTATCGCAGTTTCGCGGGCCGTCTCCGCGCGTCGCATCAGCTCACCCCCGGCATCCAGGTCGGCGCCGCGGGGTTCCTGCTCAGCGGCCGCAGCGAATATGACGACGTCTTCCTCCTGCCCGTCGAGCCCTCGCAACGCGACCGGATGATCGCCGGGCGCGCCTGGGCCGAGGCCGGGCGGACGGATGAGGCCTGGCACGGAACCCTTTCCGTCGCGCGTCTCAACTCGACCAGCCGGAATTTGTACGATGGCGAGGAAGGCAATCGCACCACCGGTTCGCGAACCACCCTCTCCGCGCAAGCCGAGCACCGCTTCGCCACCGGCACGGTGAACCACCTCGTGATCCTGGCCGGCGAGCACGAGCGCGAGACGTTCGCGGCTCGGGACACGATCTTCGCTGGACTGACCCGCCAGGACGACAATCGCAGCCATGATGCCGTCACGGTCGAATGGCGCGCGTCGGCGGGGCCGGTCCATACCGACGTCGCGGTGCGGCGCGACGCCTTCAATCGCTTCAAGGATGCGACCACGCTGCGCGCATCGCTGCTCGGCGAGCTCGGCGGCGGGGTGTCCCTCGCGGCGTCCTACGGCGAAGGCATCGCCCAGCCGACCTTCTTCGACCTCTACGGCTTCTTCCCCGGCATTTTCTCGGGAAACCCAACCCTTAAGCCCGAGAGCTCGCGCGGTTTTGAGGCGTCGATGCGCTATCGGCGGGGCGCGTTGAACGCATCGTTGACCGGGTACCGGCAGCGCCTCCGCGACGAGATCGTGGACGTCTCCCTGCCGAGCGGCCTGCTCTCGACCGCCAATCGCGATACGGACAGCCGGCGCTGGGGACTCGAAGCGGAACTTGGCTGTCAGCTCGGCGACACGCTGCGCGCGACCGCCAATTACGCCTATCTCAAGGCGACCGAGCCCTCCTCCACCGGGCAGCAGATCCGCGAGGTCCGGCGCCCGAAGCATAGCGGGTCGATCGCGCTCGATGGAACCGCCGGGCCGCTGACCTATGGAGTTTCGGTCGCCTACAGCGGGGCGCGGACCGACAATGATTTCAATGTCTTCCCCTCAAGGCTGGTGCGCCTGGGCGCATATTGGCTCGCCAATGCCCGCGTCGCCTATGCCATAAGCCGCCACGTCGAAATCTTCGCGCGCGGCTCGAACCTGTTCGACGACCATTACCAGGACGTTTTCGGCTATCGCAGCGAAGGGAGGGGCATTTATGCCGGCATCCGCCTTGCTGCTGGCCGCTAGCGCGGGCATTCGCGCGGCCTCGCTCAACCTGTGCACCGACGAATATCTGCTGCTGCTCGCCGAGCCGCGGCAGGTCGTCGGCGTCAGCTATCTCGCCCGCGACCGGCGGGAAACTGCTCTCTGGCGGCAGGCGCAACGCTATCCCGGCAATCGCGGCTCGATCGAGGACGTGTTGCCGCTGCGCCCGAACCTGCTCCTCACGAGCGGCGGCGGTGGCCGCGCAACGGCACTTCTTGCCCGCCGCGCGGGCATCCGCACCATCGACGTGCCGTATGCGAGCGATCTGGACGGCGTCGCGGCGAACCTGCGCAACGTCGCCGCAGCGCTCGGCAATCCGGCGCGGGCCGCACCGTGGCTGAGGCGGCTCGATGCGCTGCGCAGGGACGCTCCGCAGCGCGCTGCGGACGCAATGTGGATTTCGGCCGGCGGATTCAGCCTTGCCCCGGATTCGCTCGGCGCGCAGTGGCTGCGGCTTGCGGGGCTCGGCCAGCGCCCGCTGCCGGGAGCCAGGGCTACCCTCGAAACCCTGCTAACCAAACCCCCGAAGATCATGATCCGAAGCGATTATCGTTCGGGCGAGATGTCCGGTGGGAATCGTTGGCTCGAGCATCCGATAGTCCGCCGCGCGGGCGCCCGCCAAATCGTGACCGATGGCCGCCCGTGGACCTGCGTCGGCCCGCTGATGATCCCCGAGATCGAGCGGCTGAGGAGGCTCGTGCATTGACCCGCGCGACCGGCTTGTTGCTCCTCGCGCTGAGCGCGCTTGCAGCGGTCCACCTGGTGACGCCGCTCGCCCCGCTGCTCGAGCTGCTGCGAAGCAGCCCGGATACTGCATGGCTGCTCCTCGGCGAGATCCGACTGCCGCGGACCTTGCTCGCGCTTGGCTATGGGTTCGCACTCGGCATGACCGGCGCCGCGCTCCAGGCATTGTTCGCCAATCCCCTCGCCTCGCCCGACATCACCGGCAGCAGCAGCGGCGCGGCGCTGGGCACGGTCTTCGCCGCTTACTGGCTGGGCGCGACCGAGCCTTTGGTGCTCGCCGGCGCCGGCGCAACCGGCGCATTGCTTGCGTTGGCGATCATGGTCCTGCTGGCCGGCCGCCGCGCCGAGACGACGACCATGCTCCTTGCGGGCATCGCCATCGCGCTCGCCGCCGGCGCGGCGACCAGCCTGCTGCTCGCGCTCGCGCCCTCCCCGTTCGCCTTCTACGACAGTTTCGAATGGCTGATGGGCAGTTTCGTCGACCGCAGCCTGCCCCAGGCCGCGGTCGCGCTGATCCCCGCGGGCATTTGTTGCGCGCTCCTCGCCGCGTCCGCCCGGCCGCTCGACCTGATGGCGCTGGGCGAGGATGTGACCGCTTCGCTCGGCTACGACCCGCGCCGGATCGCAGTCCAGGTCATCGTCCTGTCGTCGATCGCCATCGGGGCGTGCGTGTCGGTGTGCGGCGCGATCGGCTTCGTCGGGCTGCTCGCCCCATATGCCGCGCGGCGGTTGACGCGCGGCCATCCCGGCCGCGCACTGGTCCCGGCGGGGCTGATCGGCGGCATCCTGCTGCTCATCGCGGATATCGCCGTCCGCTACGGCCCGCCGGGAAGGATCATCCCGGTCGGCATCCTGACGACGGTCGCGGGCACGCCGCTGTTCGTGTGGATCGTCGTGACGATGCGCCGGCGGGTGACGTCATGACGCCGCGGCTGGAAGCGTCGGCGCTTGCTCTCGCCGGGCGTCTCAAGCGGGCCGACCTCGAAGCCGCACCGGGCGAGCTGATCGCCGTCATAGGTCCCAACGGCGGCGGCAAGACCAGCCTGCTCCGCGCACTTGCCGCGATCGAGACGACATCGGGCAGCGTATCTATCGACGGCGAGCTCCTTGCCTCGGTTCCGCCGGCACGTCGGCCGAGGGTCGTGACCTTCCTCCCGGCATCGCGCGATATCGCCTGGCCGATCTCGGCGCGCGATCTGATTGCGCTCGGCCTGCCCGCTCCCGACGATAAGCGCGTCGAGGAGCTGATCGCGCTGCTCGAACTGCAGCCTCTCGCGCATCGGCCAGTCGACCGGCTTTCCACCGGCGAACGCACGCGCGTGTTGCTGGCCCGGGCCCTGGCGCCACGTCCGCGGCTGTTGTTACTCGACGAGCCTCTTTCGAACCTCGATCCCTATTGGGTGTTGCGGATCCTCGAGATCCTGCGCTCGGGCGTCGCGGATGGCGCGACAGCGCTGGTCGCCCTCCACGACATTGACCGGGTCATGGCCTTCGATCGTGCCTTGCTCGTCGCGGATGGCGAGATCCGCGCCGACCTTCGCCCGGCTGAAATGCTGGAGAGCGAAACGCTGGCGAATGCGTTTGGGATTGAGCGAGCCGCTGACGGCTGGAAAGTCAGTCCGAGGGCGGATCGGCGATCATCGCCGTAAATTCGCATTCCGTCGCGACTTCGCCGTCCAGCGTCGCCTTGCCGGCGAACTTGCACACCCGCGCCCGCTTCTGGACGAACTCGACCTCGAGCTTCAGCAAGACGCCCGGCTCGACCGGCTTGCGGAACTTCACGCCGTCGATCGACATGAAATAGACGAGCTTCCCCGACCCGGCGAGCCCGAGGCTTTCGACCGCGAGTACGCCCGCCGCCTGGGCGAGCGCCTCGACCTGAAGAACTCCGGGCATGATCGGCCTTCCAGGGAAATGTCCCTGGAAGAATTCCTCATTCACCGACACCGCCTTGATCGCGACGATACGCTCGTCGGGAACGAGCGATTCGACCCGGTCGACCAGCAGCATCGGGTAGCGGTGCGGCAGCGCCGCCATCACTCGCCGAATATCGAGCGGATGGCTGGCGGCGCTGGCCGGCGCGTCGTTCATCTTCTGTCTTAGCGGCCTTGCGGCTGCGTTTGCGCCGGCGCCACCGCCGAGATGGTCGGCAGCGCGGTATTGAGCGCCGCGAGCACGTCGTTGCTGACGTCGACGCTGGTCGTGGTCGCAAGCGTTGAGCCCGTCTCGAGCAGGATGTTGGCGCCGCGGCGCTGCATCACCGACTGGTAGATCGGCGCCAGCTTGTCGCCGATCTGCTTCTGAACATACTGGTTGTTGCGCTGGATCTGGGCTTCCTGGTTCTGGATTTCCGTCGCGCCCTGCTGCTGCTTGGTCTGGAACGCCTTGATCCGCGCCTGCAGCGCCGCGTCGGGCTCCTTGCCGTTCAGCGCGTCGATCGCGGTCTGGATCGACTTCCCTTCGGTTTGTAGCGGCGTCGCCAGGGTTTTCTGGCGGTTCTGCAGCGAGGTGATCTGGGCCCGCAGCGCAGTCGCGGCGGTCTTGCAGGCGTTGCAGCTGCTGGTCACCCGCTCGAGATCGACCACGGCAATCACCGCGCCCGGAACGGACTGCGCGCTCGCGGCTGAAGGCGCCAGTGCGGCCGCCGCGAGGGCGGCGGAAACGAAGAATGTCTTCATCAGAATTGAGTCCCTACGTTGAATTGGAAGAGTTTGGTGTCGTCGCCCTTTTGTTTGACCAATGCCTTGGCGAGGTCGAGCCGTAGTGGTCCGAATGGCGAAACCCAGTTGACGCCGATGCCGACCGATACGCGCGGCTTGGGCGAATTGCCGAGGAAGGATTCCTTGAAGCCCGGCGCGAAATCGAACTTGGTCGGATCGTGCGAAACGTTGCTATAGTCGATGTTGCAGGTTGTGGACGGGCTGGTGAACGCCGTGAGCCCCGTCTGGCCGGCCTTCGGGGTGCAGATAGCCACCACGTCGGTCAGCTTGGGTGCGGTGATGTTCCAGAGCGAGCCGGCGTCGACATAAGCCGAAGGCCTGAGCCCGGCGTTCTTCAAGGCGGAGGTCACCGGAAATTCGAGCTCGAGCCGGCCCATGTAATAGGTGCGGCCGCCCAATGCGTCGGTGATCCGCGCCTGGTCGGTCGCGAGCGTTCCGTCGCTATTATAGGGTATGCGCTGGACCCGCGGGCCGATGCCGCGAATGTCGAACCCGCGAAGCTGCGGACCGAAGAAGCGGTCGGTCAGCCGGATCGCGTCGCGGAACGGCCCCGGCGCGGCCTGGAAGGGCTTGATGAATCCCCCTTCGGCGTGGGCCGAGAAAACGAAGCCGCCGCCAAAGCCATGGTATTTGGTGGCGTCGGCGCGGACGCGTCCGTACTTCACGTCGCCGCCCAGCCCCGCGATGTCCTGGCTGAACGTCAGTCGCTGACCGCGCGTCGGGTGGATTCCGTCGGTGTCGTCATAGATCGTCGAGTAGCCGACCGCCGAGGTCGTGCGCGTGCCGACTTCGTCGCAGAGATACTGCCCGGCCTTCAGGGGGTCGCACAAGCCATTGGTGTAGAACTGGCCCTTGTCGAGCGAGATCTTGTCCTGGACGAGGCTGTAGCGGGTGCCCACGGACCAATATTCGGTCAGCGGGAAGCCGGTGCGAAGCACGCCGCCCGTGCTGACCTGCGAATAGGTCGTGTTGCGCTGGTTGCCGATGAAATTGAAGCTGCGATAGTCCTGCCGGTAGATTGATCCGCCGAGCAGGATCGGCTTGTCGAGGAAATACGGGTCGGCGAAGCCGAGCTGGACCGACTTCGAATAGGCCGAATAGTTGACCGACGCGTCGAGCGACTGGCCCTTGCCCAGGAAGTTGTTCTGCGACACCGCGAGCTGGATGACGAACTTCTCGAGGCTCGAATAACCGCCCGAAAGCGAGAGCTGCCCGGTCGGCTTTTCCTCGACGTCGAGGCCGAGGACGACGCGGTCGGGCGCCGAACCTTCGGTCTGCTTGATCTCCAGCTTGTCCTGGAAGAAGCCGAGGCTCTGGATGCGGTCCTGGCTGCGCTTGAGCTTCAGCGCGTTGAACGCATCGCCTTCGTTCAGGCGGAATTCGCGGCGAATGACCTTGTCGCGCGTGCTGGTGTTGCCGGTGATGTCGATGCGCTCGACATAGACCCGCGGCGTTTCCGTGATCTTCAGAGTCACGTTCATCAGCCGCTTCTCGGCATCGCGGTCGTAGGCCGGATTGATGTCGGCGAAGGCGTAGCCGAGGTCACCGGCCTGCTCGTTGACATCGGTGACCGCGTCTTCGACGGCCTTGGCGTTGAACCATGTGCCGGGCTGGATCTTCAGGATCTGCTTGACCCGCTGGTTGGGAAGGTCGCGGAGCGCGCTGTCGACGTCGATTGTGCCGAACTTGTAGCGCGGGCCTTCCTCGACCACGTAGGTGATCACAAAATCCTTACGATCGGGCGTCAGCTCGGCAAGCGCGGAGACGACGCGGAAATCGGCATAGCCCTCGGTTAGATAGAAGGCGCGCAGCTTCTGCTGGTCGGCCGCGAGTCGGTCGGGATCGTAGGTGTCATTCTGCTTGAGGAAGCCGAGCACGCCGCCCGCCTGGCGCGTGAACATCTCCTTGCGCAGCCGGGAATCGGGAAATTCCTTGTTGCCGAGGATGTTGATGGCGCGGATCTTGGCGAGATCGCCCTCGTAAATCTCGAACACGACATCGACGCGGTTCTGGTCGAGCTGGACGATCTTCGGCTCGACGCGAGCCGCAAAGCGACCTTGCCGGCGGTAAAGCTCGAGGATGCGGTCGACATCGGCGCGCGCCGCGGAACGCGTGAAGATCTGGCGCGGCGCAAGCTTGATCTCGGGGACGATCTTGTCGTCCTTGAGGCGCTTGTTGCCCTCCAGGATGATGCGGTTGATGACCGGGTTCTCGCGCACCGTGATGACGAGGTCGCCGGTATCCGCGCCGCCGATGGTCACGTCGGCGAACAGCTGTGTCGCGTAGAGGTCCTTCAGCGCCTGGTCGAGCGTGCTTGCGGTGTACGTCTGGCCCGGCGTCAGGTTGGCATAGGCGCGAATGGTTTCCGGCTCGAGGCGCTGATTGCCGTGGACGACGATCGACCGAATCACGCGCTCTGCGGCCGCCGGCGCCGGGGTCGCGGCGGGCGCGGGCGGAGCTGGTGCCGGGGGTGCTTCCTGGGCCCACAATGGCGCAGCCGAGCCGCCGATCACGGTCCCGACCAGCAGCATCGCGCCGACGCGCTTGAAACTCTTCGTCCTTGAAATCACGCGACCCCGCCTTTTGTGCAATGGTGCAGCGGCGTCCGGCCGCCATGCCCCTGTTCGCCCTGCCCCAACCCTATCAGCCAATCAAGCGCTGAAGCCGGTCCCACAGGCCTAGCGAGCCCAAATCGTTGACCGTTGTGAAGATGAGCAGCGCGAGAATGAGCGCGAGCCCGCCGCGGAAGGCCCAGTCGAGCGCCTTTGCACTGAGCGGACGGCGCCGGACGGCTTCGATCGTGTAGAAAAATAGATGCCCTCCATCCAGCACCGGGACTGGCAAGAGGTTGATGAATCCGAGATTAATTGAGAACAGCGCGAGGAGCTGGACGAACGGCAGCAGCCCCAGGCTTGCGCCCTGTCCCGCGAATTGCGCGATCTTGATCGGGCCGCCCAGGTCCTTGGCCGAACGGCGCCCGCTGATGATCTGCCACAGGCCTTCGACCATCGAGCGAGTCAGCTTGTAGGTATAGGCCGTGGCCGCCGGGACCAGCTGCATCGCGGGCAACTTCACATAGGTCCGGGCATCGCCGTAGATGCCGAGACGGCCGACGCGGAACCTCTGCCCGAACCGGTCGCGCTCCTCGGCCGCGCCGATGGTGACCGGCACCCGCAAGACCTTGTGACCGCGCTCGAGAACGATCGTCGTCCGCTCGCCCGGCCGAAGCACCACGAAATCCGAGATATCCTCGAAGCTAGGTGTGTCCCGGTCCGCAATCGAAAGGATGCGGTCGCCAGGCTGAAGGCCGGCCTGTTGCGCGACGCTGCCTTCGGCGACACCCGCGACGAGATTATCCGTCCGCGGCGCGCCGACCGTCGCGAAGAAGGCGGCGAAAATGATGATCGCCAGCAGAAAATTCGCGGTTGGCCCGGCCAGCACGACGAGGAAGCGTTGCCAGACTGGGCGCAGGGCGAAGGCACGATCACGGTCCTCGGGCGCGATCGCGTCCTCGTCGACCGGGCCGCTTACCGGGCTCATGTCGCCGACGAAGCGCACGTAACCGCCCAGCGGCAGCCAGCCGACTTTCCAGCGCGTGCCCTGCTTGTCGGTCCAGCCGGCGATTTCATGGCCGAATCCGATCGAGAAGGCCTCGGCCGGAATGCGCAGCCAGCGCGCCACCAGATAGTGGCCGAGCTCATGAAAGAAGACGAGCGGGCCGAGCGCACAGATGAATGCGATCAGG
>Ga0207657_10006199_pt1 | contig 12431 bp, 10 predicted proteins | sample KBSC33metaG_FD_184316 | JGI IMG/M metagenome (GOLD analysis project Ga0207657, IMG submission 184316) | Corn rhizosphere microbial communities from Kellogg Biological Station, Michigan, USA - KBS C3-3 metaG (SPAdes) (version 2) | ecosystem: Host-associated > Plants > Roots > Rhizosphere > Soil ...
CTTTCCGTTCGAATCGGCCAACGAAGCCATTGCCTACATGGAGCAAGGACGAGCGAAGGGCAAGGTCGTCGTCAAGCTCAAGTGAGCCTGACTTTCCCTCCGTGGGGCTTCCCATGAAAATTGAAAACGCCACCGTTCTCGTCACCGGGGCGATCGCGGCATCGGACTGGCATTCGCACGCGAGCTGCTCGCCCGCGGGCGCCCATAATGTCTAACGCCGCCTCGCGCAATCGCGCCACAGCCCTACCCAAACGGACTATCGCCACTGGCCGCTTAGGGCCGATTTGGCCCGCTCAAAGCCAAACTTCGCGGAACGGCGGAACGCGCATCAGTTTTTCGAGGGGCCTTTGCGCCGCCGACCACCAAGGCGACCGTTTGCCCGGACCGCGCGGGTCCTGGCCTCTGAGCACAACCCTCAGGATGCAACGGATGCGCACGCGAGACTGCACGCCTTGGCCGCTTTCTGGATCGCCTCTGCCTGCGTGTCGTAGGTGTGCACCACCTTGGCGAGTTTGCTGAGGCCGATGTTTGCGACCATGGCAAGCGTGATTTCATTGATCATGTCGCCGGCGTGGCGCGCCACGATGGTGGCACCAAGGATCCGATCGCTGCCTTCGCGGACGTGGATCTTGACGAATCCTGCCTCCTCGCTGTCGGTGACTGCACGGTCGACCTCGTGCATCAGCACGGTGAACGTCTTCACCGGGATGCCTTGCCGGTTCGCCTCGCGGACGTAAAGGCCCACGTGGGCAATCTCCGGATCGGTGAAGGTGCACCAGGGGATGACCAGCTTGCTCCAGCGTTCGCGGCCGCGAAACAGCGCATTGCGCACCGCCATCTGTGCCGAAGTGGTCGCGGTGTGGCCATATTTGTGCTTTAGGCAAACGTCGCCGGCCGCATGGATGCGTCGATTGCTGGTGCGCAGGAAATCATCCACGCGGATTCCGCGCTCGCGGTCGTAGTCGACCCCGGCCGATTCAAGCCCCAGGCCTTCGACGTTGGCGAGCCTGCCGGCCCCGGCCAGGATCGCATCGACGGCGATCGTGTTGTGGAAGTCATCGCTCACAAGATCGACCAGCTTCTCGCCGTTCGCCACGCGGATGCCAACGACCCGCGTGTTCAGGCGCACCACCACGCCATCGCGCGCGAGGGCTGTCGACAGGAGCTGCGCGGCGTCGCGTTCTTCCCTTTCCAGGAATAGCGGCTTTATCTGCACGATGGTGGTGTGCGCACCGAGCCGACAGAATGCTTGGGCCTGCTCGCAGCCGATCGGGCCACCGCCGATCACCAGCAGCCGACGTGGCAGTTGGGTGAGCTCGAACACGTTCTCGTTGGTCACGTAACCGGATTCTGCAAGGCCGGGAATGGACGGCGCGCTCGGTCGCGCGCCGGTCGCGATCAGGGCCTTGTCGAACCGCAGCGTGCTTCCGTCGATCGCGAGGCTATCCGAGCCGGTGAAGCGCGCATCGCCGAAGAAGATGTCGATGCCGGCCGCGGCCAGGTGTCGAACAGAATTGGGTTGACCGAGATGCGCGCGGATGCGGCGCACGCGTTCCATTGTGGCCGGAAAATCCACCCGGATGCCGGTGGGCACCTGCGCCCCGTAGCGCTCGGCGTCGCGCATCTCGGCGTAGAGCCGGGAAGTGCGGATGATCGCCTTGGACGGCACGCAACCCGTGTTGACGCAGGTCCCGCCCAGGAAGTCGCGTTCGACCAGAGCGACCTTGATGCCGCGCGCGGCCGCGAGTTCGGCGGCGGCAAGCCCCGCGAATCCGCCGCCGACGATCACCAGCGGATAGCGCCCTTCCGGTTCCGGATTGGCCCACGTCGCCGGGCGCAACTCGGCAACGCGCTTGCGCTCATGGTCGTCCTGTGGCGTGGCCGGATGGGGGTCGCTCAAGCGCGGCATCAGCGGTCCTCCTCGTCGGCTGTGCGTCGCAGCCAGCCGCCGCCGAACCCGGCCCGCTCGAGGCCCCGGCGCAGGTATGGACACGCGCGCATCCGTCGCCAGATCGATCCGTTGCGGTGGTTTTCGATCATCATCAGCACGATGCCCTGGTCGAGTCCGTAGTGACCCGGCGACACCCAGGCGCGGCCGTGGGGGTCCGCCCACGTCGGGTTGATCCCCGTCGACAGGCGATGCTCCGACAGCACCTCCGGATAACGCGCGAGAAGATTGCGCAGCGCCGGCAGCACGATCTCCGGCGCGAATGGCAACGAAGCCAGCACCGCCGGTACGGAAAGCGTCCCGTCATCCGGACCATAGGGTACCCCGCGCGCCGCGTAGCCGAAGCCCTGCCATGCCGCGCCGGATGCGCCGACGGCCGTACCCGTCGGCCCCTCGCACGCGGACAGGCCCCAGCCGTTCTCGTCGTAGCCTGCGAACTCGTGCGGATTGCGCCGGGCGTATTGACGCTGGATGTAGACCGCCCTCCGGCTGTTTTCGAAATAGTCGGAACGTTTTTCGCGCATGAAGCGGTCGCGGATGCCACGAAAGTCGATCCAGGCGTGTGAGAACTGGTGTTCGAACAAGGGGCCTGCGTACAGAAAATCACGCCCGTACAGGTTTTCCCATTGATAGGTGGAAGTCCAGGCTTGGTAACAATCCTGCTTGATCGGATGCGTCGGCGAACCGAGCGCGAGCGCGTACATCACGACCGCCTCGGTATAGCCCTCCCAGCCATAGTGCAGGAATCCGCTCTCCGGTTTCCAGCCCATCCTGATCGTCGCCGCCCGATCCTGCGCCCAACGCCAGTCGATGCGGCGGTACAGCGATTCGGCCAATTCGCGCAGTTCGGTTTCGTCGGGCGATGGCGCATCGAAATACATGCGCGCGGTGAGTGCGCCGGCAACCAGCAGCGCGGTGTCGACCATCGACAGCTCCGATCTCCATACGCGCGCGCCGCTCCGCATGTCGAGAAAGTGGTAGTAGAAGCCCTTGAAGCCGGTTGCCAGCGTGCTGCCGCTCTGGTCGGAATCGCGGAAGAAACGCAGCGCTGCGAGGATGCGCCGCACCGCGTCGGATCGTTCGATCCACCCCCGCGCCACCGCCACCGAATAGGCGGCAAATGCAAAGCCGACCACCGCGATGCTGCACGGCGAATTCTCACGCGAAGTATCCGCCACCAGGCCGTTGCGGGGGTTGGTGTTGAGGGGGAAGTATTCGAACGCGGCGCGCTCGAGGTTCTCCAGCAACGTTTCATCGGACCAACCGGCAAGCGCGGTCATGGCCGACCCTCGGTCGCCGGACCATGCAGCTGAGTCGTCGACTGGCGTCGTCGGCAGGTTGGTGACGCCTCGCATATGTCTTGCGGATTTGCGGTGCACGGTTCCCATGTCACGACTTCGTCGACGGCTGGCGTGCAGCAATAGCGTTGATCTCGTCGCGCCTGTTTCGATAATGCGATATGCAGGTAGCGGACGCATTCCATCGCGGAGCAGCGTACATCGCCAACGACCCGTGGCCCAGCGGGTGGTTCAACTGGGTTTTCAGTTGCGTACCAGATCCAGAGCGGCGCACGCTTGATCGACGCCCGATCGCCAAGGCTCATGAGGGTGAAAAGGCGAGATCGCATCGACCATTCGGTGTAACCGGCTTGCCTGGAAGCTGCCGATCACCAAAGACGGCTTAGGGTCGACGGCGCCCGGCCGTCGTTCACCCGAAGCGAAGGCAGGCATCGCGCACCGGCGCGAAGCTGCGCCGATGTTCCGGGCAGGGGCCGAGGCGCTGCAGTGCCGCAACGTGGTCCTTCGTCGGGTAGCCCTTGTGCTGCGCGAATCCGTAGCCGGGCCAGCGCGCATCCAGCTCGCGCATCATGCGGTCGCGGGTGACTTTGGCAATGATCGACGCCGCGCTGATGGCCGGCGCCAGTGCGTCGCCTGCCACCACCGCACGCGCGGGACAGGGCAGCAGTCGGGGCAGGCTATTGCCGTCGATTAGCGCAAACGCCGGAGCGCTTGCGAGGCGTTCCAGTGCGCGCACCATCCCGATCATGCGCGCGTGGTAGATGTTGATCCGGTCGATCTCTTCGACGTCCACGGCGACCACGCTCCACGCACGCGCGCGCGCCGTGATGCGTGCGTAGAGTTTTTCGCGGACCGGCGCGGACAGCACCTTGGAATCATCGAGACCATTGATGCGACGTGCGGGGTCGAGGATGACCGCCGCGACCACGACGGGACCCGCCAGCGGAGCGCAGCCCGCCTCGTCCACGCCGGCGAGGCCGCCGACATCGGGCCAGCGCCGCAGCCGGTGCCGCGGCAGCGTGGCGAAGATGCCGGCGCCGTCAATCGCCAAGGTCATGCAGGTCTCCGAAGATGTAGGCGCGATACGAGTCTTGCAACGCGGTATTGCGGCAGTCCAGGTCCTGGCCAGCGCAGCGGTCGCGCAGCAGCGTATTGGCGATGAAAAACGGGTTGCGCGGCAGCTCGGCGGCGTCCAGCAGCAGCGAACCGAGATAGGCGATGTCCAGCACCGGGTAATTCTCGCGCCGGATCGGCAGGTTGAAGCCCTTGAGCATGTAGTACGTCGTGTACTGCGGATCGGACACCTGCGGCACCGTCTTGGCGAGCGCGTTGATCGCGCCGTCGAACGACGGCTGGTGATCCCCGAAGTGCAGCAGCAGCACGGGCCGGTCGTCGCGCCGCAGGAAGGTTTCCAGTTGCGTCATCGCCGCGTCCGACATCGACAGGCGCTGCAGGTAGTTGGTGAGGTTGAGGTTCTGCCAATCGTCGAGGGCCTTGTTGCCCGGCGCGAGCTTGTCGGGGAACAACGGACGGTCGTAGGGCGCGGGCAACTGGTTCAAGGGTGTCATGTGCGGACCGTGCTGGTGCAGGGTCAACACGAACACGAACACGGGTCCGCCGTGCGCCTTGGCTTTCTCGATCGCGAACACGCGCTCGAACGCCTTGAATACCGCGGCGTCGGTCGCGCCCCAGCCGAGCTCGAGCTCGCGTCCTCCGTAGAACGCGTCGAAGCCGTAATCCGCGTAGGCATCGCGGCCGTTCATGAAATCGCCGTCGGTGGGGTAGACGCCGACCGTGCGATAACCATCGGCATCCAGCAGGCGCGGCAGCGTGTAGCGGATGCGTGGCGCGAGGTTGAACGGCGCGTAGATGCCGGCGGGACCAAACAAGGTATGGGGCAGGCCCGCGAGGAAGGCGAATTCGGAAGTCCAGGTACCGCCGCCCCATGTGTGCACGTTCATCCAGCCGTGGGCGACGGTGTTCGCGTCGGCATGGAACATCCTCGCGTCGCAGAGTTTCGACTTGCACGCGGTGATCATGTGCGGATCGAAGGTGCTTTCCTCCAGCACCGCGATGATGTCGGGCTTGCGCGCGGAACCCGGCGCTGCGGCGAGATCGTGCCAATTGTCGCGGGCTGCGTCCGCAAGATGGAACGGTGGTTCGTACACGTGCGCGTTGCGGATGGAAACGACGAAATCCGAAATGAAACTGCGGTCGTTCATCGCCAGCCACATGCCCTTGTCGTAGATACGTGCGAAAGGGCCGCGCGGGTACAGCGTCACGGCCAACAGTATGAGAGCTACTGCAACGCCGAAAGCGCGTGCGCTACGTGTTGCAAGGGTTGGCCCGGGCCGGAAGTCGCTGCGCCATAACATCACCAGCAGCGCCGGCACGAGCACGATGGCGGCTGCGATCGCCGCGATGATGAACGGGTAGCGCAGCAAGGTCTGCGCGATTTCGGCGTTCGCGTAGTAGACGAGGTCCGGCGCCAGCAGCGGCGTCGAGAGGTACCGGAACTTCAGGTTGGCCGCGATCACCAGCAACAGCACCGGCAGGCTGCCCGCAAGCAGTCCGAACGCAATGCGCCCGCTGGCCGCGATGGCGAACAACGCCAGTGCGACCAGGATCAGGGATGCGAACACGCATTCGATGGTGGTCTGCTCGGCCAGCGGCCCGAAACGCAGGGTGGCCAGGAACACCGCCGCGGCGAAGGCGAGCAGCCAACCGTAACGGCAATGCCACGAGAAAAAACCCACGGATGCCTTGCTCATGGCGTTGTTGCTGCCCCGTTGCGTGCCGCGATGACCTGTCCGATCGCACGCGCGGCGCTGGCCGCCGCGCCACCGCCCTTGTGCAACGAGAGGTGCATGCGCTCGAATTCGTGGCCCAGTTCTTCGCGATGGTTCGCGTCGCGGAACAGTTTGATGGCCGCGCCGGCAAGTTTTTCGGGCGTGCAGTCGAGCTGCATCAGCTCGGGCACGAGCATTTTGCCGGCGAGCACGTTGGGCAGCGCATAAACATTCGTCTTGAGCATGCCCAGGCCCTTGACCAGCGCATGCGTGAGCGGCGCAATGCGGTAGCCGACCACCATCGGGCGCTTCGCCAGCATGGCCTCGAGTGCGGCGGTGCCGGAAGCCAGCAGCACCACGTCGGCGGCCACCATGGCGCGATGCGCGTGGCCATCGACCAGCACCGGGCCTGGGCCACGCTGCAGTTTTTCGAGTGCGGCCCGGCAGCGCGGATTGGCGGCGGGAATCACGATCTTCAGGTTGGGGATTTCCGCGGCGACGCGTTGTGCAGCATCCAGGAAGATTGCGCCGAGCCGATGGATTTCCGACAGCCGGCTTCCAGGCAGCACGGCCAGCACCGGTGCATCGGCGTCGAGTCCAAGCTCGCGCCGTGCGGCCGCGCGATCGGGCACGAGCGGAAAACGGTCCGCCAACGGGTGCCCAACGAATCGCGCATTCACGCCGTGTTTCGCGTACAACGGCGGCTCCATGGGAAACAGGCACAGCACGCTATCGGCGGATCGCCCGATCTTTTCCGCGCGGCCTTCACGCCATGCCCAGATCGATGGGCTGACGTAATGCACGGTGGGAATGCCGGCGTGCTTCAACTTTTTTTCGAGGCCGAAATTGAAATCCGGCGCGTCGATGCCGATGAACACGTCTGGCCGCAGCGTGGTCAAACGGCGCGCGAGCGATGCACGCAGCCGCAGCAGGCGGGGCAGGTGGCGCAGGACTTCGGCAAGGCCCATCACCGACAGTCCGGAAATGTCGTGCCAGGCATCGAGGCCTGCGGTGCGCATGCGCGGGCCGCCCACGCCCACGAACCTGGCGTTGGGGTGATTGGCGCGCAGGGCTTCGATCAATTCCGCGCCAAGCTGGTCGCCGGAATCTTCACCCGCGACCATCGCGAATACGCGCGAGCCGATGCGGGTTTCCATTCAACGTACCAGCGATCGTTCGCTGCGGTCGATGAAATCGCAGAACGCGCGCACGTCGTCGCTCGCCGCGGCTTGTTCGACCAGCGCCGCGCGGGCTTCGTCCAGCGTCTTGTGCGACATGTAGAGGGTGCGGTACGCACGCTTGATGGCGCCAATGCGTTCGGTGTCGAAACCGCGTCGCTTCAGGCCTTCGGCGTTCACGCCTCGCGGTACCGCGAACTGGCCCGCGACGTAGATGAAGGGTGGCACGTCGCGGTTGATCGCCGAAAACATCGCGGCGAAGGCGTGCGCGCCGACCTTGCAGAACTGGTGCACGCCCGCGAAACCGCCCAGCACCACGTGATCGCCGATTTCGACGTGGCCGGCGAGCGTGGCGTTGTTGGCGAAGATGGTGTGGCTGCCGATGTGGCAGTCGTGCGCGACGTGCGCGTAGGCCATGATCCAGTTGTCGTCGCCGATGCGCGTCGCGCTTCCGCCTTCGGCGGTGCCGCGATTGATCGTGACGAACTCGTGGAAGGTATTGCCGTCGCCGATCACCAGCTCGCTGCGTTCGCCGTGATATTTCTTGTCCTGCGGATCACCGCCAATGGACGCGTACGCGCCGATGTGGTTGTCGCGTCCGATCCGGCTCGGACCCCGGATCAATGCGTGCGCGCCCACGCGACAGCCCGGCCCGATCTCCACTTCGGCGCCGATCACGGTCAGCGGACCGACGGTCACGTCGTCGGCAAGCTTGGCGCCCGGATCGACGATCGCAGTCTGGTGGATGTTGGGGTGGGCAGGACTCACCGCGTGGATTCCGCGCACATCAGTTCGCAGGTGGCGGCCTCCTTGCCATCGACCACCGCGCGCGCGGTGAAGATGCCCATGCTGCGGATCAGGCGCTTCAGGGTGACTTCCAGTCGCAGTTGGTCACCGGGGACGACCGGTTTGAGGAAACGCGCGCTGTCGACCTTGGCGAGGTAGAAGATGCAGTTCTCCTTCTCGGCGTGGGTGCCCGAAAGCCCGAGCAGCAGACCCGATGTCTGCGCCAGCGCCTCGACGATCAATACCCCCGGCATCACCGGATGCCCCGGAAAGTGGCCCGTGAAGAACGGCTCGTTGAGCGTGACGTTCTTGATCGCGACGATGCTCTTGCCGGCATCGAGTTCGATCACGCGATCGACCAGCAGGAAGGGGTAGCGGTGCGGCAGGATGGCCGCGATCCGTTCCGCATCGACCGGCAAGGTCACGGGGGCGGTGGTGGGATTCATCAGTTGCGTTCCTTGGTCATGGATCCCATGAATAACTTGTTGCGCTCGCCAACTTGCGCGCCGGCGGTGCTCGCAATGCTCACGTACCGGCGTGTACGCTCCGCTTGCTGCGCTCCGGCGTCACGCAATCTGGCTCGCTCGCGACGGTTATTCATGGCTTCCTAAGAGCTTTTAGTTGTCTTTCAAGTGCGGCGATGCGGCGTGCCATCGTGTCGAGCTGGCGCATGCGCGCTGCATTGCGGCGCCAAGCGCGGTTCTCCTCGACAGGCGCGCCGGAAGAATACACGCCCGGTTCGCGTATGGAGTGGGTCACCAGGGTCATCGCCGTGATGGTAACGCCGTCGGCCAATTCGAGGTGGCCCAGCACGCCCGCGCTGCCGCCAATCAGGCAATTGCGTCCGATCGTCGCGCTGCCGGCGACCGCCGCGCAGCCGGCCAGCGCGCTGTGTGCGCCGATGCGCACGTTGTGCGCGATCTGGATCTGGTTGTCCAGGCGCACGTCGTTCTCCAATACCGTGTCCTCCAGGGCCCCGCGGTCGATGGTTGTGTTCGCGCCGATTTCGCAATCGTCGCCGATGCGCACGCCGCCCAACTGCGGTACCTTGACCCAGCCGTCCTGATCGCGCGCCAGGCCGAAACCGTCGGCACCCAGCACAGCGCCTGGGTGGATGAGCACGCGCTTGCCCAGCACGACGCGCGTCACCAGCGTGACGCGTGCGCCGAGGCGTGATTGCGCGCCGACCGTGCAACCCGGACCAATGACGCAATGCGGGCCAAGGGTCGCGCCGGCTTCCACAGTCGCGTCGGCTTCGATCACGCAGCCAGGGCCCACATTGGCCGTGGCATCGATGCGCGCCTCCGGGGCGATGACGGCACTCGGGTGGATGCCAGGAACGGGCGCGGGCACGTCCTCGAAAAGCGTCGCGATGCGCGCATAGGCGAGATAGGGATCCTTCGCGATCAGCGCGGGCACGGGACTTGCCTCCGCGTGTTCGGCACGCAGCACCACGACGCCCGCTTGGGTATGCGCGAGTTCGCTGGCGTAGCGGGGATTCGCAAGAAAGGCCAACTGTTCGCCCTCGGCACGTGCCAACGGCGCCACGCCCCGGATTACGCGCGTCGAATCGCCGTGCGCTTCCAGTCCGAAGCGCCGCGCCAATTCGTCAATTCGATAGCCTTTTGACCCTTCCATCCGACGCCCGCTCGGTGTTCCGTGCAATACCTTGACCAAGTGTCCAGAACGACCTCGTGCAGAATTCGCGCCAGCATCCCATGAAGAAGCGTCGCGAGCTGCCGAGCGCAGCAGCTTCTTCGCGGATCGTCAAAAAGTGCGGCCGAAATAAAACTGCAGCGTCTCTTCGAAAGGTTTGTCGCCGGGCTTGTCGCGAACGGGCTGGGCCAGGTTGATCACGATGGGGCCGACCGGGGCGATCCACTGCAGCGAGATGCCGACCGAAGCGCGCAGGTCCGCCGCCTTGAAATCGCCGTAGCTCGCGTAGACGTTGCCGACATCGGTGAACAACGAGATGCGCGCCTTGTCGTTGTCCTTGAAGAACGGCAACACCAGTTCCGCGCTGCCGAGCACCTTGAACGCGCCGCCGACGGGCTGTGGTCGAAAGGAGGCACCGCCGTTGCAAGTGTTGCCATTGGTGGCGATCGCCGACGCTGCAGGGGTGCCGTCGGGGTTGATCAGGCCGGAGCAGATGCGCGGGCCCAGCGTATTGTCCTCGAAGCCTCGCACGTCGCGTACGCCGCCCGCGTAGAAGTTCTCGAAGAACGGGAACGACATCGTGCGGATGTTGCCCTCGGCGTCGGCGTACTGCACCGAGATGTCCTTGCTGCCGTAGGCCTTGCCGTAGCCGAGCGTGCCGGAAAGGTGGCCCACGAAACCGAACGGCAGCGGGAAGTAGTCGCTGCTGGTCATGGTCAGCTTGTAATAGGGTACGGTGCCGCCGGGCAAGCCCACCTCGGCACTGATCTGCTGCAGGCCGCCGCGGGTCGGCTTGAAGTACTTGTTCAAGGTGTCGTGGGAGTAAGACAGCGTCAGCGGCGTGCTGCGCACGGTGTAGTGGCCGACCTTGGCCATCTGGTCGAAGAACACGGCGGGCGTGAAACCTGGAATCAGGTCCAGCCTGGTCTTGTTGATGCCGATACCGACGTTGACGCTGTCCGTCTCGCTGATCGGGAAGCTCAGATAGCTCGAAAGCGAGTCGGTGTCGGACAGGTAGGACGCGATGTTCTGCTCGCCCTGGTTCAACTTCAGCACGCTGGCGGTGTAGCCGATGCCGATGCCGCTGTCCGTGAGATAGGGGTCGAAGAACGACACTTGATATTGCTTGAGGAAGAGACTCTTCGAGAACGTCGCCGATACGGTGTTGCCGCTGCCGAGGAAGTTGTTGTTGGAAATGGAGGTCGAGAGAATGATTCCCGACACCTGCGAGTAACCGACGCCGAACTGGAATTGGCCGGACGATTCCTCGCTCACCTTGACGTTGAGGTCGACCTCGTCGGTCGTGCCCGGCACCTTGGCGGTGTCGATGTTGACATCCTTGAAGTATCCGAGGCGCTGCAGGCGAACCTTGGAACGGTCGATCGCGGCCTGTGAATACCAGGCGCCTTCGTACTGGCGCATTTCGCGGCGCAGCACCTGGTCCTGGGTGCGGGTGTTGCCCTTGAAGTTGATTCGGCGCACGTACACGCGCGGGCCGGGCTCCACGTAGAAAGTGAGGTCGACGGTGTGGTTTTGTTCGTCCACCTTGGGAACCGGCGAAACCTTGGCGAACGCGTAGCCGATGTTCGAAAGCACATCCGTAATGGCATCCGCCGACAGCTCGATGCTGTGGCGATCGAAAATCTCGCCGGGCTTGATGCGCAGCACCCTGCGTAGCGAGTCTTCCGGCAATACCAGCGTACCGAGCAGGTGGATGTCGGAAATCTTGAAGATGTCGCCTTCGCGGATGCCGGCGGCGATGTAGATGTTGCGCTTGTCCGGGCTGATCGTCACCTGCGCCGAGTTGATGTTGAAATCGGCGTAGCCGCGATCGAGGTAATACGAGGACAGCTTGGTCAGGTCGCCCGAAAGTTTTTCACGCGAGTACTGGTCGTTGTTGGAGTACCACGACGTCCAGTTGGGCGTGCCCGACTCCCAATCGTTGAGGATTTCGTTGTCGGTGAAAGTGTGGTTGCCGACGATGTTGATTTCCTGGATCTTGGCCGCCTTGCCCTCGTGGATTTCGATGTCGATCGCGACGCGGTTGCGGTCGAGGTTGGTGACGTGCGGCTGAATCTCGACGTTGTACTTGCCGCGATCGTTGTATTGCGCGACCAGTTGCTGCTGGACCTGGTCAAGGGTGAGACGATCGAAGGTCTGGCCTTCGGCGAGGCCGGCCGACTTCAAGCCCTTCAGCAGCTGGTCTGACTTGATGTCCTTGTTGCCGTGCACGGTAAGGCTGGCGATGGAAGGGCGCTCCTGCAGCTTCACGATCAGGATCGAGCCTTGTTGTTCCAGTTCAACGTCGTTGAAGAAGCCGGTCTTGAACAATGCCTCGATCGCCTTCTGCGCGGTTGCATCGGTCAGTGTCTGGCCGGGTTCTATCGGCAGGTAGCTCAGCACGGTGCCGGCGGCGATGCGTTGCAGACCCTCGATGCGGATGTCACTGACGGTGAAGGGCTGAAAGGCGTACGCCGCCATCGGGGCGGACAGGGCGGCGAACAGGATCAGTGCGGCGACTCGTTTCATCGTCGGTTCCGGAACTCAGGAGGATGTGGCGCAAACCGTGCATCGTACAGGCGCGGCCGCGCCCGGGAAAGCGAAGCAGTCAAGCGGCACCGCGCCCGAGGCCTCTGACATTGCGCGGGAGCATTGCGTTCACGAAAAAATCCGCAGAATGTCGTTGTAGAAGGCCAGGCCCATCAGCATCACCAGCAGGGCCATGCCCATGTACTGGCCCGCCGCCATCGCGCGATCGGACAGCGGACTGCCCTTG
>Ga0207657_10006203_pt1 | contig 12428 bp, 11 predicted proteins | sample KBSC33metaG_FD_184316 | JGI IMG/M metagenome (GOLD analysis project Ga0207657, IMG submission 184316) | Corn rhizosphere microbial communities from Kellogg Biological Station, Michigan, USA - KBS C3-3 metaG (SPAdes) (version 2) | ecosystem: Host-associated > Plants > Roots > Rhizosphere > Soil ...
AGAAAGTCCTTATGATTTAAAAGTAATTGGCGAAACAATTGATGATGCAGCAGGAGAAGCTTTTGATAAAAGTGCAAAGCTGCTTGGTCTTCCTTATCCCGGCGGACCATTAATTGATAAATATGCAAAAGAAGGAAATCCGCTCGCATTCAAATTTGCAGAACCACAAATACCGGAACTCAATTTTTCTTTCAGTGGTTTGAAAACTTCTGTGCTCTATTTTTTGCAGGACAAAAAAAAGAACGATGAACATTTCATTGAAAAAAACCTGTATGATCTCTGCGCATCTGTACAACACACTATCATTTCAATCCTATTGAAGAAAATAAAAAAAGCTACACTGCAAACGCGAATAGAAACTCTTTGTATAGCAGGTGGAGTCAGCGCTAACAGCGGTTTGCGTCAAGCATTCAAAGAGCTCGGAGAAAAAAATCACTTGCAAACCTTTATTCCAAAATTTGAATACTGTACCGATAATGCAGCAATGATCGCCATCACAGGTTACTATAAATTTCTTCGCGAAGAGTTTGTTGATTTAAGTGTAAGCCCAAGCGCAAGAGCAGAGTGGTAAAGCCTACAGCTCAAGGCTCATAACTTTTTGTCTTCGGTACAAGTGTGCAACGCAACTAAAGCATCATTTATATTCTTCAGCCCGGTTCATAAAAACTTTACAGCACAACTTCAAACTCCCAACTATTTTCGTAGTTTCATTTTAAACACGTTACATGAGCCAACCAACATCCCTGAAAAAAGTTTTATCCGCAGTAGATATTTGGGCAATTGCGGTTGGTCTTGTAATCAGCGGCGAATATTTCGGATGGAACTATGGTTGGGGCGTTGCAGGAACAGTTGGCTTTTTGATCGCTACTTTGCTTGTTACAATTTTGTACATCACGTTTATTTTTAGTTTCACTGAACTTACTACCTCAATACCGCATGCAGGCGGACCATTTGCATACGCATACAAAGCATTCGGACCAATTGGCGCGTTGATCGCCGGCTATGCAACATTGATTGAATTTGTTTTTGCGCCACCTGCCATTGCATTTGCGCTTGGAAGTTATGTGCATTTTTTATTTCCTGCTGTGCCTGTAATGAATACCGCCGTTGGTTGTTATTTTTTATTTACGATCATCAATTGGCTTGGCATAAAAGAGTCTGCAATTTTTACTTTGATTGTAACTGTGCTTGCAGTGATAGAACTTTTATTGTTCATGGGAATTGTTGCGCCGCATTTTGAAATGAAAAACTTCATGAGCAACAACATGCCATTTGGTGTGCAGGGAATTTTTACAGCGCTGCCTTTCGCTGTTTGGTTTTATCTCGGCATCGAAGGCGTTGCAATGATCGCAGAAGAAGTAAAGTATCCGCAAAAAAATATTCCGAGAGGTTATATACTTGGCATTATTACTCTTGTGTTGCTTGCGCTTGGCGTGATGTTTTTTACAGGCGGCATCACTGATTGGCGCAATTTAAGTGCAATTGATTATCCATTGCCCGAATCGATCAGCATCGTGCTTGGCAAAACAAATAGCTGGACAAAAATTTTTGCAGGCATTGGTTTGTTTGGTTTGATTGCGTCGTTTCATGGATTGATTATTGGTTATTCACGCCAGATTTTTGCAATGGCACGTAGTGGTTTTCTTCCTTCATTTTTATCACGTGTAAATACAAAATTCCGAACGCCGCATTGGGCGCTTATTGCAGGCGGCATCGTCGGTCTCATTTCTTTGTTCACCGGGACAACAGATAAAGTAATTACCATTTCTGCGCTCGGTGCAGTCTTCATGTATTGCACAAGCATGCTAAGTTTGTTATTCATGAAACGCAATGCCGGCGCAAGTTTCAAAACGCCGTTGTATCCGTATTTTCCTATCATTGCATTGGTATTGTCGTTTGTTTGTTTAGTTGCGATTGTTTGGTATAATTTATTTTTAAGTGTGATATTTTTTGCAGGACTAATTACATCAGTAATCATTTTGGTTGCTTTGAAAAAACATAAAGAACGCATTACGGATGATGTGTTGTTGGAAGAAGTTGTTGCATAAATTTTTTATGAACTTAACTGCATTGCTACTATGAGACTTTGGTTGTGTCACTCACTTGTACTGTCGGTAATTTTGTTGAGCAATTTTTTACATTCACTAACTTTCATCAATGCCTTACAAGTATACAGTTCATAATATCACTTATCAATTTGATGATCTCAAAAATTTGCTTGCAAAGGCAACACCTTTTCGAAGTGGTGATGCATTAGCCAGTATTGCTGCAAACAGTTATGAAGAACGTATTGCTGCGCAAATGTGTTTGGCTGATGTTCCTTTGAAAAGTTTTTTAAATGAAGCCATCATTCCATACGAAAAAGATGAAGTAACAAGATTGATCATTGACACACATGATGCGAATATGTTTGCACAAATAAGCAGTCTCACAGTTGGGGAATTGCGTGATTGGTTGTTGAGTGATGAAGCTGATAAATTCACTTTACAAAAATTAGCGTTTGGTTTAACACCTGAGATGGTTGCAGCAACAAGCAAGTTGATGCGCAACCAGGATTTAATTCTTGTCGCACAAAAATGTGAAGTGGTGACACGTTTCAGAAACACGATCGGTTTGAAAGGAAGATTCTCAACACGTCTTCAACCCAATCATCCAACTGACGATCCAAAAGGAATTGCGGCAAGTATTGTTGATGGTTTGTTGTATGGAAGCGGCGATGCAGTAATTGGCATCAATCCCGCGACAGATGATCCTGCAACAGTTTCAATATTGCTGAATATGCTTGATTCACTTCGCCACAAATTTTCTATACCTACACAATCTTGCGTGTTGTGTCATGTCACCACAACACTTGATCTCATCAATAAAAATGTTCCTGTTGATCTTGTGTTTCAATCAATCGGCGGCACAGAAAAAACAAATAAAAGTTTTGGCATCGATCTTTCTATTTTAAAAGAAGCACACGACGCCGCTTTATCATTGCAACGAGGAGCTGTTGGCAATAATGTAATGTATTTTGAAACAGGACAGGGTTCATCTCTTTCTGCAAATGCACATGAAGGTGTGGATCAGCAAACTTGCGAAGCAAGAGCTTATGCAGTCGCACGACATTTTAAACCGCATCTTATTAATTCCGTTGTTGGTTTTATTGGTCCTGAATATTTGTTTGATGGCAAACAAATTATTCGAGCGGCTCTTGAAGATCACTTTTGCGGTAAGTTGCTTGGATTGCCAATGGGCATGGATGTTTGTTACACCAATCATGCAGAAGCAGACCAGGATGATATGGATAATTTATTAGTGTTGCTTGGCGTTGCAGGTTGTAATTATATTATGGGTGTTCCCGGTGCAGATGATATCATGCTTAATTATCAATCCACTTCTTTTCATGATGCATTGTTTGTAAGAAAAACTTTGGGATTGCGCCCCGCACCTGAGTTTGAAGAATGGTTGATGAAACAAAACATAATAGATGATAAAGGGAATTTGTTGCCTGTAAACAAATCGCATTTGTTGCTGCAGGAGCAATGGTAGATGTTTGCGGATATTTTTGCTCAATGGAAAATGTTATATCGCATTAAACACAAAAAAAATTGCAGGACCATAAGAAATGTCTTCGGAAATTGAAAAAATAAAATCTGTTCAAAACGATGCATGGTCGTCACTTCGTGTGTTTACTGCTGCAAGAATTGCATTGGGAAGAGCCGGTGTTTCTATGCCGTTGAAAGAATCACTTCAATTTAAAATGGCGCATGCACATGCAAGAGATGCAGTGTTCTCCGTGCTTGATGAAAATGGTTTGATCAATGCGCTTGAAATAATTCATCAACAATATTTTCTTCTTTACAGCAAAGCAAATGATCGCAATGAATATTTACACAGACCAGATCTTGGAAGACGATTAGATAATGATTCAACTAACCAACTCGAAACATACACTACAAAAGAATTTGATGTTGCTGTTGTAATTGCTGATGGACTTTCTGCAACTGCAATCAATGTGCATGCAATTCCTGTATTTAAATTGCTTAAAGAAAAATTTATCGCTTCGAATATTTCTTTCGCACCTGTTTTCATTGTGAAAGAAGGAAGAGTTGCCATTGCTGATGAGATCGGTGCATTATTAAAATGTAAACTGAGTTTGATATTGATCGGTGAGAGACCCGGCTTATCTTCTCCGGATAGTATGGGCGCTTATATTACTTATGATCCGAAACCGGGTTTAACAGATGAATCAAGAAATTGTATTTCAAATATTCGCCCGGAAGGTTTGAATTATCAAACTGCTGCTGATAAAATATTTTTTCTCGTCAGAGAATCGCTTCGTATGAAATTGAGTGGTGTGAAATTAAAGGATAATACATCGCTGTTGCAAGGTTGAATAATTGCTGAATAATGAACGGAACGTATAAGTGAGTGACACAACGAAGCTCAATAGCAGCAATACAGTTCATGACATAAAAATTTTACTTAAAAGCCTCACAATTTATTTTACCAATTCTTCATAAAGTTTGTCAAGTGTTTCCTGAGGATCATTACATAAACCCGGATGCACCGGCGATGTTTGTACAATTGTGCTGCGCGCAGCAGTGAGCCAGCGAAACCGTGAAGCTATAGGAAGTTTGCCGATAGGTCCGCCTTCTTCTGTTCCCTTGCAAATTTGTTCGAAGGCATAAAGGCGTTTTTCTAAATCATCAAAGTCTAACTCATTTGATAACACAGAAAGCTTTTCTTTATTTAACTCACATTTTGTTTTTAAAAAATTTTCATCAGCACAATAAAGTATCACACCGACATTGAAAAATTCTTCTCTCTCAACGCGTGGCACAACACGAATGATGGCGTATTCAAATAAGTGCTTGTCTTGCATTGTTTGCTTCTTTTACAAAAATGTCTGATGCTGCGAGTCTCATTTCTAAAAATCTTTTATAAACGTTCCGTTTGTTTTCAGGAGATTCATTCGGATCTTCTGTCAACCATTCATCAGGAATCAATGATACAATTGATGCTATGCCTTCATTTGTCAGAACCTTTCTAAATGTTTTATCAACTTCCTCAAGTTTACTTGCATATGGCAACAACACATGATCTTTCACCTGAACAAAAGGTTGTTTTGCTTTTTCTTCAAACGTTTGCCATGAATGATGATAGTAAAGCGATGCGCCATGATCTATCAACCACAATTCTCTATGCCACATAAGCATGTTGGTGTTTCGTACGGTGCGATCAACATTTGTAACAAAGCAATCAAACCAAACAATTTTTGATGCAAGTTCTTCATCGATTTTATTGATCACCGGATCAAAGGTTATCGCACCTGAAAGATAATGAAGCGCAAGATTAAGACCTGCACTTGCTTTCAACAAGTCTTGTATTTCTTCATCCGGCTCAGTGCGGCCAAACGCGGGATCAAGATTGGCAAAAACAATTTCAGGCACTTTCAATCCAAGCATTCGTGCAATTTCTCCGGCAAGCAACTCCGCGATCAATGCTTTCTCGCCCTGTCCTGCACCCCGAAATTTTACCACGTACATAAAATCATCGTCAGCTTCAGCAATCGCAGGCAAAGAGCCACCTTCACGCAATGGCGTTACGTACCGCGTTACATTCACGGTTCTTATTTCAGGTGAGATCACTTGCATTAACTTTCTAAAAAAAATGAGTTCAAAAGCGGGAGCGAATGTAGAATGTTTTTGGATTTAAAAATGGGTATAGAGCTACTTTCCGCATATTGTTACCTGAATAACTTCAAAGTTTTTTTTATTAGCCGGGCTTAAAATATCTATTGAACTTTCGTTGCGTCGCACTCTTGTACATCCTGAAACTCTGCTGAACAGACGCATTTTCAATTCACAAATAGAAATTCCAAAAAATGCAGGAAAAAATATTACTCGGTTGCGTTTTTATCTATCACATCCCATGGAGTAATTTGATCATTTCCTCCCTGCTTATTTTCCATGTCCACATCCTCTTTATTTTTTTCTGTATCATCCCTGTGTAAATCTTCAAGCTCATTTGCATTTGGATCGATATCAGCGTTTCTTATATCTTCATCAGTTATGTGATCGTTTTTATCCCGTAAATGTTTATGCACTATTTCAGATATTGATCTCGTTTCAGGCAGATCGCAAGGGGAATCTTTCTTATCGTTTTTATTAGTGTTATCCATAGAAATTGTTTTGCGTGTATCATTGCAAAAATGTTACCAGTAATTATTCCGTTATAATTTATTTGGAAAAAATTGAAAAGAAAGAGAAAGTTTTGTGATTGCAAGTGGAAAGTAATGGTGAAGCAAATTACTTATCTTTAAAATGTTCCTCATGCTTATCGAAGTCCGCTGTTTTAAATGACAACAAAAACCGCAGCATTGCGTAAGGTGTAGAACCCTTATCAAATATTTTATTTACATTCATAGTATGATAAACTTCTCCTCTCCCATTGCAGGTTGTATGCGCTGGGGCAAGTGGGGTGCGGGTTTTACTACAACCGAATACCTTATGATAATCGAAGAATGCCTGCACAATGGCATCACATCTTTTGATCACGCGAACATTTACGGAGATTATACAACTGAAGCCGAGTTTGGAGCTGCATTGAAACAAGTTCCTTCATTGCGGGAACAAATTCAACTGATAACAAAATGCGGCATTCAAATTACTTCAGTCAATCGCCCGTTACATCAAATTAAAAGTTACAACACAACCAAAGAATATATTATTGCATCAACAGAGCAGTCGTTAAAAAATTTTCAAACGGATCATCTTGATGTTTTACTTATTCACCGGCCCGATCCTTTACTCAATCCGGAAGAAGTTGCAGAGGCGATAACTACTTTACAAGAGCAGGGAAAAATTTTGCATTTCGGCGTGTCGAATTTTTTGCCGCACCAGGTTGATCTGCTGCAAAAATTTATTCCTGTTCAATATAATCAACTCGAAGTTTCGATATTGCATTTGCAACCCTTTGTAAATGGTCAACTTGATCACTGTCTTCAACACAATATTGTTCCCATGGCATGGGCTCCCCTTGGCGGCGGACTTCTTAATGATGACACACATCCTCGCTACAGAAGCATTGCTGCAACTGCATCAGAGCTTGCAGCAAAATATTTAACGGGCGTCAATCAAATTCTTATCGCATTTCTGCTTGCACATCCGTCCAAAATTGTTCCCGTTGTGGGCACTACAAAAATTGAAAGATTATTGCAGGCAAAAGAAGCCTCAAATGTTAATTTGGAAAGAGAAGATTGGTTTAAGTTGTATATTGCATCCCTTGGCGAAGATGTTGCATAACGGTTTAATTCACGAGATAAAATTTTGAAAAACGGATCTGTTGAAATTAATAATTCTATAACTGTTTTTATTTCATCCTTATCTAAGTTCAACTTAATTTACTCCTCTTAAAAAATGTGACTGCTCTTTCGAAAACGTAAACAATTTGTAAAAAGAGAAATCGTGTTAACGGCAATTATTCCGGCTTTAAATGAAGAATTTACCATTGGAAAAGTTGTGCACTTTTGCATCAATCATCCATTGATAAATGAAGTAATTGTGGTAGATGATAAATCAGAAGATAATACCGCATCAATCGCTGCCGAGGCAGGTGCAAGAGTAATCATTAGTGAGGTTCGCGGTAAAGGAATTTCGATGAAGGACGGTGTTAATGCTGCATCCAATGAATTATTTATTTTTCTTGATGCTGATATTGATAATTATCCCGAAGAAACGATTACATTACTTTCTGAACCACTGCTGCTTGATGAAGCTGATTTTATAAAAGGAACTTTTAGCCGGAATGCCGGTCGTGTAACTGAACTTGTAGCGAAACCATTACTGAATATTTTTTATCCCGGGCTTGCAGAATTTTCTCAACCGTTAAGCGGAATGATCGCAGGAAAAAAAAGTTTTTTTAAACGAATAAAATTCTTCAATGACTATGGCGTGGACATTGGAATACTCATAGATATGTATTTAATGAAAGCAAGAATAAAAGAAGTGAATATAGGATACATAGAAAATAAAAGCAAACCCTGGGAAGCTCTTGGAAAAATGAGCAAGGAAGTCGCCAAAGCAATTATTACCAAAGCACAGCAACAAAGTCCTGAAGATGTAACTGAAGAAGAAGTAAAATCAATTGAAGAAATAAACCGGCAAATGAATTATGCTTTGCAGGAGAATTTATCAGGCTTTCATAAGATGGCGGTATTCGATATGGACAATACCATTTTAAAAGGGAGATTTATTGATGCATGTGCAAAAAAATTTGGTTTTACCGCGCAGCTTGAAGACCTCAGAGAAACAGAAACAGATTCGATTATTTTAACCAAGCGAATCGGGTTATTGCTGAAGGGAAAAACAATTGATGAGTTGCTTGATGTGGTGCACAAAATCGAAATGATTGATGATATAAAAGAAGTTGTAGCATCATTGAAAAAGAAAGGGTATATTGTAGGCATTATCAGTAATAGCTATACTTTGATCACTAATTATGTAATGCGCAATATCGGTGCTGATTTCGCCTATGCAAATCAAATGGAATTTTTTGAAGGCAGAGCAACGGGTGAAGTGGGTATGCCATTTTATTTTTTCGGCTCGCCTGAAAGCATCTGCGGACATTCTTATTGTAAAACCAATGCTATGCAATACGCTTGTGAAAAATATAATGTTTACTTCAAAAATTGTATAGCAATCGGAGACAGCAAAGATGACAGATGCATGGTTGGGCATGCAGGAAAAGGTTTTGCATTTTGCACTACGGATGAACTTTTAAAGAAAATGGCGAACAAACAAATCAATGAGCAAAGTTTTCAATCCCTCTTAACTCATGCATAAAAACTAAGCGAACAATTTTACTTCATTTTAAATTCTGTTGCTATGCCAAACAATTTTTACAATATTCTTGTTCCGGTAGATTTTTCCGCACGTTCAAAGTGGGCGATTGCAAAAGCTGTTGAGTTGGCCAACACCTTTAAATGCAATATTCATCTTGTGCATGTAGTTTCAACTATTAACCTTCCCGCCATTGATGAAGATGCAGGCTATATGCTTGCCTATAGTGTTTCCCCGGATATGGAATTAGCAGGAAAAAAACTAAAGCAATTAAAGGAACTTTATATGCATCACGTTTGCAGCGGGGGAAAAATCGAAATAAGTGTACTGTATGGTTATCCTCAATCTGCACTGGCAAAATATATTGAGCAATATCAAATTGATATGATGATCAAAGGCCTTTCAAAATTTAATCTGTTGCATCGCATTTGGTCAACCATTTCAATAAGCAGTTTGGTACGCAAAACCAATATCCCTGTGCTTGCCGTTCGCTCAACCGGCTTAATTTGTCATTTCAAAAAAATCGTATTGCCTCTGCACGGCCAAATTCCCATGCGTCGCATCCGGCTTGCCGCTATGCTTGGCAGGTATTTTAAATCTACGATCTATGTTTTATCAGTAAGAAACACAAATAGCGATCATCATGTCCCGGTATTAAACGAGACCCTGGAAATAATTCAAAGCCTTACAACTATTCCCGTACAATCAATTATTCTTGAAGGAAAAAATCTTGCAGAAGCAACGCTAAAATTCTCTAAGAAGATCAACGCCGATCTTATCATGGTTACTTCAATAAAGGAATTTTGCCTTCCCGGTGTTTGGAATAAGATCACACGAAATCTTCTCTCCTACAGATCACACATACCTGTTTTAACCGTTGATCATAACAGTGAGATTTAAAAAGGAAACATGTTTTAAAAGTGTCGGTGGCATAATCTCATGAAATCATTTTTTATTGGTCGGCTGATGTATAACTATTAAATATCATGCACGCTTGAGCTTTCTGAACATGTTGCCTTATAATCCATTTCTAACAAACAAAAAGGCCACGCGTTTTGCGTGACCTTGAGAGTTTTACACTCTTTAAAAAGACCCCCAAAAATTGTGTTTTTCAAGGCCGCCTTTCGGGAAACAAACAAACAAAGTTTAAATAATTTATTATTTTATTGTTTTAATCAAAGCAAGATTTACACCCACACTCGTAACCGGTACATCACTTATGCCTATTCCTTTTAAAGGCACACGGCAATAAGGTTCGACTCGTATGTTACAAATCTTATTGAAAGAACGTTCATAACCTGCACTTATCTGCACGTTAGAAAACCAGTTTTGCGATGCCTTATTATATAAAGTTCTTCCCAACTTTTCCTCTCCGTCTTTTGAATACACATAACTGTAATTTTCTTTATGAACTATATAAGAAACAGCGCCCGCACTTACAAACAATCTTGAATTATTTTCATTGTGCAAATTATACTGCACCGTTAACGGCATTTCCGTTATGCTGTTGAAAGCATTCAAAGTAAGTATTTTAGAATCCTGTGGACCTATGCTATTAGGAACAACATATTTTCCGTTTGTATAATAATATTTTTGAGCAAGCATAAATCCTAATTCTATACTCAACTTCTTATTCAAATTATAACCAAGCAATAATCCAATATCAAAACTCTTTCGTGCCGGTTGTAATTTTACGCTTGTTAATTCAGGCGCTATAGCTCCTCCTATATAAAATCCTTTATATTTATTTTCAGTTGTTGCAGTAAAACTTTTATGTCCCCCGTTTGTATTTTCTGTTTTTGTAGTTGAAACTTTGTCACTCCTTTTTAGAAATAAATTAGTTGTTTTATTTCCGAAATTTTTTTGAGTGATCAAGCTATTCAAATTATTTTGTTTCTCAATTTCATTTGGTGACGATAGTTCTCCATAACCTTCCTGAATTTTTTCAACATCACTCTTATCAAAAATTGATTTTTGAATATTGGCAAATGCTATGTTATTAATCATACCATCGCTACGTGTGTCACTTAAAACTTTTACAGTATTTGCAGACGATGATTCAACCGGTGTATTTATTCCTGCATTAGCAACATTGCCAAATCCGGTATTGATATAAATATATTTTGTAACAGCTATAGCAAACGGAATAAGCAATAATGCCCCTGCCAAAACAAATCTGCGGCTAATGTTTTTATAGTTCCTTTTGTTTACAGTTTTATTTGCTGCTTCAAGTGCACCCAATTTTTTAGCAACATTTTCCCATTCCCCTGCACCGGTTTTCAACGGATAATCTTCCGCTGCTTTTTTAAAAAAGTCATCACTGTAAGGATCTATATGTTGCATACACTTGCGGGAAGCGAATTTTGTTTGATAAATTTCTGCAAATGCATTCTCGCTTTAAACAGGTTTGATTTTGATGCGCCCACTGATATACCTAATTTTTCAGCGATCTCCTGGTGACTAAATCCGTCAATCACATACAGGTTAAATACCACACGATAAGCAGGCGACAATTTTTTTACCTCTGTCATAAGCTCTTTGTACAAAAGCATTTGGTCTGCTTCTCTGCTTTTATCAGGCGCCTCCCAAATATCTTCCGGCAGGGCGCCTATTTCAGGAATCATATTTTGTTTTCGCAAGTCGTCAATTGCAGTATTGATCATGATCTTTTTCATCCAGCTCAACAAAATTTTTTCCAAATCTTCCTCATTTGAAAATCTGAACACTTCCATGTTCATAAACACTTTTACAAACCCATCATTGGTAACATCAACAGATTTTTCATAATGATAAATATACCGGAACACGATCTTCAAAGCATAACCAAAGTATCTTTCATATAAAACCTTTTGGCTTTTATGATCAAAACTTTTACACCCCTTAATAATTTCTTTTAAGGAGACCCGCATTGAATGGTTTGTATGTTTTATAGCAGGTATAATACGAGAAAATTTTAAAGTGGTTGCCTGATGCAAATTTAACAACCTTAATTTACGCAAATATTTTTTATGAGTATTTGTTTAGCCGGTTGATTTTTTGTAAATCAGTTCGTTCTGCTTATCATTTTTTATCAATACTTTCATTCGTCGTTCGTTAAATTGTACTTCAGTTTTTTACTAAAATAAATTTTACAAAAATTATTACTTACCTCACTTCTCTAAAATCCTTACCTTTTCTTTGTTTTATATTTTCATAACTATTATTCAATAATAGAAAAATTATGGGCTCTGAAACAATACAGGAATCTTTGTGGGGAACACAACCGAAAGACTGGTGCGAAATCCAGGAGCCAATGATGCTTTCTTTATACGATACCATTTTTAATGAGTTAAATATTGAGGATAAAACTATTCTGCTGGATGCAGGTTGTGGTGCAGGTTTGTTTTGTAAATTGGCTGATGAGCATGGTGCAAAGGTCACAGGCATTGATGCTGCAAGCAATTTATTAGAAATTGCAAAACAAAGAGTGCCTGATGCAACATTTATTCAAGGAGATATAGAAGAAATGCCTTTTGAAGAAAATAGTTTTGATATAGTTACTTCCTTCAATTGCTTTCAATATGTAGAAAATCCTGTGCGGGCTTTCTTGGAAATAAGACG
>Ga0207657_10006205_pt1 | contig 12426 bp, 14 predicted proteins | sample KBSC33metaG_FD_184316 | JGI IMG/M metagenome (GOLD analysis project Ga0207657, IMG submission 184316) | Corn rhizosphere microbial communities from Kellogg Biological Station, Michigan, USA - KBS C3-3 metaG (SPAdes) (version 2) | ecosystem: Host-associated > Plants > Roots > Rhizosphere > Soil ...
CACACCGTCGGCACGCGTGCGAGCAGCAGGCGGCAGAGGTCGCGCATCGCGCGTTTCGCGTAGCCGCGGTTCCGCACCGTGGGATCGACCCAGACCTGCTGGAGCTGCACGGCCGACGGCGTCCACGCCGACGCCTCGGCCTTGAAGCAGATGACTCCGTCCTCCAGCCAGATCCAGGAGCGGCCCTCCTCGATCTGGGAACGCGTGCGCCACCTGAACCCTTCGGGGTCGCGGCTGAGCGGGTCGATCCCGATCTCCTCGCGGTGCGCCTCCGCGCACGCGGGCACGAGCAGGTCGAGATCGGCGAGCGTCGCCGCGCGGATCCCGGTCTCCCCGGCTTCCGGCGTGTCGCCGATGACGTAGACCGGCTGCCCCGGGCGGTCGTCGCGCGGCTCGGGCATCCGCGCACGCGCCTCGTGCCAGAGCTCGTCGACCGCGTGCTCCTCCCCGATGATCATGCGAGCCTGGCCGCGGGCCGTCGCGTCGGCGAACGCGGCGCAGCTCTCGCCGGAGGGGACGACGTTCGCGCCGACGTGGCAGAGCGCGACGAGCGCGCCGTCTCGCTCGAGCGCGGAGAAGCGGCCGAGCCCGCGCCGCGCGATGTCCTCGAGGAAGACGCGCTCGATCGGCTCCTGCCCGCAGAAGGCGAGAATCTGGTCGAGCGTCGGGTTGACGAACCGTGCGGCTGCGATGGGGCGAGGCTATAAGGTGCGGCGCTATGCCGATCCATGTTCGCGCCGAGCCCGGCGACTACGCCGAGGCCGTTCTCCTTCCCGGCGACCCGTTGCGCGCGAAGTACATCGCGGAGACGTATCTCGACGACGTCGTCCAGACGAACGCGGAGCGCGGGATGCTCGGCTTCCGCGGCACGTGGGAAGGCAAGCCGGTCTCCGTGCAGGCGACCGGCATGGGTTGCCCGTCCGCCGCGATCGTGATCGAGGAGCTCGTAATGCTCGGCTGCAAGCGGCTGCTGCGGGTCGGCACCTGCGGTGGGCTCCAGCCGCACCACGCGCTCGGCGACATGATCGTCGCGATCTCGGCGGTGGCGCAGGATCGCACCGTCGGCACGTATGTCGGCCACGAGCCGCACTGCCCGACCGCCGACTGGGGGCTCGTCCACGGCGCCGTGCACGCGGCGAAGGAGCTCGGACAGGCGATGCACGTCGGCCCGGTCGTCTCGAGCGACGTCTTCTACAACCCGGACGGCGGGCAGTACCAGCGCTGGTCGGAGCGCGGCATCCTGGCCGTCGAGATGGAAGCGGCGGTGCTCTTCACCCTCGGCGCGCTCCGCAAGGTGCAGGCCGGCTGCCTGCTCACCGTCAGCGACATCGTCGTCGAGGGCGAGTTCAAGCGGATCAGCGACGACGAGCTGCGTGCTGCGGTCGACCGGATGACGCGCGTCGGTCTCGCGACCGTCACGTCCGATTAGCACCTCCACCGTCTTCCTCGTCAACCCGGCGTCGGACAACGGCGTCACCGGCCGGCGCTGGCCCGAGCTCGCGCACCGCGCCGAGCAGCTCGGGCTCTCCGGAGAGACGCTCTTCTCGGAACGACCCGGTCAGCTGATCGAGCTCGCCGAGCGTGCGGCGCGCGACGGCGCGACGCTCGTGGTCGCGGTCGGCGGCGACGGCACGATGAACGAGGTGGTGAACGGGCTCGTGCGCGCCGGGACGGCGACCGAGCTCGCCACGATCCCGCTCGGCACGGGCATGGACTTCGGACGGACGTACGGGATCTCGTCGAGCTTCGACGACGCCGTGCGTGTTGCGGTCGCAGGCGTCTCGCGGACGATCGACGTGGGCCGCGTGTCGTATCGCGAATGGAGCGGTGCGGAAGGCGAGCGCTACTACGCGAACGTCGGCAGCGTCGGCATGAGCGCTGCCGTGGCCCAGCGCGCGAACGGCATGTCGAAGGCGCTCGGCGGGAAGGCGACGTTCTTCTATGCGCTTACGCGCGTGTTCCTCGAGTGGAAGAACACGAACGTGACCGTGCGGCTCGACGACGGCACGCAGCGCGAAGGCCGCATGCACGACGTGATCGTTGCGAACGGCCAGTGGCACGGCGGAGCGATGTGGCTCGCCCCGAACGCGAAGCCGGACGACGGCCTCTTCGACGTCGTGCTGATCGGCGACGTGACGAAGCGCGACTTCATCACGACCGCGCCGAAGATCTACAAGGGCACCTATCTCGCGCATCCGAAGGTCGAGCTCCTGCAGTCGCGCGCCGTGTCGGTCGACGCGCCCGAGCGGCTGCCGATCGAGCTCGACGGCGAGCAGGTCGGTACGACGCCGGTGCGGTTCGAGATCGTTCCCGCCGCGATCCGCGTTCGTGTCCCTGCGTAAGACCGTGCCGCTCGCCGTCGCGTTCGCGACGCTGGCTCTGCTCGTCGGCTTCGGCGCCCTGACCCGCTTCGACCAGTGGGGTGTCGACCACCTGATGCCCGGCGCGAGCTTCGGCGAGAAGGAGCCGACCATCACCGACAGCCTCGTGCCGTTGCTCGGCGCTCACTGGGACACGTGGCTCGGCGGCGTCGCGAACATCGTCACGCTGCCTGCGTCGTTCCTGATCTCGCTCGCGATCGTCGCGTGGCGATCGCGGCTCCTCGCGGTCGCGCTGATCGCGGCCGTCGCGGTCGAGATCGTCTGCAAGGAGCTGATCGACCGGCCCGCGCTCTACGACGGCGCGTTCCACATCACATCGTTCGACTCGTCGTTTCCGAGCGGGCACACGCTCCGCACGATCATCGTCGCCGCCGCCATCTGGCCGCTGCTGCGCGGTTGGGCGGCTGCGTGGGCGCTCGCGTCGATCGTGCTGCTGCAGCTCGCGGGCTGGCACACGCCGACCGACGTCATCGGAGGCGTGCTGCTCGGGCTGCTAGCTCTTCTTGGCGCGCGTGGTGCCGGAGCTCTTCGTGCTCGCCGTCTTGCGCGAGGCTGACGCAGGCGCGCTGCTCTTCCCGAGCTTGTCGACCTTCCGCTCGAGCGCGGTGAGCCGTGCTTCGAGCTCCTCGAGCCCGCGCACGCGCTTCTGGAGCTCGTCGAGGCGGTCGCGCATCGTGTTGAGCGCACCGAGGACGCGGTCGGCCCCCGGCGCGTCGGAGAGCCGCTGAATCGCGTCTTCGCTCAGGTCGGCCAGGCGGCCGAGCAGGTCTGTCCTCGCCATGGTCAACACCATACCCGGCCGCGATAGGCTCGACACATGGAAGGGGCCCTGACGCGGCGCGGCTTCCTCGGAGCTGCCGCCATCGCCGCGGCCGGCGCGCATCCGCTCGGAAGGGCGGCGCTCGCATCGACGTCGAAGCTGCCCGCGCCCGCGAAGTCGGGGATCGACCACGTCGTGCTCGTGATGATGGAGAACCGCTCGTTCGACCATTTCCTCGGCTGGTTGCCGGGTGCCGACGGGAAGCAGGCCGGCCTGAGCTACACCGACCTGAGCGGGACGGCGCACCCGACGTTCGCGCTCGCACCGGACTTCCAGGGCTGCTCGTACCGCGATCCCGACCATTCGTACGAGGGCGCGCGCGTCGAGTGGAACAACGGTGCTTGCGACGGGTGGCTGCGCGCGAACGACCTCTGGTCGATCGGCTACTACCGGCAACAGGATCTCGCGTTCCTCGGCAAGGTCGCGCCCGCGTTCACGACGTGCGACCGTTTCTTCGCATCGTTTCTCGGTCCGACGTTCCCGAATCGCATGTACTCGCTCTCTGGCGTCACGGACCGGACGAGCAACACCTACAACCGGATGGAGCTGCCGACGATCTTCGACCGGCTCGCCGCGAAGAGGGTGAGTGCGGGCTACTACTACGGCAACTTCAGCTTCCTGTTGCTGTACCAGAAGCACAAGGAGATCTCGCACCAGCACGCGACGTTCTTCAAGCAGTGCAAGACCGGGAAGCTGCCGTCGTTCTCGTACATCGACCCGAACTGGACGTTCCACGACGAAGGCCCGTCGTCGGGCAACGAGGGGAACGACGACCATCCGCATGCCGACATTCGCGCCGGCGAGTACTTCATGTCGCGGATCTACAACGCCGTGACGCAGAGCCCCGCATGGCCGCGCACGCTGCTGATCTTCACGTTCGACGAGTGGGGCGGCTTCTACGACCACGTGCCGCCACCCGCGGCGCCCGACGTGAAGCCCGAGTACCAGCAGCGCGGCTTCCGCATCCCGTGCGTGCTCGTCTCGCCGTACGCGCGGCGCGGCCGCGTCGCGCACGGCACGTACGACCACACGTCGATCCTCAAGCTCGTCGAGTGGCGCTGGGGCCTCGCACCGCTGTCGGTTCGCGACGCGCAGGCGGCGAATCTCGCCGCGGCGCTCGACTTCTCGCGGCGCAACCTCGCGGCGCCGAAGATCTCCGTCCCGAAGCTGCTCGTCGGGCCCGCCTGTCCGAGCTAGCCGCCTAGGTGGAGCGCTCGACCAACTCGTTGACGGCAGCGTAGACGCGGATGTCAATCGTGTTCTGGGCCGGGACGATCACGCCCTCGGCGACGCAGACGAGATCGTTGATCCAGGCGTACCGCTCATCCTCCGCTGTGAATGTGCCACTGAGGTTCTGGCAGCCGCGGCCTCCATCGTCGAAGACCGTGATGCCGCGCAGAGCGAACAGCACCTCGGCACCGTCGTCGGTGACGATGAGACCGTGCACCTCGGGCAGCATGCGGCCGTCGCTGCGACGCCGCGGATGGTTCGACCAGACGCACGTGCCGGCCAGCCGGTCACCGGTCACAGTCCCACGACCTTCCCCGTACCCCGCACCGTCGTCCCCGCCGAACGGTTGCAGCAACACATAGCCGCCGCTGACGCGGCCCTCGGAGTCATATCTCCACTCGAACGTGCAGAGCGGCTCGAGGCGCACGAGCCGATTCTCCTGCACCGCAACGGAGCAGGCAACGTCTAAGTCATCGTCGGCGTCATCACGACCGCCCGCTAGGTTGATAGGCGCACTACCCAGTGCATCGACGAGAGGACGCTCCACATGGCCACCGCGAAACGAACGACGATGAGCAAGATGAACCGTGAGCACGAGCTCCGGGAGAAGCGCGCGCTCAAGCAGGAGAAGAAGGACCAGAAGAAGCTGGCGGCCGCACTTTCTGCGGAGATCGAGGCAGGGACCCTGCCTGCCGATCCGCCCGCCGAAGTCGCCTCCTAGCGCCGGATCAGCACCGGCGTGCCGGCGAGCGCCTGCTTGAACAGCCGCCGCAGCACCGGGTTCGGCAACCGGATGCAGCCGTTCGAGACGGCGCGACCGATCGACCACGGCTCGTTCGTCCCGTGGATCGCGATTGGCCCGCCCTGCGCCCAGCCGGTCAGCACCGGCGAGAACGCCGAGATGCCGACGGCACCCGGCCCGAACGGGCCGGAGGCATCGCTCGGAACGAGCCGCTGGTTCACGTAGTAGCGCCCGAGCGGCGTCGGCGTCGCGCTCGAGCCGACCGCCGCTCGCGAGGTCAGCACGAGCTTCCCGTTCCGGTAGAGGCGCACGCGACGCTCGGAGAGATCAACGGTGATGCGCGTGCGCACGGACGCTCGCTGCACGTTCCGCGCGCGAACCCAACCCGTGATCCCGTTCGGTCGCAGCGGCAGCGCCACGTGCAGCCACGTCGCACGGCAACTCGCATTGACCCGCTCGCCGAGGACCCCGAGCACGGTCGGCACCCCGTTCACGTTCAGGAGCCCGAAGCGCGCGATCGGCGCACGGCCCGGCGAGCGGAACGCCGTCAACGGGCGCTCCACGACCGCCGCCCATGCAACGTTCGCCGAACCCACCGGCCGAACGGCACCGGCGGCGCAGCGCATGACGAGCGTCTTGTCCGCCCCGGCAACGCCGTGCTGGCGGCCGCCGGCGCAGCCCGAGGCCGCGACTGCGGCCGCCAGAGCCGTCACCACACCGATACGACGAATCACCCTTTCTGACATTCCCGTCCGATGGACGTCTTATTACTCTGAGGAATGGAAATGACACTGCCTCTTCGCATCCTGCGGCTTCCGCACCGGCATCGGGCGGTCAGCACCCACGTCGTCGTGCAGCGTGCCGGCGTGCCCTACGAGCTCGTGCGAGAGGTCTGCAGCGAGTGCTCGAAGGTGTTGTCCGAGCGGCCGGTCGGCCGCACCGCCGCATAGCGCGAGCGATTCGCTCTCACCCGGCGAGGGTACTCTGGGCGCCCACGTGCGCCGACTCCTCCCCGTCCTCCTGCTGCTCGGGCTGGCCTCGACGGCCGCCGCCGCGACGATCCAAGGCTCGAAGCGCGGCGAGCTGATCGTCGGCACGCAGGCCGCGGACCGCGTGCTCGCGGGCGGCGGTGCCGACCGCGTGCAGGTCGCGTTCGGCGGCGTCGACCGCGTCGACTGCGGCACCGGCATCGACATCGTCAGCGCGGACGCGAGCGACCGGGTCGCTGCGAACTGCGAGATCGTGTCGCGACGGCTCTCGGTCGATCCGTACGTGAACGAGGACAGCCAGCACGAGACCGCGGTCGAGCCGGACAGCGCATCGTCAGGATCGACGGTCGTCGCGGTATTCCAGGTCGGGCGCCGCGAGGGAGGCGCCGCGTCGAACATCGGCACGGCCGTGTCGACCGACGCGGGAAGGACATGGCAGCGCAGCTTCCTGCCGGGAATCACCGCGAACGCGACCCCGCCGGGGCCGGAGACCGCCGCCTCGGACCCGTCGGTCGCGTTCGACGCCGTGCACGGCGTCTGGCTCGTCACGACTCTTGCGCTCGAAGGCGAGCAGTCGCCGCACATCTGGGTGACGCGCTCGACCGACGGCAAGAGCTGGTCGGCTCCGATCGACGCCTCCGACGGCGTCATCCTCGACAAGGAGTGGATCGTCTGCGACAACGGCGCGGCGAGCCCGTTCCGCGGCCGTTGCTACCTCGAGTACACCGACGACTCGAAGACCCAGACGGTCAGCCAGTTCTCGACCGACGGGGGTCTTACGTGGTCCGCGCCGGTGCGCGCGGGCTCGTTTCTCGTCGGCACGCAACCGGTCGTACGCCCCGACGGCACACTCGTCGTCGTCGCGGGCGACTATCGCGGCAACGCCGGTCTCTCGGGCTCCATCGTCGCGCTCCGCTCGACCGACGGCGGCGCGAACTTTGCGCGCATCGTGGTCTCCGATCTGCAGGCAGCAGACAACAGCCCGATGCGGGCAATCTCGCTGCCCTCGCTCGACATCGACTCGAACGGGACGATCTATGCGGTCTGGCATGACTGCCGGTTCCGGGTCTCATGCACGCGAAACGACATGGTGCTCTCGACCTCGGCGGACGGGTTGACCTGGACCGCGCCGACGCGGATCCCGCTCGCGCCTGCGTCGTCGACCGAGTCGTTCTTCATCCCAGGGCTCGCGGCCGATCCCCTGCACCCGGGAAGACTCGGGCTCGTGTACGCCTACTTCCACGCCGGCTCGTGCCGCAGAGGCACGTGCCTGGTCGGAATCGGCTTCGGACAATCGCGCGACGGCGGCAAGACGTGGTCGACGCAGCAGCTCGACGCGCAGCCCTTCCCGACGAACTGGGCCTCGAAGTCCGAAGGCGGCCGGATGATCGGCGACTACTTCGCCGTCTCGTTCGCAGGCGACCGCGTCGTGCCGATCTTCCCGCTCGCGACGTCGCCCCTGAAGAGCCGCTTCCGGCAGGGCATCTTCGCGACGTCGCTACGGGCGCTCGGGTAGCAACTCTGCGAGGGCGCGCAGCGTCTCGCCTGCGCCCGCGTCGACCGTAACTGCAGCACGGGAGTCGAACGGCGTTTCGCCGCGATTGACGATGGCGAGCGCGCCGCCTGCTCCGATCGTCTCGAGCGGCAGACCGGCAACGGGATAGACCTCGAGCGACGAGCCGACGACGAGCAGCAGCCCGGCCTCCGCCGCGAGGTGCATCGCCCGCGCGATCGCCGCCTCCGGCAGGAACTCGCCGAACATGACAACGTCAGGCTTGAGCACTCGTCCGCAACTTGGGCACGCCGGCACCGGCAGAAGCGCCTCGACCTCGACGAACGGGACGACGGCGCCGCAGTCGAGACAGCTCGACGTGCGAATCGACCCGTGCACCTCGACGAGCGCGCGCGTGCCGGCACGCTCGTGCAGGCGGTCGATGTTCTGCGTGATCACCGCGCGTACCCAGTCTCGTTCCTCGAGCTCCGCGAGCGCACGGTGGCCGTCGTTCGGCTCGGCGCTGCCGAGCAGCGTGAGCCGCTTGCTGTAGAAGTCCCACACCTTCGCCGGGTCGGCGAGGAACGCGTCGATCGTCGCGTACTCCATCGGGTCGTACTCGGCCCAGATGCCGCCCGGCGAGCGGAAGTCCGGAATGCCGGACTCGGTGCTGATGCCTGCGCCGGTCAGCACGACGCACGGGCGCCGCGCCTGCATCAGTTCCGCGAGCCGCACGACGCTCATCCGTGAATACTGCACCGATGGAGGGGTTCACATTCTCGACCACCTTGCGCGTGCGCTTCGCAGAGACCGATGCGCAGGGGATCGCCCACAACGCCTCGTACTTCGTCTGGTTCGAGGTTGCCCGCGTCGAGTACCTGCGTGAGCACGCGGGCGGTTATCAGGCGCTCCGCGACCTCGGGCTCGAGGCGCTCGTGCTCGAGTCGCACTGCCGCTACGTGACGCCGGCGAAATTCGACGACGTGCTCACGGTGCATACGCGCTGCGTCGACGTGCGCGGCGCGCGATTCCGCTACGAGTACGCAATCGTCCGCGACGACGGCGTGTTGATGGCGGACGGCTATACCGCGCATGCGTGCGTGGATGCGGCGACGCTCGCTCCGACGAGAGTTCCCGAGTGGCTCAAGGACGCTATTGCGTCGGTTGAGTCTCGGTCTGCGTCGTCGTCGTCGTAACCGGCTTCTTCGGCTTGTGCTTTGCCGGACCGAGCCGCACGAGCTTCGGCTCGGCGCGGTACGACGAGTACCACGTGTCGTGGTAGAGCAGCTTCCCGTCCTGCGCGTAGACGTCGCGGGTGACGCTCGTCGACATCGCCGGGACGCCCGGGTCGTCGACGATCTTCTCGCCCGGCTGCAGTGACGGGTCGACGGTCTTCTTCACCGGCGGCACTCCGTGCGAGACGAGGGGGCTCGTGTTGCTCACGACCTTGCGGTGGACGGGCGTCCCGTAGAGGCCGACCGTCAGCGACGACGAGCTGACGAAGGTGCGGAGCAGGAGCCAGTTGCCGGTGTCGTTCACGAACTTCAGGTCGACGGTCGGGTAGTCGACCGTCGCGTCGCGACCCTGCGGGTAGTGGCTGATGTAGAGCGCGTGGTTGGTGCGCTCGACGATCTTGAGGCCCCCTTCGAACGCGGCGTTGAACACCGTCGTCGAGACCTGGCAGACGCCGCCGCCGAGCCCGGTCGTGAGCTCGCCGTTCACGATCACGGGCGCCTCGAGGAAGCCCTTGGCCGCGTTGCGGTCACCGGTTGTCTTGTTGAACGAGAACGTGGCGCCGGGCGCTATCAGCGTGCCGTCGACGAGATGGGCGACGAGCTCGACGTTGTGAATGCGGTTCGCGATGCCGCCGTAGAGCGTCGTGTAGTTCGAGACCGGCGCCGTGATGTGCATCGCGCGCGCCGCGTCAGTCGAGAGCTTGGCTTCGGATTCCTGAACCGGCAGGCGTGCGATGCGAAGGGCCGCTTGCCGCCTGGACGCCGCCCGCAGAAGGGCGGTGGAGGTCCCGACCGCGTCGAGGCGGATGCCCGGCTTCGCCGGCACGACGCTGACGTGCCCGCCGTGGACGGCGAACGTCGCATCCTGGGCGGGCTTCTCGACGCGGCGCCCGAGGCTCGCAACCCAGGCATCGGCGGCGGCTCCGCCGATCGTCAGGCTCGTGCGGCCGGCGGCGGGCAGCTCGAGCAGCTGCGCGATCCGGCGCGGCTGGAGGAGCCAGCGCGTCTTGCCGAGCTGGAGCCGCACCGGCGCGGACAGCGCGATGCGGGCCTGGCGTGCGGCGTCCGCGAGCGCCGCAGCACGCACGCGCGGCTGCTGGACGCGGAGCGGCAGGGCGACGCGCGCCGTTGTGCGGTCGATCGAGGCGAGCGAGTGGACGAGCGTGAGCTCGGCGGCGTGGCGGTCGAGCACGAGCCCGGCGCGGGCCGGAACGACGACGATGTTCAGCCCACGGCGAACGACCGCAGCGTCGCGCGGCGCGCGGTTCACCTTGCCGGCGAGCAGCCCGAGCTTGTACTCGAGCGCCCCGTTCAGGACGCGCGTCGGCGGCGTCACGTCGGCGCCGAACACCTGGACGTCGATGCGGCGGAAGCCGCGGATCGGGCCGAAGCCGTCGCCCTGGCGCTGCGCGGCGTTGACGGCGGCCTTCCAGTCCGGCTCGACGCCGAGCTCGGCTGGCCGGATTGCGAAGCGCCGGCCGCCGGCGACGAAGATCACGGGACGGTTCGCGACGGCCGCCGACCGCTTCTCGAGCAGGGCGCGGGCCTCGGAGGCGCGGAGACCCCCGACGTCGACGCCGTCGATCGTCACGCCCTTCGCGAGAGTCGTCGGCGAGCCGGCGAAGACCAGCCCGAGAACGACCGCCGTCGCGATGACGGAAAGCAGCAGAAAGAGCAGGCGGCGACGCACCTGCCCCAGAGTAGCCGGGAGCCCTAGAACACGAAGAGCTCGACGCCGCCCGAGACGTTGAGCTCGATACCGGTGATGTACGAGGCGAGATCGGAGCAGAGGAAGGCGATCGTGTTCGCGATCTCCTGTGGCTCGCCCGGCCGCTTGAGGGCGGTTCGAGCGACGATCCGCTCGTTCATGGCAGCGTTCGCCATGTTGAAGGCCTCGGTGCCGATGACACCCGGGACGATCGCGTTGCAGGTGATGCCGTGCCGCGCGCCCTCCATCGCCAGCGTGCGCGTGAGGCCGAGCAGGCCGGCTTTCGTCGTCGAGTAGCTCGCCTGGCCGAAGCCGCCGAGCGTCCCCGCGACCGACGCCATGTTCACGATCCGGCCCCAACCGCGCTCCCGCATGTGCGGCCACGCCGCCTGGGCGCAGTTGAAGGCGCCGGTCAGGTTGACGCGCAGGTCGCGCTCCCAGAGCTCGGGCGACTGGTGCTGGAACTGGGCCGCGTGGTCGAGGGTGCCGGCGTTGTTGACGAGGATGTCGACCGAGCCGAGCTCGTTGACGGCGCGCGCCACGGCCGCGTCGACCTGCGCGCGGTCGGTCACGTCGCAGCGAACGGCGATCGCCCGCCTCCCCATGCGGTGGATCTCCTCGACCGTCTCCTCCGTGTGCACGAGCCCCTGCTGGCGCGCGACGGTCGCGAGCGCGCCGTAGCGGTCGGTCTCCTCGGACAGCTCCGACTCGACGAGCAGGTCGGCCACGACGACGTCGGCGCCTGCACGGGCAAGCGTCAGCGCGTCGGCGCGCCCGAGCCCGCGCGAGCCGCCGGTGACGAGCGCGACGCGCCCGGAGAGATCGATCTCGATTGCCATGCGCGGGACCCTAAAGCAACCAGGCTTTAGCCTGGTTGCAGTCGTTTCGGAACGACTGCAACCTGACTGAAGTCAGGTTGCTAGGAGCCTCAGTCCTTCGGCATGAAGATCTCTTTGGCGATCACGAGGCGCTGGATCTGTGAGGTCCCCTCGTAAATCTGAAAGAGCTTCGCGTCGCGCATCAGCTTCTCGACCGGGTACTCCTTGATGTAGCCGTAGCCGCCGAAGACCTGCACCGCGTCGGTCGCCACCTTCATCGCGGTGTCGGCGGCGAACCGCTTCGCGAACGACGAGTAGAGCGTCGCCTTGCGGCCGTGGCCCTGGTCGAGCATCCACGCGGCCTGCCAGCAGAGCAGGCGCGACGCCTCGATCTCGGTCGCCATGTCGGCGATCATGAAGTTGACGCCCTGGTGCATCGCGATCGGCACGTCGAACGTGACGCGCTCCTTCGCGTAGGCGACCGCGTGCTCGTACGCCGCCTGCGCGACGCCGACGGCGCCGACAGCGGTGCCGGGACGCGTGAAGTCGAGTGTCTCCATTGCGATCTTGAAGCCGTCGCCCTCCGCGCCGAGCCGGTTCTCGACCGGGACGCGCACGTCCTGGAGCGCGAACGCCGACGTGTCGGTCGAGCGCTGCCCCATCTTGTCGAGGTGCTTCTCGATCGTCACACCCGGCGCGTCCATCGGGACGATGAACGCCGACATGCCCTTCGCGCCGCCCTTCGGGTCAGTCTTCGCGAAGACGACCGTCCAGTCGGCGTAGCCCGCGTTCGTGATGAACGTCTTCGAGCCGTTGATGACGTACTCGTCGCCCTCGCGGACGGCGGTCGTCTTCATCGAGGCGACGTCCGAGCCCGCGCCCGGCTCCGAGAGGCCGAACGAGCAGAGGATCGGCGCGTCGATGAGCGGCGCAAGCCACGTCGCCTTCTGCTCGTCGGAGCCGGCGATGATCACGGGCCCTGCGCCGAGGCCGTTGGCGGAGATCGAGGTG
>Ga0207657_10006209_pt1 | contig 12420 bp, 12 predicted proteins | sample KBSC33metaG_FD_184316 | JGI IMG/M metagenome (GOLD analysis project Ga0207657, IMG submission 184316) | Corn rhizosphere microbial communities from Kellogg Biological Station, Michigan, USA - KBS C3-3 metaG (SPAdes) (version 2) | ecosystem: Host-associated > Plants > Roots > Rhizosphere > Soil ...
AGGTGTGGCGGCGATCAGTCTTTTGGCGATCGGCCATGCGGCGCATGCGCAGGATAAAACCATCAAGATCGGTGCATTGTTTCCGATGTCGGGGCCGGGCTCCTATTTCGGCGCGCAGGACAAACAAGGCGTTGAACTTGCGCTGGAGCAACTCAACAAGAACGGTGTGAACGGCTACAAGTTCGCGGTTCAGTATGAGGATTCGAGCTGCGGGCCGCTGCCTGCGACACAAGCGGCCAAGCGCCTGATTGAGCAATTCAAGCCGGACGTCATCATCGGCGAAGAATGTTCGGACGCGACGCTCGCCGTTATGCCGATCGTCGATCAGGCCAAGGTACCCCTGCTCAATGCCGGCTCTTCCTCCATCAAGGTGACCGAGCCTGGCAATCCGTGGACGTTCCGCATCATGCCGAACGAAGTGATGCAAGGCATCAACCTCGCGGACAATGCCTATAAGCGGCTCAATGCGCGCAATGCCGTCCTGTTGTTCGAAAACACCAATGCCGGTATTGGCAACGCACAGGTGTTCAAGGACACCTTCACCAAGCTTGGCGGCAAAGTCCTCGCGGAAATCGGCTTTGGCCGCGATGTCAACGACTTCACCTCGATCGCGACGCGGGTCGCGGGCCTCGGGAAGATAGACGTGATCCCGACATATACGCTGGAAGGGCAGGGGCTGAAGATCACGCAGGCTCTGGCACAGGCGGGCGTTACGAAAGGCGGCGGGGGTGATGCCATCCAGATTGGCACGATCTGGCTGCCGTTCGGCTTCGAGCAGAAGGCCGGCAAAGCCGCTTTGGGCTACGTTCGGATTGTGCAGTTCGACCCGACCGAAACTCGCGATGCCGTGAAAGATTTTTCGACTGCGTTCAAGGCCAAATACAATGCGGATCCGACACACCTGAACGCACACGCTTATGATCAGATTATGCTGATCGCGGACGTGGTGAAGCGCGGGGGCAAGGATGCCCAGTCAATCCGCGATGGTCTCGCTGCTACCAAGAACTATTCCGGAGTCACCGGAAGCGTGGAATTCGACAAGACCAACCAGAACACCAAGATGGATACCGTCCATTACATGGAAACCAAACCCGACATGTCGTGGACGAGCCTGAAGTGGAACTGACCCGACGATGACAACAACGATCGTCCTCCAACAGGCGATCAACGGCGTCGTTCTCGGAAGTCTCTACGTCCTGGTGGCGTTAGGCCTGACGCTGATTTACGGCGTGCTCGTGCAAATCAATTTCGCGCACGCCGACTTCGTCACGCTCGGTGCTTTCGCCGCCTATTTTCTCATGCACATGGTCGGTGCCGGCTATATCGTCAGTATCGGCTTTGCGTTTGTAGTCGGCGCTGTACTGGGCTGGCTGATCAACGCATCGATTTTCACGCCATTGCGTCGCAAGGGCAATGAACTGTTGCCGCTCATTGCCACCATCGGCGTTTCGGTCATGATGCAAAATCTGATGTTGGCCTGGTTCGGGCCGATCCCCTACGCCTTCGAAACTCAATACAGCAGCCAGGTCATCCGTTTTGCCGGGATCTTCGTATCCTGGCAAAGTGTCATCATCATCGCGGTTTCCTCCGTGACGATCGCACTGCTCTACGCGTTCATGAAATTCACGTTTCTGGGCAAGGCACTGCGCGCCGTATCGCAGGACCGCGAAACCGCCGGGCTGATGGGTATCAACCCCAACCAGCTCATCATGCTGACATTCATCATCGCGTCCGCGCTTGCCGGCATGGCGGGCGCAATGCTCGCGCCTGTTCTCGTCCTTACGCCGTTCGCGGGCACCTCGGTCATCGTGAAAGCCTTTGCCATCGTGATTATTGGCGGTTTCGGCAATGTGGAGGGAACAATTCTCGCCGGGCTTATTGTCGGCCTCGTGGAAAGTTACACGACGCAGTATCTCGATCCTGGCCTGATCGACATCGTCGTTTTCGGTCTTCTGTTGCTGATGCTCGCAATCAAGCCGACTGGCCTGATCTCGGAAAGACGCGAAGAGAATGTCTGATCGGGCGATTTCGCAGCAACCGATGGAGCGAAGGGCCAACCTGCTGTCCCGTCGGACGGGACTCACGCTCGCGGCGCTCTCCATCATCGCGTTGCCGCTGATTTTCAACGACACGTATTGGCGGACTAATCTGACAATTTGCGCCATCAACGTGCTGCTTGCGCTCGGCCTTGATTTCATCCTCGGATATGCGGGGCAACTCAACCTTGGCCATTCGGCCTTCTATGGACTGGGCGCCTACGTCTCGACGCTGCTGATCGTCAAGCTCGGGGTCCCGTTCTGGGGCGCGTTCGCCGCTGGCGTTGCCTTCTCCGGGCTGGCAGGCATGTTTCTTTCATTGTTCGCGGTGCGCCTGCGCGGTCACTACCTTGCGATCGCCTCGCTCGGTTTTGCGGTCATCATCTATCAAATTCTGCTCAACTGGATAAGCCTGACGCAGGGGCCACTTGGCATATACGGCATTTCGCCACCGCCACCGATTGCAATCGCCGGAACGTTGCTTGTCGACTTTCGTAATTTGACCGCTTTCTTTTATCTGGTGTCGGGGTTCACGTTGGTCGTGTACCTGCTCCTCGATCAGTTGGTGCGATCTCCCGTCGGAGAAACGCTCACCGCTATCCGCGAGGACGAGGTTTCCGCGGCCTCACTCGGTATTAACGGCGCGGCCTGGAAGGTTTTCGCATTCGGTGTCGGCGCTGCCATTGGCGGTGCGGCAGGCTGTTTTTATGCGAGTTTCGTCGGCACATTGGTGCCGGACGCGTTTTTCGTGACTGAGGCCTTCAATATCCTGGCGATGGTCATCGTCGGCGGGATGGGCACTTTGATAGGCCCTGTGTTCGGCGCGATTCTCTTGACTCTGTTGCCCGAAGTGCTGCGCGGCATTGGCGATCTGCGTCTCGTCGTTTATGGCGCCGCGCTCACTTTTGTTGTTTTGTTCATGCCGGGCGGCCTCGCGCAGGCCGCCCGTATCGTGCGGGAAAAGCTCGGGTTCGGTGGGCAGCCATCATGACCGCAGCCGCAGCAGTGGAAACCGGCGCCTCGATCGTAGGAGCGCCGCTGCTGAGTGCGCGAGGTTTGCACAAAAGCTTCGGTGGCGTCCGCGCCGTTTCCGATATTTCGCTCGACGTCTCAAGCGGCTCCATTTTCGCTATCATTGGCCCGAATGGTGCGGGCAAATCGACGCTTCTCAATTTGATCAGCGGCATCTATCAGCCCGACGCCGGGTCGCTGTCCTTCAACGGCCACAATCTCTCCGGGCTGCCCGCACATCGGCGTGTGCGCCTCGGCCTCGCACGCACATTTCAGAAGATACGTTTGTTCAAGCAGCTCAGCGTACTCGACAACGTGATCGCCGGGTTTCACGTCCACCATAAAATTCCAGCATGGCAGTATGTCTTGCACGGTCCGGCTTTCGCACGTGATCAACGTCATTGCCGCGAGGAAGCGCTGCGTCTGCTTGAATTCTTCGGCATGACCAACCGTCTGCATGTGCTTGCCGGAGCCCTGTCCTATGGCGAGCAGCGTATGCTCGAGCTTGCGCGCGCGCTTGCTACGGGGCCCCGGCTGTTGCTGATCGATGAGCCGGCAGCGGGGTTGAATGCAGCGGAAGTTGATGTCCTGCTCGATCGCATCCGCGTCCTGCGCAGTGGCGGCATTACGGTTATCATTGTCGAACATAACATGGACCTGGTGATGAATGTCGCCGATCGCATTATGGTGATGGAATACGGCCGCCATTTATTTCAGGGTGCGCCGGCCGAGGTGCAAAAGAATCCTGCAGTGATCGCGGCCTATCTCGGCGGAGAACTGGTGTGAGCGCGCTGTTGTCCATCGAAGGACTCGAGCTTGCCTATGGGCAGGTGGCCGTCTGTCGGGACATTTCGCTTTCCGTCAACAGGGGTGAAATCGTCGCTCTGATCGGCGCGAACGGCGCAGGAAAATCCACGACGCTGCGCGCCGTTGCCGGTGTGTTGCCTCCGCGGCGCGGCTCGATTGTATTTTGCGGGCAGGACATTACGGCGACGCCGTCGTATGAGCGCACCAACCTCGGGATTGCGCTTGTTCCCGAAGGCCGCCATGTATTCCCCTTTCTTTCGGTTCGCGAAAATCTCGAACTCGGCGGCTTCAAAAGCCGCAGGGACAGCACAAAAATCCGCCGCATGATCGGCGAGATATTCGACATGTTTCCCCGATTGTCCGAACGAAGCACGCAGAACGCCGGAACGTTGAGCGGCGGCGAGCAGCAGATGCTGGTGCTCGGCCGTGCGATGATGTCGGAGCCGCAATTGCTTTGCCTGGACGAGCCGTCGCTCGGTCTCGCGCCGATGGTTGTGCAGGACATATTCCGCACGATCCGCGCGATCAACGCCACAGGCACCAGCGTGCTCCTCGTTGAGCAAAATGCCCGATACGCGTTCGAGACGGCAAGTCGTGGCTATGTGCTGCAAACCGGTTCTATCATCGCCAGCGGATCTTGCGCGGATCTCAAACAGAATCCGCGCGTTCAGGAGGCCTATCTTGGCCGAATTACGGCTGCCGCCGTTTCGTAGGACTGGCAATGACGGTCACCGATAGCTGTTCGCTGGCAGGAAAATCGGCGGTTGTCACGGGTGCTGGCAACGGTATCGGACGCGCGATCTCGCTCGCCTTTGCCGAAGCCGGGGCGGCTGTCGCCTGCGTCGATCTCGATGCGAAGGCCGCTGAGGCAACGGCCGCCGCGATTGCGAGCAAGGGCTGGCGCGCTCTGCCCGTGCATTGCGACGTGGCCAGCGAGACCGAAGTCGAACTCGCGGTGAAGAGAATTGTCCGTGAATTTTCGGCCGTCCACGTTCTGGTCAATGGCGCGGCCGGTTACGACCCGAGCGGCACTATACTCGATCTGACTTTGTCCGAGTGGGATCGGGTATTTGCGGTGAATGTTGGCGGTGCGTTCTTAATGAGCCGCGCCCTTCTGCCCGCGATGATTGGCGCGGGCGGGGGCAGCATCATTCACATCGCTTCGCAGCTCGGTAGCGTCGCCGCCCCGCGCCGCGCGGCTTATTGCGCGACGAAGGGCGCGCTGATTCAGCTTGCCAAGGCGATGGCGACCGATCACGCGTCGCAGAATATTCGGGTCAACACGTTGTCACCTGGCGCGGTGGAAACCGAGCGTTTGATCAAACGCTTCGGCGACATGGAAACGGCGCGGCGCACGGCGGGCCCGAAGCATTTGCTGCAAAGGCTGGGTCAGCCGGAGGAAATCGCACATGCTGCAGTATTTCTGGCGAGCGATGCATCAAGTTTCATGACCGGCGCGGACCTTTTGGTCGACGGCGGCTATAACGCCACTTAGCCTTTCCGCTCAACGCCCGAGGATACTGCCCGCCATGGCGCGCGGATCGCGCTTCGGCCATGCCCCGGCGTCGGCCGCCTGGAACAGATCGGACAAGTGCATATTAAAAAGAGCCGGTTCTTCCAGGTTGATGTTGTGACCGGAATTGGCCATCACCACTAACGCGGCCGTCGGGATGTTCTTCTTCATCAAGATCCCTGGCTCGAGACAAGGCCAATCCTCATCTCCTGTCATGACCAGCGTGGGCACCGTCATGGCTTTCATCTTGTCAACCAGATCAAACAGCGACGGACGGCGCTTCTGTACGCCGCGCATTGTGAGCGCGGCGCCTTCCGTCGAATGTTCGGCAAGCTGATCGGCAAATTCCCGCCATCCGCGCGGATCTTTGTTCTGGTGCTGCACGCGCGTGGGGCCAAGCGCGTAGGCTTCCGCCGCTTTTTTCATCGTGAGCTCTTCGAATCGCCTGGCGGAGGCCTCTGCCTCCTCGGCGAACTTGGCGCGCTCGCCGGGCGCCGCCCCATAACCGCAACCTGCGACCACGATCGAGCGGCAGCGTTCGGGATAGGCGAATCCAAAATGGAGAGCCGCAAATCCGCCCATTGAGAGGCCGACAATGTGGGCCTTCTCGATCCTGAGTGCATCGAGCACCGAACGGATGTCGTCCCGCGCGCGGTCTTGCGAATAGCGTTCGCCGTCCTTTGGCACTTCCGAAGGCGGATAGCCGCGGGCGTTGAAAGTGATGCAACGGTAATATTTTGAAAAATGACGAACTTGCTGTTCGTAAGAACGGATGTCGCCGGCAAATTCGTGAATAAAAACGATGGGGATGCCTTTGCCGGTTTCCTCGTAATAGAGCTTGATCCCGTCGTCTGTGGTCAGATGTGGCATGAATTCCTCGTTCAGAATGCTTGGGCGCGCGCGGATAAGCCGGCATCGATGGTGACAACCGAGCCGCTGGTATAGGCCGAACGTTCAGAGGCAATAAACGCGATCGCGGCGCCGATTTCTTCGGCGGTAGCGCCGCGACCGAACGGCAGGGGTTTGAACAAGTCCTTCCAGTTGTCGGCGCTGCCGGTGCGGTCCAGCGCTTTCTTTTTCATCAGGCCTACCAGCCGTTCGGTTGCCACAGGTCCCGGGCTGACCGCGACCACGCGGATGCCGTCCTTTGCACTGACGCTGCCAAGTGACTGGGTGAACGCGGTGAGCGCGGAGTTTCCTGCGACACCGCAGATATATTCGGGATCATGAGTATCAGCGGCGTTGCCGACCACATTGACGATAACGCCGCGTTTGCGTTTCTGCATCAGGGCATAGAAGGCGCGGCACATATTGACGTAACCGAACACTTTAAGATCCCAGGCTTTGCGCCAGGTCGCCTCGTCAACATTGAGCAACGTGCCACCAGGAATGGCTCCGGCATTGTTCACCAGGATATCAATGTCCGGATAGTCGCGAGCGAGCTGGTCGACATTCGCACTGTCAGATAAATCAGCGGCGACGGTGTCAACGCGCACGTTGGTCTTCTGGACGATCGCTGCCTTCGCCGTCGCAAGTGCGTCCGCGCTGCGCGATACGATAATGAGGTTACATCCTTCGCCGGCTAAAATCTCGGCGGCAGCGCGGCCGATCCCTTTGGATCCGCCCGTGATCAAGGCGGTCTTGCCGGCGAGTTTCAAGTCCATAGTCGGTACCCTCCACAAAACGCAACAGCGGGACTATGACGACCGCGCCGACGCCCGGCAACCTGATCATCAGCGTGCCGCTTCGATCATACGGCGAATGCCTTCCCGGTGACCCACTCTGGCGCGAAATCCGAAGTCGCGTGCCGGCGCATCGGTATCGACCGGCCCTCGCGCCGCTACCGGCTTGCTGTTGTCAAACGTAAGGCGAACCGGCTTGCCGAGCGCTGCCGCAGCGGCTGCCATATCTTCAGGCGTCACCTTTTCAGGATGCGCAATGAAATAGCTGAGCTGTTTGCGGCCTTCGGCAAAGCAGGCAGAGACCGCGGCCTGCGCGGCGTCGTCAATAAAGATGTAAGGCCAGTCGGTCATCGGCTCAATTTGCGCGATTTTTCCCGCCAATGCCGCACCGACGATTTTTTCGACGGTGAAAACGGTTTGTCGTCCGGGGCCATAGATCACCGTGAAGCGCAGCGAACATAGATCGATTGGTACTTTGCCCCACAACCCGCGCAGCACGGTATCCATCGCCGCCTTCGAGGCGCCGTAGGCCGAAGTCGGGCGTAGCGGATAGTCTTCGCCGACCGGTTCGTTTTCGTAGAAATTGCCAAGCGACGAAACTGAGGAGCAGTAGACGAAAGTTTTGACGCCGGTTTCGACCGCGGCGTGCAGCAAATTGAGGCTGCCGACGACATTGATGGTCATAATTCCGAGGGGGTCGTCCGCCATGACCATCGGACCTGACACGCCGCCGGCATGGATGATGTGTGTGACGTTCTCGCGCGCGAGCATCGCTTTCAGGCTCGAGCGATCCGAGAGGTCGTCGACGATTTGAGTCGTCGTGGACGGACGCGGATCGAGCCCGATCGGGCGGTGCCCGTCTTGAGCCAGCAATTTCATGACAGCGTGTCCGAGGAAGCCGCTTGCACCGGTAACCAGCGTCACATTGTTGGCCATTGGGATCCGCTAAACGATCTTGTTGGCGTGAAAACGCGTGATTTCGGGATCGCTGTATCCGGCATCGCGAAGGATTTCGTCGGTATGCGCGCCCGGCTCCGGCAAGGACGACACAACGCTCGCGGGGGTGCGTGACAACGTGAGCGGCTGGCCGACAACGTGGATGTCGCCGCGCCTGGGGTGATGCACCGGCACAGCGATACCGAGGTGCTTGACCTGCGGATCGGCAAAGACTTCGTCGAGCTTGTAGATCGGCCCCGCGGGGACGCCTTGCTGTTCCAGCTTTTCCAGCCACTGCGCAGAGCTCTTGGTTTTGAAAACCTCCGCCAGGAGGGGCGTCAGCTTTGGCCGATTGCGAAAGCGCAATTCGAGCGTTGCATACTCAGGCGCCTTGCCGAGATCAGGCTGCCCAAGCGCGGTGCAGAGCGCGCGCCACTGGCCATCGCCGCCGACCCCGATATTGATGAAGCCATCGGATGTTTCGAAAACGCCCATGGGCGTCGAATAAGGATGGTCATTGCCTGCCTGGCCAGGCACTACGCCGTCGACGAGAAAACGTGCCGCCTGAAAATCCATCAGGGCGATTTGCGCCTCCAGCAACGAGGTTTGCACCCATTGGCCGCGGCCGGAGTGTTCACGTTCGGCAAGCGCAATCAGGATTCCCGTCGCGGCGTAAATTCCGGCTGAGCTGTCGGCCACCGCAATGCCGGCTCGCATCGGGCCCTCGCCAGGCATTCCCGTGACCCACATCAGTCCGCCCATGCCCTGCGCAATCTGGTCGAATCCTGCGCGCGTGCGATAGGGTCCGCTCTGCCCGAAACCCGAAATAGACGCGAGAATGATGCGCGGATTGACCGCGTTGAGGGCGTCGTATTCGATCCCCATGCGCTCTTTGACGTCTGGTCGAAAATTTTCCACGACCACGTCGGCGTCTTTAACCAGCCGCATGAAGATTTCGTGCCCGGCCCGCTCTTTCAGATTGAGCGTCAGCGAACGTTTGTTGCGATGGAGATTGAGCATGTCGGAGCCATCCCGCGCGCCGCTCATGCCCTCGTTCGGATCGACGCCAGGAGGCGCTTCGATCTTGACGACGTCGGCACCAAAATCGCCGAGGATACGGCAACAGGTCGGCCCGGCGCGCACGCGCGTGAGATCAAGCACGCGGAGCTTTGCCAGCGCGGTCGAAGGCTGCGGAGTTCTCATAACAGCGGTCCCTGATATGATGCCATCACCAGATCGCGCGCCGCGGCCGGGACGCGCGCATGCCAATCGCTGCGCTTTTGCACCGCCGCGGCCAGTGCGATCAATGCATGATCAGATTGCGGCTTGCCGACGATCTGCAAAGCGACCGGCATGGCGCGATCGTCAAATCCGGTTGGAATAGCAACCGCCGGAAAGCCCAGCATATTAACGAAGCGTGTCCAGCGGCTGAGTTGATAGAGCGTTTTAGCATTGAACAAGGTCGAGTGAGGATCACATTCAGCGGCCGTTGGCGTGCGGATCGCAAGCGTTGGCAGCACGATCGCCCCGGCATTCCTGAAGATGCGATCGATGAAGTCCGTGGCAAGCTGAGGGCGTGCCGAGATGCTGGCTGCAAGTATTGCATCGTCGATTGTGAGCCCTTTGCCAAGCCGCTTTGCCAGGACCGGATCCAGTAATCCGCCTTCCATCAACGCTCGATGCGCGCGCGCCGCCTCCGCCTGCATGATCGTAAAAACGTGCAGGTCGTTTGCTTCAATGGCCGTGACTGCATTGCAGGAGTCAATTTCGACCCCACAATCGGCGATCGTTTCAATGCCGTCCCGGCACGCTTTGGCAATCGGCCCCTCGGCAAGATCAAGCGCATCTTTGGCGAAAACGACCTTTTTGATCGGTTCGATGTCACGTGGCTCGAATAAGATCCGTGCGGCGATTTCCATGTCCGACGCGCTGCGGGCCAGAATGCCGATGGTGTCGAGCGTCGGTGCGAGGGGCATCGCACCAGCAGTCGGTACAGCGCCGTAGGTTGGCTTCCACCCGGTAACGCCACAACAATGCGCGGGAATGCGCAAAGAGCCGCCGGTGTCGGACCCGAGAGCGACGACCACCGCTCCGCTTGCGACAGCAGCCGCCGAGCCCGACGACGAGCCGCCGGCGATGAAGTCGAGATTCCACGGGTTACCGACAGGCCCATGCGTCGCGTTGTAGCCAGATGGCTCATAGGCGAGTTCCGTCATCGCGGTATAGCCGACGCGCCGCCCACCTGCGCCGTCGAGGAGGTCGAGTACCGTCGCCGGCTGAGTTTTTGCCATCGGCAGCGGCTTGGCGAGCCCTCCATGCGGCATGCGCGTGGCCGACACAAACATGTCCTTTGCTGCATACGGCATTCCGTCGAGAGCTCCGCGCCTGACGGGAATCGCTTCACTTTCAAATTCAGCAAATGCGTTCAGTTGCGGCTCAAGCCGGCGCGCAAAATCGTTCGCGCTTGCGGAAAGTCTCGCATGCATTGCTGCGTCAGGCCCCGTCCAGTCACCGAAACGCAACGGCATTGTGTCTGCAGCCTCCGACTGACCTAATGTGCGTTTGACGGAAAACCAGGTGCACCGAGAGCGTGCGGCCGGGTGTACGGCGAACGACGGCAATTCATCGCAATGGCACCATCGCGATGACGTCGATTTCGACCAGCATGGCGGGCCAGGCGAGTTGACTGACGTTGAGGAATGTGTGGGCGGGCAGCGGCGCCCTGCCGTAAGCTTGCCGGCGACATTCGCCGGCTGCCTGCTGATGGCGCGCGTCAATGACATAGGTCACCTGCTTGACGACATCGGCCATGCCGCCGCCGTTGCGTGCCAATACTTTCTTGAGCTTGCGATAGGCGTAGCGGCATTGCGCGGCAAAATTGCCGGGATACATGATTTTCCCGGTCTGCTCGTGCTCGGAGCCAATACCGGCAAGAAAAACCATCTTGGCTGGCCCTGTCACCGTCACCGCTTCGGAGAAGCGGCCCTTGGTCCAGCGACCGTAATTAAAGTGACGCTTGTCGAGACCCTGCTTTTTGCCAGTGCGTGTGGCGGTTCGTTTGCGTTTGCGGGCTGCCATGGACGACTCCTCAATAAGCTTCGTGAGCTATGACAGGCGCCACTGACTGAGCCAATCATCAATCAGATCCTGCGCCTTGGTTACCACCACACCAAGTATGGCGAGAACGATGAGGACGGCAAAGACCTGCTCGGTTTCCAGGATTTGCCCCGCGAGATAAAGCCGCGCCCCCAGCCCGACTTTGCCCACCACCATTTCAGCGGCAACGACCAGAATGATCGAGACGCCGATGCCGAGGCGGACGCCGGCGAATATGGAAGGGATCGCCGACGGCAATAGGACCATGCGGATAACCTGACGGTTGCTCGCTTCGAGGTCGCGCGCTGCGAGAACGAGACCGGGATCGCATTGGCGGATTCCAAGCACCGTGTTTATCACGATGGGAAAGATCGCGCCGAGCGCCGAGATGGTCAGCATGAAAGGCCCGCCGGTGCCGAGCCAGATAATCAGCAGCGGGATCAGTGTGACTTTCGGCAAGGGATAAAGCGCTGCAATGAAATTGTCGGCGATCGCGCTCACGCGTTGCGATGTCGCCATCCAGATTCCGAGCAGCGTGCCCACCACCAGGGCAATGGCAAAACCGCCGAAGATGCGTCCCAATGTCGCCAAGAGATCGCTGAGCAAGCCGCCGGTTTTGAACATCGTCACCAGCGCGACAAGGATATGGCTGGGGCTTGGCAAGTAAATCGGGTTGAGGTGCGCCGCGACGACGATGACTTCCCACACGATCAGGACGGAAGCGACCGCAATCCATCCAAGGACGCGCGGTTCGCCGAGCTTTTGGACAAAATTGTGCAGAGGACCGCTCGTTGACGGCCCGACAGTCACCGGCATTGACGGGCGTTCGTCCAGCATTCAGGCGCTCTCAGTTTCGATCGTCATTGCCTTGACGACTTCATCGCGAAGCAGGCCGTAGATTTGGTCGAAGAGCGACGAATAACCGCTGAGGCGCGTCGTTGTCATCGAGCGGGGCCTCGGCAATTCGACGCGAATCTCGGCAGCGATGCGGCCGGGGCGGGCGGTCATGACAAGGATCGTGTCGGCCAGAAGGATTGCTTCTTCGATAGAGTGGGTGACCAGGACAGCGGTCGTTCCGCTTTTTTCGACCAGCCGCGCGAGCTGTTCCTGAAGGATGAGACGGGTCTGGGCGTCAAGCGCACCGAAGGGCTCGTCAAGCAGCAGAACCTCAGGCTCCATGACGAGGGCTCTGGCGAGACCAACGCGCTGTCGCATGCCGCCTGAGAGCTGACGTGGATATTTGTTTTCGAACCCTGCCAGATCAACCTGCATGAGCGAACGGCGCGACCGCTCGACACGCTCGCTACGTTGCATTCCGCCGACCTCGAGACCGAAGCCG
>Ga0207657_10006210_pt1 | contig 12420 bp, 8 predicted proteins | sample KBSC33metaG_FD_184316 | JGI IMG/M metagenome (GOLD analysis project Ga0207657, IMG submission 184316) | Corn rhizosphere microbial communities from Kellogg Biological Station, Michigan, USA - KBS C3-3 metaG (SPAdes) (version 2) | ecosystem: Host-associated > Plants > Roots > Rhizosphere > Soil ...
CGCGCTCGTCGACGAGGGCCTCCTGCGGGAGGTGGACGCCGACGACGGCGGGGCGCCGTTCTACGTCGACGCCGAGGCGGAGCTCGACGGCGATCCCGCGCCGCCCGTCCTGCTCTGCCCCTTCGACAACCTGCTGTGGGATCGCCCGCTGCTGGAGCGGCTCTTCGGCTTCCGCCACGTGATCGAGGTCTACAAGCGCGAGCACGAGCGCGAGTACGGCTATTACGTCCTCCCGTTGCTCGCCGGCGACCGCATCGTCGGCCGCGCCGACCTCAAAGCCGACCGCGCCGAGGGCGTGCTCGACGTGCGGCGCTTCCATCCCGAGCCGCGGGTGCGTGGAAACGTCACGGCCACTGACCGCGTGGATATTCGTGCTGAAGGTTCGCTGAGTGGCGATGTTGCCGCAGCCCGTATCAGCATCGAGGATGGCGCGTTCTTCAAGGGCGGTATCGATATCCGCAAGCCGGAAGGCAAGCAGGCCGCCGTGGTAGCTCCGACTCCGGAGCCAGTCAAGGTTGGTCAGTAAGACCCAAGGAAGCATCCCGGTGCCCCGCCGGAAACTCACGTGCTAGCGAGCGCCCCTGCGTGTGCGGGGGCGTTTGTGTTTATACGCCCGTTTTGAATCAGCTTTAGCCGCGGGTTGAATCGCCGAGTTTTGTTATTGGGCAGATGTCCCTGATCAGCTAAGCCGCAGGCGTGCCATGGCTATCTTGGGCAAAGCCGAGCCGGATTTTTCGAGAATCTCCTTGGTGATCGCCAGCCACACCGTGATTCCGATAGCCAGTATGCACAAGTCGTACATGCGTGCGTGCCGCAGCACCACTTCACTCGGCAAATGCGCAAGCACAGTAGTAGCTCCCCACACAGCGATCCACACGGCGAAACCGCTGGTCAGCGCGGCCAGCAGACAACGCCCCATCTCCCTGTAATCGAGACTCGCAAGCGAAACCATGTGTCTGCGATGCAGCAACAGAGCCACCGTGAGAGTCTGCAGTCCGATTCCGATATCCGATGCAAAGGCCAAACCCATCGCACCATGCAGGTGGAAAAGGGCAACGTATATCGGCCACGACACAACAGTAACCGCCGTTCCCGCTACGGCTGGCGTCATGGTGTCTCCCGCTGCGTAAAAGGCTCGCGCGTAAATGGCCTGCGCCGACCAGAGAAACATCGAGATTGAGAAGACCGCAAAGTAGGTCGCGCACTCGCGGGATTCCACGGCGGAGAATCGCCCCCCGGTGAATACGAGATCGATTGCCGGCTGGCCAAGAGCAATCATGCCCGAAGCAAAAAGCAGACCAAGCGCCGCGACACGCGTCACGGACTCGGCGACCCCGACGGCGAATTCGTATTGGCGCTTCTGCGTCCATAAGCTTGCGAAGAATGGTAGCGAAGCTGCTCCGGCCGCCTGGGCCAGCATCGCCATCGGAGCGGTGAACAGCTGTTTGGCATAGCCCATCAGGGCCACTGCGCCACCAATCTTTGACGCGAAATGCGAAATGATCCAGCTGTCTACCGTCACCAGTTGCATGCCGATCATCAGCGGCAACGAAAGCTTGAACCACTCATGCAGCCCACGATCATTCCAGTCCAGAATCACGCGATAGCGAACGCCGGCGCGTCGTGCAAAGATCGCATTCAACAAAAAGGGCCCCACAAATGCACCCGCAACTGTGCCGATGGCGAGCGAGGATACGCCGATCCGCTTGACCAGCAAAATGCCGCCAATGATCGTGCCCATGCCGTAGATCAGCGGAGTAATAGCTTGAATACTGAACTGCCTGCGAACCAGCAGAACTGCGCCAAACACCCCGCCGGCCAGGAAACACAATTGCGCGGGCAGCAGGATGCGGGTGAGAGTTACGCATAAAGCAGATTTCTCCGCGTCAAAACCGTTGAACCACCAGCGCACCCACCACGGAGCAAAAATCTCCGCCAGCACTATAACGCTGCCCATCACCAGGTACATGGTCGTGAGAATGACCGATAAGGATCGATCACCCTCAGCCTCGCGACCGGTTTCGCGATAGCGCGTCAAAATTGTGACGAACGTTATGGAGGCTGCCCCGCCGACCAGAAAATACGAAATCATGTCGGGCAAAACGAAGGCGGCAGTAAGCGCGTCGGCCGCCATGCCGCTACCGAACAGCAGCATGATGTATTTGACCCGCGCCAGCCCAATGATTCGCGAAAGGAACGTGGAAACCATCAGCACCACGGTGGCGGAAAACACCGAGTGCGCATGCGAGGGCCTAAGCAGCCGTAGCCCGCGTGCCCACCGCGACGGCGCAGCGCCCGATGCCCTGGTTGGAGATGCTTCTGTCACTTGAGCTAATTCTATAAGGCGCGTGGATGTGCGCAGGGCCTCTTCGCAGGCTGAACCAGTGGAGTCAGCAGCTTGGACGATTTCGGCCGATCTGCCTTGCGCGCGTATCCTTTCCAAAGGGGAGAGTTCGATGAAGTTTCTCGCTGCTGTCTCATTTGCTCTTTTGATAGGCTCGAGCGCATTCGGTCAAGCCATTCACGGACGCGACGGAATTACCTTGCCGGAACCCCCGCCGGTCGATGCTGATCCCGTAACCGACAATTATTCCGGCACCAAGGTGATAGACAACTACCGCTGGCTTGAAGACGCAAAAAGCACCAGGACGCGGGATTTTATTGATGCGGAAAACGCCTACACCAATCGCTACATAAAGCAGGCCAGAATCAGGCCGCAGGTGGTGGAGGATTTAACCGATCTTGAAAATGTATCCGCCGCCGGCGCGCCTCTGCAGCGCGGAGAGAATTATTTCTTCCGCAAGCGTCTGGCAGGTGAGGAGCAATACTCAATCTATGTGCGCGCGGGCTGGACAGGCAAAGACAAGCGTCTCCTAGATCCGGCGCAGTTGAGCACAGATACGAATCTATCCGTACATATTGAAGATGTGTCGCGCGACGGCAAGCTGCTGCTTTACTCGGTTCAGGAAGGCGGCGCAGACGACACGAGCCTGCACGTAATGAACGTGGCCACAGGCAAGACAATGGAAGATGAGTTGCCCATAGCGCGTTACATCAGTGTGGCGTTTGCGCCAAACGGAGCGAGTTTCTATTATGCGCGGAACGACAAGCAGGGCACGCTGCTCTATCAGCACGTTCTTGGTGCGCGCATTTCGCGCGATGAGTTGATTTTCGGGCGCGAGTATCGCGATGAGCCCTTGACGCGCAGCGATCTTTTCAATGCATTCGTAACCGACGACGGCCATTATCTCGTCATCGAAATTGAGCGTGGCGTTCCCCCCAAGCGTGAAGACATCGTCTATCGCGACCTGACCAAGCCGAACTCGCCGTTCGATGTGCTGGTGTGGGGGTTGGAGTCGCGCTTCTCGACCATCTACGCCAAAGGCGCATGGTATGTGAAGACCGATTACCACGCACCAAATGGATGCATTCTGAAGGCCGACCCCGGCGTCATGCCTGAAGCTTGGGTACCGATTGTGCCCGAGGCTTCGAATGTCATCGACAACTGGACCATCGTGGGCGGCAAGATCTACGTGAGCCGTTTAAAAGATGTGAAGACGGAGACGGCGGTCTACGAATTAAACGGAAAAGCCGCCGGGACTGTGGAGTATCAGGGCATTGGATCGGCATCACGAATCGAGGGGCGAACGACCGATCGATACGGATTTTACGAATTCAAGTCGTTCATCGTGCCTCCCACGCTGTACCGTCTCGATACCGTGACGGGCAGGAAAGATGTTTTCTTTCAACCGAAGGTACCGTTTGACTCGGCGCAGTACGAGATCCGTCAGGTCTTCTACAAATCGAAAGATGGCACGCAGATCCCCATGTTTATCGCCGGCAAAAGAGGCCTTAAGCAGGACGGTAGTGAACGACTCCTGATGACGGGATACGGTGGCTTCAATCTGAGCGAAGTGCCCACATGGAATCCACAGTGGGCATGGTGGCTCGAGCAGGGAGGCTGGTTCGCCTTGCCCAATCTGCGCGGCGGGGGTGAATACGGCGAGAACTGGCACGAGCAGGCCATGTTCGAAAAAAAGCAGAATGTGTTCGACGATTTCTTTGCGGCGGCTGAGTACCTGATTCAGAACAAGTACACCTCGCCGGAACACTTTGCCATTACCGGCCGATCTAACGGCGGCCTGCTGATGGGCACAGCCATTACCCAGCGCCCGGAATTGTTTTCAGCAGTGCTGTGCGGCTATCCACTCCTCGACATGTTGCGGTATCAGAAATTTCTCGTCGGCGCTTACTGGGTCACGGAATATGGTTCATCTGACAACGCAAAGCAGATTCCGTATCTGCTGAAGTACTCGCCCTATCAAAACGTAAAGCCGAGAGCGGACTATCCGGCGGTTATGTTCTTTACCGGGGACAGCGACACTCGCGTCGATCCTCTGCATGCGCGTAAGATGACGGCCCTGTTGCAGGCGCTTTCGAAAAGCGGCCGGCCGGTTTTGCTCCATTACAGCGTCAAAGGCGGGCATTCGGCGGGCGTGAGCGTCGATCAACAGATTCAGGATGACGCAGATCAGCTCACTTTCCTTTGGACAGAAACCGGGGCACCCAGGGCCAAAGCAAAAAGCGCTGCGCCCGTGCAGTAATGAACCCCAGATCGATGCACCTCAGAACCGCTCCGGTTAGCACACAGCCAGGGCTTCCTGTTTTCGCGTCCACTGACAGCTGACCCAGAGCCCGGCCGCTGAACCTGTAAGGCGTTCCGATTCGGCACTCCCCACGGGAACTTCCTCTTGCGGGAATCTGGCTGCAGCATGCATTGAATTCCGCTCAAGTGTGAATCTCGCCCCGCAGTATGCTCCATTGCATGCAGAAAGAAATCACGAAGCCCTCTCCGCAGCCGGCGCACGATTTTGCCGGTCTGCTGGCGGCGCTCGCCGCGGCCAATCCCACTGAACTACCGGCGTGGAAAGACGATGAGTTGCCGCAGGACGTCGCCACACTGAGTTATGAAAGCGCACTGCGCAAACATGCGCGATACAAATCTGCAAATGCAGACGCTTTCGGAACTCCGCAAGCCCGCGAGATGCAATTGGCCAGTTACAGCGACAGCGATCAACGCGAGACACGTTCGATGCCTCGCGGTCATCAGCGCCAGAAATCGATGGTCCCGATGAGTGAGCGCGAACGCAAGTGTGCAAGCGTGACCATCAGAATGAGTCAAGCGGAGTACGGACAGTTACGGGAGCGCGCGGCAGAAGCGGGGCTCACGCTATCGGCGTATCTTCGTTCGTGCACATTTGAAGCGGAAGCTTTGCGTGCCCAGGTAAAGCAAGCGCTCGCGGAGTTACGCAGTGCTCGTGTGCCAGAAACCAGGTCGGCGCAGGATGCTGAAATGCAGAGGATGAAGGCAGCAGAAACCAACTCAGCCCGAAAATCATCAACCCCCGCCTCGCGGCTGGGCTGGTTGCGCCGAATCATCCCGGACCTCCGTGCGGAGCGGGGCCTTGCGCGCGCCTGATCACTCCACTTCGAGAATGAGGCACTTCAGATATTCGGTTTCTGGCAAATTGAGTATGACTGGATGGTCAGGCGCGGCGCCGCGCCGCTCCAGCAGGCGAACGCGACGAGAGGCATCGGCTGCCGCTGATGCTACTGCGCCTTCCAGATCAGCCCAGCTCACGTGGTGTGAACACGAACATGTCACCAGCAGGCCGCCCGGGCGCAGCATTTTGAGAGCGCGAAGATTGAGCTCCTTATAGCCGCGGAGTGCACCTTCGACCGCACGCTTTGATTTAGCAAAAGCTGGCGGATCGAGAACAATGGCGTCGTAAAGTTCACCTGCATCCGACCAGTCGCGAAGAATCTGAAAAGCATCGCCGGCAACCCAATCCACCTCTGCTTTGAGCTTCGCGCGATTCGCCGCCAGATTCTTCTCCGCAACTTCCAGCGAGGCATGCGAGGCATCCACTCCTGTAACCCGGCTGCAAACCTGCGCAAGATGCAGAGCGAACCCGCCTTGGTAGCAGCAGACATCGAGTGCCCGTCCGCCCCAACCCAGGTTTCCGGCGGCCAACTTCTGCGCCCAGTCGCGGGCGGCCGAGTAATTGCAGTGCTGATCGAGGAACGCACCGGTCTTCTGGCCGGCATCAGCATCGTAGTGGAACGTGAGTCCGTTCAGGCGAAACTCCGCTGCGGTCTTCGCTGAGCTTTTCTTCTGGTAGAGCGGCGCTGCTGCAGGAACGCTCAGTCCTTCCAGTTCGCGCACCCGCGGATCCGGCCGTTCCAGAATCGCGTTCGGCGCAAGCTCTTCTCGAAGTACCCTCACGCAGGTTTCGCGCACATCCGGCGAGTCCAGCCCTTTGGCGAGCAGTTGCAGAATCACCAGCCCGGCGTACTTGTCCACCACAACTCCGGGCAACTCATCCGCTTCGCTAAAGCAGAGCCGGCAGGCGTCATTTTCGGCGTTGAGCAGGGGTTTGCGACGCGCAACGGCCTGCCGCAGTCGCGTCGCTAGCAGTTCAAGCCACTCCGTCTGTCCGATGGCCTCGCGCGAAACAAGTCGCAGGGCAATCTGCGAGGCCGGGCTGTACAGAGCGGTTCCCAGCAGCAGGCCACGACTGTCCGCCACTGGAAGCAGAGCCGGCGGCGTATCCACCCCACCCGGAAGCGAGAGAGTTTCGACGTCGGAAGCGTAGACCCAGAGGTGGCCCGCACGAATCCGGTCGGCCGCACGCCGGTCGATTACCGCCCCCGTCACGGCTGCGTCAGTCTTGCTTTTTGTCGTGCCGGTATGCGACCGACCGGCATTTCTGCGTCTTTTTTCAGGATTGCTCATGCGCTCCGATGCGGCCCTGGCGTGAGCCGGGGAGCACTGAGAAAACTCAAGCTCCCTATTTCGATTGCAGCGTCCCAACATACTTGCTCAGATTGCTTATCCTGAGAGGCGTATCCATCTTGTTGGTCTGGTCAATCTTATCAAGCGTCTGGGCCCAATCAGGCATTCCGGCCCGGTCGTGACCCGATGCCGATGTTCCACGGCTGATTACGCCAATCACATGCTTCTCAGGAAAAACACCATTATTGTTCCGGCTCAACAACGAGAGATCGGGTGGTGTCCGCTTCAAAGAAGAAGCAAAAGGCCCATTCCCTTTGCCATTGACGCCGTGACAGGGCGCGCAGTAGTTCGAATACATCCCTTTGCCATCAACCGGTGATATCTTCTTCGCCTGAATGGTCAAGTTGGTATCACTGGCGAACAACGTACAGTTCACAACAGCAAAAGCAAATAATGTAAAAAAGGTCTTCTTCGACATAATCTTCCTCATTTCTGCAAATGTTGGCTTCCCGCCGAAATTACGATACCCTCCGCCAGCTATGAGAAAGATGTGCGCTAGAACACTAGAGCCCCGGTCAGCCGACACATGACCTCCACCGGCAAACACGCTGGGTCTTGGGTCCAAGGCCGAGTGCCTGCTGACCGGTTAGGGGGCCAATTGCAACTGAAGGAGCCTATAATGAATTATGGCGACTGTCCGGCAACCGGTTCCGGAAGACGTTTCCAAGGCACTCCAGGTCCCCAACGGGGACGCACCTCTTGTTGTGCCAGCCGATCCGCACTCGGTTGATGAACGCATCGCGGCGCTCCTGAAGCGGGTGCTGGCAAACCGCCCCAATGAAGACATAGCCCTCCTCCGCAAGGCATGGGAATTTTGCGTGAAAAACCACGAGGGCCAGATGCGCGCCTCGGGTGAGCCTTACATCATCCATCCTCTTGAAGTTGCTGAAGTTCTGGCAGAAATGAAGATGGACGCCACCTCGATTGCGGCGGGGCTTTTGCACGACTCGGTAGAGGACACGCCGGCAACCAGCGAAGAGATTGCCGCGGAGTTCGGCGAGCAGGTAGCGCACATCGTCGAGGGCGTTACCAAGATCGACAAGATCCAGTTTGCCAATCGCGAAGACCGGCAGGCTGAGAACGTGCGCAAGATGTTGCTGGCGATGGTTTCAGACGTGCGCGTTGTGCTGATCAAATTGGCCGACCGGTTGCACAACATGCGCACTCTCGAGCACCTGAAACCGGACCGACAGGAGGCCATTGCTCGCGAAACGCTGGAGATTTACGCTCCGCTCGCACATCGCCTGGGCATGGGCAAAGTGCGCGGTGAGCTTGAGGACTTAGCCTTCCGCTATACCGATCCATTGAGCTTTGAGAAGGTGTCGGCAGCGGTTGAGGCGCGGCGCACCGAAGGTGAGCAGTTCTTGCGCGGCGTTGAAGAGATACTGGTTGAGCAGTTACGCGAAAACGGCATCCAGGCTCGGGTCGAGTGGCGTATTAAGCGGCTTTACTCCATCTTCCAGAAGATTGAGCGATCCAAAGTTTCCTTTGACCAGGTATACGATTTGCTGGCCGTACGCGTGATTACCGAAGACGTGTCGGCCTGCTACGCGGTTTTCGGACTGATTCACACCATCTGGCGTCCGGTGCCTGGGCGCATCAAGGACTTCATCGCCATCCCGCGCGCCAACCGCTACCAGTCGCTGCACACCACGGTGATGGGCGAAGGCGGGCACCAGTTTGAAGTACAGATCCGCACGGAAGAAATGCACCGCATCGCAGAGGAAGGAATCGCGGCGCATTGGAAGTATAAGGCTGGCGAACATGCGATAACGGCACGCGACGAAGAGCGGCTGAACTGGATCAGGCAGCTTGTTGAGTGGCAAAAGGAGATGACCGACCCGAACGAATTCCTCTCCAGCCTGAAGATGGACCTCTATCCCGACGAGGTCTACACCTTTACGCCGAAGGGGAAGGTTGTGGTGATCCCGGCTGACGGAACTCCCGTCGATTTCGCTTACACGATTCACACAGAAGTCGGCAACACCTGCGTCGGAGCCAAAGTAAACGGCCGCATGGTGCCGTTGCGTACCAAGCTTCGTACCGGCGATATTGTTGAGATCGTCACGCAGAAAGATCACAAGCCAAGCCGCGACTGGCTGACGTTTGTAAAGAGTCCGCGCGCGCGCAACAAGATCAAGCACTGGCTGAATGAGGACCAGCGGCGCCGGGCAGTAGAGATTGGCCGCAAGCTGTTAGAACGCGAAGCCCGCAAATTCAAGGTCCCGATGAGCCAGATTGACGACCAGGACCTCGGGCGCATTGCCAACGAATATGGTGTTGCCACGGCTGCTGATCTGCTGGCCACGCTGGGGCTCGGAAAGCATTCGGCGCACCAGATTCTGAACAAGCTGGCACCCGGCTACTCGAATCTGCCCGAACCAGAAACGGATTCTGAGCCGAAACCGGGCCCGGGTGGCGAAGCAGGAATGTCGGACGCGGTGCGCAAATTGCATCTTACGGGTTCCGATTCTCTGCAGGTTGAAGGACAGAATGATTTGCTGGTGTATCGCGCCCGCTGCTGCAACCCCATCCGGGGCGAGGAGATTGTGGGCTATGTAACACGCGGCAAGGGGGTGGCGGTCCATGCTCGAAGCTGCCCCAATGTGCAGAACCTGCTGTACGAGAGCGACCGCCGCATTGCTGTGGAGTGGTCGCGCGTGGGCGACGACATAGCGGGACGTGCACAACGATATCCAGTCAAAGTCACGGTCTATTGCGACGATCGCACCGGCATGTTGAAAGAACTGACCGCCGTGATCTCTGAGGACAATACGAATATCCGCGGAGTTGAGTTGCGCCACGATGAAAGCGGTGAAGCCATCATTGAGTTCATTGTCGAAGCGGAAGACCTCCGCCATCTGAACCGCATTGTGCTCGGTCTAAGGCGCGTCAATGGGGTGCGCTCGGTACAGAGAACGCAGAAGCTTTGAAAAGGTAGCTACTAGCTTTTAGCTTTATCGTTCACCTGCCGTCTTCTTCACCCACCTGCATCGACTTAATCTTCCTAATTTCATTTCGAAGGAATCTGTAATGTCAAACGCGATTCTCTCTGGTATCCATGTCATCGATGGCGGGCTTGCGACTGAACTTGAACAATTGGGCGCGCGTATTGACGGGCCGTTATGGTCTGCCCGCGTTCTTGAGGACGAGCCCGCGAAAGTTGTGGCGGTGCATCGCGCCTTTATTGAAGCCGGTTCGCAGTGCATCGCTACGTGTAGCTACCAGGTTTCGCGGGTCGGCTATTCCGAGGTTGGGCTATCTGCCGAGCGCGCCGATGCGGCACTTTTGCGGTCTGTCGAATTCGCACGCTCTGCCGCCAGGGAATTTCCGCATCGACGCGTGCTGGTGGCGAGTTCCCTGGGTCCGTACGGCGCGGCCCTGCACAACGGCGGCGAGTACCACGGGAATTACGATTGCTCGTATGCGGAACTGGTGCAGTTTCATCGAGAGCGGATTGAAGTAATAGCGCGGGCCGGCGGCGATCAGGTCCCCGATCTGCTCGCATTCGAAACATTTCCTTCTCTTGAGGAGGCGCGCGCCGTGGCCGAAGCGCTTAGCCCATGGCCTGACATGCGCGCATGGTTCAGTTTTTCGTGCAGGGACGACAAGCGCATTTCGCACGGAGAGTTGGTGAGGGAATGCGCCGCAGAGGTGGCACGCTTTCCGCAAACCGTAGCGATTGGCGTCAACTGCGTTCCGCCGAAGTGGATTCCATCACTGATCGAGGAACTGCGTGCCGGGTCTGATAAGCCGATGCTGGTATACCCCAACTCCGGTGAGGGATGGAATGCGGTTGCGCGCTGCTGGATGGGCTCAACCGATCCCGCGGAGTTCGGTCAATTGGCTGCGAAGTGGTTTGCGAATGGAGTACAGTTGATCGGCGGCTGTTGCCGAATGGGGCCTGCACATATTCGCGCAGTCGCTGAAGCGGCCCAGCGAAGTATGTTTACTGAACCATAACTTCCGTATATGCGACTTTACGCCAGCTATGGGTGCTGTCTGTAGCTATGTTCCTCGTTTTGGAACAACTGCAGACTATTCGGTGTCTAAACATTACAAATGCCTGTTAGCAAAAGATGGCTTTACTCGCTGAGGGTTGCGGCGCTTGTGTTTCTCGTTGCCGCTGCCGCGCTGTCGATCTATGTCCCGATCAGGCAGCGGATTCTGCGCGGCAGAGTAGAGCAATTGCTGGCCGATATATGTGCAATTCAGTTGGGCAACAATACTTGGACGGAAGCGTAGCAGTTTATGGACAAGTGGCGAAACCGAAGCTACGTCTCGGAAAGCTGCACGGAAACGCTGTGTGATTACCACGTCGAATTGCAGGACGATCTCTGGCTGCTGCATTCTGCATTCGAACGCTATGCTCGGCTATGGAATCTCATGGATCGACCATATTCGTTGCTGGGCGGGCGTGGGACATTGGCAACCGCACATCTCAAGATTCATGACGGTACGATCTCGGAAAGCACGTTTTCGCTTTTCCTGATTGTGCCGCCGAATCGATCCCATAACCGCGAGGGGTACGGACTAGTTGGCGTCGCTTCGCACATCGCAGGTCGATTCGGTCCGTACAACTTCCAGGACCAGCGCTTTTTGCATCCGGAGTATTGGATAGGAAAGCGCGGCGGGTGTGAGGGTTGCATTAAGTTGATGAGCAGCTCAAGCCCGAGGGCCGGGAAAGAGAAGATTCAGGAACTAACGGATTTCAATTTCTCTTGCATTATCACCATGTGTGAAGACCCCAACATCCCCGCCCATGCAAATAGTTACTCCAACTTTCAACGCTAGTTGAAAACTATTTCGCTTATCAGTAACCGTTTTTGGCTCCGGGTCAATTCCTTTTTTCCATCCACCATATTGTTCATACGCATTGATAGCGGCAAGAGTTGGACAAAATGCCACAGATTTTTCTTTCATTAGCTTGAAGACTTCTTCTGTTCCATGATCACCATGTTCGATGGTGGATGCTCCGGCCAATATAGCCCTTCTCATTCCTTCTGCAGTCGTTGCATGGCAAACAACCTCTCTGCCACCACTGTTTGCAATTTTAACAGCGGCAGCGATTTCTTCAATAGAAAAAGTAGCAGTGGGCTCATGGCCCGACCCTGTACGGTAATCCGCATAGATCTTTATCACATCAGCGCCTTTGCTGATCTGTGTTCTGACCTCATTCGTCATCTCATCTGAATTCCCCACTTCTGCCGCACCTTGCGGTAAGGACAAATCGGATGATTCAGGTCTTGGTCCATAGGCGCCCCTGGCAACAATAGCTCTCGTGGCACAGATCATCCGAGGTCCTGGCACCACGCCCTTTTGAATGGCTGTCTTCAAGCCCACATCATCATACATGGAACCTTCGGTACCCAGGTCACGAACAGTTGTAAAACCTGCCATCAATGTTGCCCTTGCATGTTCTGTAGCTCTTGCGGTTCTTTCTGCTCTTGATTCTTTAAGTACCTGGTTATCCCAGCTCGTTTCATTGTAGGGATGAAGAAATAGATGAGAATGTCCTTCAATGAGTCCAGGCAACAAGGTGTAGCCTTTTAATTCGATCACTT
>Ga0207657_10006212_pt1 | contig 12417 bp, 7 predicted proteins | sample KBSC33metaG_FD_184316 | JGI IMG/M metagenome (GOLD analysis project Ga0207657, IMG submission 184316) | Corn rhizosphere microbial communities from Kellogg Biological Station, Michigan, USA - KBS C3-3 metaG (SPAdes) (version 2) | ecosystem: Host-associated > Plants > Roots > Rhizosphere > Soil ...
ACGAAGCAGAATCCCGTGCCCAAGCTGGTGGCGGCGCTCGATCGCATCGCGCATTACGAGACGCCGCTGCACGTGCTGCCGGACGTCCAGAAGTTCCTGCACGACATTTCGCCGCAATACACCGGCGAGCAGCGGGCGTGGCTCGCCGACGTGCGAAGCGCGATCAGGAATCCTCGCGCCCGCAAGTGGCTGACGGACAACATCTACTGGAACGCGATCCTGCGAAACACGATCTCGCTGACGGGGCTGCAGGGATCGAACAAGACGAACGTGATTCCCGCGGAAGCATCGGCCACGATGGACGTCCGGTTGCTCTCCGACACGGATCCGCGAGCCTTCATCAACACGCTGAAGCGCATCGCGAACGACACCGCGGTTCACTGGGTGAGCCAGATCGAGCCGAAGACGAAGCTTCAGAGCCCGATCGACACGGATCTCTTCCGCGCGATCGAGAAGGCATCGCACGAGCGGAATCCCGATGTGATCGTGACCACGCCGATGTTCACGGCCGCAACGGACCGCCCGACCTACCGTGCGCTCGGGATCGTCACCTACGGCTTCGATCCGTTCCTGGTCGAGAACGAGGAGATGCACAGCGGGATGCACGGCAACAACGAGCATCTCGCGGTGAAGAACATCGGCTTCGGTCTCGAGTACCTCTACGACATCCTGCGCTACGTGCAGTAGGCTCGCTCACTGCAGCGTGTTCGGCGTCGCCGCGCAGCTCCCGTCCGCCTTGCGCAGCGTCGGGTACGAGATGCCGAGCTGCTGCAGGTACGTCGGATACTTCTTCGGATCGTAGTAGAACTTCTTCATCTCCGGGCGGTAGCGCGCCAGGATGTCCGTGTTGAGCTCCGTTGCTGGACGATCTTCGGGGCGCATCAGGGGCTCGTATTTCACCGTCTTCGTCTGCACGTTCCTGAAGTAGCTCCACGCAGAGTCGACGAGCGCCGGCTTGAGCAGGATGTCGAGCATCGTCAGCGCCTGCGCCTTCGCGCCCGCGGTCGCGCCCTTGTGCGCGATCGGCGTTGCCATCGCGATCGCATCCGCCCAGTGGTGGCCCGGCAGATTCGGCACGTTGCTCGGGTAGAGCAGCACGATCGTCGGTGCGTTCCACGAGATGTCGCCGATGTCATCCGAGCCGCCGCCCATGTTGAGCGAGTCCGGCACATCGCCCTCGAGCTTCGCGACCGTCGTATCGAGACCCGTCGTGTCGCCCTTCACTTCCTTCTGAATCGCGCGCGCGAACTGCTGATCGGCCGCCGTCCACTTCGGGAGCCCGACCAGCTTGATGTTCTCCGTCATGTCCTCGGCGATCGGCCGGTTGAAGTGACCCGGCCATGCGGAGCCGAGCACGCGCTCGGAGGCGAGCTTGGTACCGGTCATCATCGCCGCGCCCTGGGCCACCGAATCCCCCATCGCCCAGAGCTCCTTGATCTTCTTGTAGTCGAGCTCGCGGAAGTAGTACCACACGGAAGCGGTGGGCGGCACGACGTTCGGCTGGTCGCCGCCGTTGCGAATCACGTAGTGCGAGCGCGTCTGCAGGCGCAGATGCTCGCGCCGGAAATTCCATCCGACATCCATCAGCTCGACGGCGTCGAGCGCGCTCCGTCCCCGCCACGGTGCGCCGGCGGCGTGCGCCGCCTGTCCCTCGAAGGAGTAGAGGACACTCACGAGCCCCGATCCCTGCGAGGCGCCCCAGCCGGTCTGCAGATTGCTCCCGACGTGCGAGAAGAGCACGACGTCCACATCCTTGAACACGCCGTCGCGCACGAGATACGCCTTGGATCCGAGCTGCTCCTCCGCCACGCCCGGCCAGATCTTGAGCGTGCCGCTCATGTGCTCGCGTTGCATGATGTTCTTGATCGCCAGCGCCGCGGTGATGTTCACCGCCTGCCCGGAGTTGTGTCCTTCCCCGTGCCCCGGCGCGCCCTGTATGAGCGGCAGATGACACGCCACTCCCGGAACCTGCGAGGCCTGCGGAATGCCATCGAGATCGGAACCGAGCGCGATGACCGGCTTGCCCGAGCCCCAGGTGGCGACCCACGCCGTCGGAATGCCCGCCACTCCCTCTCGCACCGTGAAGCCGTTCTGCTTGAGAATGCCGACGATGTACTTCGACGTTTCGAATTCCTGAAACCCGAGCTCGCCGAAGCTGAACACCTGGTCGACGAACTGCTGCGTGAACTGCGCACGCGTATCGATGTCGCGCATCGCTTCCGTCTTGAGCGCCGCGAGCCTGGCGTCGGACGCTGCGCCCTGCGCGCGAGCGCTCAGCGTGATGACGAACGCCAGAGGAAGACAGGACAGACTTCGGGTGAGATGCACGCGCGACTACTCCGCTCGGGTGAGGCGGCGAAGATGCGTCGCGTGCAGCCAATGAGCAACATCGTGCAGCCGACGGACGACAGCGCGAATAGGTGAGCGCAACTCGCGCGCTTAGTTTTGTCGCGTGCCCGACCGCCCTCTCGTCCAGGCGTCGCGATCGCAGCTCCTGATCGCCTTCGCCGCCGTCTACATCATCTGGGGCTCGACCTATCTCGCGATTCGCTTCGCGATCGAGACGCTGCCGCCATTTCTCATGGTCGGAAGCCGATTTCTCATCGCCGGAATGGCGATGTACATCTGGCTGCGCGCCCGCGGCGCCGAAGCGCCGCAGGCCGTCCATTGGAGAAGCGCCACGATCAAGGGACTCCTCATGCCGGTGCTCGGGACCGGTGTGGTCGTGTGGGCCGAGGAGAAGGTTCCGAGCGGCATTGCGGCGCTGCTCGTCGCCATCGTGCCACTCTGGATGGTGCTCCTGCAATGGTGGCGACCGGGCGGGAGACGCCCCAATGCATGGGTGATCGGCGGCGTCGTGCTCGGACTCGCAGGACTCTATCTCCTGGTGAATCCCGCCGGCGACTCGCAGCAGGGCAATCTCGCCATCGAGGGCTTGCTCCTTCTCGCCGCGTTGTCCTGGGCGGTGGGATCGCTGTACTCGAAGCGCGCGCCCGAGCCGAAGGCGAAGTTCATCGGGACGGGGATGGAGATGATCGCGGCCGGCGTCATTCTGATCGCCGCCGGGCTGGCCACCGGCGAGGCGAATCACTTCTCGCTGGGCGCGACCAGCACGAAGTCATGGCTCTCGCTGCTGTACCTCATCACCTTCGGGTCGATCATCGCGTACACGGCGTACGTGTGGCTCCTCTCCGCCGCGAGCGCGACGCTCGTGTCGACCTATGCGTTCGTGAATCCCGTCGTGGCGGTCTTCCTCGGATGGGCATTCGCGAGCGAGCCGCTGAATGCTCGGATGATCGCGGCGGCTGCGATCATCGTGGGCGCGGTGGCGCTGATCACGATCGGCGGACGGGACGACAGATGAAAAACGTGTGCGCCCGGTAGTCCGGACGCACAGGCGATGCTGCATGTCGAACGGCTACGCGCTCACCTCGGCGGATTGATGTTGCCCGGCGGCGGTGGAACGAACCTCGGAGGCGGCGGGCTCCGTCGTTCGGTGAGGGACATCCGGATCCCGGCAGCGCGCACGGGACGATCGGTCTCACTGCGACGACGAGCCGCGCGGGCACGGAGGCACGTTTGTGATTCCTAACGCGCGCTGATGCCGGGGGCGCGATGCACGAACGTCATCGCACCGGATCCTCTCGGTGCGATGACGTTCGTGTTTCGGATCGCCGTCCGGGACTGCCTGGGCGATGTTCCGCCCGGGCAGGTGCACCGTGGCTATGGCGTGATCGTGACTCCGGTGCTGCCCGTGACCCCTCCGACCGTCGCCTGGATCTGCGCCGGCCAGACGCCGGCGGTGCTGGCGTGGAAGTTACCCGAGGCCGACAACGTACCGGCGGTTGCGTTGCCGTTGTTCCAGGTGATGATTCCCGTGACGACGTTTCCGTCCGCGTCCTTGGCGGTCGCCGTGTACTTCAAGTTCGAGTTCCTGGCGATCGTCGTGTCGGCTGGAAGCACCGTCACCGTCACAACCGGTCCGGGCGTCACGGTGACGGTCGCGACTGCAGCGATCGATCCGCTGGTCACGCCGATGGTGTTCGTGAACGTTCCGGCCGTGCTTCCAGCGGTGAAGAGACCGTTGGCATCGATCGTCCCGCCACCCGCGAAGACCTGCCACGAGGGCGACGGCACCGGCACGGTATTGTTGTTCACGTCCTTTCCGGTGACGGTGAACTGCTGCGTCGCATGCACCGCCAGCGTTGCAGGCGAGGGCGTGATGACGATCGTCGCGAGCGCTCCCGGCGTGACCGTGACGCTCGCGGTGCCGGAGATCGCGCCGCTCGTTGCGGTGACGGTATTGGTGAACGTTCCGGCCGTCGTACCAGCCGTGAAGAGTCCCGTCGACGCGTCGATGGTGCCGCCGCCGGCCGCGATCGACCACGCGGGCGTGATCGCCACGACATTGTTGCTCGCATCGTGCCCGACCGCGGTGAACTGCTGCTGTCCGCCTGCCGCCAGGGACTGCGACGACGGACTGACCGTGATCGAGGTGAGCGCGCCCGACGTCACGGTCACGGAAGCCGTTCCCAAAATCGCGCCGCTCGTTGCAGTCACGGTGTTCGTGAAGACTCCTGCAGTCGTGCCGGCCGTGAAGAGACCAGTCGAGCCGTCGATCGTGCCGCCACCTGCGGCAACCGTCCAGGCCGGAGTGATCGTCACGACATTCCCGTGCGAATCCTTCCCGACCGCCGTATACTGCTGCGTTGCGCCGGCTGCCAGACTCACCGTGCTCGGCGAAACCTCCACCATCGCCAGAGGCCCGGCGATGATCGCGACGCTGACGCTCGCGGAGAAGGAGCCGCTCACGACGTGAATGGTATTCGCGAAGTCGCCGGCGACCGTACCGGCGGTGAACAGCCCCGTGCTCGCGTCGATCGTGCCGCCGCCCGCGACGACCGACCAGACGGGCGCCGGCACGACGGGAACGACGTTGCCGTCCGCATCCTTCGCGACGACGACGTACTGCTTGGTCCCGCCGATGCCGACCGAGGTCGTGTCGAGCGTGATCTCGATGCTCGCGACTGGCCCGCTCACCGCGGTGACGGTGACCGATGCCGTGCCGGAGACCGCACCGCTCGTCGCGGTCACCGTGTTGGCATACGTGCCAGCCGAACCGGCGGTGAAGAGACCTGCCGTGTCGATCGTGCCGCCGCCTGCCGCGACGGACCAGACGCGATTGGGAATGGCGACCGCATTGCCGTGCGCATCCACACCGGCGGCGACGTACTGCTGTGTCGCGCCCGCGGCGATGCTGACGGTGCTCGGCGTTACATGAATCGCTGCGAGCGTGCCGGCCGTGACGGTGACGGAGCTCGTGGCGGAGACTGAGCCGACCGCGACCTTGACCGTGTTCGTGAACGTGGCCGCACTATCGCCGGCCGTGAAGAGACCGCTCGAATTGATGGTCCCACCGCCATGAACGATGGACCATGTCGGCGTGAGGGAGAGCGTGTTGCCGTTGGCATCCTTCACGACGGCGGAGAACTGCATGGTGCCGCCCGTCGGCACCGAGCCGCCGCCGGACGAGAGCACGATCGAAGCGGGTGTCCTGGGCCCGGTGGAGCTGTCGCTGCCGCCGCATGCGGACAGCAGCGCTGCGACGACCACCGCGGAGATCGCGAAGCTCATCGATCGCGCCGACCGAGGGACGACCGGGAGAACTTTTCCAACTGTTGCGATGCGCACGGCGTGGCTCCTTCACTTGAGCGAGGGTGCGAGCGCGTCCGTGATTTTTCGTCACCCGATGCGCACGCTGTATCCCCAGTGGACGAGACACTGGGGATAGAGCCACGTTTTATTCCTCTAATGCGCGGGCGTTTCGCTCAGTCGCCTGCGGAAAGCTCTCCGGTGGGAGTGGGCGCGGGAGCATGTCTACGCCCCAGGAAGCGCGCGGCGAGATGCTCCTTCCACTCGTCCAGGATTTCGTAGACCGTCGGGATCACGATGAGCGTGAGAAGCGTCGACGTGATCACGCCACCGATCACGGCGCGGCCGAGTGGCGCGCGGAAATCCCCGCCTTCGCCGTGGCCGATGGCCACCGGAAGCATGCCCGCGATCAGCGCGAAGGTGGTCATGATGATCGGACGCAGGCGGATGCGCCCCGCCTCGATCAGCGCATCGCGCCGCGACATTCCTTTCTCGCGCGCCCATTTGGCGAAGTCGATGAGCAGAATCGCGTTCTTCGCCACGATGCCCATCAGGAGCATCACCCCGATCAGGCTCATGATGTTCAACGTGTCGCCGGTCATGAGCAGCGCGAGCACGACGCCGATCAGCGACAGCGGCAGCGAGATCAGGATCGCGAGCGGATCCAGGAACGATCCGAACTGCATGACGAGAATGAGATACATCAACAGGATCGCGATGCCGAGCGCGGTGAAGATGCGGGTGAAGATCTCGGTCTGGTCGCGCGTCGAGCCTCCCTCCGTGATGCGATAGCCCGGAGGCAGCTTGAGTGCCTTCAGCCGCTTCTGGATGCCCGTGGTCACCTCGTTCAGCGATCGCCCCTGCGTGTTGGCTTCGACGGCCACCACGGGCTCGCGGTCGAGATGGTTGATCTGCGCCGGTCCGACGGTCTGCCGGATCGTCGCGATCTGTCCGAGCGGAATCGTCGTCGGTCTGCCCTGCGCGTCGGTGACGACCAGCGGAAGCCGCTCCAGATCGGAGAGGTTCTCGCGCGCCTCCTTCGTGAGGCGAACGGTGACATCTCGCGTCTCTCCACTCGGATCCGTCCAGTCGCCGGCCTTGAGCCCCGCGAACGCCGGGCGCAGCGACTGCGCCACCTCTCCGACGGTGATGCCGAGCGAGCCGGCGAGCGGGCGGTTGAGCTGCACGTCGAGCTCCGGCTTCTCTCCGCGCGTCGACAGTCCGACATCCACCGCACCCGGCACCTTGGCCACCACTCCGACCGCCTGTTCCGCCAGGCGCGTGAGCACCACGGGGTCGGGCCCGCGCATCTCGACCTGCACCTCCTTCATGGCGCCGCCGAAGCCACTCGTGAATACCGAGACGGTCGCGCCGGCCACGTGCGAGAACTCGCGCCTGAACTCCGCGCCCAGTGCGTCCTGGCTGATGCTCCGCTTCGCCTTCGGCACGAGCCGCACGTAGACGAGTGCCTGATCCACGCCCGGCGCGCGAAACGGAATCGCGCCGCCGATCGAGCTGTAGGTGTACGCGACCTCCGGATGCCTGCGCGCCAGCTCCGCCACCGCTTCGGTGCGCAGCCGCGTGTACTCGAGATTGCTGCCGCCCGGCGCCTCGATGATGAGGTTGATCTCGCTGCGATCGCTCGTCGGCACGAAGCCCACGCCGCCGATCGTTCCCTGCAGCACGAGCGCGAGCACGAACGTGCCGCCCGCCAGCCCCGTCACCGCGAGCCGGTGATCCAGTGCCCACGCGATCACGTTCTTGTAGTTGTCCGCCTGCCGGTCGAACCACCTGTTGAAGCGCGTGAGCACCCGGCTGATCGGTCCGCGACGTGCGTGCGCGGAGTCCTCCACCTGCGGATCGGGCCAGTACGCCGAGAGCATCGGGTCGAGCGAGAACGACACGAAGAGCGACACCAGCACGGAGCAGGCGATCGTGAGCGCGAACGGCTTGAACCACTGCCCCGCCTCGCCGTACATGAAGGCGACGGGAACGAAGACGGCGACGATGGAGAACGTCGTCGCGGTGACCGCGAGCCCGATCTCATCGGTGCCCGTGTGCGATGCGACGACGTGGTCCTCCCCCATCTCGATGTGGCGTACGATGTTCTCGCGCACCACGATCGCGTCGTCGATCAGAATGCCGATCGCCAGCGACAGTCCGAGGAGCGACATCGTGTTGAGGGTGAAGCCGAACGCCCACACCGCCACGAACGACGCGATCACCGACACGGGCAGGGCGAGTCCCGTGATCACCGTCGAGCGCCACGAGTTCAGGAACAGGAACACGACGAGCACGGTGAGCAGCGCGCCCTCGACGAGCGCCTCCTCGACGTTGCGCACCGCATGGCTCACGCGCTCGCCCGCGTTCTGCACCTCCGCGAACTGCACGCCCGGCGGCAGCGTCTTCTGCAGCTCGCGCACCTTCTCCTGGATCGCGGACGCCACTTGCGTGGTGCTGTAGCCCTTCGACTTCAGGATCTCGATGCCCACGGCCTGCTTGCCGTTGAAGAGCGCCATGGATCGCGGCTCTTCCGTGCCATCGTACACGTTGGCGATCTGGTTGAGGCGAATGAGCTGTCCGCCGCGATCCGCCACCACGAGATTGCCGAAATCCGTGGCGTTCTTCAGGCGGCCGCTCAACCTGATCAGCTTCTCCTGCAGATTCCCGTTCAGCCATCCCACCGGCGACGCGAGATTCTGCTGCCCGAGCGCGGCAACCACCTGCGCGACGCTGACGCCCGCCGACTGCAGATCCGCCGGACGCAGCTCGACGACCATGTTCCGCTTCACCTCGCCCACCACGTTCACCTGCGCGACGCCGGCGATGGAGCGCAGATCGCTCGCGAGCCCGGGATCGGCGATGCGCGTGAGCACTGGGGTGGAAGTCGTGGCGGACGTCAGCACGAGCGTGAACACCGGCGCCTCCGATGGATCGAAGCGAGTCAGGATCGGCTCCTTCATCTCCGGCGGGAGATCTTCGCGCTTCGTCGAGATCGCATCGCGCACATCCTGCGATGCCTGCTGGATCGGCTTCTCGAAATCGAAGAAGAGCGTGCACTGCGCGAGCCCATCGATCGCGAAGCACGTGGACTTGTCGCCATCGAGCCCGCTGATCCCCCACACGGCATCCTCGACAGGCTTCACGATCTCCCGCTCCACCTCCGCCGGCGATGCGCCCGGATAGGCGATCGTCAATCCGACGACGGGCGCCTGAATGTCCGGGAACTCATCGGTGTGGAGATTCAGCAGCGCCGCGCCGCCGAACGCGACGAGCGCCACCATGGCCGTGACGGTGATGATCGGCCGCTTGATCGCGAAGTCGGAAATGAACATCTCGTGCTCCTGCTCGCCTGTCGGCGATTAGCGAGTGCCCGCCGGTCGATCCGCGGCGGCGGTGATGCGAACTCTGGTCCCCGGTGCGAGCCCCTGCGCAGCGTTCGCGAGCAGCGTGTCGCCCACGCTCACGCCGGACCGGATCTCCACCTGATCCGACGCGTTGTCGCGCACGCCGAGCTGCACGGGCACGCTCTCCACGGTGTCGCTCCTGATGCGCAGCACGATCGGCGCGATGCCGCGCTCGTCCACGGCCGTGTTCGGAATCATGATTCCCTGGCGGCTCTCGGTCGCCACGCGGCCGTCGGCGAACAGTCCTCCAACGAGCGTGCTCTTCTCGTTGGGAATCGTCACGTACACGCGCACCTGGCGCGTGGCCGGATCGGCCGTCGGATTGATGCGATCGATGCGTCCCGTGAACGTCTGCGTCCCGTACCCGTTCACGGTGAAAATTACCGGCGTGCCGACCTTGAGCGAAGACAGCTGTTCCGCCGGCACCGATCCCTCCAGACGCATGCTTGCGGGATCGACCACCGTCACGATCGCGGTGCCCGGCTGCACGACATCGCCCGCACTCACCGGGCGATCGCTCACGACGCCGTCGAACGGTGCGCGGAAGGTGGTCCTGCCGACCTGCTGCTGTGCGGCCGCGAGGCGCGACTGCGCGTCCGCCATCGCCGCCTGCGCGGCCGCGAGCGCGCGCTGCGCCGCTTCGACATCGCGCGGCGCCACCGCGCCCGCCGCCTCGAGCCGCTGCTGGCGCTCGGCGTCGCGCGTCGCGTTGTCCAGCGCGAGCTTGGCCGAGCGCGACGCGGATTCCGCCGAGAGCAGGGCTTCGCGGATGGCGGCATCGTCGATGCGCGCGAGGAGCTGTCCGCGTTTCACCGGCTGCCCCTGCTCGACGTACGTCTGCACGATGGAGCCCGAGATTTCGGAGCGGAGCGTCGCCGCCTCCTGTGGCGTGAGCGTTCCGGAGATCGCGGGACCGATCCGGATCTCCGTGGACTTCGCGACGATGATCCCCTCCGGCCCCACGGTCACCACGTCGCTCGTGCTGCCAGCCACTTTCGGATGCTTCTTCCGATACTGTTGATAGCCCACGACCGCGATGATCACGAGCACGATCGCGGCGAGCCACCAGCGCCATCGTGAGTGTGGTTGGCGATCGTCCCCGAACGTCGGCGTCATGGCGTCCCCGGTTGTTGGCTTGGCACACCGGGCGGGAGACCTGCCGCGCTCCCGGTTTGTCCGGTAGAAGTGCTCGTGGATTGAGTACCCAGCGGCACCGCAAGCGTCGCCGCCTGCGTGGTCGCCTGCGTTTGCGACTGCGCCGCCTGCGCGGAGCTCCCGGTGAGCGGGAGGTCGCGCAGCAACGCGAGCCGTATGCGCGCGACCTGCAGATCACGCGCGGCCGTGGCGCGATTCGCCTGGGCCTGCTGCAGCTGGATCTGGGCGTCGTTCAGCTCCGTCTGCGTCGAGATTCCTTCCTTGTAGCGCACCGTCGCGATCTGGTACGCGCGCGCCGCCTGCTCCGCCGTGCCGCGACTCGCGTTCATCTGCGCCTGCGCGGCCTCGAGCCTGTTGAGCGCGTTCAACGCATCCAGCTCCGCGAGCTCGCGCGTCTGCTGCAGCTGCGCGCGCGCCTGCTGCAGCCCCGCGGTCGCGATCTGCTCGTCGCCATGGATGTTCCCGCCGGTGAAGATCGGCAGGGTGAGCGAGCCGCCCACCGTCCAGTTCGAGCGGAAGTCGGACCACGAGGGAAAGATCCCCGAGGGATAGGCGACGCGCCCGAACGCGGATGTCAGCGACAGCGACGGAATCCGCTCGGCGTGCGCGACCGTGACGGCGCTCTTCTGCGCGGTGACGTTCTCCGCGGCCTGGCGCACCGGCGCACGATTTTCCGCCGCCGTATCCGGCGCCTGCGCGAGCAGGCTCGAGATGGTCCCCGGTTGCGCCGCGGTGGAGTCGTCGAGCGAGGTCGTGAGCGCGAGCGAGTCCGTGAGCGGGAGATGCAGCAACTGCTTCAGTCGCACGTAGGCGACGTCGCGATCCGAGCGCCGCTGGATCAGCACGGGCACCTGATTGTCGCGGGTCACCTGCGCGCGCAGAAGATCGAACTCCGCGGCGTTGCCCACCTGCCGCCGCAGCTTCGTCTGCGCGAGCGTCGTGTCGGCCTGCGAGAGTGTCGCCGCTGCGATGGTGACCAGCCGGTCGGCGAGCTGCGCGTCGTAGTACGCCTGCGACACGTCGAGCGTGAGTTGCGCCTTGGCGGCGGTCAATCCGATCGTCGCGCTGCGCCTTCCGGCGCTCGCGGCGCGATACTGCGCCGTGACTCGACCACCCGTGAACACGTTCTGCTGCAGCGACAGGCCGAGGTTCCACTGGTTCGCGGCGCCGAAGCCGAGGTTCTGGAGCGAGCCGAAGGGACTGCTTCCGGGCCCGCAGCCGAGCGCGGATTCGAGCAGCGTCAGTCGCTGATTGACCGATGCGTTGGGGTCGACCGTGAACGAGCTGCAGGCAGGCGGGCCGGCGGTATCGCTGCCGAAGCTGAGGCCCTGGAACTGCGACTTGAGTGTGCGCGTGTAGCCGGCACTGCCGAAGATCTGCGGCAGAAACTGGCTGCGCGCCTTGTCGCGCTGCCCTTCGGCGCGCGTCACGCCCGCGCGCGCGATTGCGAGATCCGGGCTCTTCGCCTCGGCGCTCGCGAGCGCGTCGTCGAGCGACAGCTGGCGCACCGCAGGGCGCGAGGACGTGTCGCTCCCCTGTGCGCGAGCGGCGGGCACGAGAACGAGAAAGGCGACGGCGAGGAGCGCGATCGCCCGACAGGGACATTCGGTGTTCTTCACGAAAGGAAACTAACTATTCGCCGAAGTCGGGGCGATGCGATCGGTCCGCGATACCCGGCGGGCACCGCGGACCGCCGTGCGCTGACCAAGGCGGGGGCGGTCGCCGACGTCTCCGGGGTGTTCATCGACGCCTCGGGCACCGTGGTCGGCCACGAGCAGACCGCGCGGATGATCTGCATGAACGCCGAGCAGCTGGCCAAGGTCGGCGACGTCCTCGCGATCCCCTACGGCGTCTCCAAAGCCCCAGCCGTCCTCGCGGCGGTCCGCAGCGGCCTGGTGATCGTGCCCGCCAGCAGGTAGATGCCATGCAACGCCCCCCAAATCGCAAAGGTCCAGTTGGCCCCATGCCAGAGGCCCGATATCAGGAACACGATCAGCACATTCAGGTAATAACGGGGTATCGCGACGCGGCTTCCGCCCAGCGGAATATAGAGGTAATCGCGAAACCAGGTCGTGAGTGAAATGTGCCAGCGACGCCAGAACTCTGCGATATCGCGTGAGAAGTAAGGAAACGCAAAATTGCGGATCAGATCGAAACCGAAGAGCCTTGCCGTTCCCAAAGCGATATCAGAATAACCGGAGAA
>Ga0207657_10006218_pt1 | contig 12409 bp, 12 predicted proteins | sample KBSC33metaG_FD_184316 | JGI IMG/M metagenome (GOLD analysis project Ga0207657, IMG submission 184316) | Corn rhizosphere microbial communities from Kellogg Biological Station, Michigan, USA - KBS C3-3 metaG (SPAdes) (version 2) | ecosystem: Host-associated > Plants > Roots > Rhizosphere > Soil ...
GGGCGGGCCGGGACACCTGGGTGACGAACGAGCAGATCACCAGGCTGGCCGCGGCGGGACTGGCTGGCCTCGAGGTGTTCCATCCCGACCAGTCGGAGGCCGAACGGGCCCGGCTCATCGCCTTGGCTCACGATCTCGCCCTGGCGATCACGGGCGGCAGCGACGACCACGGCAGCCTGACGGATTACCGCCTCGGCTGCGAGACCACCTCCGGCGAGGCCTACCAGGACCTGCTCTCCCGGGTGCCCGCGAACCCGGCCTGATCACCCTGGCCTGACCCGCCCCTCGACTGTGGTAAGAAAGGTCGGGTGAGTACTCGGATCGACCAGTTTCCCGCGCCCGCGCCCGCGCCCGGGGGCCCGGGCTCCGTCAACACCTGGCTCGTCGGCGACGATGAGGAGGTCATCGTCATCGATCCGGGCGCCGACGCCGCGGGCCTGCTCGACGCGGTGGGCGACCGCGAGGTGCTCGCGGTCATCTGCACCCACGGCCACGCCAGCCACGTCGCCGCCGCGTTCGAGGCGGCCGAACCGGACGAGGCGCCGGTGGCCCTGCACCCGGCGGACCGCTCGCTGTGGCGGGAGGCCCATCCCGATGAGGACGCCGATATCGAGATGGAAGACGGCGGCGTCTTCGAGGTCGCCGACGTCCGGCTCGAGGTCATCCACGCGCCCGGTCACACCGCGGGTTCGGTGTGCCTGTACTGCGAGGACCTCGGCGCGGTGTTCACCGGGCACGTCCTGCTGGCCGAGGGGCCGGCGCCCCAGGACGGCGAGTTCCCCGACTTCGCCGGGCAGCTGAACGCGATCGGAGAGTACCTGCTCCCCCTGCCGGCTGACACCCGCGTCCTGCCCGGGCATGGCCCGGAGACCACGATCGCGACGGCGGAGAAGAAGTTCGACTCCTGGGTCGCGGGTCAGGGTTCCGGCCCGGTCCTCGGCGGCTAAGGCCCGGAGACCCCGATGGAGCAGCTGGGCTTCGAGGGAATGCCTCGGCGGCTCTACACGTGCACGCCGACCCGGCTGTCCAGCTGGCTGGACTGCCCGCGCCGGTACCGGATGAGCTACCTGGACCGGCCGTCGCCGCCCAAGGGCCCGCCGTGGGCGCACAACAGCGTCGGCGCCAGCGTGCACAACGCCCTGGCGGGCTGGTGGCGGCTGCCGCTGGCCCAGCGCACGGTAGCGGCCGCCGGGAACCTGGTGGACCGCGGCTGGATCAACGAGGGCTTCGCGGACGAGACCCAGTCGGTGCGCCAGCGCGAGCGCGCCATCGCCATGGTGGAGGGCTACGTCGCCGGACTCGACCCGGCCGACGAGCCGCTCGGCGTGGAGCGGACGGTCGCGACCCGCACGGACACGATCGCCGTCTCCGGCCGGATCGACCGCCTCGACTCAAGACCCGAGCTCGTCGTGGTCGATTACAAGACCGGACGGCACCTGCTGACCACAGACGACGTGCGCAGCTCGATGGCCCTGGCCTTGTACGCGCTGGCCACCGCGCGGGTCATGCGGCGGGACTGCCACCGGGTGGAGCTGCACCACCTGCCCACCGGCGAGGTCCTGGCCTGGTCGCACACCACCGAATCGCTGGCCCGGCACCTGCGCCGGGCCGAGGACATCGCCGAGGAGGCCGCCGCGGCCGACGAGCGGATGCGCGACGGCCTGCCCGCCGACGCCTACGACGAGGTCTTCCCGCCCCGCCCCGGTCCGTCCTGTGCCTGGTGCGACTACCGGCGGCACTGCCCCGAAGGCACCGAAGCCGCCCCCTCCCGCCGCCCCTGGGACGGCCTCGCCCCCGACTGACACTCAGCGCTGGCCGTCCCGCCGCCGGACGCCGTGAACGTCCCGCTGCCGGACGCCGTGAAACCGGGGATCCACTGCGCCAGAACGCACTGGAACCGGGGTTTCATGGCGTTCCCTCGCCGCTCAGACGGTGGCGGGATACGCGGGATACGCCTGCGCGGCCTCGGCCGCGTCCCAGAACTGGGTCAGCGCGCTGGCCGTGGTGGCGGGCGCCTCGACGGCGGGGGAGTGCACGGCCGCCGGGATGCACAGCCGGCGAGCGCCAAGCCTGCGGGCCATGTTCTCCTGCGCGGCCGGGGACCAGGAGTTGTCGTTCTCGCCGTAGATGACCAGCATCGGCAGCCGGTCCAGGCGAGCCAGTTCCGCCGTCCGGTCCGGCGCGGCCAGCATGTGCGCGGCCATCAGGACCAGCCCGTCCGGGTCGTTGCCCCGCATCCGGCGGCCCAGGAACGCGACGATATCGGCGGGGACGCCGGCCGTGACGGCCTGCGGCTCCAGGTACGAGCGCCAGAGCTCGGCGATCCCGGCCCGGAGCGCCGCCGTGTCCGGTCGGCCCCCGTCCCCGACGCCGAGAGTGGCGAGCATCGCGCGCAGGTCCCGCGCCCGGGGGCCGGTCAGCGCGCCGGGACCGGAGCTCATCAGCGTGAACGAGGCGAACTCGGCGCCGGCCGCGGCCAGCACGGCCTCGCGGCCGATCAGCCCGCCATAGGAGTGCCCGACCAGGTGTCTCGCGCCAGTCGCGTGCATGATCGCGAGAATGTCGGCGCCGAGGGCGGCCGCGGCGTAGCCGCCCGGCTCGTCGGCGCCCGCCGTGTCGAACTGGCCGCGCATGTCGATCGCGACCACGTGCCGGCTGTCGTCGGCCAGCAGGTCCAAGATGGCGAGGAAGTCTTCCTTGCTGCCGGTGTAGCCGGGGACGAGCAGGGCGGCGTCCCGCTCGCACACCCCGGACGCGGGCGCCGCCTCCAGGGCCGCGAACACGCCGCGGGCGGTGCGGATGCCGGTACGCCGAACCCTGTCAGGCAGCTCGAGGGAGGTGGGAGTGCTCACAGTGGCGAACCTTACCTCGCGACCTTGAACAGAACCTCTGCGTCAGCTCTGCGGAAATCAGGAAACCTTGGTCAGGAGGCCTTGCGGCGGGTTTCTTCGGACTGATTTCCGCTCCGGGCGGACGTCCGCCGCCGACGGCGCAGCCGCGGGGCCTGCCCGGAATCCTGGTCTGAAGCCTGCCCGGCGGACTGCTCCGGAGCGGCGTCGCCACGAGGCTGCGCGCCGGATTCCGCCGCGCCGACCTCACGGCCCGCCCGGGTCCGGCGCCGCCGCCGCCCGGCCGTGCCGCCTGCCTGGGCCGCCCCGTCGCCGGTGCTCGTCCGGTTCCGGCTACCGCGGCCACCGTGGCCACCAGAGCCGCCGGAGCCCCGGCCCGCGGACCCGCGCCGGGGCGAGCGGATCTTGCCGGTCTCGCCGATGTCCTCGACGGCCTCGGCCTCCAGCCCGGCCCGGTCCCGCATCGCGCGGGGGAGCGTCCCGGTCGCCTCGCGCGGGATGTCCAGTTCGGTGAACAGGTGCTCGGAGGTGGAGTAGGTCTCCACTGGCTCGGCCATGTCCAGGCCCAGCGCCGCGTCGATGAGCTTCCAGCGGTGCATGTCCCGCCAGTCGACGAACGTGACGGCGACGCCGGCCCGGCCTGCCCGGCCGGTGCGGCCGATCCGGTGCACGTAGGTCATCTCGTCGTCCGGGCACTCGTAGTTCACCACGTGGGTGACGTCGTCCACGTCGAGCCCGCGCGCGGCGACCTCGGTGGCGGTGAGCACGTCCACCTTGCCGCTGCGGAACGCGCGCAACGCCCGCTCCCGCTGGCCCTGGCCTAGGTCACCGTGCACGGTGGCCACCGCGAAGCCCCGGCTGGCCAGCGCGGTCGCGACCTGGTCGGCGGCCCGCTTGGTCTGGCAGAACACGATGGTCAGGCCGCGGTTCCTGGCCTGCAGGACCCGGGCCAGCACCTCGATCTTGTCCATCTGGTGCGCCCGGAACACGTGCTGCTCTGTGCTGGGCACGGGCGCGGGCGCGTCGTGGCCCTCGGCTCGGATGTTGGTCGGCTGCCGCATGTGGCGGCGGGCGAGCGTCACGACGTCGCCGGGCATGGTCGCGGAGAACAGCATGGTCTGCCGCTGCGCCGGGGTGAGCCGGACGATCCGCTCCACGTCCGGCAGGAAGCCGAGGTCGAGCATCTTGTCCGCCTCGTCGAGCACCAGCGCGCGGACCGCGCTCAGGTCCAGGTGGCGCCGCTCGGCCAGGTCGAGGAGCCGGCCCGGGGTACCGACGACGATGTCCACGCCGGTCGTCAGCGCGTCGATCTGCGGTTCGTAGGCACGGCCGCCGTAGACGGTAAGCACCTTCACCCGCACGTTGACCGCGGCGACGCGCAGGTCGTCGGCGACCTGGATCGCCAGTTCCCTGGTAGGCACGACCACGAGGGCCTGCGGCAGGCGGCTCTGCCCGTGCTCTTCGATCAGCTGGAGCAGCGGGACGCCGAACGCCAGGGTCTTACCGGTGCCGGTCCGCGCCTGCCCGATGATGTCCTGCCCGCCCAGGGCGAGCGGCAGGGTCAGTGCCTGAATGGGAAAGGTGGTGAAGATGCCCGCGGCCTCTAGGCCCGAGCTGATCGCCTCGCTGATGTCGAAGTCGCGGAACGGGACCGCGTGGGTCTCGTCTGTCGGACCCGGAAGAGCCGTCACGGACCCGGTCAACGTAGCCGGTTCCTGCGCCTCGTCCCCGCTAAAAGTTTGAGTTGTCAGGGGTTCCATCCTTCATCGTGGCCCTGCCCAGCGGTTCCGGGATCGAGCCGTCGTGTCTGCTGGCTGCCCGCGGTGTCCCGGCGCGACGCGACGAGCTGCAACCTTGTGGCCCGCACCGCGACGCCTGTCTGACGTGGTGGTGGCCAGGGAGCCCGCTACCGTCGTTCGGGACACTGCCGTTTACCCGGGATCCCCCCAGGGAAGCCGGGCGTGAAGGCCCGGCCGTAAGAGCTAACGCGTAAACAGCAGCCGTATTGAACAACACGACCTTTGGTTATGTCATTCCATTGACCAGTCTTACCAAGTGTACCAGGAGTCGATTCGGCCCACCCGGCGGACCCGCCGGGACCGATTCAGACGATGTTGCCGAAGCCGACGCGGCGCGCCTCGGGTGCGCCGAATTCGACGTAGGCGATCTTGTCCGCGGGCACCAGGATCTTGCCGCCCTTGCTCATCGCGAGCGCGAAAAGGGAATGGCCGTCGCCGGACAGCGCGCTGGCCAGCTGGCTCTCGATTTCGTCCGCCGCGGTGTCGGTCTCGACCACGAGCTCGCGTGGCACCGACTGAATTCCGATCTTGACTTCCATGAGGCTCCCCTCAGTGCTCGCTGCGGGGCCAGCCGCTGATGCCGCGCCAGGCCAGCCTGGCCACCAGCTGCTCGGCGGCCTCGCGCGGAATGTGATCCCGGGTGCTGAGCCAGTACCTGGCGGTGACCTGGGCCATGCCGACCAGGCCGACGCTGAGCAGGTGCGCCTCTTCGTCGGAGATCCCGGCGTCTTCCCTGACCGCCCGGCTCACCATCTTGGCGCACTGGTGCTGGACCTCCTCGAGCCGCTCGCGCACGGCGGGCTCGTTGCTCAGGTCCGATTCGAACACCAGCCGGTAGGCCTGGCCCTTACCGCCCACGTACTCGAAGTACGCGCCGAACGTGGCCGCGACCCGCTGCTTGGGATCCGCATTGGACCGCAGCGCGCCGCCCACGGTCTCCACCAGCGTGTCCACGCTCTCGTCGAGCAGCGCCAGGTAGAGCTCGAGCTTGCCGGGGAAATGCTGGTAGAGCACGGGTTTGCTGACGCCCGCGCGTTCGGCGATGTCATCCATGGCGGCAGCGTGGTACCCCTGCGATACGAACACCTCAAGCGCGGCGTCCAGTAGCTGCCGTCGCCGTTCATGCCGCGGCAGCCTGCTGCTGCGTGGCCTGGCATCGGACGTTGCAGTCAAAATTCGGTCTCCGGGGTGGTCGCGCGCGGTCATTGTTCCGCGTCCGCCCCCCATCCTAAGCTCAGGTCAGCGGTAGTCGTCATCGTCGAAGCCGACGGCGCGCTCCTGTTCCGCGGCGTCGGCCTCGTTCACGTCGAACGGGACCTCGCGCCGCGGGCTGGCCACCGCCTCGTCCGCGATCACTTCCTGGTGCTGCTCGATGGCGTCGCCCTCGGGCGTCTCGATGTCCAACTCGCTCAACGTTCCGGTCCCCTTTTCCTGCTGGTCGGCACGGGTCGTGCTGCCCCCGGTTCCCGCCAGTTCCCGGAGCGCTGTCTCCAAGGCTTCCCCGTAGGTGGGGAAGGCATGCACCACGTCGGCGAGGACCGCGACGGGAATCTTGGCCCTGATGGCGAGCGTAACCTCGCTCATCCAGCTGGCCGCGTCCGGCCCCACCGCGACCGCGCCGGCCAGCACTCCCGTCCCGGCGTCCGCGTAAAGCTCGAGGCGACCGAGATCGTCCTGCCCCAAGTACCCGCGGGCCGTGTCGCCCAGCCTGGCCCGGGCCGTGACCAGCCGGGGACCCCCGCCCTGAGCCGCGGTGCCGCCCTGAGTCACGGGCGACGCCTCCGCCGCCGCGGCTTCCGCCGAGGCAGCCTCCGCCGAGGCAGCCTCCGCCGACGGCGCCCGCGCGATCCGGAGCATCCGCCGCGTCCTGCCCCCGTTGCCCGGGCTGTGGTCCGTGTCCGGCCCGTGGTCCGTGTCCCGGCTGTGGTCCGCGCATGGGCTGTGGTCCGCGTCCTGCCCGTCGCCGTCGCCCGCGCCGGCGGTCTCCTCCGCCTCACCCGGGATGGCGCCGACCGCGAACACCGAGGGCGTGGTGAACACGCACCGCGGGATCGCGCTGTAGTCGGCTTCGCGGTGCCGGCCGAGGATGTTCGCCGCGACCACGTCGGCCTGGTAGTGGCTGGCGTGGGTGTGCGTGGTACCGGTGACGTCCCCGGCCGCCCAGACCCGCCCGCCGGTCCCGGCTACCTCGCACCGGGTAGTAGTGGGCAGCGCCATCCCCGGCGTGACCTCGAGCCCGAGGACGTCCAGGCCGAGCCCGCCGAGCCGCGGGCGCCGGCCCGACGCCAGCAGCAGCCGGGCCGCGTCGATCCTGGTGCCGTCCTCCAGCGCGAGCGTGAGCCCGTCGGCGGTGCGTTCCGCCTTGGTGGCGCGGGAGCCGAGCCGGATCTCCGCCCCGGCCCGGCGCAGCGCCGCCGCCAGGATCTCGCCGGCGAAGGCCGGCTCGCCCGGGAGCAGCCGCGGTTCCGCCTCCACCAGCGTCACCTGGGAGCCGAACGAGGCGTACATCTGCGTCAGCTCGCACCCGGCGGGCCCGCCGCCGAGCACGATGAGGCGCCGGGGCAGGTCCGGCGAGCTCAGGCTCTGCGCGGTGGTCCAGGCCGGGATGTCGGACAGGCCCTCGATCGGCGGCGCGACCGGCTCGCAGCCGGTCGCGATGACCAGGTCCGAGTAGGTCAGCGTCGTGGTCCCGCTGCCCGTGCCGCCTGCGGCCCTGCTGCCCGTGCCGCCTGCGGCGGCGGGGGCGCCCTGGGCGCGGGTCACCTCGATCGTGCCCGGGGCGGTGATCCGGCCGGTGCCGCGGATCACCTGCACGCCGACGCGGTTCAGCCGCTGAGCGGCGGCCGAGTCGTCCAGGCCGCCGGTCACCTCGGTCCGCCGGGCCACCGCGTCTTCCCAGGGTTCGCCGCGGCTCGCGGACAGCAGTAGCGAGTTCGACGGCAGGCAGGCGAGGTACGCGGACTCGCCGCCGATCAGCCCCGCCTCGACGAGCGCCACCGTCTTGCCGCCGCCGGCGACCTCGGTGGCGACGTGCACGCCGGCGGTGCCGCCGCCGAGCACGACCACATCGAATGCAGCCATATCTCTCCGTCCCCCTCGAACTTCGAGTCGCGCCAGGAACGGGACCGGCCCGGCCCAGGCATCCCTCATCATCGCAGCCGCGGCTAAGCTCGCTGGGAGAGTTAGGCGAAATCCACCCATGCTAGCCCTACGGCCGCTCGAATGTATGCTCGATTTCGGGATTAGGGATAACACGGATGATCAGCGCGACGCCAACCGGGGTAGGTGACAACTATGCGCAGCATATGGGCCGGTGCGATCTCTTTCGGCCTGGTCGTGATCCCGGTGAAGCTCTACGCCGCGACGGAGCAGCGTGACATCACCTTCCGTCAGGTGCACCGCAAGGACGGGGCCAGGATCCAGTTCAAGCGGGTGTGCACGCTCGACGGGGAGGAAGTCCCGTACTCCGACATCGCCAAGGGCTACGAGCTGCCCACCGGCGACATGGTGGTGCTGACCGACGAGGACCTGGCCGACCTGCCGCTGGTGACCGCGCACCGGATCGAGGTGCTGCACTTCGCGCCGGCCGCCCAGGTCGAGGCCATCTACTCGAACAAGAGCTACTACACCGAGCCCGAGCAGGCGGGCGTCCGGGCGTACGCGCTGTTCCGCGACGCCCTGGAGGCGTCGGGCAAGGTGGCCGTGGCCAAGGTGGCGCTGCGCCAGCGCGAGGCGCTGGCCGCGCTGCGGGTCAGGGAGGGGGTCATCACGCTGGAGACCCTGCTGTGGCCCGACGAGGTGCGCCAGCCCGACTTCGCCTTCCTGGACGAGGACATCGAGGTCCGGTCGCAGGAGCTGAAGATGGCCGCGTCGCTCATCGACACGATGACCGAGGACTTCGAGCCCGATCAGTACAAGGACGCGTACCGCGAGGCGCTCGAGGCCGTGGTCCAGGCCAAGATCGAGGGCAACGACATCGTCCGGCCGGATGGCCTGGACCTGCCCGAGGCCAAGAAGCAGCCCGCCGACCTGACCGAGATCCTGCGGGCCAGCGTGGCGGCGGCCAAGGGCGGCGGCCGCGGCAAGTCCGACGACGGCACAGACGAGGACGCCGAGGACACTAAGTCCAGCGCCAAGCCCAAGAGCCGCCGCAGGGCCAGCGCGTGACACCAGGATCCGAGCCGATCCCGCACTGGCCCGGCCGCCTGGTCAGTGTCAGCGACCACGGGGCCGGCGACCACGAGGTCTTCGTGCGCAGCGCCCCGGTCCCGGAAGACGGCGCCGAACCCGCGCTGTTCGTGCACGGCCTGGAGGGTTCGAGCCGTAACTGGACCGACCTTATCGACCTGCTCCGCTCCCGGCTCGCCTGCGAGGCGATGGACCTGCCTGGGTTCGGCGACTCGCCGCCCCGCCCGGACGGCCGCTACTCGATCGCCGCCCTGGCCCAGAGCGTCACCGCGCTCATACAGCAGCAATCCGAACCGGTGCACCTCGTCGGCAACTCGCTGGGCGGCGCGGTCTGCGTCAAGGTCGCCGCCACCCGGCCCGACCTCATCAAAACCCTCACGCTGATCTCCCCGGCCCTGCCCGACCTGCGTCCCCGGCTGGACCTGGTGCGCTTCCCCGTCGTCGGGCTGCCGCGGCTCGGCCCCCGGCTGATCAGGCAGTACCAGTCCGCCCTGCCGCCGGAACGCCGGGTGGCCGCGGTCATCGCCACCTGCTACAGCAACCCCGGCCTCTACCCGCAGGCCCGGTTCGCCGCCGAAGTGGCCGAACTGGGCCGCCGGGACTCGCTCGAGTATGCCGTCGCCGCCCTGATGGGCAGCGCCCGCGCCCTCAGCGCGGAGTTCCTCCGTAAGGGCCGCCATTCGCCCTGGCGGGACGTGGCCAGGATCACCGCGCCGAGCCTGGTCATCTACGGCCAGCACGACCGGCTGGTCGACCCCCGGGCGGCGGGCCGGGCCGCGCATGTCTTCACCGACGCCAGGATCGTCGTGCTGCCGCGCACCGGCCACGTCGCGCAGATGGAGCGTCCCGGCCTGGTGGCGGACGAGATCGGCATCCTGCTGGGAATTCCCGGTGGCTTCCGCCGGTTGACGCAGGCACGGGCGGGGGAAGGGAATACCCAGCCCGTTCGGTACTAAAAAACGATCTTTGGAGCAGACAGTGTCGTTGCCGCCGCTGGTCGAGCCAGCCGCCGAGCTGACGGTCGATGAGGTCAGGCGCTACTCGCGCCACCTGATCATCCCCGACGTCGGGATGACCGGGCAGAAGCGGCTCAAGAACGCCAAGGTCCTGGTCGTGGGGGCCGGCGGCCTCGGGTCTCCGGCGCTGCTGTACCTGGCCGCGGCCGGTGTCGGCACGCTGGGCATCGTCGACTTCGACGTGGTGGACGAGTCGAACCTGCAGCGCCAGATCATCCACGGCCAGTCCGACGTGGGCCGGCCCAAGGCCGAGTCGGCGCGGGACAGCATCCGCGAGATCAACCCGCTGGTGAACGTGGTCGTGCACGACGTCCGGCTGGACAACGACAACGTCATGGAGATCTTCTCCCAGTACGACCTGATCGTGGACGGCACGGACAACTTCGCCACCAGGTACATGGTCAACGACGCGTGCGTGCTGCTCGGCAAGCCGTACGTATGGGGCTCGATCTACCGGTTCGACGGACAGGCCAGCGTGTTCTGGGCCGAGTACGGCCCGTGCTACCGCTGCCTGTACCCCGAGCCGCCGCCGCCCGGCATGGTCCCGTCCTGCGCCGAGGGCGGCGTGCTCGGCGTGCTCTGCGCCTCGATCGGGTCGATACAGGTCAACGAGGCGATCAAGCTGCTCACCGGGATCGGCGAGCCGCTGGCCGGCCGGCTGATGATCTACGACGCGCTCGAGATGACCTACCGCACGGTCAAGGTGCGCAAGGACCCGGAGTGCGCGGTCTGCGGCAAGAACCCGACGATCACCGAGCTGATCGACTACGACGCGTTCTGCGGCGCGGTCTCGGAGGAGGCCGCCGAGGCCGCCATGGGCTCCACGATCAGCGCCAAGGACCTCGCGGCCATGCTGGACGCGGGCGACAACATCTTCCTCGTCGACGTCCGCGAGCCGAACGAGTACGAGATCGTCTCCATCCCCGGCGCGACGCTGATCCCCAAGGGCGAGTTCCTGTCCGGGGCCGCGCTGGAGAAGCTGCCGCAGGACAAGCGGATCGTGCTGCACTGCAAGAGCGGCGCGCGTTCGGCCGAGGCGCTGGCGGTCGTCAAGAACGCCGGTTTCACCGACGCGGTGCACGTCGGTGGCGGGGTGCTGGCCTGGATCAACCAGGTCGACCCGTCACTTCCGTCCTATTAGTACCGAACGGGCCGGGTATCTCGCCCGGCCCGCCGGTTTACGCTCCGCCGGGAGGTCGCCCATGAAGGGGGATCGCGTCGAGATCGTCATCGATTCCGGCGAGGGGACGCGCAACTACGAGGTGACGGCGACCCGGGCGGGCCGCCGCGTGGAGATCGCCAACCGCCGCGGCATCATCGAGGTCAGCGAGGTGACCAGGACCGGCACCGCGGTGCGGACCGCGCGCTTCATGGCCAGCCGGGTCGTCGCCCTCGTCGAGCATCCCGCCGACACCTCCGGCCCCGAGTAGCTGCTCCGGCTACCATGCCCGGATGGATCTTCTTCGCCCGGTGATCCGGCCCTATCCGTGGGGCACCCGCACCGCGATCGCGGAGCTGCAGGGACGGCCGGTCCCGGCGCCGGGCCCCGAGGCCGAGCTGTGGATGGGCGCCCACCCCTCGGCTCCGTCCGCCCTCCACCGCCCTCCGCCCACCCCAGCCCCACCCACCCCAGCCCCACCCGCCTCCTCAGTCGCTCCAGTCACTCTGGACGCGGTGATCGCTGGTGACCCCGTGCGGGAGCTGGGCGCCGACTGCGTGGCGAGGTTCGGCGGCAGGCTGCCGTTCCTGCTCAAGGTGCTGTCGGCGGAGAAGGCCCTGTCGATCCAGGTGCACCCGTCGCGCGCACAGGCCGAGGCGGGTTACGCCGCCGAGAACGCGCGGGGCCTGGCGGCGAGCGACCCGGCCAGGAACTACGTGGACGACTGGCCCAAACCCGAACTCCTCTACGCCCTCACTCCCTTCGAGGTCGCGGCCGGCCTGCGCACTCCCGCTGACGCCTCTGCCTTGCTCCGTGCCCTGCGGGTGGACGAGCTCGAGCCGCTGGCCGCGGGCCTGGCGGATGCGGTCGGCGAGGACGCCCTGGGCGCGGCCCTGGCCTCCGTCCTGGAGTGGCCCGAGCCCCGCCCGCTCGTCGCCTCGGTCGTGGCCGCGTGCCAGCGCCTCGCCGCCTCGGACAGTCCCTTCGCGGCGGCCTGCGCCGCGGCCGTCCGGGTCGCCGCCGACCACCCGGGCGACGTTGGCGTGGTCGCCCTGCTGCTGATGCGGCACGAGGTGCTGCAGCCCGGCCAGGCGGTGTTCATGCCGGCCGGCGGTTTGCACGCCTACCTGCACGGCACCGGAATCGAGCTCCTCGCGAACTCCGACAACGTGGTCCGCTCCGGCCTCACCGGCAAGCACATCGACGTGCCCGAGCTGCTCAGGCTCCTCGACCCCGCGGTCGCCGTCCCCGTGCTCTCCCCGCGTCTGCTCGCGAACGGCCTCGCCACCTTCGATACCTCCGCCCCGGAGTTCCGCCTCTACCTGCTCGACGTCGCCGCTTCCCTCGCGCTGCCCGGCACGGGACCTGCCATCCTGCTCTGCCTCGACGGCACCTGCA
>Ga0207657_10006219_pt1 | contig 12407 bp, 16 predicted proteins | sample KBSC33metaG_FD_184316 | JGI IMG/M metagenome (GOLD analysis project Ga0207657, IMG submission 184316) | Corn rhizosphere microbial communities from Kellogg Biological Station, Michigan, USA - KBS C3-3 metaG (SPAdes) (version 2) | ecosystem: Host-associated > Plants > Roots > Rhizosphere > Soil ...
CGCGATTACGACCGCTACCTCAAGATCATTAGGGAAGCTGGGGACCGCTCCTGGTCAGCGGCGTTCGGCCTAAGCATGTTCTGAAGCTCCGCGATGCCTGGGCCGAAGCGCCAGTCGCCGCCAACATGCTCGTCTCGATCGCCAAGCTCCTCATCAATTGGGGGCTGCCGCGCGAGTTCTCTCAAAACAATCCCTGTCTCGCCATTCCGAAGCTTGAAATGGAGGACGGCGGAGCCCATCCCTGGCCAGCCTGGGCCTTCGACCTGATCGAGAGCCATGCGGCCGAGGGCCTGCGCCGCGCCGTGTGGCTCGCCCGCTATACCGGCCAGCGCCAAGCTGATGTGTTACGCATGAGCAAAGCCGACCTCGAGGACGGCGGAATCAAGGTCAAGCAGCAGAAGACCGGCAAGGAACTCTGGATTCCGCTCCACCAAAGTCTGAGAGAAGAGATGCGTGGCTGGGAGGTCACGCCGCCCTGGGTCTTCGTGCAGGATGCCAAGGGGTGCCCCTACAGCACCGACAGGTTCCGCGAGGCGTGGTCGCGCCTGATGCGCCATACCCCGGCGGGCCGGATCAGGCAGGAAGGCTTGACCTTTCATGGACTTCGCGCCTCGAGCGTTGAGAAGTTGCTCGAGGCAGGCTGTGGAGATCGGGAGATCGAGTCCGTTACCGGCATGTCGAAGGAAATGATCACGCGCTACAGCCGGTTCGCCGACCAGCGTCGGCTTGCAAAGGCGGCGATCCACCGATTAGAACGAAACAGGACGTGAACGAAGATTGTAAAACTCGGCGAAGCTTGGAAAACCGATCTGCCTGATTTGAGATGGAAATCGACGATTCTTCGCTAATCCTGTATTAGCGAAGGGGCTGTCCTTCAGCAAATACAACGCTCGAACGTGTCGGAAATCCTCGAAACGACGAACCGTATCAATGGCAAGACCGCGCGGGCGGAGACGCCGGGCGAGCCTAATTCCACGCCCGAAATCCGCCACGACTGGCGATCAACGGAGGTTCTCGCACTCCTCGAACTGCCGCTTCTCGACCTGGTCGACAGAGCGCGCGAGATGCATCGGCGCTTTCATGCCGATGGCGAGGTGCAGCTTGCAAGCCTGCTCTCAATCAAGACCGGCGCCTGTCCGGAGGACTGCAAATACTGCCCGCAATCGGCGCATTACGCGAAATCGACCGGGCTCAAGCGCGAGACTCTTCTCGATCTCGATCAGGTGCTGGCCAAAGCGCGCCTCGCCAAGGAGGCTGGCGCCACGCGCTTCTGCATGGGAGCAGCCTGGCGCGAGGTGAAGAACGGCGAGGCTTTCGATAGCGTGATCGAGATGGTACGCGGCGTGCGTGAGCTCGACATGGAGGCCTGCGTTACCCTTGGCATGCTGAGCGCGGCACAAGCCCGCCGTCTCGCCGAAGCTGGGCTCACCGCCTATAACCACAATCTCGACACGTCGCCCGAGTTCTACGGCGAGATCATCACCACGCGGACTTATCAGGACAGGCTCGATACGCTCTCTCACGTGCGGGAAGCCGGGATCCAAGTGTGCTGCGGCGGCATCATCGGCATGGGCGAAAGCGTCGAGGACCGGGCGCGGCTGCTCGAGACGCTCGTCAATCTCGATCCGCACCCAGAGAGCGTGCCGATCAACGCACTGGTCGCTGTACCTGGCACGCCACTTGAAGACCAACCGCCGATCGATTTCATCGATCTCGTTCGCATGGTCGCTGCCGCGCGCATTCTCATGCCGGCGTCGCATGTGCGGCTTTCGGCTGGGCGCCGTTCGCTATCGCGCGAGGCGCAGATTCTCTGCTTCCTCGCCGGAGCAAACTCAATCTTCTACGGCGACAAGCTCCTCACCACCGCCAATAACGACACGGCCGAAGATCTCGCTTTGATCGAGGAAGCTGGCCTGCGCGTGCAGGCGTTACCCCCGTCATCCTAAGGGCCTGCCGCCGGCCGCAATCGAAATGTCCCGCATCGTCTATGTGAACGGCGCCTATGTGCCCGAGGAGGAGGCCAAAATCTCGGTCTTCGACCGGGCCTTCCTGTTCGGCGACGGCGTCTACGAAGTGACGGCGGTGCTCGACCGGAAGCTCGTCGATTTCCAGCCGCATCTCGCCCGCCTCGACCGCTCGCTCAAGGAGATCGCCCTTGCCGCGCCATTGAGCCATGCAGAACTCCGCCGGATGCATAAAGAACTCGTGGCGCGAAACAACGTGACCGAGGGGATCGTCTATCTTGAGATCACCCGCGGCGCCGCGGAGCGCGACTTCGCCTATCCCGAAGATGCCAGGCCGACCGTCGTCGCCTTTACCCAGAGCAAGCCTCTCATCGAAAATCCCTACGCCGCGACAGGAGTCAAGGTGATCACCATTCCCGACCTCCGCTGGAAACGGCGCGACATCAAATCGACCGCCATGCTCGCGCAGGCCATGGGCAAGCAGGAGGCCAAGCTGAAGGGAGCCTACGAGGCTTGGATGGTCGAGGACGGCCAGGTGACCGAGGGCACATCTTCGTCAGCCTTCATTCTTGATGCGCAAGGCGTGGTGCGCACGCAACCGCTCGGGCATCACATCCTGCCCGGCGTGACGCGCCGCGCCGTGCTCAAGCTCGCCGCCCTGGAGGGGATTGGCCTCGAGGAGCGGCCTTTCAGCGTCGCCGAAGCTCTTGCCGCACGGGAGGCGTTCATGACCGCCGCGTCGGCCTTCGTGCTGCCGATTGTGGAGATCGACGGCGTTCCGATCGGAGACGGGAAGCCTGGCCCTATCGCGCGGACCTTCCGCAGCCTCTACATTGAGGAAGCACGCAAGTCCTGAGCGGACTTTTGTAAAATTGCCCGGCCGATGAAACCCGATGGCATGATTCGTTGTTATCGGGACATGGCTGCGCTTCTCTATTGGGTCGTTTACAATTTCGACCTCGGCCCGTTCGGACCGATGGTGCTCAACCTCGCCGTGCAAAGCTGGCTCAAGCGGGCCAGAAACAGCGATTCCCGTTCAGGCGCGCGCCGCCGGGTCGCGGGTTTCCTCGCCATTTTCGATCTCCAGCCAAACCTCAGGGCCGGCGGAAGGATGTGAAGGGCTTGACCGCTCTTCCGCGGCACCCGAAGACGCTGCTAGGCTCCATCGCGGCAAGCAGACGCCGCAGAAGCGCGCCAATGGTGCAAGGCCCCATCCTCGATATTGCCCATAAGCCCGCAACCGATATCGTCGCGGTGCGGCGAGTCGTGGCGTTAATGAACGCGGGCGCCGGAGCCTTCAGCCACGCGCTCTCCGAGGATGTACGACACGCGCTTGCGGCGTCCTTCAGCCATCATGGCGTTTCGGCTGCAATCGCCTTCATCGATGGTGAAAAATTGCGTGAGGCTACCGAGGCCGCTTTGGCCCAAGCCAAGCGCGGAGAGATCGATGCGATCGTCGTGGGCGGCGGCGACGGCAGCGTCCGCACCGTAGCTGGTGTCCTCGCGGATACCGGCGTGCCGCTGGGGGTGCTCCCCCTCGGCACGCTCAATCATTTCGCCAAGGATCTCGGCATTCCGTTGAAGGTGGAGCAAGCGGCAGCGGCAATCGCTGCTGGCCACACCCGCAACGTCGATATAGCCGAGGTCAATGGTAAGACTTTCATCAACAATTCCTCGATCGGCATCTACCCCTACATGGTGATCGACCGCGAGCGGCGGAGGGCGACGCACAAGCTCGCCAAATGGATGGCGATGATCCCGGCCTTTTTCCGCATGCTTCACCATTTTCCCCGCCGGCGCTTGCGTATCTCGGCAAAGGACTTCGCCCGGCCCTACCGCACGTCCTGCCTGTTCGTCGGCAACAACGAATACGGCATGGAGCTGTTTACCTTCGGCCGCCGCCGCCGGCTCGACTCGGGTGAGCTCTGGTTCTACGTGGTGAAGCCGCGCAGCCCGTTCGAGTTTTTTTTCATGGTGTGCCGCATGTGCTTCGGACGAATCGACCAGGAACGCGACCTGGACCGGTTTCATCTCAGTGAGGCGGAAGTCAGCGCCAAGGCGAGCCGCCTGTTTGTAGCGCTCGACGGCGAAGTCAGGCTCATGCATACGCCGCTGCACTATCGCTCGCGTCCCGGGGCCCTTCGCGTCATCGTGCCGGAGAGGCATCGTCACTAGCGGCTCTCGCGGCGTTTCGCGAGGTCCTGCCTCAGAGGCCACGAATCGGTTATGCTGCAAGGCCGATTCGAACTGGGTTAGGATTGAGGCATGTTCCGCCCGGCGCGCAGCAACGATACCAAACGGAAGCTGGTCGAATTCAGGTCCGAGATCTGGCAGGCCCTCTTTTTGCTGGCACGGGATAGCGGCAAGACCCTCGAGGCCCTTGCCGACGAGGCGTTCACAGACCTCTTGCGCAAACACCGCAGGCCGCTGTCCTTGAAAGAGGCGCTCCGGGAAAGCGCACGCCGGCTTCCCGCCAACGACGATGTGCCGCCGAAGCGCCACGGTACGTGACGGGCTCGCGATTTCTCCCGCATGGTTGACGCCGGAGCAGCTCATTTCGACGGCGTCGGAATAAGTGTCCTCTGGTCGCTTCCCTTTGCCGGCCTCCTGCTTTCCATCGCTCTCCTGCCCCTGCTAACTCCGCATTTCTGGGAGCATCATTTTTGCAAAGTGGCTGCCTTCTGGGTGCTTGCCTTTTTCGTGCCCTGCGCCGTGGCTGCCGGCTTCTCGATCGCGGCACAGGCAGTGCTGCACATCTTTCTGCTCGACTACGTGCCGTTCATTTTGCTGTTGTTCACGCTCTTCGTTGTTGCCGGCGGGATCAAGGTGAGCGGCAATCTTGTCGGTACCCCGGGCACGAATACGGCGATGCTGGCCTTCGGCACTCTATCGGCGAGCTTCCTCGGCACGCCTCGATGGTGCTGATCCGCCCTATGATCAGGGCGAACCAGGATCGCAACTACAACATCCACGTCTTCGTGTTCTTCATCTTCCTGGTCGCCAATATCGGCGGGTCGCTCACGCCTCTCGGAGACCCGCCCCTCTTTGTGGGCTTCCTCAAGGGGGTCGATTTCCTGTGGACTTTGGGCACGATGCTCGCGCCGATGCTGTTCGTGAGCGGCATCCTGCTCGCGCTGTTCTATCTCATCGACCGGCTCGCCTGGAATCGGGAGTCGTCGGGGGTCAAGGCGAAGAGCGCCGCCACCCGCCAGATCAGGGTCGAAGGCCTGCATAACGTGCTCTACCTCTTTGCCGTGGCCCTCACCGTGCTGGCGAGCGGCATATGGCACAGAGACGCGACCTTTCCCCTCGGTCTCGGCATCGAGTTGCCGCTGAATGGTCTCGTGCGCGATGTCATCCTGGTCGCGCTGGCCCTTCTCTCCTGGCGAACCACGAAGCGCGCGATTCGCCGCGAGATGTTCTGGCTCACAAACAGTGGCGCGAAATCATCCCTGGCCTTGAAGCTGTAGATCACCGCCGGGGAGGCGTCGAGCAGGCGTGCAAGCTTCACCTCCGCCGCGGCCTCAACCTCGGCGAGATGCTGGTGTTCTTGTTCTTCGTGCTCGCGCGTTGCTTCGGCCAAGACACTCTCTACGATGTCGGCCACTTTTCCGGAATCGGTACCGGCTTTCAGCATTTTAGCAAGCGAGGCGGCAGCAATCTCTGCGTATTTTCTTGGGGGGATCATGGGGATCTAGTCTTTTGGGAAAGGCGGGCCAAAGCAACTGCCCGTCAGGCAAGGTTCTGTCAATGGCGAGGCCCTCCGTTCGGGCCTCCTACCTCATGTGACGGTTCCATGAATGCACGAGCTGCCGCCATGGCCTTTGGCAGCGAGGCAGTTCCAGGGAATCGCCCGGCTGGCGCTCGCAAGGAGCGAGGCTCGCGCCAGACCGGGCCGATCCGCCAAACGAAGGCTTTCGGGCGCAGCAACCCACTGCCCACTACCACGCACGGGTTCCCGCGTTCGCGACTTGCGGAAATTGCGTACTACTGCGCCGGCGGCGTTGCCGGTGCCGGCGGCGTTGCCGGTGCAGGTTCTGCCGGCGGTGTTGCCGGTGCAGGTGTCTCAGGCGCCGGCGCCGGAGTCGGCTGCGATGACTCGCCGCTCGCCGGAGCTTCACCCCGAGATTTCCCCAATACGCAATTGATCAGGGTTGAATCGTATCTGCAGCCGTGCCTATGGGCCTGAATCACCACAAAGGCTGCGATGATGATGATCAAAATCAGAAGAATTCGCATTCGAGCACCCTCCCTTCTGCGCCGGCGTAAAGTATACGAATGGGCAGCAAACAAAAAGGGCCGGTGCAAGACCGGACCCCGATTTCATCGTCGCGTCATCCGCCCAGCCCAGCTTTCTTAGCAGATGCGAAAGGGGCAGAGCAGATGCGGTAGGTTCGTATGTACAAGCTAGATTCAAACACTCTCTCCTCCCGGCCCGTGAGCCGAAGGAGAGAGCTTAGCCAGCCTAAAATTGGTGTTCGCTAGTCCCAATAACGGTGACGGTACCTCCACCGCGGGCCATACCCATAGGAGTAGCGATCGTAGTAATAGGGGCGATGACGATAAGCATAACCGCCATAGCGGTGGCGCGGGCCGACATAGATGCCTAACCCTGGTCCGCCCCAGCCGCCTCCATAGTAATAACGTCCTGCTGAGGCGGTGTCGGGCGCAAGGGCGACGAGGCCCATGGCCGTGAGGCCGGCGAGACATGTCAGTGCGTATTTCATCCTCATCTCCTTCAATAGAGGGCGTCAAAGTCACGACGCGAGCATGTAGCGTGAACGCAAGCGCCTCCTATGCGTTCCTTTGCGGCCTTCACGTCTCGGCGAGGACCGGAATTTTTTCCCATGTGTGAGCGGCGTCCCATTTCGCGCCGCAACCTAGTCGAGGCTGCGCTCGCGCTCGCAGCATCGCCGCTGCTCCGCTATGTGCCGGCCGCTTTGGCAGATCAGGCCGATATCAGCGAGATTGCCCCGGGCGTGTTCGTGCATCAGGGCCGCTATGAGATTCAGTCGCCGGAGAATCGCGGCGACATGGCGAATGCGTGTTTTGTCGTGGGACGCGATGGGGTTGCGGTCATCGATACGCTCGGCAGCGCCGTGGCCGGGCGCGAGCTTAGAGATGCGATTCGCGCGGTCACCGACAAGCCGATCCGTTACGTGATCAACACGCACATGCATCCGGATCATGTCTTCGGCAATGCAGCGTTCAAAGAAGATGACCCGGTCTATGTCGGCCACCACAAGCTCGCGCGCGACCTTGCTTCGCGCGCCGACCGTTACCTTGCGATCAATAAGCAGATGCTTGGCGACGCGGCGTTCCAGGGAATCGAGATCATCCTGCCGACGCTTGCGGTCGACGGCATGCAAACGCTCGATCTCGGCGACCGGAGTCTGGTGCTCGAGACCCAACCGACGGCGCATACCGACAACGATATGACGATAACCGACACAGCGACCGACACACTGTTCCTCGGCGACCTTTTGTTCTCGGTCCATGTGCCAACGCTCGACGGATCGATCAAAGGTTGGCTTGCGTTGCTCGACAAGCTGAGCCGGAGAGAGGCGGCGCGCGTCGTGCCGGGCCATGGGCCTAAGGCCATGGAGCTGCCGGGAGCGCTAGAGTCGGAGCAGCGTTATCTCGCGACGATCGCAAATGACGTGCGGCGGCTTATCAAGGAAGGCAAGACGCTCGAGGATGCGACCAAAGTGGCAGGCTTCTCCGAGCGCGACGCCTGGAAGCTTTTCGACCAGTATCATGTCAGGAACGTCACCGCGGCCTTCGCAGAGCTCGAGTGGGAGTGATATGATGGGCAAAGAGGATAGCTCCATGTTTCCGAGCCTAGTTTACCGGACAGGTTTTGCCGCTATTGCGTGCGCGGCCCACATTCTCCTCGCTCCCGCCGCCAAGGCGGAGCAAGACGTGTGGCCCGCGCTCAGGCAGCAGACCTTCGGCGATCGCCAGATTCAAGCCGAGGACGGCGCAGTCATCCTCGAAATCCCCGGAACCGCCGAGGACGCCTCGCTCGTGCCCTTGACGGTGCGGGTGCCGCCAGCCGTCACCCAGAAGCTCAAATCGCTCACGCTCTTCATCGACAAGAACCCTGACCCGCTCGTGGCCTCGTTGAGCTTCGGCCCTGCGGCAGGTTCCGGCGGCGAACGCTCGTTCTCGACCCGCGTGCGCATCGATATGTTCTCCCACGTGCGCGCCGTCCTCGAGACCGAGGATGGCATACTCCACATGGCGACGAAATTCGTGGCAGCGGCCGGCGGCTGCGGGGCGATGCAGGCCAAGGACCCCGACGCCGAGACCGTCGATCTCGGCAAGATGATCGTCAAGACCTTCCCGCCTGCGCTGTCGACGAGCCCGATCTGGTCCAGCCTAGTCATGATCAAGCATCCGAACCAAAACGGCATGCAGCTCAACATCAATACGGTGGACATCATCCCGGCTCGCTTCGTCAAGGAGATGACGGTGAAGCGCGGCGGCGAGCTCGTATTTCAGATGCAGAGCACGTTCTCGATCTCGACCAACCCGAACTTCCGCTTCACCTTTGGGCGGGGTGCGGACAACAGCCTCGACGTTGTTGTGAAGGACACCGATGGCGCGGTTTTTACCGCGCAATCAGAGCCGAGCGGGTCTTAATTTCTACTTGTCATTGCCCGGCTTGACCCGGCAATCCAGTAAGCCCGGTCACCAAAGAAAAATCCAGGTCGCTGGCTACTGGAGTCCCGCTTACGCGGGAATGACAGATCCTACTGCGGCTGCTTGCTTGAATAATAGACCTGCGCCTTGAGCAGGAACTCGCTAGGCTTCTTCAGGAAGAGCTCGCGCGCCATTTCGTTGCCGAAGCAATAGGTCTTGCCGTTATAGACGGTGTTGACCGAGCAGTCGGTCTTGATGTCCTTGCCGAGCGCAAGTCCCATCACGCATTCGCCGCCGAACTCGCCCTCAGTGGCGAGGGCACCGGCGGCGCTGAGAGAAAGGATGGTTGCGCCCGCGAGAGCACAGACGAGAGAAGCCTTCGCGCAAAAACGGTCGCTCTGCATAGTGCTCCTGCGTTTCATTTGGCGACCGCATCCAGACTGAAAAAAAAGCCCGCTGTCCCGAGCAGCTGCGTCGAACGAGAGTTTGAATCCCAAATAGGCTCGGACCCATTTCTGTATTGGTCTACTCAAAGCCCTAGCGAGGAAAAATTGCTCGGCTTTAGTCAGTGGAGCCTTAGTGAACAGGTGCAGTCCTCCGAAAAAATAGTTCGAGAACTTAAACCGGTCCGCGATATACCGCATCGCGCTGTGTGAATAGAAAAAAACGTGCTGCCCACCGGCAGGGTTCAAATACCACCAGCTCTTGCCTTGTCTTGCGTAAGGCTGAGTGCCAATCACAACAGCGCGCTACGCCCGCTCGAAAATGCTTGGCAACTCTTTAAAAGGATTCGCAAAATGCTAGACGACCTCAAAAGCACAGACAATGTCGTACGTTCCGCCGTCATCCTCAAAGTTTTGGGCAAAATGGTTGGCTGCGTGGGAGTCAAATCGCCGGGCGTCAAAATCGAGATCTCTCAAGAGGCGGCAAAGGTGACCATTGCCGCCGCCGAAATCCAAAATCCTCGCCGTGCGGAGAAGCGCAGCGCACGCGCCAGTTCGAATATCGAACTTTGATTGCTCAGGCAAGATCGCAACCAGCAGGACGACAATCGTCGGCACCGTGGCGGCGTCGGTGAGGCTGGCCATGTGGGCCATGGGCCCACGCGTTGGTGAGGGGCAGAATGCCCAGATCACAAGGCTGGGTGGGCAGATCAGCTAAAAGGGACAGCAGGAAATTGCAGCTGCTAGGCTCAGTGCTCTCAATGGGTGCCGCACCTTGCCAAATGAATTTATTTCGTCTAGTTCGCGTTCGGGGGTGACACGGAAAGGAGGCGACAACGTACAAGGTTAGCTGCAATGCACCGAACGCGTGAATTGAGGTCTTCTCTTGAACATTACCGGGCTTGGAAACGGCAACTTGAGACTCAGCTGTCGGAGTTCGCCGGGGGTAGCCGACAACCCCAACCCACAGCAGTAGCATCGGCTGAAAACACTCCAAACTGATCTCGAAACAGCCCAAAACAATGTTTCTTCGCTTCAAAGTCATCTCGACGACCTGATGGATTAGGCAGCCCCGCTCACGGAACTCAATATTCGTAGTCGCCGCTCGGCTCGGCCTCGGGGCCTTTCTGCAGTCTCTCAGCACCGCGCGTATGAAGCGCGAGAAGGTCTTCCTCGCTAAGCCGGACAGGTGGCTTGTTGGGCTGCCACCAAACATTGCATCGCGAACAGCCGCTTAGGATTTCGCCGCGACTGTTGATGTCAATTAGCTCCTTGCCACATGGACAATGTTTGCGACCTTTTGGACTGATCTCCTCAGCGTATTGAGGCAGTCCATGGTCCTTAAAGTAGTGATCCCAAAACTGGACCAGCTCATCGACGAACTCTTCGAGTTGCTGCCGCCGACCGCCCTCTCTCTCGAGCCAAAGATAGGAGACATCGAATACGTCGGGCTGGACCATATTGCGTTGGAAAACACCTTTGTGTTCGCCGGTTCTGATCCTGTCTTGCTTAAAATGCTTTGTGCCGTTCGTGATGCGGCCCGCGTCAGCGATAGGCGAGTCGGCCATGTCCTTAAGAGCTTCGCGGAAGTCACTCAGATTACTGTGTGGAAAGTTGGGGCGACCGGATAGTTCGGGGAACACCCATTCACAAAGATGATACGCCGTCATTACAGCATTGAGCGCATGCCGCTGGTCAATGCAATTGCTCTGAATGAATTCCGCCCTTTCGTGCCGAAGCTTTTGCAAGAGGTCAGCCGCGGTGTTCAATCCGAAACTCGACATGCTTGGTGATAGCACGTAGTGCCGGCGAGCCAGTAGGCACCCGGGCAATGCTGCCTGGCAGCATGCCCCCGCATACGTGCTTTAGGATCGTACTAAAACCTCTGTGGCGGAGCGGCCCGCAGGCAGAGCGGCGTTGTAGGATTGAGGGGGGGAGATCCCGGGACGCCCCAATTTTTTGGCGACGCACGCGCATTAAGAGAAAGCCCGGCAAAAGGCCGGGCTGGCTCCGGGTGGTCATATTGGTCTCCCTTTGCGCCCTGCGAGCTTATAAACTTACCGATGGAGGGGTGGAGGGTAAGTCGAAATGACAAGTTGGGGGTCAGATCTCCGGGTCGAGATGATTGGCGACGAGATTCTGGTAACACTGCCCCAGTCGCATTACGCGGTGACGTATTACAAGCCGAAAAACTCTAACCAGCTTCTCGCAAAGCGCATCTCGGATAAAGACGATCCGCGCATTCCGATGACCGGGGCTGAGTTCCTAGCGAAAGCGTGGAAGCTCGCAAATAACAAGGCGAGAGAGGTCGGCTGGATCAAAGCACGCGGATGGGCCTAGGACGACTGCCACGGTGTTATGCTTTGGACTTGTTATGGCAAAGGCCAACGACCTAACCCGCCTCATTGCAGCGAAGCCCTGTCCCCGCCCGGTGCCCGCAAGCTGCCGGGCTTCTTGTTGGAGACGGGAACACAAGCAAAGTCCTGACGTTCTTCTCAGGCTGCAATTTCAGCAGTGTTGTATGCGTAGAGGGAGAAACGTCATGAAAACTCTCATTTCGACGCTCGCAGTGGCCCTAGCTCTAGTCTTCACAGGCCCTGCCTTTGCCGGAGACGTGACGAAAGCAACCGACAAGGCTAGTTGCGATAAAGCTGGCGGCACGTGGGACGACACGGCCAAGAAGTGCTCTGAGAAGAAGATGTAGGGTTTCCTCACCGCCCTAACGGCCTCAGGACGAGCCTCCTGGGGCCGTTTCTTTTGCGAGCGCGATATTGCGCCGCACGACGACCTTCTTGACCAAGACATCTGACTTTGGAATCAATTTGAGCATGGGGTGTGTGTCCGGGAGTGGGTCACATGCCAGGCGATCCCAAACGATGTCGCGAGCACGCCAAGCGTTGCTGGGCCTTGGCGTCGGAAATTACCAATCCCGTCTTAAAAGAGAGCCTTCTCGACGCCGCCCAACGTTGGGCAGTTCTTGCAGCCGAGCTTGAGACCATTCACTCGCTCCTCGAACCCCTCGAAGAATTCAAGAAGAAAGCTGGATAAGCTAAGGGCGCTAATCCTCGCTCCAATTAATCGGGCCCCCTACGCACCAGGTGAATCTGCCTTGAGAGACAAGACGCTAGTCCTTTGGATTTCGCATCCAGATAGGTGATCGCTCCCATCGAGGGGAGCCTGCCAATCCATGGGCTCTCATGCCTACCAAGGCATTGGTTATCGCGAAAGGGTTGTTAACGCGGTGTCGCATCTCGCAGATAAGAAGGGCCTGCGTCTCCTGCGCCTGTTTCCCTTTGGTAATGTCACGCTCAATTTTTGACGCCCCGATAATTCTGCCCTCCACATTCTTGATCGG